>JADMIO011583523.1_pt1 | contig 10140 bp, 11 predicted proteins | sample 8958161 | NCBI WGS metagenome assembly JADMIO01 (sample SAMN16585339, study PRJNA669376) | soil metagenome | isolation source: Crop rotation soil | place: USA: Cullars Rotation, Alabama | collected 2011
CCGCGACTTCAAGTCACGTGAATTCCAAGCTTCGGATCCCACTGTGCTGGAAAGGGTCTCCCCCACCCTTCCCATGGCCATGTAGAGAAGGAGGTGCTGGTTTTGGGAGGCCTGGGCCAGGGCGGGGCCGTCCGTGACATCCCCTTGAGTGAATGTATGGGAGTGTGGGTGTGTGGGTGTGAGCCAGGTTGGGGGGTTGCGGTCGAAGATTGTGAGGTTGAAGTGGTTGGCGAGGAGGGGGAGGACTAGGTTGGCTACGTAGCCGGAGCCGCCGATTACGAGGAGGCGTTGGGCGCTGGGCGCTGGGCGTTGAAGGTCCATGCGGTGTTTGCCTGAACTGGGATTTGTTGGATTTTTGGGATGGCGCGGCGGGCTGCGAGCTGGCGGTTAAAACCGCGTCTGCGAAAGGCATAAAGTCGGCCTTCGCCGACTCAACGGACAAGGATATTGTACTCGGGGAGGGAGGGAAATGGTGTTTGCGGATGGGGATGCGCAGAGAGATGCTGGAGGCGAGACGGTGGTGGAGAGGGAGTGTTTGCTGTTTGAGGCGGGGGAGTATGCGGACCGTGGCGTGACTATTACGGAGGACGACTTGCGGGAGATCGCGGCGAACTCGGCGGGCGAGATACCGGTGCGGATAGAGCATATGCGGGAGACGCCGTTTGATGGGGCTTTGGGCGTGGTGACCAGAGTTCGGGCGGCGGGACGGCAGCTGTGGGGAACGCTGAGGCAGCCGGCAGAGGCGTGGAGCTTTGTGCAGAAGGCGGGGGCTCGGGCGCTTTCGGTGGCGCTGGATATGGCTGGGAAGCGGTTGGTGGAGACGTCGTTTGTGTGCCGGCCGCGGGTGGCGGGGGCACGGGTGTTTTCGGAAGACAGGGTGGTGTTTGAGGTTGAGGGGGTTGTACCCTCACCCCGGCCTTCGGCCACCCCTCTCCCTATACGGCAGGGAGAGGGGCATAAGCGAGATGTTTGGTGCGTTGATTGCGGCGTTCAAGACAGTTTAGGGCAGAGCAGTCAACTTCTGGTTGAAAAGGAGGAGAGGAGATTGAGCAGCGTGAGGCAGTTTGCGGAGGGGTTGATTGCTCACCTTCGCGGGGTGATTGGGTCGGGAGAAGAGGCGGCGGATGGTGATGGTTCCGCCGGGCAGGCAGCCGAGGCTGTACGGTCTGTTGAGGAGGCCATACTGCCTGTTGAACAGTTTGCGGCGGAGCGGGCTGCGCTGGAGCGGGAGCGGCTGGAGCTGCAGGCCAGGCAGGTTGAGCAGCAGGTGGCGGATCTGAAGCGGCAGGGTCTGCTGCGCGGGACTGAGAAGGCCGAGGGGCTGGCGAGGGCGATCCTGCAGTTCTGTGTGACTAATGTCGTACAGTTTGACGAGGATGAGGTTCCGCTTGGGCGGCTGTTCACGCAGCTTTTGGAGGAGAATGGGCCGGTGGTGCCGATGGGTGAGGTGGCGCGGGCGGACCTTTCGGCGGGAAGCGGCGCGGCGGACCGGCTGATCGCGATGGCGAAGGAGACGGCGCGGAAGGAGAACGTGGGATACCTGGCGGCGTTTGGGCAGGTGGGCCGGGAGCATCCGGAGCTTGCGCGGGCGGCGAGAGAAGAGGCGTTTGCTGGATAGTGCTTGTGTGGGTGTATGGATGTTTGGGTGTAGGGCTGGGCTTCATTCACCTCACACCCATCCACCCAAACACCCATACAGATTTTGAACAAGGAGGATAACATGGCGAGGCAGACACCGCTGCTGGTTAAGAGCTTTGCGGCGGATACGGCGATTGCGAATGCGAATGTGTGCGTGGTGGCGAGCGGGAGCAACGCGGGGAATGTGGCGCTTCCGGGCGGGGCGCTGGCGACCAAGTTCATCGGGGTGACGCAGGAGCCGGTGGCGAGCGGGAGCAGCACGAACGAGCTGGCGGTGCAGGTGGCGGGAATCGCGCAGATACAGACGGATGGGTCGGCGACGATCACGTCCGGGGATTACGTGGCGATTGCGAACTCCAGCGGGCAGATCAAGAGCGTAGCGCCGGCGAGCGGCACGAACGTGCGGGAGCTGGTGGGGATCGCGCTTTCGAGCGCGGCGAACACGGCCGGGCTGCTGGTGGACGTGCTGCTGCAGCCGATGGTGTATGTAGGGGCGTAGGGTGGTTTTTGGACGGGATTGACGGGATTGAGAGGATCGGAGTTCTTGATCTCGTCGGTCCTATCCCGGCCGACCTGCATGAGGCCGATGCGATATAATGGTATTGTGATCGATTGCTTTCCGCACTAAGATTGCACTTCGACAGGGAGGCACAGGTGAAGGGTGGCAGAGCGCTTCTGACGACTGGAATAGTGATTGGCGTTTGCGCGTTTGCGACCTGGGTTTGGCCGACTGTCTGGACGTATGATAAGTTGTCCGGGCGGACGGTCAGGACCAATCGGTTTACGGGCTCCGTCCAGTATCTTACTCTGGACGGCTGGCAGAGTTCAGCCAAGGAGCCACCGACCAAGATTGCTCAGCAAAATGTGTCGGAAGCGACTCCTGGTGACCCCTCGGCCAATCAACTGGAGGCGATTGAGGGCAATCTTGGTTTTACTGGCCCAGGCAATTCTTCATTTGGAGGAGAGTTATACAATGGATCTAGTAAGCCCATATCTGGTCAGGTAGTATTTCACATCTTCATTTTGAGCAAGGAGAAACAAAAAGATCCTTGGCCTGGCAATATGATATCCAGCCCGAAAAGAAATGAAAATGACGAGTGGGCGCGCCTTGTAAGGGGTCAGTTGGCTGACCGGCGAATACGCGAATGGGTCAGTTGGCCAGCGCAACATGCTGTTCGTGTGTCAATTAGCCCAGCGTGGCGGTTTGACCCGGACCGCGAGAATTTCGAGTGGCACATTGAGCCGGTGACGCATGAATCAGTTTATCGAGAGGCAAAGGCGGAGGTTCTTAGAGTCTGGGATGATACTGAATTTGAGGTCGTCTTGGACGGAAGTGCCTATCTTATTAGTTATCCGGCAGGTAAGCTGCCGGACTGGCCATCATTTATCCATAGCATTCGACAAGCCCTCCGTGATAAGAGCGGTCAAAAAGGCGCAGTTCTCGAGGAACTGAAACGGAGAAAGGTGATCGCTGAAGCTAGAGGGGAAGAGCGCACAAAGCTGGACATCTCTGATGAGGCTAACCCAAAAAGGCAGAGGAAGGCCCAACAGTTAATTGAGAACTTCCGAAAGAAGTATGGCCACGAATATGATAAGCTTTCGGACGGCGAGGTCGCCCGGAGGATATACCAGCTCCTTCCAAGAGAGTATCCTGAACTGAAAGATTACAAAAGTAAGCCATAGCTGATGCTGACACCGCGCAAGAAATCCGAGCAATTGAGTACGGATCGAGATAGCCAACAGGGTTACTATCTTTCCATGGTTAAATCCGTGCGAAAGAAGTTGTCAGTTCTGCCTGCTGGGAGCCATATTAGATTGGCACTTCCGGAGGCACGTCTTGAATTAATCGAGCGGTGGGTCGAATCATCTGATCCTTTGGACTTGGCCTATGCGAAATGGGACGCGTTGTTCATGTTTATCAACAGGCGAAGTGCCAGGCAGTTGCGGGCGTTGGACCGTGACTTGGGAACTGTGCTGGTATCGTCCAAGTCCGCTGAAGCCCAGAAGTTGCGCAGCGATCTTCTAAGCGGGTCGAAAAACCAGCGAGTGCTCGAAGGCATTGCCTTCGAAGTGTTTGCGAAATCGCGGAGCTTGCGCCGTCTTGATAAAGGCGGTGAGCTTGATCCTGCTATTGGCAACAAGAAACCAGATATCCGAGCCCGGATTGCCGGTCGGACTGGCATTCTCGAATGCATGGTGATTACTGAAAGTGATTATGATGGTAAGGTGGCAGAGCGAGGATTTGCCGCTCATCGCGGACAACCTTCCGCCTCATGGGTTCGGCCGGGTGAGTTTGATGATCCTGATCGGCGTCACTGGGCTTCTGCCTACGATTGCATCCGGATCTATGACGCCTTATTCAACAAGCTCGCACCAGGGCTAGACCTGCGGAGAACCCAAATTCCAGAAGGGCAGCCAGCGATATTGCTTCTTTCTATTCCAACCGGCGCCGTAAGCATGAGGGGAGTAAAGCGCGCTTTCGACGAGCTGTTTGCGAATCAGCCTACCAGTTCACCCGACGAGGAAAAGCCTGGGAATCCAGATGCCAGATTCGTCCCATGGCTGTATGATAAAGCGAAACGGCTTTGCAATGAGAGAGATTGCAAGGGGCGTCCCAAGTATGATTGGAATGAACAGTTCTGTGCCGACCACGACGCTCTAATCGCAGCGCCTCAGAAGATCGGTGCACTTCTGGTTTTTGACGGAAGATCATTTAAGTTTGCGCGGGTCAACTACTATGCCGCTGAGGCAAATCGGGTGACTCATGCTGAAGTGGCCAAGCTGGAGCAAGTTTTTCGACAGCCGCCCGGATGGGATGATCAACAACTCTCGCCACCAACAGAGTTGCCGCTTGCTAAGGAGGGCGAGTCTTTAGTGGATTATGTGGCGAGATGCCGCGCGGTCGTTCGCAGTCGTGATATTGTATCTTGTGAACCAATTGAGGCCAGAGCATTATGACTCAAATCACGCTCAGGTCGGAGCTTGAGAAGGCGATAGAGGAGCGGGCGAAAGCGAAGGGGACTACGATGGAGGTGCTGGCGCTGGACAGCAGTGAGTTCGTTCCGGGCGGAGCGCGAATGTCAGAGAATACCGGGAAGAAGTTCGCCGAGGGTATGGTCCGTAAACGCGCGCCCGGCAAGCTCCGATGGATTGGAAAGAAGGCGATCTATGGCTATAGCGACACAGATGAAGACAGCAGATGCTCCAGCGGGTCGAGAAGCGAAGCTGTGGGCCTACCTCAGAAAAGCCCAGGGGGACGGGCTGATATCTGCGGAGACCAGGACGCTGGCTCGGGCGGCCTGGAGGGAGCTGGCCGGCGCAATGGCTTTACTTCCCGTGCCTGATGCCTGCCCGGGACCGGATGGGACTTTGCTTCTGACATGGGACCGCGGCGAGCAGCATTTTGAGCTGGAGTTTCACCCGGGCGAGAGGCCCATGTTCTTTTACGCGAACCGGGAGACTCGGGAGTTGTGGGAAGCGCCATACGAGGCGGGTCGCCTCGGTGACGATGTTATGTCGAAGCTGGCGCTGTTTGCAGCTAAGTAATGGGCGACCTGCGACGCGGGGAAGATGGCAAACCGGTTCCCGAGGGCGAGACCGTTCTGAGGATGGGTATTCCCTCCATGGATTTTGCCGATCGCCATAAGGCGTCTCCCAATTGGTTCGAGCTTTCAACCGAGGACAAGAGAAGGGATCAGCCGCGGCTTTCGGTGTTTTGCGAGAAGCTTACAACGCCGGAGGAGGCCTGGAGGCTTCTAGGCAGCCGGGAGGAGTACAGCGCTGTCGCGAGGCTGAATGTGGATGAGATCCGGATGATTCGGCCGGACCCGGAGTCTCAGGAGGTACCGAATCTGGACGTGGTGTGGGACGACGAGGTCGATCCCGGCCCAGGCGCGGAAGGACATGCGGGCATAACCGGACTGGATCGACGCGGTGCGGTTACCAGGCTCCATACAAAGTCCTTGCGCCTTCAACTGGCGGATCGGGCTGTGGTGTCATTGTGGAGAGAAGAGGCGCAGTAGTGCGAAGTTAGTACAAGCTTAAAACGAGTTTCAACACGTGAGGGCGTCCAGAGATGGGCGCCCTCATTTTTATGCCTGAAGAGGAGGAGAGGAGAGAACATGCCTGCAGTTGGACAGATTCACATTGACCAGGCGCTGACGAATATCAGCGTGATGTATCGGAACGAGACGTATATTGCGGACCAGGTGATGCCGATCGTACCGGCGGCGAAGCGGAGCGACAAGTACTTCCTTTACAAGAAGGAGGACTTCTTGAGCAGCTCGCCGCTGAGCGGGAGTGGGGCTCCGGCTTCGCTGCGGAGGCCAGGGACGGAGGCGGCGGAGATCGACTACTCCGTATCGACGGCCACCTATTTCGCGGAGGAGTACAGCTACCGCGGGCTGGTGACGGACGCGGAATCGGCGATCGCGGACAATCCGATGCAGCCGGATATCGACCAGACGATCCAGCTGACGGAGCGGCTGATGCTGGACAACGAAATCTCGGTCGCCGGCCTGACGTGCAAGCGGGCGAACTTCCCAAGCGCAAACAAAACGGCGCTGACGGGCGGCGGCACGGGGACTTCGTGGGCGCAGTATGCGAGCGCGAACTCGCTGCCGTTCAACAACATCAAGGACGGCAAGCTGGCGGTGATCAAGGGGATCGGCCGCGAGGCGAACGCCTTTATGCTGGGTGTGGACACGGCGCGGACGCTGGCGGACCACCCGAACGTGAAGGACCTGGTGAAGTACGTTCACGCGGATGCGCTGACCATGAGCGGGCTGCCGAAGGTGGTTCGCGGGCTGACGGTAATCGAGGGCGCGGGGCAGAAGAACACGGCGGCCGAGGGCGCCAGCTACTCCGGCGCGAACATCTGGCAGGCGGACGACGGCACCAGCGTGGCGCTGATCTACTACCGGAACCAGAACCCCACCCTGCGGAGCGTGACGTTCGGCTATACCTTCGAGGCGCCGGACGATACGAGCAAGGCGCGGGGCTACGCGGTTCGGCGATGGCGCGAGGAGAAGCGGAAGGGGACGATGATTGAGGTCTCGTTCCTGCGCGACTGGCGGCTGATCGCGGTAGACGGATCGGGGCTGGCGCTGGGCGGGTATCTGATCAGCAACGCGACGGCGTAGTTTCGGGTTTTTTGGACGGGATTAATAGGATTTAGGGGATTGGGAAGAGACCGCCAATAAGTGCGCAAAGTCGATCGCAGCCGGGCGACTGTAAGTCGCGGCTACTCATAGCAAAGTCGACCTTCGTCGACTCCGATGCGGAAGCTGAATCCTCGAAATCCTGTTGATCCTGTCCAAATTGTTTTGCCTTTCTGTTGGAGAAGCTGATGAGCAGGCATCTTTTCATCGATATGAACTCGTTTTTTGCGAGCGTGGAGCAGCAGGAGCGGCCGGAGCTGCGGGGCAAGCCGGTGATTGTGGTTCCGATGGATGTGGACAGTACGTGCGCGATTGCCGCTTCTTACGAGGCGAAGGCGTTTGGGGTGAAGACGCTGACGGGCGTGGGCGAGGCGAAGCGGAAGTGTGCGGGGCTGCAGGTGGTTCAGGCGCGGCCGGAGCTTTATCAGCAGTACCACCAGCGGATTGTGGAGGTTTTAAACCGGCATTTTGTGGATGTGAAGGTTCAGTCGGTGGATGAGATGGCGTGTTTGATAGGGCGATGGCATGCGGGGACGACGGGGGAAATACGACCCATAGGACATTTAGGACGTATTGGGTGGCTCAACAAGGGCGAGGCCGAGAAAGCGGCGGCGAGCCGCGCGCACTCCAAAGAGGTGTTGCAACGGGAGGCGGAGGCGCGGCTCGCCGGGCGCGTGAAGGAGGATCTGTACGCGCAGGTTGGGGAGTGCATGAAGTGCTCGATAGGGATTGCGGATAATGTGTTCCTGGCGAAGGTGGCCACGGAGATGGAGAAGCCGGACGGGTTAACGATTCTGGATGAAAGCAATATGCCGCAGGCGCTGTTCAAGCTGGGGCTGCGGGACTTCCCGGGGATTGGCCCGAGCATGCATGATCGGCTGCTGAGGGCGGGAATCACCACGGTGGAGCAGATGTGGGGGTGCTCGCGGGAGGAGCTGCGCAGGCTGTGGGGCGGGATCGGCGGCGACCGGTGGTGGCATATGCTTCGGGGCAGCCGGGAGGTGGATTACGAGGCGGGCCTGCGGGAGGATAGGAAGAGCGTGGGGCATTCGCATGTACTTCCGCCGGATTTTCGGTCGCTGGCGGGGGCGCGTGGGATTCTGATGCGGCTGGTCTCTCGAGCGCTGAAACGGCTGCGGGCGTACGGGCTGGTGGGGAGGGACGTGCATCTGCAGGTGAGCTTTATGAGGGGAGCGCTATCAACCACAGAGGCCACAGAGAACGGCGGATCACGCAAAGCCGCAAAGATGCAAAGAACGGCAACGGCTTATCCACAGATTTCGCAGATTTCACAGATTGGGGATTTGGCGATGGGTGGCGCGCTTCCCGCTGGGGCAGGCGATTCATGGATCGGGAACGTCAAAAGCAGATCCCTTCGGCAAGCTCAGGGCAGGCTCTTACAGGATGACCCCGTTTTGCAGCATAACGGGGCAGGCGTGCGTAGAGGTACGTTCTCGCAAGAAAGCCTTATGCGGTGCGCTGCAACGGTGGAAAAGGCTGTCCGTTTAAAGCCCAATACCCAATACCCAATTCCCAGCACGCGCAAGAGCTCGTGGAGCTCGCACTGTTCTGTGGCTATTCATGCGAATGATGATCTTACGTGGATGGGGTGTGTGAGGCGGGCTCTGGATTCGCTGGAGATTCCGGAGGGGTATTTCCCGCTGAAGGTGGCGGCGACTTTTACGGACTTGATCTCTTGCGATAATGCGAATTTGAGTTTGTTCGACGATCGGGCGAAACGGGCGCGGCTGTTTGAGACGGTGGATGCGCTGAACGAGCGGTTTGGGCACGTGGTGGACCTGGCGAGCGTGTACTGGCTTCGCGAGGAGGCGCCGTACCGAATTGCGTTCGGGGCATCGCTGCTGGATGCTGTTAGGTGAATTTTGGACAGGATTAATAGGATTTTTGGGATTGGTTTTGGGTGAGCAGTAAGCGTTGGGTCTGTCCGGTCATTGGGGCAAGAGCGCGGACGGAGATCGCGCCCTACGCAGTATGTGAGAGCATGCATCTGATCCTTTAGGTCCTGTAGATCCTCTCTAAGAGAACAGGAGGATTGATGCGGGATTATGCGGCTGTGGCTGTGTTTAGCCCGGCTTCGCGGCGGTGGGAGCTGATGAGCAGCGGAGGGCGGGTGATTGTGTTCGATACGGCGGAGATGGCCTGGAACTGGCTTCCTCTGCTGGGGAGCGGGCGTCCGTACAGCGCGGACGCCCGCTCTCTTTCTTTGTGCTTCATGGAGCTTTCGGCCACGGCGCCCAACCGGGCTCGGGTGGTGACGCCATATCACCCGGATGAGGGACAGCCGTGGAAGAGGCATGTGATATGGACGGAGTGGTGGGACGGGCGTGGGTGAATGTGTGGGTGGGCGGGTTGTGTGGGTGAGTACGGAGTCACACCCACACACCCATATACCCATACAAGGAGGGGACATGGCGGGGATTGCTTTTACTTATGATTTGAGCACGGCGATCGGGCAGGCTCGGCTGTATGCCGGCGATACCGATCCGAACGGGTTGAGCCGTACGGGCGGGGACCGGACGCGGACGGATGAGGAGGTGGCGTATCTGCTCTCTCGCACGGGGAACGACGCCCGGCTGGCGGCTGCTTCTCTGCTTGAGGGAAAGGCGGCGGAGTTCGCGGCGCAGGCGATCTATGTGAACCAGGGATCGCTGGCGCAGGACTTCAGGCAGCGGAGCATGCAGCTTCGGGAGTGCGCGGACGCGCTGCGGTCGCTGGCGGCCGTGGCGATTTTCAACGCATCGTCCCAGCCGGCCCAGCTCACGGTTGGGGCGGCCGGGACGATGGAGGGGTGGTAGGGATGAAGAGGGTGAAGAGGGTGAAGAGGAAACTGGGAAATTAGGAAATTGGGAAATTGGGAAATTGCCAGCGGGCATTTCCTAGTTTCCTAATTTCCACCGTTTCCTTAAACGGAAAGGAGGGGGATTATGCCTGCACCACCGCCGTCTACCGGGCCTGGGCCGGGCGGGAGTACGCCCGGGCCGCAGGGGAATTTGCCCGGGACGGAGTATATGGGGGTCATTTTTCTGGAGTATGTGAACATCGAGCGGAAAATAAGCGGAGTCTGGACGCAGATAGCCGGAAATGTGCCGGCGACGTTCGAGCCGCTGAAGGTGCATACGCGCGTCGAGATGGAGCCGTGGACGCATAAGCCGCTCTACTGCTTATGGCTTTTCCCGAAGACGGCCGCGGCCGATGGGGACCGGGTGATAAGGAGCGATGGATCGCACTGGTACATCCGGGGCGAGCCGCTGCGGGCGCCGAGGGGCACGCACGTGGCGGCGCTGGCGGAGGGAGCGGCGGAGGACGGGCTGTTCGCGGCAAG
>JADMIO011661015.1_pt1 | contig 10140 bp, 7 predicted proteins | sample 8958161 | NCBI WGS metagenome assembly JADMIO01 (sample SAMN16585339, study PRJNA669376) | soil metagenome | isolation source: Crop rotation soil | place: USA: Cullars Rotation, Alabama | collected 2011
AATTCCTCGAGCGGTGCAATTCCGGTCTTGCGACCGATGTACTCTGCCGGCTGCGCCAGCGCGGATACGAAGCCACCGCCGACTGCCTTCACCTTACGCAATACCTGACCTTCGCCGGCAGGGGTCAGTGATTCACGTTGCGCGGCGATGCGCGCGGCCCTGGCCTCATCGTCTGCCTTCGCTGCGGCGATTCCGGCTGGATCTGCAACTCCTTCCGGGATGGCGTTCTTCGGAACGAGCGCAGAAATCGAGTCGTTTACCGCCGCGAACAGTGGTTTCTTGGACGGAAGCGGGGCGAAGGGATCGAAGATTGGCCCCGATGTCGGAGTCGACGCCGGACCCTTCGCGGACTCAAATGGATCGAAGATAGCCGCGCTCATCTCTGCGTCCGCAGCCATTGGTAATACATCGCTGTCAGGGCCGCATCGCTCTTGCCCTTGAAGTCCGGATGCTCCTTCGCCAGGTTGATGTATTCCTCACGGGACATCTGCTGCGGGGGCGGCGCGATGAACTTACCTTGCTCCGCGTCGAACGGCGATTTGATCGTGTTCGGCGCGCCCGTGACTGGATTCGTACCGCCGACCGGAATATCGGCAAGCAGATACTTTTCTTTGCCGAGAATCGTCGCGATCTGCGCTTTCAGGGCATTGCGCTGGTCATCGGTTTTCGTTTCGCCGAGCTTGGTGTACAGACCTTGCAATGTCGTATGCAACTGATTCGACATCCGCGCTGCGGTGGTTTGCTCTTGGGCGAGTCCGGTTTGCGCCTGCGTTTGTCCCGTTTGAGCAGTAGTGTGGCCGATATCTGCCTGCGTTTTTTGAATCGCCTGTGCTTGTGCTGCCTGGACATAAGGTTGCGCGCCCGCGTCTTGGATCGTCTTTTGGCTAATCGCGCGAGTCTGCGCGGCCGTCTGAGCATTCGCCGCAGCCGCCTCGATCATGGCGCGGCGCGAATCGTCTGGTGCCGCTTGTGGAGCACTCTGCGGGGCTACATACTCGACGGAACTTCGACCGCGCCTGCCTCCGGTCGTTACGATCGCGCCACCTCCGCCGCCACCGCCGAGGCGTTCGTCGCCGCGCTGGCCGGGTGCGGACGGCGCCGGCATGATGATCGCGTTGCGTTCGTCCTCGATTCGGGCCAATTGCTCGCGATCCGCAGCGGCGCGCATGAGGCCTGAGCTCAGGTCGGCCAGCGGATTCGCCTTCCCCGCACCGGAAAACGAATTGAACTTGCCGTTCTTGTCAGCCGTCGCGACGACGTCATCTCCGTAACCGTAGTTGGAAACGATCTGCGTACCCGGAGTACCGCCGACCCCCTGACTAACGAACTTGCCGCGATTGCCCGCGAGTCCGCTGCCTTGATCCAATGTCGACGGCTCGGCGCCTCCGCGAATCGCATCGCGCCCCTCCCAGCCGTTGCCCGGATTGCTCGGCGACGCATAGTTGGCAAGCGGCAGCGGTGCCGGTCCGATTTGGCGGTTGACGTACTGGTCCGCGGCGAACGATGCGAGAGCGTTGTCGACCTTCCGTACCTGGGCTTGTCCTCCCGTCGCGTTGGGTATGCCGGCAGTCAACAATGGTCGCGGGGTCGGCGCAAGCGAAGCCGCTGCTGCAAGCGGAGATACATCCGCCGGGATGTCCTGCTTCGGAAGCCAGTTGATTTCCGTTCGGGCGAGCGGGTTTTGTTGAGCGGGAGCAACGAACCCCGCCAAGTTGACGGGCCGGGGTGCAAGGGGATGCTCTTGCGGAATGGATGACAGTGCGCTTATTGCCTTGTCGCCATAGAGAACTGACGCGAGGGTTGCGCGCGGTTGAGGACCAGCCGCCAGCGGCAGCACAGCAGGTTGGACAGGTTGCTCTTCATCGACGCGCTGTACGAGCGGAACGCCCCCATCGACGAAGCCGCGCGGCTTCCTGGCGCCAACCGGTTTGTGATGTTTTGCGATCAGCGCATCGATCGCCGGTTTGCCGCCAATCGCTGCCACCACATCCGCCGGAAGAACAGCTTCGCCCTTACTCACGCGAATTGTGTTGCTGTCCGATGTTCCGGTTCCTCGACCCTGAATGATGCCGCCGTTCGCTAAGCCTTCGCCGCGATCGAGCGCCGCGCTCTGCGCAGCAAACACCTCGGCGGAAAGACCGGGCGATAAGGTTGCCGCCGTACCGGGACGAGCCGCGATCGCGTCGTTGTCCAGTCCACCGCCAGGGAGTATGCCGGGAGTAGTCGAGGCCAATGGTGAAACGGGAGCGGGCGGCGCGGCGGTTGTAGTCACTCCAGCGGCTAGTGGAGACACATTCGGCGGAGTAATGGGCGGCCGGTAGCCGACAACATCGCCACGTTGCCCCATCTCATTTGCGTTACCCGACTCTAGCGCCTGTCGCGAGAACAGATTCTGCGAGCCGTCCAGGCTATAAGGATCGCCGGAAAGAGGCTTTGGCGCGAGTGCGGCCAACGACAACGGCACACGCGCCGATGGTTGCCGCTGCGGTTGTTGCGGTTGTTGCTGCGCTAACGTTGGTCGTGGCGCGAGCGCTTGTAGGCTTTCCTGCCGGCGTCGTTGTTGCGCCATAGCGTTAATCTCTTCTGCGGTTTGCATGGTGTGCTCCAGTGAGAGTGTTAATAGGTTTTGAGTTCAACTTCGCGAAAGAGGCGCGAATTAGTCTCGCGCTCGACGCATCCGGGAAACACGTTCGGAATGTCCGGGGTTATGTCGATCGTCATTCGGCCGGCCGGCACGGACGGGGCATCCAGTACCGCGGCGAGTTCGCTCGCGACGTTGCGTTCTTTGGGCGCACATACGGGGCAGAGTCGCGAGAAGAACGTCATCTGCATCTGCTCGGGGGCTTCACGGAACCCATGCTCTAACATCAGCGCGACAACCCAATGCCAGGTTGCGGTTTCGAAATCACCGTCGCAGATTGGGCAGGTTTCGATGGGCCGGTGGTCTGACGATCGGTCATCTGCTCCGAGATGCTTGAGCGCCAGGCCAAGCGCCGTCAGTGCGTGCGCTTCGCAGCAGAACGCGCCCACTTCGTACATTGGTTTGAAATCGAACACCGGCGGCATGCCTGCATTTGTGCGACGTTCTGGCTCGACGAGCAAACACCACCGTTCACCGGCCGCATCGGCCATTCGTTGGGTGGCGCAAGAGAAGCAGGCCACTACGGGGCGGATCGCGAGCTCACGCATAGCATCGCCGCAGCGTCATGATCAGCCACGCGCCTCGGCAGCAGCCCGGACCCGAGAATCCATCCACGAGTCAATTGCCCTGGAATCCCATGCTACTGCGCGACCGTGCGTGCTCAGGGGGATGGGAGCTGGGAATTCGCCATTCTTTATCTGCGCGTACAGCGAGGATCGCTGCAGGCCCACTCGCTCTTTTACTTGCTTCAGCCGGAGGAATTGCCTAACTTGCTCTGCCATGTCGCACCTCTTGTGCGAATTAGGCTGAACGCTCCGCGATGCTTATCGGCCTAATTCGCGCAGTTTGAGATTACCGCGGAACATAGGCGACTCTATGCGAGCATTTAATGCCTGCAACCGTAGTGCACAGCACAGGCTATTGGCCGGAAAGCCTTGCTGGATGCGGCTCTCGGCCCGTGATCGGCGAATGCCTTAAGGCCGTGCCCGAATGCCCTTTTTCTTTGTTAGGCCGTGCAGGCCCCAACGGCGAATTGTCTCTGCATCGAGCATGATGCCGCCGCGCCCAACAATGTTTGTAACTCCTTCGGCGTGTAGTTTACGTATCTTCGCCTCGATTTCGGCTGCCAATGCCTCGCGCTTGAGACTTGGTTGGTCCTTCAATATCGACTCTGCGATTTCCCGCACCGGCGGCCTCCACGGGAATCGCAAATTCAATTCAGGCCTAGGGTCCTTAGCGTCCCCTGGCTTGGTTGGCTCTATCGCGGGAGGTGGCGGAGTCGGCGTTCGAATAGACTTCCCTGAGGCGGCATCGATGCTCAGTATTTTGCTTAAGTGGAAAAGCGCCTTGTTGGAGGGGGGGCGCTTGTTGTCACCAGGACGCATCCATTGAGTCGTCCCCCAAATCGGCGCGAAGTCCTTCAACTGGCGAAGTTCTATCTTTGCGCAAATGAATGCTTCGACGTGATCTCCGTGCCGGCCTCGCCAGTGGTTGAGTAGTCGATCACTACTCCAATACCTGTCCGCGGGTTTGAACTGATCGATTTCGGCCCTTAAGAAGACACATTTCAAGATTGGCTCGACGTAGTTGAATGGGTCCTTTCTCTGGCGATCCGCTGGGCGCGGGTCCTCGCACTCGATGTAGTGAAAGCGATCGATGGATTCGTGGTTCGGGACAAAGGCCCGCAGCCCGCCACCATTAGGCCCCTCCCATACCCATGCCGCAATCTCTTCCGCAGTAACGTCAGCGAAGCTCCGTCTCAAGAGATCAATCGCATCTTCGTAGGGAAGGTAGTCGTTGATGTTTTGTGACGGTGGGGGCTCAAGTTCTTCGATTTGATTCAACTTACCCAGACTCAACAAATCCGGCGGCGCTTCATATTGAATCGGCTCGCCGGTGTAGCGCGATGGCGGTGGCTCTTGCTCTGTTAGGTCGCCGTCCTCGCCCCCAAACGGGGTTTGAAGAAAATCGCTCTCCTCCTCCATTGCCCGTATAGTTCGTTGAATGGTTTCAATTCGCGCCTCCTTCCTTTCAAGCTCAGTCGCGGTGTCCGCTTTCAAAGCTTCAGCTTCGGCCAGCTTCCTTTTTTGTTCGGTCAGCCGCTCGTAAAACGCCTCCCAGTAGGCTTGCGTTTCTGAATTCCCTCCCGATCTTCCAACTGCCAGCTCTACTAGAACCGCATCCCATAGCGCGCCCGAGATGACAATCCCAAGGTCCGCAACAACGTTGTACTTCTGGAACCAAACTAAGTATTCCTTCATGTCAACGAACGTGGCATCGCCGCTCTTTCTCGTAGTAGGCTCAAGAAAGCGGGTAGCCTCAGAAGTGTGAGCGCCTATTAATCCCCTCTCTGTCACGAGGACGCGATTGTTCGGGGCGCGGAGAGTGGGATTGAGATTGTCGTCGTCGTCAGAAAACGGCAGGTAACCGGCCACGAGTTTCCTGGCGTCAGGCAATAACGTCCACACTCGGCCATCGTCGAACGTCAAGAACGACCGGTAATCCCGCTGCGTTCGTATGGTCGCGCACGCGGCCGGAGAGGTCAGGGCAGATTTCTCTGCTTTTAGCTCAAATAAGCGCCGCCTCCGGAGTTCCTTTTCGGTAATCGAAGTCGGGCTCATGCTCTCAAGTTCTAAGATTTCCCCGTCGATCTCCCCAATGCGGAATGGCACTTGGACTTGTTCCTCCCGTACCTCTGCCAGCGCCGGATCATGCAATGCGTCCCAGTGCTCGGCGTGCTGCCGGCGCTGAAGTGGGCTGATCATCTGCCAAGCCACGAGGTTAAACGACTCGTCCACGCGCTTCTTCTGTGCTTTCGTCAAGCGCGGGTAAGCCTTTTCGAAACTGCCGTCGAGGAACGATACGAGAGACTCGAATTTCATGGCATGCCCTTTCATACCACCCTTGGAAGGAAGCCGCGCCAGCCGGTAAGGGTCCCGGTTTTCCCTCCGTCGAGGTAGGCGCGGCCAAACGGTGGATCAGTCGGTTTGGTCCAGAAGATACTCAACACGCCAGAAGATACTCAACACGCCAGAAGATACTCACACAAAAAATGTGGTGATCTTCTGGATTCTTGAGCACCTTCTGCGTCGGCATCAGGCTGCGGTCTTTCTAATCAGTGGGGTGACGGCGGCGCCGTCGCGTGCAGCCGTGAGAGTGGCTTCGTACCAGCAAAGCAAGTCCCGGCGAAGCTCAAGCCGCTTTGCGCGATCGTAGGCAGATTGCACTTTGTTTCCGACCGTGTGATCGAGTTGAGACTCGACCGCATCGCTGTCCTTGCCAGCTTCCCGGCAAATGGTAGAAAACGACGAACGCCACGAATGCGGCGAATGTTTACCGCCGAGCGACAGGGTGTTCCGATAGAACTTCTCGACTCCCTCCGGCGTGATGGGGCGTTTGGGATCGCGCGGCGCCACACATACATAGACGGCATCCCGCCCGTCAATCGTGCGCCACTCGCGCAGCAGGGCGAGGAGGGCAGGGGGCAATGGCACAACGTGCGGGCCGCGGTCCTCGTCTTTTCGCTTCATCCGTTCACGCGGTACGGACCAGTTGCCGGCATTCAGATCGGGTTTCGTTCGGTGCCCATCGCCGACCAGCACGTCGACGCCGTCGAGATCGAATTCGCTCCACCTTGCGCCAACGACTTCGGACACCCGCAATGCGGTGAACGCGAGTAGCAGATGCGCCCGCTGAATTCCCTTGCACGAGTCCTTAGCACGAGCGGCCCGGAGGATTTCCCCGAGGGCGGCCAGGTCAGTGATCGCAGGGTAATGCCGCCGCTCAACCTTTCGGCCACGCCGGACGGCAGGCAGGGGATTGCCGGTAATCACGCCATGCTCGACAGCATAGTCAAGGACGGCGTTCAGCCTCCGACGCACCTTTTCGACCATCATGGGCGCGCGGTCCTCCACTTTTCGAAGTATGGGCGCGAGGACCGGCGCGGTGATATTGCCGGCGGGGATGCCCTTCAGATCCGCCAGGTGATTGCGGACGCTCGATTCGACTTCATCGACATAGTCTGATGTCCACGCTTGCCGACGACGTTCGCGCTTGATCCAGTCGGCGGCCAAGCTATCGAACGTGTTCGCCGCCCGTTCCTTGCGCTTAAGCTTCGCAGTCCGCTTGATAACGGTAAGGTGTTCGCCCTCGGCTACATGCTTACGCAGCGTCTCTGCCTTGGCGCGCGCCTCCGCCAAAGAAAGCCGATCGAGCTTTCCGAGAGTGGCTGTCTGTCCCTTGCCATCCAACTTGTACCGAAGCTGCCAAGACTTCGCGCCGGTTGTGGAAACCAACAATGCAAGGCCGTCGCCATCAAAGAGACGATAGGGCTTGTCGTCCTTCGGTTTCGCCTTCCGGACGTCCAAGTCCGTCAACAGGTGCCGCGCCATCCCCGCCTCCATGAGGGTAACGGGATTCCGGGAATTGGCTTGATGAAGTTGAGGGTAACGAGCAATTCCCGGTTGCCCTTACCCTCAGATTACCCGGATTCAGTTGGACCGGCAAGGAATTCCGCGAACTGCAATGGACGATGCGCCCAGAGGAGAACTTACGAGCGCTTGATGAATTTCATAGTGAAGTTTGGAGGCGGGGGTCGGAATCGAACCGGCGTCCACGGCTTTGCAGGCCGCTGCATAACCACTCTGCCACCCCGCCCTGCAACTGCTATCGCCGTTCCTCGCTCTCAACAACCACCGAGAGATCCAGCGACCGGACAAACAAAGGGGAAAGCACCTGCTGGCGCTTTCCCCTGATATCTGGAGCGGGAGAAGAGTCTCGAACTCTCGACCTCAACCTTGGCAAGGTTGCGCTCTACCAACTGAGCTACTCCCGCGCTGCGACAGCCTTGGATTATACGATTTTCGCGGCTCGGCTGTCAAAAAAGGCCGACCGACTGTCACGGCAACGCAGTAATGTCCGGTCTTAGCAAAGTAGAGATGTCCGGTACGTTAGTGCCTCCGAAGGAATGGGGGCGTGATGGAGACCGGCATGAGCCAGAAGGAATTGAAGCGAGTGGAGGTGATCGCATTGCGTCGATCCGGGCAGATCAAACAGGCGGAAGCTGCCCGTCGCTTGGGCGTAACCGAACGCCAAGTACGCAGGCTCGAAGCCAAGGTGGCGCTGCATGGTGGCAAGGGTTTGCGTTCGGGGCGCCGCGGGCAACCGAGCAATCGACGACTGGCATTGAAGACCGTGAGTAAAGTGAGCACGTTGATCCAGGCCCACTATCGCGATTTCGGGCCGACTCTGGCCGCTGAGTATCTGCTGGAGCAGCATGGGATTGAATTATCCAAGGAAACGGTGCGCCAGATCATGATCAAGGCCAAGCTGTGGCGGCCGCAACGCGGCGCCAAGGCGCGCATCTACGCGGCGCGGGAACGACGGCCGCGCTTTGGCGAACTCATTCAGATCGATGGCAGTTCCCACGCCTGGTTCGAAGAGCGCGGGCCGCGTTGTTGTCTGTTGGTATTCATTGACGACGCGACCAGCCGGATTACTAGCCTGCGTTTTGTGCCCCAGGAATGTACCTTGGGGTATATGCAGGCGCTGTACGACCACATCCAACAATATGGCCTGCCCATGGACCTTTACAGCGACCGCCATGGCATCTTTCGCGTCAACACGGGCCAGGCGCGCGACGACCTGCACTCGCAGTTCGGGCGCGCCCTGGCCACCTTGGGCATTGGCAGTATCTGCGCCAACTCGCCGCAAGCCAAAGGCCGGGTCGAGCGCGCCAACGGTGTACTTCAAGACCGCTTGATCAAAGCCATGCGCATTGCCCGCATTGATTCGATTGAGGCGGCAAATGACTGGCTGCCATCGTTCATGAACCGGCATAACAGGCGCTTCGCCGTAGATCCTGCGGACGCCCGGGATGCTCACGTTGCCCACTCATCGGTGGACAATGTCCAGCTCCGACAGATTCTCGCCAAACACTACCCACGCAAACTGTCTGACACCTTGAGCTGTCAATTTCATTCCACTTTACTGCAGATCCAGCCCTCGTTACCCGGCGGGTCCCGCCTGCGTGGTGCTACGGTCACCGTGGTCGAACACTTCGATCATTCTTGCCAGGTTCTGTGGCGCCAAGCGGTCCTGCCACACACCGTCGTGCAAAAAGTGCGCGCTGCACCGCTCGAACAGGGTCGCAAGGAAGTATCGATAGATCGCCGGACTCTACGCCGACCGGCCCAGAGTTCGCAGCATCCCTGGAAAAATTCTCCTATCGAGAAACGAAGCCCGGAGTTCATTGAAAGACGATGAACCCGTTCCGAAACCGGACATTTCTACTTTGCCAGAAACCGGACATTTCTATTTAGCCGTGACAAAAAGGCCGACCGACAAAAAGGCCGATTGACCAAACGCCGGCCGTGACAAGACCCGGCTGCCCCACTACCCCGGAGCTCGCGAACCCGAAATTTCCCGTCCAACCGCCACAATGTCAGAAGACAGCGACCCCATCCACCTGCTCACCGGGCCGGAACGTAGTCACATCCCCCCCGCCGCAGCGCCTCGCTCACCTCCGACGCCCAGCGCGCCGCATCCGGCACCTCCGGCAACGCAACCCGCTGCAGCTTCGACTGCGTCACGCTCCAGCAGAACAAATCCGAAGGCCACACCGTTTCCGCATCGGCCGGCGCGGCCCGGTTCTCCTTCAACTGATCCCCCGCGTCGTTGAGCGACAGGGTCCTGAGCGTGGGGATCAACTGCGCCTTGAAAAGCCCGGGCAGGGTCGGGATGTCCGCCGGCAGATACACGATCTCGCGCTTCAACAGCCATTCGCGCTGGATGGGCGGCAACACCAGCGCGCCGTTCGCATTGCGCGCGAACGGTGCGGCGCCGATCGCATCGGGCGCGATCACGATCGCGTACCCATCCGGCCGCAGCGATTTGTGCAGACGCGCCAGCGAAGCAACGAGCTCGCTCATCTGCGTGCCGGCGGTGCGCCATGTCCGAAGCGCGGCGTCGAGCAGCACTGCATGCGCCGCGAGCAGCGCGATGCCAGCCAGCGTCACGATGAACGAAGAGGGGGCGCGCGACTGTCCGGCTCGCAGCGGACGCCGCAGCGACAGCGCCAGCAGGATCGACGCGAAAGCCGACGTCGTATACAGCAGCCGTCCGCCTTCGCCGTTCGCCGGGAACCCGGCCAGGTGCGGCAGCAGCAGCACCAGCGAGACGACGGTTGCGCCGAGCATCGCCACCACCGGTCGCCGGACGGCCGGATTGCGTCCGATGTTGCCCAGCGCCACCAGCAGCAGCACCCCCGTCAGCGCGAGCGCGACGACCAGCGCGGCGTGATTCGGCAATGCCGTCGCAAGCCACGTCCACAACGCGTCCGGCGCGGGGAGCCAGGTGCCGCTGCGTACGCGCTCGAGCGGATGCGTCCCCGGATAGACTTGGAGCATGCTGCCGAACATCGTCCAGCGCAGCGCGAAGTAGCCGGCGATGATGAAGAGCCAGGGAACGAAATCGCGGACGATCGCGCGCCAGCGCGCGGA
>JADMIO010871590.1_pt1 | contig 10139 bp, 10 predicted proteins | sample 8958161 | NCBI WGS metagenome assembly JADMIO01 (sample SAMN16585339, study PRJNA669376) | soil metagenome | isolation source: Crop rotation soil | place: USA: Cullars Rotation, Alabama | collected 2011
ACCGCGCGCGCGAACGGCAGCATGTCCTTGCCGAGCCAGACGCAGCCGCGCATCGCCTTGACGCTGTTGACGGGAAACACCGTCGGCGGAAACTTGATCGCAATCCCCGCCGCGCGCGCCCAGTCCTGCAGGTCCTTCTTCATGTAACGCGCCTTCAGCGGCACCGGCTTTTCCCGCTGCGCATAAACGCTCGGGTTGACAGAGTTGAAGATGCCGCCGACCAGGATCGGCCGCCATGTGATGTCGACGGAAAACTCCTTCGCCAGCGGCTGGATGTTGTGCCAGGCGAGATAAGTCCAGGGGCTGGAGCAGTCGAAGAAGAATTCGATCATGGGTGTTTCCTTTGGTGATGTTCGACCCTCATCCTGAGGAACCGCGAAGCGGCGTCTCGAAGGATGCAGGCCCGTCTATGGCCTTCATGGTCCGGGACGCGCGTACCGCGCTCCTCACCATGAGGGGATGCATTCATTTCCGCTCCGTCAGCTCCTTGGCCCGCGCGCCGAACATGTTCTTCCGCGCTTCCTCATCGAACGGCTCTTTCACAAACTTCCCGATCGCAAGCCCCGCCTGCAACTTTGGCCGTGCGCGCAACGTCGCGTACCAGCACTTGAGGTTCGGATAATCGTCGAGCGTAAAACCCTGCGCCTTGTGTGTCATGGTCCAGGGGAAGCAGGCGATGTCGGCGATGGTGTAGTCGTCGCCCGCGACATAGGCGCCGGTCTTGCCGAGCTGGCGATCGAGTACGCCATAGAGCCGCGCGGCCTCGTCGCGATAGCGTTCGATGGCGTAGGGAATCTTCTCCGCCGCATAGAGCGCAAAGTGGCCGTGCTGGCCGAGCATCGGCCCGAGCCCGCTCATCTGCCACATCACCCACTGGATGACGTCGGAGCGGCCGCGCATGTCGCTCGGCAGCAAGCGGCCGGTCTTCTCGGCCAGATAAATCAGGATCGCGCCGGTCTCGAACACCGAGAACGGCCCGCCGCCGTCGGCCGGCGCATGATCGACGATCGCGGGAATGCGGTTGTTCGGGCTGATCGCCAGAAACTCCGGCCGGAACTGCTCGCCGGCGCGGATATTGACCGGGATCACCCGATAGGGGAGCCCGAGTTCCTCCAGCATGATCGAGATTTTCCAGCCGTTCGGCGTCGGCGCGTAATGCAGGTCGATCATGGCTCCAAAAACGATCCCCTCGGCATTTATTCCCTAAAGCCACCGCCGGAGGGCGACTTTTGTTGTTCTGTACCTCGACCATAAGACATGGCATGGAGGCGCTCAATCATAACCAAACGACGCTTTCGGGAGGCTCCCATGCTGTTTCCAACCACGATTGCAGGCTCCCTGCCGAAGCCGGAATGGCTCGCCGAGCCGAACATGCTGTGGGCGCCATGGAAGGCCAAGGGCGACGAGCTTGTCCGCGCCAAGCGCGACGCCACCATGCTTGCCGTGAAGATGCAGGAAGACGCCGGTATCGACATCCTCACCGAGGGCGAGCAGGCGCGGCAGCATTTCGTCCACGGCTTTCTGGAAAAGGTCGACGGCATCGATTTCGCCCACAAGGTCGAAATGGGAATCCGTAAAGACCGCTACAAGGCGATGGTGCCGCAGGTGGTGGCGCCATTGAAACTGAAGGGCCGCGTGCACGCCGACGAAGCCCGCGTCGCACGCACGCATACCACCCGGCAATTGAAGTTCACCCTGCCCGGCCCGATGACGATCATCGACACCGTCGCCGACGGCCACTACGGCGACCGCGTCAAGATGGCCTTTGCCTTTGCCGAGCTGCTCAATCAGGAAGCCAGGGCGCTGGAAGCCGATGGCATCAACATGATCCAGTTCGACGAGCCCGCCTTCAACGTGTTCATGGACGAGGTGCCGGTGTGGGGCGTCAAGGCGCTGGAGCGCGCCGCCGAAGGCCTGAAATGCGGTACCGCCGTGCACATCTGTTACGGCTACGGCATCAAGGCCAACACCGACTGGAAGCAGACCCTCGGCGGCGAATGGCGGCAGTATGAGGCGATCTTCCCGGCGATCGCCGACAGCGCGATCCAGCAGGTCGCGATCGAATGCCGCAACTCGAAAGTGCCGCTCGATCTTCTCGCGCTACTCAAGGGCAAGAAGATCCAGGCCGGCGTGATCGATGTCGCCAGCGATACGGTGGAGACGGCAGAGGACGTCTGCAAGGTGATCGACGACGTCTCGAAATTCGTCCCGCGCAGCGACATCATCGCGACCACCAATTGCGGCATGGCGCCGATGCGCCGCGACATTGCGGAAGCCAAGCTGATGGCGCTCGGCGCGGGCGCCAAGCTCGCACGGCAGCGGTTCGGCTGATGCGTCTGCCTGTTCTGCTTCTTGCGGCTTCTCTTGTCGCGTTTCCTGTCGCGCCGGCCGCGGCAGCACCCGACGATCCGCGCGACGTGCTCCGCAACTGCGAGGCCCTGCTCGATCGCGCCGCGCGGGCGACAGCGGGCGCGGACAAGCCCGCGGAAGCCGACATCATCAGGTGCCGCCAGGTCGTGCACGATTGGAGCATGCGGGATTCGCGCATGCTGGTCGACGAACACGGCCGCAAGCTGCAGTAAGGCTATCCGGCGCTCGGGTGCAGCACCGGCGCAAATCCCGCCGCGAGCGCCCGCACGGTCGAGGGTGGCGTGACCAGCAACGCATCGCCGATCACGCCATCGACCTTGCGATAGCCGGCAAAGCTCCAGCGCAGAGGCCTGCCGCGCGCGATCAAAAAACTGTCGTCGCCCGCCTGCACCATTGCCCCGTCGGGAAGTCTTGCCAGCGGCATAGGTAACGGATGCAGCCGCTTTTTGCCGCGATCGAGTCGCTCGCCATGCAGCACTGCGTCGATCTCCTTCGCAAGCAGATCGCCCGTCCCGTTGCCTTTTTGCCAGCAGGCGCGAAAGCGATTGGCGTCGTCGCGCCGGCAATAGAAGCAAGGCCGGTGGCCGGCAGCCAATGCAGTGGCCTCATCGAGGAAAAACAGTTCCGTCCAGCTTCGTCCGCCCATCACCTCGCGCCGTCTTCCGCGGAATTCGCAGACGCAGATGAGCCAGGCCGGGTTCGACCAGCGTTTCCTCAACAGCGTCCTGGTCGCGGGATCATGGATGATGCCGCGATTGCCGGTGAACATGCCGCGATTGGGATCAGCGACGATGTCGCCGAGCGGCGTGACGCGGTTTTGCAGGGGCATATTTTATCCAACGTCATTTCCGGGGCGTGCGAAGCACGAGCCCGGAATCCATACTCACGATGGTGGTTATGAATTCCGGGCCTGCGCCTTCGGCGCATCCCGGAATGACGAACCTAAAACCCATCGCGGATCGGCGGCTGGTACGACAGCGCGGTGTCCCAGGGAAAATGAATCCAGGTATCCTGCGACACCTCGGTGATGAACGTGTCGACCAGCGGCCGCCCCTTCGGCTTGGCGTAGACGGTGGCGAAATGTGCATCCGGCAGCAGCGAGCGCACCAGGCGCCCGGTCTTGCCGGTATCGACGAGGTCGTCGACGATCAACAGTCCCTTCCCCGTTCCGTTGCCGAGTTTTGCCACCGAATCCGAAACGCCCTTCAGCACCTGAAGGTCGCCCTGCTTGTCGTGGTCGTAGCTTGCGACGCAAATGGTATCGATGATGCGCAGGCCGAGCTCGCGCGCCACGATCGCCGCCGGCACCAGCCCGCCGCGGGTGATCGCGATGACGGCATGGAATGGCCCGACCTCGTTGAGCCGCCAGGTCAGCGCCCGGCAATCCCGGTGGAACTGATCCCAGGACACCGGGAAGGGCCTGCCCGTCTTTGCCGTCGCTTCTGAATTGTTATCAATCATGCCGTATCCGCTTCAGGGTGCCAGCCGTCACCGGTTCGCCTGCAAGGTGGCCAGCATCGCCTTCACCGCCGTCATCGCCGCGCTGAGCTTGTCGGGATCGCGCGAGCGCACCACGAGGTTGGTGTTGGGCCGGCTGTCCTCATCGAGGAACGGATAGCTGCCGATGATGGTGTCGGGATGAGCGCTGGCGATCTCGCGCAGGGGACCACCGATGTCGCCCTCGCGCGAATTGGCGCGCACCGTTTCCGACAGCATCCGCACGCCGGACTTCAGCTTCGGCGCCACGATGTCCATCATCGCCTGCATGATCGAGGGTACGCCCGCCATCACGATGACATTGTCGATCTTGAAACCGGGCGCCATGATGGTGGCGCTCTGGATCAGCTCGGCGCCGTCGGGGATGCGCGCCATGCGCAGCCGCGCCTCGTTGAGTTCGCCCGGGTTCTTGAAGCGCTCCTTGAATCGGGCCACCACCTCCGGGTGATGATCGATACCGACGCCAAACGCTTTCGCAATGCTGTCTGCGGTGATGTCGTCATGGGTCGGCCCGATACCGCCGGTGGTAAAGACGTAGGTGTAGCGCTTTCGCAGTGCATCAAGTGCGGCGATGATCTCGGGCTCCTCGTCGGCGACGACACGCACTTCCTTCAGGTCGATCCCGAGATTGGTGAGGTATTCCGCGATGAAACCGATGTTCTTGTCCTTGGTCCGGCCGGACAGGATCTCGTCGCCGATCACCAATATGCCCGCCGTGACGATCTCGCTCATGTCTTTTGCTTCCTTACCCCTGTCCCCTCAACTTGCCCGGGCAACGCCTTGAAGTCACGGGATTTTGCTACCGATTTAAGCACCCGGCCGCCAGTTTTTCAGGCACGCCGCTTGGCCATCGGCGGCCATCCTTAGCAAAAGCTGCAAGCCGTTGCATATGGCGCCATCCGGCCCTTGCTACCCACCCATCAAGTCATGCACTCTTGCCATGCGTGGGTGGTGCGGCGCGAAGGGCAATCCTGGTTCATGGCAGTTGCGTTCGACGAAATGAACGGTCCGGGTGGCGATACCCGCGCCGCTTATCAGGAACTCTCCCGCTGGCTCAAGGAGACGCCACCGGACGCGCTGGAGTATCGCCGCCAGGAGGCCGAGCTGCTGTTTCGGCGGATCGGCATCACCTTTGCCGTTTACGGCGACGCCGAAGCCCAGGAACGGCTGATCCCCTTCGACGTCATTCCGCGCATCATGTCGGCGCAGGAATGGACGACCCTGGAAAAGGGCCTGAAGCAGCGCGTGCGCGCGCTCAACATGTTCCTGCGCGACATCTATCACGGCCGCGACGTGCTGCGCGCCAACATCGTCCCCGATGACCTGATCTTCCAGAACCCCGTGTTCCGCCCGGAGATGAACGGCCAGTCCGTCCCGCACGACGTCTACATCCACATCGCCGGCATCGACATCGTGCGGGTCAACCCCGACGAGTTCATCGTGCTGGAGGACAATGCGCGCACGCCGTCCGGCGTGTCCTACATGCTGGAAAACCGCGAAATCATGATGCGGCTGTTTCCGGACCTGTTCGCACGCCACCGCGTGGCGCCGGTCGAGCGCTATCCGGAAGAACTGCTCTCCGCACTGCGCTCGGTCGCGCCGCATGCTGCGTCCGGTGAGCCGACCGTCGCGCTGTTGACACCCGGCGTCTACAATTCCGCCTATTACGAGCACTCCTTCCTCGCCGACAAGCTCGGCATCGAGCTCGTCGAGGGCCGCGACCTCATCGTCAAGAGCGACGAGGTTTTCATGCGCACCACCGAGGGGCTGAAGCGCGTCGATGTGATCTACCGCCGCGTCGATGACGATTTTCTCGACCCCCTCACCTTCCGTCCTGATTCCGTGCTCGGCGTGCCCGGCCTGATGTCGGCCTATGCGGCCGGCAACATCACGTTGGCCAACGCCGTCGGCACCGGCATTTCCGACGACAAGGCGATCTATTCCTACATGCCGGAGATCGTGAAGTTCTATCTCGGCGAGGAGCCGATCCTGAAGAACGTGCAGACCTGGCGCTGCCGCGAGCCGAAGGATCTGTCCTATGTGCTCGATAACCTCGGCGAACTCGTGGTCAAGGAAGTGCATGGCTCCGGCGGCTACGGCATGCTGATTGGCCCGGCCGCCACCAAGGCCACCATCGAGGCGTTCCGCGACAAGCTGAAGCGCGAGCCCGAAGGCTTTATCGCCCAGCCGACCCTGGCGCTGTCGACCTGCCCGACCTGCACCGAAAGCGGCCTTGCGCCGCGCCATGTCGATCTCCGCCCGTTCGTGCTGACCGGCAAGGACCGCACCACCGTCGTGCCGGGCGGCCTGACGCGCGTGGCGCTGAAGGAAGGCTCGCTCGTGGTGAATTCAAGCCAGGGCGGCGGCACCAAGGACACCTGGATTCTGGACACCTGAATGCTGTCGCGCACCGCCGAGAACCTGTACTGGCTGGCCCGCTATGTCGAGCGCGCCGAGTATATCGCGCGCACCATTGATGCGACCCTGCGCGTCACCGCGCTGCCCGCCGCCTATATCGGCAAGACCAATGAGTGGGAATCCGCACTGCTCACTGCCGGCGTCAGCGCGAGCTTCTTTGAGACCTATCAGGAAGCCAACGAGACCAATGTGGTCGAGTTTCTGTCTTTCTCGCCCGCCAACCCCTCCTCGATCCGCAACTGCATCGAAGGAGCCCGTCTCAACTCCCGCTCGGTGCGCACGGCGCTGACCTCCGAGATGTGGGACACCATCAACGGCGCCTGGCTTGAGCTGCAGGAAGTCTGGAGCAAGGGCACCGCCTCGCGCGAAGAGCTCGCAAAGTTCCTGCGCTTCGTGCAGGAAACATCACTGCGCTTCGACGGCTCGGCCTACCGCACCATGCTGCGCAACGATGCCTTCTGGTTCTCCCGCCTCGGCCTGCATCTGGAACGCGCCGACAACACCGCCCGCATTCTCGACGTGAAATACCACGTGCTGTTGCCGGACGAAGAGCATGTCGGCGGCCCGCTCGACTATTACCAGTGGACCTCGATCCTGCGCTCGGTCTCGGCGCTGACGGCCTATCACTGGGTCTATCGCGAGACGCTGAAACCCTGGCTGATTGCGGACCTGCTGATCCTGAACGACTCCCTGCCGCGATCACTCGCCAGCTGCTACGGCAACCTCGTGCGCAACCTCGACCAGATCGGCGTCGCCTATGGCCGCCAGGGGCCGGGGCAGCGCCACGCCCGCGGTATCCGCAACCGGCTGGAACACAGCAATATGGACGACATTTTCCAGCACGGCGTGCACGAATTCATCCAGGAGTTCATCGCCGACAATTCACGGCTTGGCGAGATCATCACCAGGCAGTATTTGATCTGACATCTTCCGCCATGGCCGGGCTTGACCCGACCATCCACGTCTTGCTTTAGAGACGACCTTAGGAAGACGTGGATGCCCGGCACGAGGCCGGGCATGACGGCAAACCCGGTTAAGACATGCGCCTGCGAATTGCCCATACCACGAGCTATCGCTACGAGCCGGCGGCGACCTCCGTGATCCAGATCCTGCGGATGACGCCCGGCAGCCATGACGGGCAGTACGTCGCGGAGTGGCAGATCGACGTCTCCACCGACTCCCGCTTTGACGTCCACCAGGACGCCTTCGGCAACGTGACCCATGTCATGACGCACGGGCCGACCGATGAGCTCTCCATTCATGTCTCGGGCCTGATCGAGACTCACGACACCGGTGGCGTGCTGCGCGGAACCGACGAACGGTTCCCCGCGGGTTTCTTCCTACGTCAGACCGCGCTGACCGCGGTCAATCCGGCGATGGCGCAATTCGCCCGCGAGCTGCGCGCCGAATCCGATGGCGACGTGCTGGGCTTCCTGCATGCCTTGATGGTGCAGGTCTACGAGCACATGACCTTTGACGAAGACCCGACCAACAGCGGGACCTCGGCGGTGGAGGCCTTTGGACTGAAGCGCGGCGTCTGCCAGGACTACGCGCACATCTTCATCGCCTGCGCGCGCTCCGGCGGAGTGCCAGCGCGCTTCGTCTCTGGACACTTCTTGCGCTCCGACGGCGTCACCAGCCAGCAGGCCGGCCACGCCTGGGCGGAAGCCTATGTTCCCGATCTCGGCTGGATCGGCTTCGATGCCGCGAACGGCATCTGCACGACGGATGCGCACGCCCGCGTCGCCATCGGTCTCGACTATCTCGGCGCAGCCCCCGTGCGCGGCACGCGTTACGGCGGCGGCATGGAAACGCTCACTGTCGCCGTCAATGTCGAGCAGGCCGGCCGGCCCGGCCAGTGGCAGTCGCAAACGCAGAGTTAGTTGCCGAACTCAAACTCGTAGGGTGGGCGAAGGCGCATTTGCGCCGTGCCCACCTGCGCACGCCGGCGCAAGACAGGTGGGCACGCTTACGCTTTGCCCACCCTACACGACGCCGAGGGTCAGCGATCCAGCCACACGTCCTCGAACCGCTGGTTGTTGTACTGGCTGTTGTCGTGCGGCTTGTAATTGCGCACATAGGGCTGCCAGCAATTAACGGCCGCGCCGTGCAGGATCACCGGCCGCGCGGCGTCCTCGACCAGGATGCGCTCGATGTCCCAGACAATCTTGCGTCGCTTCTCCCTGTCGAGCTCGCGCGATTGCGCAACGAGCAGCTTGTCGACCTCGGCGTTGCAGTACTGGGTGTAGTTGCGTTCCGAATTGCAGGAATAATTCTCGACCATGTTGCCGTCGGGATCGTCGACGCTGACGCCGGTGACGTTGAGGCCGATGGTGTATTCCTTGCGCGAGAGCTTTGAGTACCAGCGCGGCGTGTCGAGAATGTCGAGCTCGCCGACGATATGGATCTTCTTCAACTGGTCGGAGACGATCACGGCGGGATCGCGATAGGTCGGCAGGTTGCGCGTCTGGATCTTGATCTGCAGCGGTTTCGCTTCGCTGTAGCCAAGCTTTTCCATGATCGCCTTTGCTTCCTTCAGGTTCTTGTCGCTGTCCGGCCCATAGCCGGTCAGCGAGCTGACCATCTCCGGCGGCATGCCCCATTCGCCTTCCGGCTTCGGCAGCATCGCGCCACCCATCCGCGCATGGCCCTCCATCAAGATGGTGTTGAACGGCTTGCGGTCGAGCGCGAGCGACATCGCCTTGCGCATCTCGGGATTGTCGAACGGCGGATTGGCGCGGTTGACCATCAGGTTGATCAGGGTGCCCGTCGTGATCATCTCGCACACCGCATTGGGCGCACGCGCCTTGATGTCGTTCAGAAGGGGCACGTTCACGTCGGAGGGAAAGGTGATGTCGAACTCGCCGGTCGAGAACGCAAGCATGCGCGTGGCGCGGCTGTCGATGGTCCTCACCGCGATCTCGTCGAGGTACGGACGATCCTTCTTGAAGTAATCGGGATTGCGCACGAGGCGGATGGAATCGCCGCGCTTGAACTCGACGAATTTGAACGGCCCGGTGCCGACGGGCTTTGTCCGCATCACCTGCTGCGGCACATGGCAGGGATAGACCGGCGAGAATGCGCTTGCGAGCAGCACCGGCAGGCTCGGCTGCGGCTCGCTCAGCTCGAACGTCGCCTCGAAGTCGCCGTTGACGCTGATGTCCTGCAACTTCGTGTACCAGACCTTTCGCGGATTGCGCTTGAAGTCCTGGGTGTCGCCCTTGCCGATCAGCATCCGCCACGTGCACTGCACGTCTTTGGCGGTGAACGGCTGGCCGTCGTGCCACTTCACGCCTTGCTTGAGCTTGAAGGTCAGTTTTGTGTTGGTGGAATCCCACGACCAGCTTTCGGCAAGGTCCGGGATGACCGTCTCGATGCTCTCATGCGCCTTGGCCGGATCGAACACCACGAGATTGTTGAACACGGCCGCGAACGGCATCACCGAGGCGATGGTCGATTCCTCGAGCAGCGAAGTCGAGGGCGGATTGTCGTTGTGATAGAGGCGGAGCGTGCCGCCCTTCTTCTGCGCCGGCGCGGGCGTTGCAGCGAGCATGATAGCGCCGACAGACGCGACGAACAGGGTTGACGACCAGCGCTGACGCATTTCGCCTCCCGAAATTCTTGTTGTTTCCGGAAGCGTCAGCGTGCCGGAGCCGGCCGCCGTAAGCAATAGCGCATCACATCGCGCTTATTCGCAATCGCGGTACAGCGATGCTTCGCAGGTTGCCGTCATCTGCCTGGCCGCAGCCATCTCCGCCGGCGTCATGTCCTTTGACACCTCGCGCAGGCTCGCCTTGGCCTTGGCGTCGCCGCGTTGCGCGGCCACGCTGAACCACATGCAGGCACGGGCGGAG
>JADMIO010909398.1_pt1 | contig 10139 bp, 9 predicted proteins | sample 8958161 | NCBI WGS metagenome assembly JADMIO01 (sample SAMN16585339, study PRJNA669376) | soil metagenome | isolation source: Crop rotation soil | place: USA: Cullars Rotation, Alabama | collected 2011
CCGCCGTGCCGTGTGACGACCTCGGACGGATGGGCCATCGATGGGCGTGGCGCTCTCGCGCGGCGTACCCAATCTGCGGCATGTCTTGGGCGCGCTCGAGCCCACCAGCGCGACAGGCACGAGCCTCGCACGCACGGACGAGCAAATGACGACATTCCAAGACGACCTCAATCGGTCGACGTGGTCGCTACGCTCCTCGCGTCACTGGCTCGACGCGGTCGGCGAGTTCACGGATCCCGGCGAGCGCGCGGTCCTCGAGCTCGTGCGTGAGAGCGTGCGTGGCAAACCGATCCTCGATCTCGGAGTCGGCACCGGACGAACCGTACCGATGCTCGCGCCGCTCACGGACGATTACCGCGCGATCGATTACTTGCCGTCGATGGTCGAGACGTGTCGCGCGCACCATCCGAACGTACGCGTCGACGTCGGCGACGCTCGATCACTCGACGGCTTCCCCGACGCGCACTTCGGGCTCGTGAACTTCAGCTTCAACGGGATCGACGCGGTCGATCACGAAGGGCGAGCGCGCGTCTTCTCCGAGATACGACGCGTCCTGCGCCCCGGCGGCATCGTCGCGTTCTCGACGTTGAACATGGACGGCCCCGCGTATCGCGAACGCCCGTGGGAGCCTCGCGCCGCGACGCATTGCAGCTTGCCGCGCGCCGCCGCGCGCGTGGTGCTCGGGCTCGCGAGCGTCCCGTGGGACGTCATGCGGTGGATGCAGATCCGCTCCGGCACGACGCGCGGCGACGGTTGGGCGATCGCCCCGTTCAGGGCGCACCACTACGGAATCCTCACGCACTACACGACACGGCAGCGCCAGCTCGAGGAGCTCGCGCGCGCCGGCCTCGACGGCGACGTCGCCATCTTCGAAAACCAAAACGGCTCGCGCGTGCTGCCCGGCCACGACACGCGCGAAGCGACTTGGTTCCACTTCGTCGCACGCGCACGCTGACTGTCGTAGACTGAGACGTCGATGCTCTTCGCGAAGGTGACTTCGGTGGCGGTTCTGTTCGTCGCGTTCGTGCTCCCGGCGCCGACGCCGGCGACACCGATTGTCCGATCCGTCCCTGCGGACCGGGCTCGGGAAGCTGAGGACCATTCGTGGGTGCCCATCAATTATTCTCGGGCCATGACCATGCGATCTGTCGTACTGGTGCTTTCGAGCTCCGATGAGTAGCAACCAGTTCCTCGCGCGCATCCTCGAACCACCCGCATACGGCTGGTCACGAGACGGCGAGCTCTACAAACCCACGCTGCGCGAGCTGATGTCGCACTGGGTTTCGCGAATGAACCTCTTCGCTTCGCGAAAGAACTGGCTGCCCGTCACGGGATGGGCGTGGAACCTCGCGTTCTTGCCCTTCACGGTCCTCTTCTTCGCGAAGTTTTTCGCGTGGAAATACATGGCCATCGGGATGGTTTACGCGATGGTGGGGCTCGGGACGGTCAACATCGTCTGGCTGCACCGCTACTGCACGCACCGTGCGTTCACGTTCAGCCATCCGATCTATCGCTTCATCATCCGCAACCTCACGCTGCGCATCGTCCCCGAAGAAGTGTACGTCGTCTCGCACCTCGTTCACCACGCCTTCCCAGAAGAGGCGGGCGACCCGTACAACGCGCGCGGCGGGCGGCTCTATTGTTTCCTCGCGGCGGAGCTCCACCAGCCCATCGCGCGCGATCTCTCGGAGAAGGACTACAAGCGTGTCGTCTTCTTCGTGAGCCACACGGGCGTCGTCGCGAACTCGTACGAGCAATATTTGAAGTGGGGAACGATCGCGCACCCGCTACGCACGCAGCTGCACTACGCGCTCAACTGGGCGTTCTGGTACGCCGTGTTCTACTCGATCGGCGGGCATGGCCTCGCGTGCGGCATCTTCGGTATGTCGGCCGTTTGGGCGATGGGGATTCGCGACTTCAACTACGACGCGCACGGCTGCGGCAAGGACAAGCGGCGCGCGGGCATCGACTTCAACCGGCGCGATTTGTCGATCAATCAATACTTCGCAGGAATGGTCTCGGGCGAGTGGCACAACAACCACCACCTCTACCCGGGCGGCATCCGGTCTGGCTTTCTCTGGTGGCAGCTCGACACCGCATATTGGCTGATTCGGTTGATCGGTCTGCTCGGCGGAGTGGCCACGAGCCGCGACGACAAAGAGCGCTTCCTCGAAGACCACTACCGCCCGTACAAACGCGCGCGCTCGCGAGGCTGCGCACCCGGCGTGTAACGCCACCTCTGCAACGCGTGCGCTAGCCCGTCACGATGCAGTCACGCGTCGGTCACGCCGACGCGCACCGTGCCATGATGCGCGATGCTCCACGAGATTCCCCCCACCGACATCGCAGTGACCTACGCTCAGCGCTGGAAGCTCGACGACGTCATCACGTCGTGCCGCGACGCGTCGCTGACGTTTCGGCGCCGCGCGCGCGCGCTCACGTTCGATTGGAACGGCGACATTGCAGATACCCTCGAGCGCCAGCAAGGGGAGCTCGCCGTCACCGACGCTCGCATCCGCGGACTGCGCGGCCAGCTTTGAACGCGGCGTTGGTCCGCAAAGTCGCCGTGCTCGGCAATCACGCGCCTCGGCAATGCGGGATCGCGACGTTCACCACGCATCTCGTGGACGCGCTCGCGGACGCCTCCCCCGACGTAACCGCCGTTGTCGTTGCGATGAACGACGCGGGCCACAAGCACGCGTACCCGCCGCGCGTGCGGTTCGAAATCGCAGAGAGCGACCCTGGCTCGTACCGACGCGCAGCGGATTTTCTCAACGTCGACACCATCGACGTGTGCTCGGTTCAGCACGAGTACGGCATCTTCGGCGGCAAAGCGGGCGCACACGTCCTCTCGCTCCTTCACGAGCTACGCATGCCGATCGTCACGACCCTGCACACGATCCTCGGCGAGCCCAACGCGCAGCAGCGCTCGGTGCTCGGTGAGCTCGTCCATCTCTCCGAGCGCGTCGTCGTGATGAGCCAGCAAGGTAAGGCGATGCTCGTCGAGCTCTACGGCGTCGCGCCGTCGAAGATCGACTTCATTCCACACGGCATTCCGCGACCAACACCGCGTGAAGGGAGCAAGGCACGGCTCGGCATGAGCGGCCACGACGTCGTGCTCACGTTCGGGCTTCTGTCTCCCGACAAAGGCATCGAGTACGTCATCGACGCCTTGCCCGCGATTTTGGAGCGTCACCCGAAGACGATTTATGTCGTGCTGGGGGCGACACACCCGCACGTCAAAGCACATCACGGCGAGGCCTATCGCATCGCGCTCCAGGCGCGCGCGCGCAAGCTCGGCGTCGACGCCAACGTCGTGTTTCACGACCGCTTCGTGAGCGAGGCGGAGCTCGGCGACTTCCTCGGCGCCGCCGACATCTACGTGACGCCGTATTTGAAGCCGGAGCAAATCACGTCGGGCACGCTCGCGTATGCCGTCGGTGCCGGCAAGGCGGTCATTTCCACGCCGTACGCGTATGCCAAGGAGCTGCTGGCGGCCGAGCGTGGGATTTTGGTCGGGTGGCGCAACGCCAGCGCCATCGCGAGAGCGGCGAACGCGCTCCTCGGCGACGATCGCGTGCGAGCGGGGTATTCGGAGCGTGCGGCCGCGTTCGGTGCGCAAATGCTCTGGTCGCGCGTCGCGGATCGCTATCTCGATTCGTTTTCGCAAGCCGTCACCGCTCACGCCGACCGCGCGAAGAGCGCTTTTCAAGCGAAGACGCTGGCACGCCGTCCCGTAGAGCTTCCGGAGACGAGCCTGGTGCACCTGCGCGCGATGACCGACGACACCGGCATTCTCCAGCACGCGCGCTTCAACGTGCCGCGCTACGAGCATGGCTACTGCGTCGACGACAACGCCCGCGCGCTGCGCCTCATCGCGCTGCTCGAAGACCAAGGTCACGACGACGCCGCCACGCTACGTGGGCTCGGTACGCGTTACCTCGCGTTCGTCAATCACGCGTTCGACGCCGAGTCACGTCGCTTCCGCAACTTCATGTCATTCGAACGCAAATGGCTCGAGGGCGCCGGCTCCGAGGACAGTCATGGCCGTTCGCTCTGGGCGCTCGGGAGCGTCATTGGTCGATCCGCGAACCCGGGACGGCGCACGCTGGCCCGCGATCTCTTCCACGCCGCGCTTCCGACGTCCGTTGCGTTCACGAGCCCGCGCGCGTGGGCGTTCACGCTGCTCGGGATCGACGAATATTTGGTCGCGTTCCAGGGCGACAGCGACGTCGAGAAAGCGCGCGCGGAGCTCGCCTCCCGGCTCTTGTGCTTGCTCCCACGATCGGAGGCCAACGCCTGGCCATGGTTCGAAGATCGCCTCACGTACGAGAACGCGCGGCTCGCGGAGGCGCTCATGGTCTCGGGTTGGGCGATGCGCGACGCCGAGATGTCCGTCGCGGGGGTGCGTTCGCTCGTCTGGCTCGATTCGATTCAGCGCTCCAGTGACGGCTATTTCGCGCCCATCGGGTCCAACGGTTTCTACGTTCGCGGCGAAGCGAAGGCGGAGTTCGATCAGCAACCGGTCGACGCGTACGCGATGGTATCGGCGAGCATTCAAGCCGCTCGCGTGACGGGCGATCGCAGCTGGCACGTGGTTGCGCGTCGCGCGTTCGACTGGTTTCTCGGACAAAACCAAAAGCAGACCGCGCTCTATGATCCGGTGACGGGTGGATGTCACGACGGCCTCCACGTCGATCGCTTGAACGAGAATCAAGGCGCCGAGTCGACGCTCTCGTATCTCCTCGCCCTCGCAGAGCTCGGCGCGACCGAGATCGCTTCTTGACCGGCTACCCCGAGCTCTTTCGGCGCCACCCGCGCAACCCGATCCTGACCGCCGCGGATTGGCCGTATCCGGTGCATACGGTCTTCAACCCCGGCGCGACGCTCTTGCCGGATGGAACCACGCTCCTCTTGTGTCGCGTCGAGGATCGTCGTGGTCATTCGCACCTGTGCGCAGCGCGTTCGCCGAACGGCGTCGACGGTTGGGTCATCGACCCCAAGCCCACACTGGAACCGAGCCCCTCGACGCACCCCGAAGAGCTATGGGGAATCGAAGATCCGCGCATCACCTTCGTGCCCGAGCTCGACAAATACGTCGTTGCGTACACGGCGTTTGGGCGTGCGGGCCCCGGCGTATCGCTCGCCTTCACCAAGGACTTTCGCACGTTCGAGCGCAGCGGCATCGTCATGCCGCCGGACGACAAAGACGCGGCGCTCCTGCCGCGACGCATCGACGGCGCCTTCGCGCTGATTCATCGCCCCGTCAGCGAATCGGGGGCGCACGTGTGGATCTCGAGCTCCCCGGATCTCACGAACTGGGGCACGCACCGCCAGATCTTGAACGCACGTCAAGGAGCGTGGTGGGACGCGAACAAGGTGGGGCTTTCGCCGCCGCCGATCGAAACACGGCAAGGGTGGCTCGTGCTCTATCACGGCGTCCGGCAGACCGCGTCGGGCTCGCTGTACCGACTCGGCGTGGCCCTGTTCGATCTCGAGCACTTCGAAAAATGCATCGCGCGCGGCGCGTCGTGGATCTTCGGACCGGAGACCACGTACGAGCGCGAAGGGGACGTCGCGAACGTCGCGTTTCCTTGCGGCTACACGATCGGCGCCGACGGCGACACGCTCAACTTGTACTACGGCGCCGCCGACACGAGCATCGCGCTCGCGACGGGCAGCATTCGCGAGCTCGTCCAGTGGGTATCGTCGAGCGCCGATACGCTCGGGACATGACCAATCGGATCGGCGTTTGCGTGCGTGGCCATGATCAACGAGGGGTGCATCTGGTACGGCGACAAGACCGGCACGCTCACGGAGATCGAGTACGACGGCGCGCGCCGCGCAGACGCCATGATGGCGCGATGGCTCGTGTCGACGACTGACGTGAAGCGCGTCGTGTGCGTGGCTAGCGCTCCGATCGCACGTCGAGTACGTGAAGAGCGATCTCTACGAAGGCGCCGCGTACGCGATGCTCGCCGTGTGGGGGCGCGAACGTGTCGATCGCAGGCATCGCCGACGCTGGATGCGCGGCGCGCCGCTCGGCATGACGCTCACGCTCACGACGTTCTGAAATCGCGCTCGAATTTGTATAGGATGCTGCGTCGATGGAGGAGGCGACGATCGACGGGCTCGTGGCGCACTGCCAGAAGGCGCGGTTCACCGGCATCTTGCGGATACGCGCGAAGGAGGGCATCGGCGAGATCTGGTTCCTCTCCGGCATGACGGACGAGCTGCAGTTCGGCACGAGCACGGGCGACGAGGCGCTCGAGCGGATGCGCAAGGCGACGGACGCGACGTACGAGCTCGCGACGCGGCTGCCGCATCCGGGCGGTGGGTTCAAGAAGCGCTTTCCGATGCAGGGGAGCATCGCGACGGCGACGCCCGTGACGCTGATGCGTTACTGCGAGCAGTACGCGCTCACGTGCAAGCTCGCGGTCGAGAGCAAGCACCTGCTCGTCGAGGCGACGTACCAGCTCGGTGAGCTCGTCTCGGTGGAGACGACCGCCGACGACGACGGCATCACGTCGATGCTCGAAGCGACGGAAGGCACGTACGAGTTCACGTTGCCGAAGGTGGAGCTGCCCGAAGGGACGCCCGTCCTTCCGCCTGCGTCGACGTCGATCATGGAATCGATTCCGCCGCCGGAGCCGGTGGGCGTGCGCGCGCTGCTCGAGATCAAACCGCCGGTCGTGGGGCGCCCCGCGAGCGACGAAGCCGAGGTGAAGCGCAAGACGGTCGAGATGGCGCGCCAGAAAAAGGCGACGACGCCGCGCGCGCCGGTGCCCCGCCCCGCGTCCGCATCGAAGCCGGACAAAGACGAAGTGAAGCCCGTCGTCATCGCAGAGAAGAAGGTCGAGCCCGAGCCGGTGAAGAAGACCGAGCCGGAGCCCGTGCCCGAGAAGAAGGCGGAGCCGGAGCCCGAGAAGAAGGCGGAGCCGAAGCCCGAGCCCGAGCCGGTCGTCGAAAAGAAGAAAGAAGCAAAAGAAGAAGAAGAACGCGAGGAAGAGGACGAAGAAGAGGACGAAGAGGAGCGCGACAGCGAACCGGAGAAGGAAGCGGCGAAAGCGCCTCCGCCGGAGAAGCGATCGCCGGCGTGGCTCGTCGTGCCGATCTTGTTCGCAGTCGCGCTCGCCTACCTCTTGTGGACGAATCGCATCTGACGCGACTCCGCCGCAGCCGTCGCCGCATGCAGAATGCGATCTCGGTTACACTCTCCGCGTGCAAAAGAAGGGCATCACTCGCAAGAGGCGATCGGGGAAGAAGATCGCGTGGGATTACTTCGACGCGCGCGGCAAGAAGATCACCGACGCGAAGGTGATCGAGCGCTGCAACAAGCTCGTCTTGCCGCCGGCGTGGGTGTCGGTCTGGATATCGACGGACCCGAAGGCGGATTTGCAGGCGACCGGGATCGACGCGAAGGGGCGGCGCCAGTACCGCTATCACGTCGAATGGACGAAGGCGCGTGCGCGCGAGAAGTTCGACAGCATGGCGGGCTTCGCGAAGGTGCTGCCTGCGATCCGGAAGAAGGTGAGCGCCGATTTGAAGCTGCGCGGGATGCCCAAGGAGAAGGTCGTCGCGCTGATCGTGAAGCTCATCGACCTCTATCACTTCCGCGTCGGCAACGACGAGTACGCGCGCACGAACAAGTCGTACGGCCTGACGACGTTGAAGGAAGGCCACATGAAGATCGACCGCGGCAAGAACGCCGAGGGGAAGTACGACGCGATCTTCGAGTTCGTCGGCAAGTCCGGCAAATTGTGGAAGCGAAGGATCTGGGAGGACGATCTCGTCGCGCTCATCATCGCGTCGGGGAAGGTCGGCGGCGAGAGCAAGAAGCAGGATCTCTTTCGCTACGAAGACGGCAAAGGTGGCGACCACGACGTGAAGTCGAACCACATCAACGAGTATCTCGACGGGATCACGAAGCACCAGGTGACGGCGAAGGACTTCCGCACGTGGGCGGCGACGTGGAAGGCTGCCCATCGTCTGTCGCAGCAGCTCGACCCGGACACGGACGCGGCGCGAAAGAAGGTCTCGAAGGACGTCGTGAAGACGGTGTCCGCGGATCTGGGCAACACGCCCGCCGTCTGCGCGACGAGCTACATCCATCCCGCGATCCTCGCCGACTGGAGCGCGGGCACGTTTCGCACGCAGTGGAACGACGCGCACAAATCGGCGCGCAAGACGGATGGGCTCTCGCACGAGGAGGCTGCGACGCTGAAGTACCTGGCGAAGGTCCGTTGAGATGCCGCAGCCGCCGGAGGGCTTGAAATGGCTGCAGGCGACGTACGACGAGTCGCCTCTCGCCATCGCCTTCTCGCGCGACGGTCTGATGCTCGACGCCAACCCCGCGTACGCGAAGCTCTTCGGGTTTCGCGACGTGGACGAGATTCGCGGCATCGCCGTGATCGATCAAATCGCGCCGAGCGAGCGCAAGCGCATCACCGAGATCATCGCGCGGCGCGCGATCGGTGCCGCCGCGCCGGCGCGCTATCGCACGCGCGGGCTCCGCAAGGACGGCACGGAGTTTCCGTTCGAGATCATGACGAGGCGCATCGTCGTGCCGGACGGTCCGATCACGATGGCGTTCATCGCGGACGTGTCCGAGCTGCAGGAGAGCGAGGAGCGCTTTCGTACGCTCTCGAGCGCGGCGTTCGAGGGCGTGTTCATCCACGCCGACGGCAAGGTCCTGCTCGCGAACGAGGCGGGCGCCACGATGTACGGCTACACGCCCGAGACGATGGTCGGCGTCTCGCTGAAGGACCTCACGGCGCCGGAGTCGCGCGAGACAGTCGCGGAGAACGTGCGGCGCGGCGTGACCGAGCCCTACGAAGGCGTGGCGATGCGGAAGGACGGCTCGACGTTCCTCGCCGAGGCGCGCGGGCGATCGCTCGTGCACGACGGGCATCCGATCCGCGTCGTCGTCATTCGCGACATCACCGAGCAGAAGGCGCTCGCCGAGCGCATGCGAACCGCGCAGAAGCTCGAGAGCCTCGGCGCGCTCGCGAGCGGCGTCGCGCACGACTTCAACAACGTCCTCACGGTGATCACGAACAGCGTCGAGCTCGCGAAGACCGGCAAGGACACCGCGACGCACCTCGAGAACATCGGCGTCGCAGCCGCGCGCGCGACGGAGCTGTGCCGGCAGATGCTCGCGTACGCGGGCAAAGGCGCGCTCGCGCGGGAGGCCGTCGACTTGAGCACGCTCGTCGACGAGATGCTCGGCATGCTCGACGTCTCCGTGGGCCGCAAGGCGATCCTCGTGCGCGATCTGGCGCCGGGCCTTCCGATGATCGTCGGCGACGCCACGCAGATTCGTCAGGTGATCCTGAACCTGGTCCTGAACGCGGCGGAGTCGATCACGAAAGCGCACGGGCGCGTCGTCGTGGCGACGGGCGCGGGGGATCATGGACCGGGCGCGTTCGCGAAATCCGCGGCGGGCGGTGATCCGAAGCCGGGCAAGTACGTGCACGTCGAGGTGCGCGACGACGGCGCGGGCATGGACGCGGCGACGGTCGCGCACATGTTCGATCCGTTCTTCACGACGAAGGTCGCGGGGCGCGGGCTCGGCATGGCGACGGTGCTCGGCATCGTGCGCGGCCATGGCGGCGCGATCGACGTCGAGAGTCATCCGGGCCGCGGTACGCGCGTGCGTGTCTTCTTCCCGTCGAGCGAGGCTCCGCAAGCGAAGGCGCGCGGGCTCGTCCTCGTCGTCGACGACGAGAGCGGCGTTCGAACGAGCACGAAGCTCCTCCTCGAAGAGCTCGGCTTCGACGCGAACGTCGCGCGCGACGGGCACGAGGCGATCGAGATTGTCCGCGAGCGCGCGGCGAAGATCGACGCCGTGCTGCTCGATCGGACGATGCCGCGCCTCGACGGGCTGCAAACGATGCGCGCGATTCGAGAGATCGCGCCGCGCCTGCCGATCGTGCTGACGAGCGGACAAGGCGAGATGTCGGCCCTTCCGGAGCGGCCCGACGCGGTGCTCGCGAAGCCGTACTCGACGTCCGAATTGCTCACGACGCTCCGTCGCGTCATCGCGCGCTAGGCGTTACGATGCGGCCATGCGCCGCGCGTGTGTTTCGATCGTGACAGGGCTCGCCGTCGCGTGCGGAGGCGGGAGCGTCGCGCGCTAC
>JADMIO011127057.1_pt1 | contig 10139 bp, 10 predicted proteins | sample 8958161 | NCBI WGS metagenome assembly JADMIO01 (sample SAMN16585339, study PRJNA669376) | soil metagenome | isolation source: Crop rotation soil | place: USA: Cullars Rotation, Alabama | collected 2011
TGACACGGCCGCATTGCCCGTCAGTGAAACAAACTTTCCATTCGCCACGACTTGAAAGCGTTGCGGCGCGGCGATGGTATAGCTCACGGTAGCTTTCGCGGAAGGATGATCGAGAGTTGGAATCCAGTAATGCACGCGATTGGGCCAGTTGTCGCCCGTGGCGGAAGGATTGCCGTCGCGATCTTTGGCGAATATCAAACCGTCTTTCGGCTGGCCGTGATAATTGATGGTGATGTCGACTTTATTTCCACGCTTGGCAGCATCCGGCAGCAGCACGTTCAATGTCTCGGCGGTGCGATCGAACTTTGCCGGCTTACCGCCGAGGAGCACTGAATCGACCATCATGTCGCCAAAATCAAAGTCGACTTGGTCGAGCGTCGCCGCCAACACTTCCACAGTGATCTTTGTACGGGCAGACGCGAGTTGGGACATCTGTTCATCGAAGGTTAGATCAATATCGAAATGGACGGGGCGCCAAGAATCGACGACGCGCTCGTGACGTTGCGCCGAAACGGCGCCGACGCTTATCAGAATCAGCAGCGCGGCAGCCGCGAAGCGCGCGATCTGGCGCAGGCGACTTTTGTGTTTGATTTGCATCGGCTTCATTTCAACGTAGTCCCAACATTAATAGAGCTGAGCGATCGGATACCTTTCCGTCGCTCTTGATCCAAGCCTCGTACTGCGCGTGCTCATCGGCTGTGACGGGCCGGTTACCGAGACGCGCAGCCGGCGTCCGCTCGAACGCGCGGTCCGTGAGGGCCATGTGCGGCATTCTCACGTGTAGCGTCGACGGACGTTTAAGAGCCTGTTCAGCCGATTCTACATCCGGAAATAATTCTTCGTAGGCCATCAAGTGCCAGGTTGGTTTGTCTTGATCCTGATCGACCGCAATGACCCGGAGCAGACCGAAGCCGCTCTCGAGCTGAAAGATTAAATCATCGCCTGGCGCGAACGGCAGTTCCATGAAGGAAAAATATCAGCTTGTGACGCAGAAGCCTAAGGCGTTCACGGTGAAAAAGGTTAGGCAATTGTGACCGGCGGCGATGACCTCGATTCATTGATCATCGCGGGTAGTGAATCTACAATGCCGTGACTTGAACACGGCACGGAACTATTACGAAATTCTCGGCGCGAGCGAGGATGCTTCGGCCCGCGACATCGAGCGCCTCTATAAACGGGCGGCGCACAAGGCGCATCCGGATCGTGGCGGCGCCGAAGAAGATATGAAGACGCTGAATGAAGCGTACAGTGTGCTGCGCAACGAAAGAACTCGGAAAGAATATGATGCGCGACGTTGCGTGCCTCGCGCTGAAGTCTTTACGGTCAATTCGAGGCCGGTCGCGCGCGAGGTCGGCTGGTATGGTCAATTGTTGAGCGCGCTCATGTGCCTCGTGCTGGGATTGCTCCTGCTGTTCCTCGTTCGTTTCAATGGTCTGTGGTTTCTCTGGCCGCTCTCGATTCTCGCCGCCGGAGTAATTTTGTTCGGAGTGATGATCGCGCATTCAGCGATGACGAACGCGCGGGGATCGACCGGTCATGATCATCCGTTGCGACGTTTTCGTTATGCGTGCGAGATTCTTTTTTGGCTGGTCGTGGCTGCGGGTGGTTACGGTGTCTACTTAATTCTGACCGCGGTCTGATGAAGCGATGATTACCGGACTCGATCTGCTTTTCCTGGAAGTGAATAATCTCGAAGAGTCCGTGGATTTTTATCATGAGGTTCTCGAATTTAGTCTGCAGTCAGCACAATCAAAGGCTGAGCCGCCAATCGCCTCTTTGCAATCGGGAACGTTGCGGATCACGCTGGTCCAACAGATCGAAACGATGCTGAAGCGAGGTCGAGGCGTTCATTTTGTGCTGGGCGTTGATGAGGTCGAATCGTTTTATCAGAAATTGTTGACCCGGAATGTTGAGGTCACAGAGCCGCGCGACGAGGGCTGGGGTGGCCGCTTCGTCAGCCTCCAGGATCCGGATGGTTACCGTTGGTTCCTGGTAACCTGGACTAGTTGATGGCGCAGGAGAGGAAGGATTTGCGAGATGAATTATCAACACGTTGAGAATTTGCTGATCAGGTACCGAGGACAAGGTGTAAACATTAAGAGTGTCTCCGGCGGTATTTATGAAGGCACGATCAGCGACGTCACGAATGACTATGTTACCTTGAAAATAACTAATGCGAGCGGCGAGAGCGAGCTCGTAATTGTCCTGCTTCACGCCATCGAATCAATCGTGTCCCAGCGAACTTAATAGCCACTATTACGAATGCTAATCACAATGCGCTAGCGGACAAGAAAATTTGAAAAAAGATCATCGTTTTGGTTGCATGTGAAGCTTGACTTGTGCATAATCTCGATGCGCCCGCCTCCCCGGTGGGCGAAGTGGTCGCGTGGGGTGAGGACACGTGGCCTTAGGGTGGGGCTTGTGGGAGGGCCCCGCCCGCTTTTATTTTTGGGACGGCCGCTTCTCTCCGCATCCACTAATCAAACCATTACATCAAACCGTTGAGTTCTGAGTGATTGACATTCGAAAGACTTGTCTTAATATACCTCAAGCACTAGCCTGAACGATTTGATCTGATCGAAAGAGCATCACGCGCTGCGTGTGTTGCCACAGTTGGCATACTGAGAGCCTGGCTGTGGCATTTTTTAGCGCGCTCAAGGAGGCTGGCGAACCTAAACGATGGCGTCTCTGAAGCGGCTTTTAGTTGGCAGCCCAATCCGCACAGCGCGGTTAGCCCATGAACGGCTGACCAAGAAAACCGCACTCGCGATTTTTGCGTCCGACGCCCTGTCTTCCACCGCCTACGCAACCGAACAAATTCTGTTAGTGCTGGCGGCTGCTTACGTCGCCGGTAACGCTGTTTCATTTTCTCGCGTCGTTCCCATCTCGATCGCCATTGCTCTGCTGTTGGTGATCGTGGCGATCAGTTATCGGCAGACTATCTATGCGTATCCTTCCGGTGGCGGCGCCTTCATCGTGGCCAAAGATAACCTGGGCACTTTGCCGGGACTGATAGCTGGAGCATCGCTGCTGGTTGATTACATCCTGACCGTTTCAGTGTCCACCGCGGCCGGTGTCGAGGCGATCACTTCGACGATGGTCGGGACACGGTTTGCCGAGCTGCATAATCATCGCATTTGGTTCTGCCTCTTTTTCATAGCTTTTATTACGGTGGCGAACCTGCGCGGTGTGCGCGAAGCGGGATCCATGTTCGCTGCGCCGAGTTATGCCTTCATTTTCAGCTTCATGGCGCTAATCGTGTACGGTTTGGTTCGCTACTATTTGAACCCCGGCATCGTACCGGTGCCGAACGACCTTGATCTAAAAGTCGCGGAGGGTTATCAGGCGCAACAACTCAATCTGTTTCTCTTGTTGGGAGCTTTCGCCAACGGCTGCGCGGCGTTGACGGGAATTGAAGCGATCTCAAACGGCGTTCAGGCCTTCAAGCAACCAGAGTCGAAGAACGCGGCCACCACTCTCTCGTGGATGGCGATCCTTTTGATTGTCATGTTTATGGGCGCGAGTGTGCTCGGATATCTCTTTCACATTCATCCGATGGAACACGAGACCGTCACTTCGCAGATCGCGCGCGCAGTGTTCACCGGCCCCATGCACTGGTTTTATTACATAGTTCAGGGTACGACGGCGCTAATCCTGATACTCGCCGCCAATACATCGTTCGCCGGATTTCCACGTTTGGCTTCACTGCTGGCGCGCGATCGCTTCCTGCCACGTCAATTGTCGAATCTGGGCGACCGACTCGTGTTTTCAAACGGCGTCATTCTGCTGGCAGTATTTTCCGGCTTTCTCGTCTGGGCATTCGCCGGTGACACGAGCCGGCTAATTCCGCTTTACGCGGTCGGCGTTTTTCTGTCATTCACGCTTTCGCAAGCGGGCATGGTTGTGCACTGGTGGCGAGAAGGTAAGATGCCGTCAACAGAAGCCGCCGGATCCACCCCAGCGAAAAGAAAGGCGCCGTGGCGAAGATATCTGGTGGTCAACGGCGTCGGGGCGATTGCGACCTTTGTGGTTTTGATGATCTTCATTGTGACGAAGTTCATTCACGGCGCATGGATCGTCGTTATTCTAATTCCGCTGCTGGTGTGGATGTTTCTCAGAATTCACCGTCACTACGTTGACGTGGCGCAGCAGTTGTCGACCGAAGGCTTGGTTGGCCTGCGGCCGATTCATCACGAAGTTATCGTGCCCATCTCCGGCATTCATCGAGGCGTGATCGCGGCGCTCGAGTATGCGAAGTCAATCGCTCCACATCACGTGACCGCGGTTTACGTAAATCTGGACGACTTCGCCACGCAGAAACTCCGCGAGAAGTGGCAGCAATGGGGCTCGGGCGTCAACCTCGTCGTGGTCGCTTCACCCTACCGATCGTTGGCCCGGCCGCTGTTCAATTATGTCGACCGCGTGCGCCGCAGTTCCCCGAATGTCATGATCACCGTGGTGCTGCCGGAATTTGTCCCGGCCAAATGGTGGCAGAACCTTCTGCACAATCAGAACACGCTGTTTCTAAAAGGTGCGTTGTTATTTAAGAAGGGCGTGGTCGTGACCAATATTCCGTATCATCTGGAACATTGAATCTAGACTGTCGCGGACATCACGCGCGAAGCTACAAAGCAGGCGCGGCAATAAACCGGTCGTCCCTGCGAAGGAAAAAAGGGGACAGTGGTTTGTTCATGACACTGCGCACACTGGACGGTTACTTCGATTCGTTGTTTGGCTCCCGTTGATTGCGCCAGAGAGATTGCCGCCAGCCGATCGTTCTTGGCCTGCTTGCACGGCTTACATCTCTTCGGCTCGTTCTTGAGACCCTTGTCGTGAAAGAAGACTTGCTCGCCGACAGTCCAGGTGAACGGCTCGCCGCAATCGACGCAGTTAATCTGTCTATCTTGAAAATCAGATGTCTTGTCGTTAGTAACTATATCCCGAGCATGGTTTGACATCTGCTCCTCCTCAAAGAGGCTCTGTCGATCGAAAGGCAGGAAGCCCCCGTTGTAGGTGCACGATCCGAAGCCGTACGAGGGAGGCCGCGAGAATTAGCGTGACTCGCTAGACGCGAGTTTATGGCGGCCACAGCGGGTGCACTTATATGACTATGACCCACCCGTGTCAAGCATTTTGTAGTAATTTTTTCTGGCCTTGCGATGGCCTTGTGGTCGAGGCATTCGCGATTAACCTACGATGAAGATTCTGGTAGTCGGTTCAGGCGGTCGAGAGCATGCGATCTGCTCAACGTTGCTGCGGACGACGAGCAAACCACTGCAACTTTTTTGCGCTCCCGGCAACGCCGGTATTGCGCAAATTGCCGAATGCGCTGCCATAAATGTCAGCGATGAGCGCGCGCTTGTGAGTTTCGCGGAAGCGAAGCAGATCAACTTAACTGTAGTCGGGCCAGAGGCGCCTCTCGCCGCGGGTCTCGTCGATTGTTTTGAGCAGCGCGGCCTGAGAATTTTTGGACCGCGAGCAGATGCGGCTCGTCTCGAATCCAGCAAGGTTTTTGCCAAGGCCTTCATGGATCGTTACTCCATCCCGACTGCGCGTTATGAGGTGGCCACCTCGATCGATCAGGCGGCGGACTCACTACGCTCCGGCAAGTTCGGCGATAAAAAAACCGGTGTAGTGATCAAAGCTGACGGGCTCGCCGCGGGAAAGGGTGTCTTTGTCGCGAGTAACCATTCAGAAGCCTTCGATGCGTTGACCGAATTGAGAAACGGCGTAGCTCCGGTCGAAGCGATCCGAAAGATCGTAATCGAAGAAAGACTCAACGGTCCTGAAGTTTCTATCCTATTGTTCTCGGATGGACAGGATTATCGATTGATGCCCGCAGCCCGCGATCACAAGCGGATCGGCGAAAATGATACTGGGCCAAATACAGGCGGTATGGGAACGATTACGGACGGCAGCATCGTCGACGAAGTAATGCTCGATCGCATCAGGCAGGAAATCATCGAGCCGACGATGAAAGGATGTCGCGAACAAGGCTTTCCATTTCGCGGAATATTGTTCATCGGTCTGATGCTGACACCCGAGGGGCCGCGCGTCCTGGAATACAACGTGCGATTCGGTGATCCCGAAACGCAATCGATTCTGGTTCGTTTGCAGACTGACTTGAGCGAGATCTTTCAAGCTGTGACGGAGAGCAGGTTGGGTGAACTTCAGATTGACTGGACGTCCGGCGCGTCTGCGTGCGTTGTTTTGGCTGCGCGCGGCTATCCGGCGAAAGCCGAAACCGGCGCGACAATTCGAGGCCTTGACGCGGCCGCGCAACACCAGCAAGTCTCGGTTTTCCATGCGGCGACTTCGCGTGCCGGCGATAAATGGTTAACGGCCGGCGGGCGCGTTTTGGGAGTGACTGCTACCGGCGAGGATCTCGATTCTGCGTTGGCCCGCTGTTACTCGGCTGCCGGTGAAATTCACTGGGAAGGCATGCAGTACCGTCGCGATATCGGACGCACCTCCGCGGACTGATGAACCCGGGCGGCATTATCCAGCCGACTGCGCACCGCCCACTGCTTACTGCTCGCTGTTCTCTGCTATACTCGCCGACAAAAGTGGTTGAAAATGCAACCATGCGCCTTACTCTTTCGTACAAATCGACGGCGCGCCGGGCGTATTTGACCGCCGATATGCAAATCACCTTTGCGAAGATAGCCGGAGGGCGAAATGGGACTTGGGACTAGGATAAAGCGTTCGCTGCGCGCCTTGTTCGGGGGAATTGTGGAGGCCACCGAAGACCCCGAATTGATCCTGCAACAGACAATTCGCGACATGCGCGACCGCATTCCCGATTTGAATAATTCGGTGGCGCAGGTCATGGCAACTGAAAAGCTGCTCGCCAAAAATAAAGAGCGCCTGGAATCCCAGGTGGTCGACCTCGATTCAAAGATTAAAGCGTCGGTGAAGATGGGCCGCGACGATATCGCGACGGCCTACATCGGCCAGTTGCAACAGGCGCAGGTCGATTTGCAGAAGACCGTGCATCAGCATGAGCATGCGCAGTTGGCTTCGAAACAGGCTTTGAAGGCCCGCGACAATTACATGCTGCAGATGCAAAGGCGCACCGCCGAAGCGATGCAGTTGATCAACCAGTCGAAGCAAGCCAAGCTGCAGGAGCAACTCGCGCAGACAATGGCGTCTTTCCAGATTGGCGACGACGCGCAGACGTTCGACGAAATGCGCGACAAAATTGACCGGCGTGCCGCTGCGGCTGAGGCCAGAATGCAACTGGGGGCTGCTTCCGTCGACAATCAAATGCAGGACATCGAGAAGGAAGCCATGGACATGCAGTTGCAGGACAAGCTGCTGCAATACAAACAGGAGATGGGTTTACTGCCCAGCGGCAGTACGGCCCCCAGGCCTCAGGCTCTGCCGGCAGCGGGCCAGGGAGAAACGACGCCACAGCAGTAGTTCGCTTGCGTGTACGCCGCAGCTTGCAGCGCGCCATAGCCCAACTTCGTCGGACGTTTGAGGGAGGGCTCAATTAGTTGAACGGTCATCACGGTTTCGCAATTCATGAACTGGCCCAAGATTGATTCTCGTTATCTCAAAGAAGCATTTAAAGAGCCGATCAACTTTTGGGGTATGGCGGGCTTTCTTGTGGGCGCCGCCTTTTTCCAGGACGTAACTCCGTTGTTGCTCGGGCTGGGAACGGAAGCCCTCTATCTCACCGTCGTGCCTGCTGCTCCTTTCTATCGCCGCCTCGTCGAACGCCGCGCCAAAGAGAAAACGCGCAAGCTACGCGAAGCCCAACGCGAAGCCGTCATCAAAGGGTTCGATCCACGCGAACGTGAAGCTGTGGAGTATTTGCGCTGGATGAAGAACCAGATCTATTCGAACTATCGAAAGTTTACGAACAGCAAAGATATTCCCGCCAACCTGCAAAGTCTTGACCAGCGTTGGGAAGACTTCGTTGATCTGCTCGACGTGTATCGCCGTCGCAAGCATCACCTGCGGTCGACCAATCGACAGGCAGTCCAGAATCAGCTGAAGCAGGCCGAACACGCAGTCCAAAATTCGACCGACGATCGCCAGAAACGAATTCAGCAAGCCAACTTGGAAATCCTGCGAAGACGTGTCGCGGCTTTCAATGATCTCGAACGGTCAGTAAAACTGGTCGAAGGGCAATTACAATCGATCGAAAACTTCTTCGGACTGGTAAACGATCAAGTAGTCACCCTGCCCACGCCTGAGCGCGTTTCGGCTCTGCACTTCGAAGAATTGAGTGACTCGATTGCCATGACCCGGCAAATGCTGGAAGAGACCGCCGATACCTACGGCATGCTCGACAACCAGCATCGCGAGTTGGATTTGCTGCTCTCGACCGGTTCGACTTCCAAATAAGGATCACAACGACGGCAGCGCAACCCGGTTGCAGCTTGTAGAGTGCCCGGACAAGGCGCAAAGCGCCGAAATGAAATAGCCCCGACCGTGAGGTTGGGGTAATGGTTCCCCAAAATATTTGAGGCCCCATGGGGCCCGCATCATGCCGCACCTTCAGCGCCCGATCGTTTCTCAATGCACAACCAGGGCCTGACGGCCGTGGCTATTAATAACGGTTCTGCGGACCTGACCTCTTACCCCTGTTCTATCCCTATAGTGAAGGAAGTCTGGAATGGTGCGGCCGCGGCCGGGTCCTCCGGGCCGCACCGGGCGGTGGAGCTGGGTGTGGTGGTGCGGCTTCCAACGCACAAATCGCAAGCTTGACACCAACGGTTTCCCTTTTACTACTCGGTAAGCAGACGCGCCACCGAATATTTATCCCACGTGTCTTCGATGTCGTAAATGCCCGACTTCAATCTCAGATTTCCAAAATAGCCGCTGCCATCGTCATAGTCTCAGGCTTGACGCGCAAATGGACGGTACAACTCATTCTTTGCTGATGGCGATATGCGCACGGCGGCTGGCGTGCTCGTAGAAAGCAGTGAAACTGCGAACGCTCGATCTCACGATTCTGCCGTCACGAAGATTAGCGCGCACGTTTTTTCTTCCTGGAGATTTCAGTTATCTTCTAAGGGCCTTATTTCCGGCCACTTAGTCTTCACGTAATCCCTCAGAAAACACACTCTATCGTGTTGAAAAAAAAGATGAGCACAAGATATTGACATCCGATGGAAGTGAGCGTATAGTCCGTCCTGCTTTGGTTGAGACGGCTGGCGGCGGCGGCAGAAGGGCTCCAAACCCGACTCCGCAAAGGCAGTAGTAACTTCGCAACACCGACCGTAGTACCTGCTAAACAAAACAGTCCTGGTAGAAGGCGATGATGAGTCGTCGCGGTATTCGTGTCTCCAAATTCGGCTCGCGTGCGATAGACGCGCGGGAAAGGTAAACTAATGAAAACAGCGAGCGGTGCGAAGATGACAAAAGTGTCTGAACAGAAAATTGGTCGTTACGGGTTAGGCACACGTCAGGCAACAACCCCGGGTTTGAATGCGCGCAAGGTTGTCGCCAAGCGTTACTCGCTGAAAGACGCGAAAGGGAATTCGCTCGAAGAATGGAAAGACATCGTGGCGCGCGTCGTCGCGCACGTGTCGACCGCCGAAACTGACCCTGCTCAGCGTGACCTTTTTTACAACGTGATGTCGGACATCATGATGGCGCGCGAGTTCATTCCAAACACGCCGTGCCTCGTAAATGCCGGCAAGCCGAATGGCCAACTGGCTGCCTGTTTCGTACTTGATGTGCCTGATTCAATCGCCGGCATTATGAAGACGGCGACAGACGCGGCGATCATTCACCAGACCGGCGGCGGCACCGGCTTCACTTTCGAAAAGCTGCGTCCGAACGGCTCCATGGTCAGCTCGACCCACGGAGTCGCGAGCGGCCCAGTCTCGTTCATGAACATCTTTAATACGACGACGGACACCGTGAAGCAGGGTGGCGTGCGTCGCGGCGCCAACATGGGGATGATGCGCGTGACGCATCCCGATGTGCTGCGCTTCATTCATGCGAAGAATGATCAGCACTCGCTCACGAACTTCAATATCTCAGTCAACGTCACTGACAAGTTTCTCGAAGCCGTCGATAAGAACGAATGGTATCAACTCGAATTCAAAGGTGAAGGCTGGAACGATCCCGTCTTCGATCCGGTCACCGGCCGCAACTATGTGGTCTATCGCCGGCAGATC
>JADMIO010768932.1_pt1 | contig 10138 bp, 9 predicted proteins | sample 8958161 | NCBI WGS metagenome assembly JADMIO01 (sample SAMN16585339, study PRJNA669376) | soil metagenome | isolation source: Crop rotation soil | place: USA: Cullars Rotation, Alabama | collected 2011
TCGGTCCGAAAATCACTCCCACCCGCCCCGTTCCCCATTTTTGCACCGAAAAGAGCCCCACGATGACAATCACGCTTAACGGCAGAACCCATTTCGCCATCTGCACATTCCCCACCGCCAACCCCTCCATCGCCCCCAGCACTGACACCGCTGGCGTAATCATCCCATCCCCATACAACAAAGCCGCCCCAAAAACTCCTGCCGAAATCAAAATCGCCCGGTGCTTTTTCAAGTCCTTCGCGTTGCGATCCGGAAATGCCAGGGCCAACAATGTCAATACCCCGCCTTCCCCTTTGTTCGCCGCCCGCATGACGAACATCAAATACTTGATCGAAACGATGATGGTCAGCGACCAGAAGACCAGTGAAAGAATCCCAAAAACGTTGTCAGGCGTGACCGGCACCGGATGCGTGCCATTAAAACATTCCCGCAATGTATAAAGCGGGCTGGTCCCAATATCCCCATAAACGACCCCGAGCGCCCCTATCGCCAACCCCGCGACATAACTCCGCTTATGCGTGCTCGACATCTTACAAAAAGCTTCTCTGCCGCCCGGCGTGAATCAAACGCCCGGAGGTTCTGGGGAAATCAAGGCCTTGCGGTCCGAAGATCGCCCTCTCAAACGCCGACGAGGTTAGCTGCCGGGCTGGGCCTTGAAAGTGGCCTCGCGGTCGATTCACCGCGTTCGCCCCACCGGCCCGGGCTTGCGCTCGCGCTGGCTTGGTTCCCCCGCACCCGGCCCGCTAGGCCGGATTTAGGCTGCTGGATCACTTGTAACAAACCCTCCCCACCCTGTCAATTTAGCGCCGCAATCGGTAAAAACGGGCCGGCTCCGCAACGTTAATGGTGATCACTTGTGGGTTCCCCTGCGCCGGCGCATCCTGCCACGGGCCGCTAATCAAAGTGGCCGTCTCCAGCGTCCAACCCACCCCTGTCCAGCTAAGTTCCGCTTGCCCAGCCGTTTGCGTCCTTTGAAGGGTGATGAACGTATTGAAGTTCGTGCTGCTGTAGTTGCGAAATTTCGCCACATACAGATTCTTCAATTCCGGGTTGGCAAAAAAATCCTCGTTTTGCGGCGTAAACGCCACTCCTACATAAACGCCCGATGGTGCGGTCTCGGGAAACTGCGCGGAACCGATTTGTTCCCAATCCCGCCCATTGATTCCGCGATACATCCTGAACTCAGGTCCGACTCGCTGCACTCGCAACCACGCATCCGGAAAGGCCGGGGCCGCGTCATTGGTCACTGTCAGCGATTGCAGATTCGGACTTCCCGTAGTTGGGCGCATATAAATTTTATGGGAACCTCCCGTGGCCTCGCCGTCGGCGCTTTGAGGGGCGCGCACCGTTAGCTCGATATACCGCGAAAACATCGTCGCCGGATCTTCCGGATCAACAGCTCGCGGCATCACTGCATTCAACTTTTCCCGCACCATGATCCCGGCCTTCGCGCCGCGACCCGCCGGATCAACCCACTCCACGCGCGTTACTTCATCAAAATCCCCATTCACTTCGTGCCCCGCGAACGTGGCCTCATCATAATCTTCAAACTGCTGAACCCCGCCGCTGAACAGATCAAACCCATTCGTGCTCACCGCCAAAACATCCGGAATAAACCCAAGTTCATTCCCGCCAATCGGCGTCCAAACTCGATCCAGCGTCTCTACCGTCGTTGAATAATGGATCGGCTCAGAAGCTTCGTTCAACACGCCATCGATCGTCAGTTGGGTCGTGCTGCGCAGCGGCAGATTGCTCACCATCAGAATCACCCCGCGATTCGTCGCCGCCTGCCGCAACTCCACAATCTGCCCCCGGCTCAGGTGATAATTGTCCACGTCCAACAGCGAAGTCGTATTCACCGGCTCCTGAAAAATCACGGAAATTTCGGCCATTCCGAAAACCTTCGTCACCACTCCCACCAACGGATCCTCCGCTTTGAGCGAACAAAGTGAAATAAAAGCCGCCAACACACAAAAAACCCTTTTCATATCTCTCCTTCCAGCCTGAGTTCCGGAGAGTGTACACTCCGAATCCACCGAGGTCCAGCGCCCGTTCGCGCGCGGTCTGCTCCCTCTCCTCCAGGGAGAGGGCCGGGGGTGAGGGCCCCGGGCTAACCTGTCAACCCAAACCATGCCCCTTATCTGCAGAATCGGGTTTTCCTCCGAAGACCTTTCCGTTATATTCACTCCAGAACCCCAACCGCCGATTCTTTTATGAAACGAAGAAAGCAGGCCTTCACCCTCATCGAACTCCTCGTCGTCATTGCCATCATCGCCATCCTTGCTGGGATGCTTCTTCCCGCGCTCAGCAAAGCCAAAGAAAAGGGACGACAAACCGCCTGCCTATCCAACATGCGGCAGATCGGCATTGCCACCATGTCCTACACCACTGACCACCAGGACTTCCTCCCGTACGGTTACGCCTACACTTGGCCCGGCCAACAACTCCTCTACTGGTGGCAAGACCTTTGCCGTCCCTACATCGGCAGTGAACAAGTTTACAGTTGCCCCAGCGCCCGCCCCCACGGCGTCTGGACCACCCTCCGCCCCCCGCGCATGCCAAACCCCCTCATCAAAGATTATCTCTGCAACGCCCAGGCCGGAGCCTACGCCGCCAGCGGCCAAGCCCAATGGGTCGGCGCCAACGGGCCCTTCATCAACAACTGGCAAAACCCCAGCCGCGCCCTTGCCGACATCCGGGACCCCGTCGGCACCATTGCCATCTGCGACGGCAACACCAATGTCTTCGAAATCTGGCGGCTCGAACAAACCGACGCGTGGTACAATGCCGGCTATGGCCCCGCCTACTTCGGCGACAACCCCGACACCTTCAAACCCAAAACCGGGCACATCGCCAATCGCCATCTCGGCGGCTTTACCGTCACCCACTGCGAGGGCCACGCCGCCTTCATCAAAAAATCCCGCCTCGGCATGTGGACCAGCCGCGCCGGCGACTAACCTCCCGACACTTCCAGGACCTCAGCGAGGTCGAAGGCCCCAGCCCAATGTTGATTTCGCCGAGAAATCTACGTTGGGTAATGATCATTCAAACCCAAAAACCGCCACGCGGTTTTGGCCTCCTCACGTGTTCAAATTCTGATCCATGCACCACAAGAACCATTAATCTCTTCCGCGTGAGCAAATGCATATCCACCCGGTCCAATTAATATGCGACCCGTGATTGCTGCCGCAATTGTATTTGGGGCGGGATGCTTCGAACCTGCAGGAACCGATGCATCGCTGATCAGCGAATCCAAAAACGGCGCTTTTCAGGTCACCGTTCTAGAGTTGACCGGGATGTTGGATCGGAACTTCCAAATTTGGTTGCAACGAAGGAGCGACGGATTCAAAATAAACCTTTTTCAATCCCCGGACGAAGGAACTCCAATCGGATCCGAACGCATCATTTGGTCTGGAGACCATTCGCAATTCGTCTTGGTCGGCAAAGAATTCTTCGTTGAGGATGGTTCGAGGCTCCCCATCGAAAAGCTTTATCTCCTTTACGATATTCCAACTGGAAAACTTTGGTGCAACGCAAGCCAGGCGCCGGGTCCACGTTTCACAAAAACAAATTTCTTCACCTAATCCTGGAGCGCCAACTACGAAAACGATGTTCTCCGAAAAACCAACCGTAAAAAAATCCCCTGATCACCTGTTGCCACGAGTTATTCTACATAGTGATCCGTCGCGAGTTCATGCTTCGCTTGGTCTATGAGCAGAAGAATCAACACCATCACTGGGAGAATACAAAGGAGGAGCGCAACTGAAATGACAATTGCGACATCGCGTGAGATTGGCGCGAACAGATCTGCGAGTGTTGCCAGGCACATCACCGAGACGTAGGCCCTGCGACGAGTGGATGCGCTTTCCGAAATAAAGGGCGTCGCGAGGCAACCGCTAGCTCCATCACACCGCCGAGTAAGAACCAGATCATTCCAGTATCAATCGCACGGTTCAGAATCTTGGTCACAATCCATAGATTGCCGCGAAGAGCATAACCAACAAACGGAAACGCGACCATGATCCAACCTAACCTGCCGGCCAACAAAAAGCTGTCTGAAAACTCCGCCAGCCCCCTGCAACCGAGAGCAATCAGAATGTAGCCCAGGAAGTCAGGCAGGATGTCGAGGCCATTGAATTTGAAGTCCAAAATTGTTAGCAACAGCCCCCAGAAAATCTGTGCAAATCGTAAGGACATAAACTATTCGCAATCGCTGCCTAACTTCGGTTCAATTTCTGCCCGGCCTTAACTCAACGCTGCGCTGCTCCACGCACTGCGTATTGACTTCGCTCAAGACAACATTTCGAACGCTATAATCACTTCTTAAATAAAGGAACCCAAAATCGCGCCTCGATTTGTTTCAAGGCCCTGCGCATGAGTGGCTGGTTCAGATAATGTCTCCGCTAACACTTCTGCCGGCGTTTATTGAATTCTTTTTTGCGCCCTTTTGTGTCTTTTCGCGGCTTATTTGACCTCCCTTTTTCAGTTCTCCAAACGTTCCCACCCTCTGTGCACTCTGTGTTCTCTGAGACCTCTGTGTCACGTCTTAAAAACCTTCCACAACCCCACCGCATCCACATCGCCGCCTTCGTCGTCCGATAATCGCGGAAAAATCTTTCGACAGTTCAACCAGTCGAGTATTTGCGAACGATGCTTTCAAAGACCTGCTCCCTCCTGCTCCTGGCGCTTTGCCTCCAAGCAGCGGAGCCTTACACCGATCGCGGCTATTATTTAACGTTCATGCGAATGCCAGTGATGGGATTGCCGGAGTGGCAGAAGGCGATGGATTGTTTTGCGGAAGATCAAGCCAATGTGGTCATCCTCTGGATGGGCGGCGGTTTTCGCTCGAAGAAATTTCCAATCACCTGGGAATACAATCGTGAGCACGAAAATGTCCGCAAGGATTTCGCGCGGGAATTAATCGACTATGCGCACACAAAAAAGATTCGCGTGCTGCTGGGCTTTACGCCGTTCGGATATGATGGCGTAAATCGATATGCGCTGGAGCATCCGGAGTTGAAGGCGCGCAAAGCGGATGGCTCGCCCGTCGATGAGTTTGGCATTCACTCCTGGGGTTGGAATTTATGCCCTGCTCAAGAGGCATCGCAACGTTTCATGCGTGAGTATATGAGCGAAATGATCTTTGAGTTCTATCCGAATGCCGATGGGTTGTTGATTGAGTCGTCCGATTACGGTGTCTGCCTATGCAAGGATTGCGGTCCGAAATATTATGAGAATGAATTTCGCTTTGTGCGCTGGTTGTCCGATGAAGTTTGGAAGCGAAAGCCAGAGGCGCTGATTGAGGTTTATCCGCACTATTTCACGGGCAAGAAGGTTCCGGGCTTTGCTGTGAACGCGGCACAGCAGCAATTTGATCCGCGATGGATCTTATCGTTTGCGCCGCATAGCGCCCATTTCGAGCCGGAATTGATGAAGAAGGCGCAGGCAAATTGGTTCTGGAGCGATACGCCGGCGCTGGGGACGCCAGCGCGAGTAAGGGAGGCAGCGCGAACCGGACGCGACCACGGCGCCAATGGATTCATCCCGTCGCTGGAGGCTTTCAGCTACGTGACACAACATACCGAGGGAGGGGAAGCATGGCTCGTCGGAAAGCGAATGAAGCCATTCGGACTTGACGCGCTCGCCGAAGGAAAAATGCCCTACGACGCGCTGTTGGTCCGCGTCCAGCGCTTTGCCGTGCGAGAGTTTTCGCAAAATCCGGATTTGGATTTGGGAGAATTCGAACGCAGACTGGGCAAGCACATTTTTGGGGCCAGCGCAGCGACCGAAGCAGCAAAAGATCTGCTGGAGTTGCAGCGTATCTGGAATTTCGAGCGCGATTGGTATTGGGCCTCGCCCCTGCTGGACCCCGAGTTTTTTGCACAAAGAGCGCGGCGCTTAAAATGGCCCAAAGAAAAATTGAGCGAATACGATCGAAATTTAGAGCAGCTAAAAACATTCGCCGAAAAATACAAAAATTCCGAAAATGCAGCCGAGAAAGAAATGGCAAGATTATCGCAGATAATCGTAGAGCGCTGGGGAAAAAACACACCCCGAAATTTTTGATTTTACAGGGCCTCCCCTACTTGAGCCTTTAGCCTTCAGCCTTCAGCCTTTCCCCACCTATCGATTCACGATAGTCGTCCGTTCCGACAACCAAATCATATCCTTATTCCCCGGACAATCCGTCACCCACGTCGTCCATGCCGCGTCGCGATAAAGCAGCTTCGGCTTCGTCCGCGGATCAAGCCATTTATGGATTTCGCTATGCCCATCCGCAAACGAAAGCCCGCCCGCGCCATTATGATTACTGGCTGGCATATCAATGATCCGCGTCTGGTTGAACATCGAACCATCCCGATACACCACCGCGAAATCACCATAGTTGATCCCATCCGGACTTTCATCAATCAGCACAAAGGCGTTCGAATGCCCCATCTTATCGATGTCGGACAACTTCCGAAAAATTCGAAACTTCATTCCAGCCGGATAAAGCCCGGCGCCATGCGCGCCGTTGAGCCAATCGTCGGACGAATTCATCGCCTGGCTGATCGAAAGACTCCGCACGCGCGGAATCTTCTTATTCCCAATCGATACCGTGCTTTTGTCCGCCGGACATTTGTAAATACCCACTTGTCGAGCCGAGTAAGGCGCCAGCTTCGCGAACTTCGGATCGGTCAAATAAACCGTGTTGGTATTGTCCGTATTGCCCCCATCAAAATTAAGAATCCCCTGCACCCACCCGGAAAGAGACGGACTCAGCGCATTGAAAACGATGTCCCCATTGTTATCTTCCGCGTAAAGAACCCACGCCGTTTGCAGTTGCTTCAAGTTGTTCAGGCACACAATCCCCTGCCCCTTGGTTTTGGCCTTGGCGAGAGACGGCAGCAGCATCGAAGCAAGAATCGCAATGATGGCGATGACCACCAGAAGTTCAATCAACGTAAAGCCCGCCCCGCGAAAATTACGTTTGGAAGCAGGTTGAGCATGCTCAAAAACCTCAGTCTTCATGGCCGGAACCTTCGGGAAACGTACGCGCCCTCGCATACAGTCCGGGGAGCGCACGCGCCCTCGCGTGCAGTGTTCGGCGCCCTCGCCGAACACTTCGGAGTCGTTTCGCTTTCCAAACACAACCATTGCGAAATCAAAACCGACTTTCATGGGTTAAAAATTACTGATTCACGAACAAAACAAAGCGCACTTGGGCAACAATTCTGGTGATCCCGCAACCACACTAACGATCAAATCCAAACGAGTCAAGGAATAATATATTATATATTTCACTCAGAGAGAGGAAGCTTTTTCCTTTTTCCACGCTCCGCCACGCTTAATCCTCTGATAATAACTATCAAATAGACTGATATATCCACAGAGCGAACAGCTTACAAAGTTTGGACCTGCTTTACGCTCCCACCCCCTCCCCCTTGGCTTCCCGAGAGCCTTCTAACGAGTCGGATTCCCGATCTTGGCGGTGGTTCTCCCTTGGAGCCAATCGATATCCAGATTGTTGGGCGAAGGCGTAAACAAACCGGATGTCATGGTCCGGGGGTCCAGCCACTTGTGAATCTCCGAATGCCCATCGGCAAACGACAAGCTTCCGGCCTTATTATGGAAGGTTGCGGGCACATCGGTGAAGGCCTTCACGCCATCAGCCCTCGGATCATACCCGTCCATGTTCACCGCGAAATAGGCGTCATTGATCGTGTAGCGGCTTTCATCAAGGATGACAAAAACCCCGGTCGGCGACGGCCGGATCATATCGGAAAGCCTCCTAAAAAAATAGAATTGATCCGCGTCAGGAGCTTTCGGATCGACGAAGCGGTAGTTCATGGAAACACTGCGCACCACCGGGTACTTTTTCAAATACATCCGAGGATCCCCAGGACACTTGTAAACCTGAAAATTCTTGCCCAAATACGGAGCGAGGACGCTTTGTTGAAGAATATTGATGTTCGTCCAATCCGAAGAGGGAGCTCCGTCGTAGACATCGCCCTTCATCCAGTCACGGGCGCCCACTATTTTATCGTTGCTATCATTGGAATAAAGCAGCCAGGACAATGTGATTTGCTTTGTATTGTTCATGCACATGATGCCTTGCGCCTTCGTCTTGGACTTGGCCAGAGCCGGCAAAAGAATGCCCGCCAGGATCGCAATGATGGCAATCACCACCAACAATTCGATCAAAGTAAATCCAGGACAGGCGGACCGTGCAAAGAGCCCTTGTCCCCTGAAGTAAGCGCGTTCACGAATCTTCATGTTTTCGAAGGATCAGTGCCATGCTCCACCGCCAACGAAGAAAGACAATCCTAATTTTGAGTGATCCTAATTGGAGTTATCGCGTAGGCTTTGCGATTTTCGCGCTGCTTTTTTCCATGAGCCACCAGATGTCCTTATTTCGCGGCGAATCCTCAAACAAGGTAGCCTTGACCGTGCGCGGGTCGAGCCATTTATGGATTTCGGAATGGCCATCGGCAAAAGAAAGGCTGCCCGCTTTATTATGAAACGTGGCGGGGACATCGGTAAACCGATCAATCCCAGGCAACGGCGGGTCGTACGAATCCATGGGCACCGCGAAGAAGGCGTCATTGATGGTGTTCTTGCTCTCGTCCATGATCACCCAAAGACCGGCGGGATTCGGCCGAACCATGTCCGATAACTTCTCGTAAACCCAATACCCTCCCGTCCAGCCAACGCCCATATAGCAGTTCATCGAGACGCTGCGCACGACCGGATATCGATTGAGATATTTGCGGGGATCGCCTGGGCATCGATACACTTGAGTATTTTTGCCGAGGAATGGGCTCAATTTGCTCGCGTTGAGAACGAGGATGTTGGTCCAGTCAGGATTCGGTCCTGAGACATCCCCGCCCATCCAGTCGCGCGAATTGAGGATCTTGTCATTGTTGTCACCGGCATAGAGCAGCCACGCGAGTGTGATCTGCTTGGTGTGATTCATACACATGATCCCCTGCGCCTTGATCTTGGACTTGGCCATCGCCGGCAAAAGAATACCGGCGAGGATGGCAATGATGGCGATCACCACCAGAAGTTCGATAAGCGTGAACGCGAAACTGCCGCCTCTTGCCAACCGACCTGATTTTTCTGACACGCTTTTACAGTGAATCCCTCGAGCGATGATCATGCGATTAAAAGGTTAGTGCAGAACGTTGAATCAGCAAGAGCGAAAGGCCCTGTGCGGTGAAATGCATGCTTCCACGCCATTACGCGAGTCCCAACTTTTTGCGGCCTTCGTCCGTGAGTTCATTGGAGCTCCAAGGCGGGTTCCAGACTTGTTTGACCGCCACCTGGCGCACGCCGGGTATTTTCATCAAACGTTCGCGTATGGGAATCGACGGTGTCGGATGCACGGAAATGGAGCCGTGCACAAAGTAGTCAAGACGCGGGCGACCGCGATGCGGCATGGCCATAACGAGTTCAACTACGTCCCCGCGCACACGAACGTCGTAAACCAAACCCAGATCAACGACGTTGATGTCGGCAGTGTAAAGCTGAGCATCCTTGCAATCGCGCAAAGCCTCCCAAACTTTGCGTTTGAGCGACGTATCGCCCGATTCACCAGGACGCGCCAAAGGCGCGTCAGAGCTTTTCGCAGAAACTTTTGAAGGCGTTTCGAGCTTCGCTGCAATTAGAGGCTTCCTCAGGCGCAGACGCAGCGATTCAATCGAAGACGGCCCCTCCGCAACGGTAAATGGAGCGATGACGTAGGCATTCTTCTGACGTAGAACAGCGCCAGCGGGAACTTTTTTGACGGGAAGCGGCGATCGGCTCCAGAGCTGGCCATGCCAGTGATACGAAAGCGTCGGCGAACCGTTATGTTTTAGTTCGGGCAAGCCATCCGCTGCATGTTCCAAGAACAAGGCGATAAAAGCGTCCTTCGTTTCGCGATGGAAAAATCCAACACCCCAAAGGTTTTCCTGTTGCGCAGGATCAACATCGCCAATGCGAAGTTTTCCATCCGACGGCATCCAGACTTTGTCGGTGAAGGATTGGCCGGAGAAAACCCATTCGTCATCGCGCAGGCCGGCGGTTTCGAAATCCTTGACCGCCTGCATCGCGCCGATTTTGTGGAACCACGGCAGCCCTGCGTAAAAACGATACTCGATGTAAACGTTGAGAC
>JADMIO011837376.1_pt1 | contig 10135 bp, 8 predicted proteins | sample 8958161 | NCBI WGS metagenome assembly JADMIO01 (sample SAMN16585339, study PRJNA669376) | soil metagenome | isolation source: Crop rotation soil | place: USA: Cullars Rotation, Alabama | collected 2011
CTTTCCCGTGGCACTGTTTTCTTCCATGTCACCTACTGACTTGATGCCATGTTACCCGCTGACTCGCTGCCATGTCAGCAACTTTAGGATTTTTTTTAAAATTTTTTATGGTGAGCCTTATACCACGTGTCAATCCATATTATCAGTATTTTATTATTTTAATAAGCATAATTTTTTATTATATACAATGGTAATTGACCTATCAAAACAAAATATAAGTCAAAATCTAACCTTTAAATGCAATATAAAGTTAAAATTAACCGCAACAGTACCTTGCAACCAAAGGTTTTAAGTCAACTCATCCTCGCCAAAACAACAGCTAGCTAAATGCCTAAAAGCAACTCAATAATCCACGTGCCAGTAATAATTATGTATATTTAACGTAACCTTGAAATATCAAGTGATTTAACAAAATAGGATTATGTCACTTTTATTTGATGGTAGAGTTTGTAATCCAACAAAAAATATTAAATTTTATGATTGTAATCAAATAAATAAAATAAAAATAAAATTGTAAAAAAAAAAATCAATTAAAGAATAAGGTTTTTTATGTTATTTTACTATATTTGTTTAGGTTTACATCTTCTTGATTTCGGAAAAAACCTCTAATTTCTGATCAAATATGATTAGTTATTCAATCACTTTTGAACGGATGTGATTAAAACTTTTATAATTAATGAATTTATTTATTAATTGGTCAACTCATTAATGATTTGTACTTCTAATCTCATCCCTCCAAAAGTGATTGTGCGGATGGAATTCTTTTAACATGACCGGTCATACCAATTGAGGCTAGCTCAAGCGGTACTTCTTAGCAATAAGGAGGGCAAGAGCATGAGTTCGAAACCCAGACTTATCTGCTTCTGCCTATTGAAAAAAATATGACTTGTCATATTCCAACAAAAAATAGAGAATCTGGATCCATAATTTCATATATAACTGATTCATGCTTAATTTCTATCTTTTTACGCTCATTTATCTTAGTATTTTCAGATAAAAAGATAGAATATTTCACCTATTCCCTTACATTTTGGCAGGTTTTCCAATGGAGCACATCTGAGTCAACCTTAACCAGACCAGTTGAAGGAGAAACGAAGAAGTGAACCGGAAGGGGAACTTGACCGATCAACACTTGAGTCAGGCGCTCAACTGACCAAGTGATCAACTTTCGCGATGCACTCAACTTTTCAGAAGCGGTCAACTCACATGGACCGCTCAACATTAGAAGCACGCAGACAAGTTGAAGACCGAAGGATCTAGAAGCAAGAAGATCACGGTCAACATTAGTATTCCTAGTCTACTTAGACTTAGTTTTTCTATTCAATAAAGGACTTCTAGTCCTAGTCTAAGTAGAATAGGACCTTGTTTTTCATTATAAAAGGAGTTGTGCTCCAAGACAATCAATATCTTTTTCCTCTTGAATTCAATTGTGACAGAGTTGAGTTCATTCAATAAAACCATCTTTATTTTCGTTTATCATAAGTTCATTTTTTTTATTTTTTTATTTTGGATATGTCTAGACGTAGCTAAATCCTTTCGTTCTTGGTGAGGGGTTAAGATAGACCGTGTGTATTCGTGAAGCCAAATTGCGCTTCAACTCAAGGCTGTATTCGAAGGAAACTTGAAGATAAATTAAGTGCTCAAGTCGACCGTCGGGTTACAAAGAAGAATTGACAACTTGTTTGAATCCGATAAAGAGTTTGAGCGTTTAAGTGAAGCGGTCTACATCAGCTTGTAAAGATTGATCACCTCTGCATAGTTGGTCGCGGCCTACCGTCAACAACCTTGACTCGACGTGACCGATCAAGGTTGATCAGTAGACAATGAGATAGTAACTCGGGTAAGTTTTCCTTTGATATTATTCCTAACCAGTTTTGACAGGCTAGGGTCTCAATCGTGAGATAACTTGAGAATAAGTGTGTCTCCTCTGCGCCATCAAGCCTTGCTTGAGAAAGCGGTCAACATTCAGAGTTGATCAGGATCCGGGAATCATTGACAGTATATTGACCGAGTTTTAATAGTAAAGAAGAAGGATAGTGAGGTACCCAAACTCCTATTTATAGCACAGTACAGCCGGACGAGTTCATCACTGCGCTAATGATCAAATACACATTGGGGTCTATCGAACCTTCACCAGGAATGCCCTCAATCTATTGATTCACACTAAACCAATTTCAACCGCTCAACCTTGCTTTCCAGTCAACTTTCACTGTAAGTTGACCACTTGTTTAATTCAAATTTTATTACTTTTAGTTTCTTTTACTGCTTTTTCAGGTGGCGTGCAGCCAAAATAACCAACACACACCCAGTCAACATTCATACACCGCTCAACATTCACTTGTTAACAACCTACCTCTCTGTGGACCGACCCTCTTACCGCTACTACAGTTCTACTGCATAGTGATAAGTTGCATCATATTCTACCTTTCATTCATTATTATCTATATTTGAATACTAACGACAGGTACAATCAATAACCTCATGACTCAACTCATATTTTTTCGGTAGTAGTAAAATTATATTTCGGATGCAAACATCCAAATTCACCCTTTTAACATGTTGTCATGTTTATTTATGGGATCTGGCTCCTCTAAAGTGTTTAGGAACTTTATTGGTAAAGTTCAACGAATCTCATCCGCACAATCACTTTGGATGGTTAGGATTAGAAGTATGAGCGAATAATGAGTTAATTAATTAATAAAAAAATAATTAATTAATTATAAAAGTTTTAATCTCATCCGTCCAAATGATTGTGCGGATAAGATTCGTTGAACTTTACCAGTAAAGTTTTTAGGAACTTTAGAGAAGTCAATCCTTATTTATGAATTTAGTGCACCCATTCCTCCAACTCATTATCTCGATCAACCCACTAGATAATTCACACTTTTTATTTATAAGTAAATATAGATACATAAATACAAGTTGCTTAAGGGATATTATCTTTTGATCAAATTGAGCTCAAAGGATAACAATCTCATGCAACAATGCTCCATCAAATTACACGATATTTCACACTTTTATTTATAGGTAAATGTAGATGCATAGATATATAGTCGCTTGAGTGATGTTGTCGTTTGTTCAAATTGAACTAACAAGATCAGCATCTCGTGCAGTTGATGCTTCATTAACTACACGACAGTTCAATCTGATCTCTCCTTCAATCCCGGTTAACAGTCCAATGTCCCCCATTTTTATCATGGAATTCACAAAGTCTTCAAAGAAGGCGGTCTGATTTTCACTATAGAGGTTGACAAGTGCAATAGTATCATTAGCTCCAAGGGTAGAGAAGAGTTCTTGATCACTCTGAAGTAAACCTTCTCCAACTACAAGACTCGAGAAGTAGTTTTTGTCAAAAACATCTGGTGTGGTGTGATCAAGATTGGTCATTACAGTTCCATTCCCTCCGTCCGGACACAATTGACGAAGCGATTCCAATATAGTTACGTTCAATGTTGGATCAGGAACCCCGGTGCCGCTAAAGTTGTATAAGCGACCAACAAATGTTCGGCATTGAGCTCGGCCAAATGTATGAGCCCCTAATACGAAAAGATAATATCAATTAACATATCGTAGTGAAAAGTAGTCATGTTATGATTAATGCTTAATTATATTTCTTGCAAATAAAAAAAAAGTACCGGATAGTGCAACAAGATCAACATTATCATTGAGGCCGACATTGGTAAAGCTTTGTCTGAGAATTGGGAGGGTGTCAAATGGACCTGGCAGAAAGGCATTGGCTGTTGTACGACTTGCATTAAAACCATCTCTTCTTCCTAAGAGATTTGTCCAAGATGGACCTCCTGACTGTGGTGTAAGTAAATTAACAGCCATGTATACAGAAAGAGAGAGAGATAAAGAAATGATGAAAATAAATTGAATAATCCATAAATTAACATGAGATTTACCAATGTAACAGATTCTTGAGATGCAATAGTGAGTATATCAGCACAAGAAACAGTGGCAGGGCAAGCAGCCTCCAACCTTGCCTTCATTGTATCAACAACCTCAAAACCTCTTGCGGAATTGCTGTTGCCAAATGCAAATTTCTCACTGTCTATGGTGCTGCTGTTGTCCAACAGAACTGATCCTTCACAACCCTGAAATGAAAATTTTGAAGTCAACAATGAATTTTTTATGGATATTTTTTTCCAATATTCCAATAACATTTTCGATAAATTGTAAGTTTTCACATATAATTTGGAAAATTAAATATTCTCCTCAACTCGGACTCCTTACATCGACGAAGCAGTCATGGAAGTGAAGCCTGATGAGGCTGGCACCAAGTCGTGGATCAGATGGCAAAGTCTCCAAAATGACTTGTCGGATAATATTTGTCACGTTTGGGCAGCTCTCATCGTAGAAAGTTGGGCTCAGTTGGCTACTGCCCAATCTTCTTCCGATCAAAAATGCATAGATGAAAGCCACCACAACAGCTTTAGCAAAATGGACCATCTCTTTTAAATTTTCTTGTAATTTTGATGTTCTACCTCAAATAATTATGGTATAATTGCTCTTCTCTATTTATAGTCACAAAAAGGGTTGAGGAGATATGTTTTGGAAATTTCAAATTAGGACACATTATTATAAATTTCTTTTATTTAATTTTCTTGGTTGGTGCCGGTTGAGTGTTATAAATAATAAAGAATAGCTAAAAAAAAATATTTAACTTTCTATTATACTACGAGTTATATATATAACTGTCACTATGCATAAGAAAGTAAGTAGAGATTAATATTTTTAAGAGAAAAAGACGGATTGACACCTAAGAGATTTTGTAGTGACCAAATTTGCCACCAACATATGAGATTGACCAACTTAACCACCAATATTTTCTCCGTTAGACAAGTTAGCACCTGACATTATATCCGTTAGACAAATAAACCACCGAACCACCCACTTTTCAACTAACTTTTTCTAACACCGTTAACTATTTTCCGTTAGATGATTAAATTACTAAATAACCTAAATTTCATCTAAAAAATACATAAAACCTAATACTTATTTTTTTCTATTTCCCTTTAAAAATCATAACCCTCTTCGTTCCTTACCCATTCTCATGGTTTCTTCATGTAGAAACTGACCCATTTTTTTCATTGCACTATGCTAAAGATCTAACTCTCTCGTTTTGATCCATTTCATTCCATAAATCAATTTACAGGAGTGAAACAAGCTATTTCAGCACATAATCATGCTTCCACCATCATCAATAATTTTCTATTGTGGTCTTACTATGCTAGTGTATGTTATGTATGAATGCAGGTTGGAATTCCAATTGCAGCAGGGATGCTACTGCCGATAACCGGTACCATGCTGACTCCATCAATTGGTGGAGGACGCATGGGTTTGAGTTCTATAGGAGTAATGACAAATTCTTTACTTTTGAGTTTTAAAATCTCCGCAAAACAGAACAAGTTCATGGAGCATCTCTAAACTCCAGACATGATTTTGATTCTATCCTATTCGCAGACAAGAGGGAGAAACTGAAACAACATTATTCTTCTGATCCTAAATGGAGATAGGCATGGTTAAAAACTTAAAACGAAGAGCCATACCAGTCTAGATGCGGGAAGAATTGCTATTACAGGTTTTGTAGATGTGCCTAGAACTGGATGCTAGAATTGAGAGGTGAACAAAGATCCAAGAGATTTTATTGGCATATGACTCATGGAATTGCCCTTGTTAGTTGGATAGTCGTTCCTTCTTCCTTCACAATATTTAATTTTGGAATCCAGAAAGTTGTAAAGAACTGTTAAACTCTCGTCTTGTTCCTATCTTTTATCCTTTATTGAGAAATTTGTATTTAAATTGATTTTTTTTATGGTTTCTACGGCTACGCTAATCATATGAACCTGGAATTATCTATCACACTTGTGGGACAAAAAAATAAAGATTTACAATCAGGGTTAAGAAACATCTTTTCGAAGCTGTTGTTTCCCTGGAATTATCTTTTCGAAGCTGTTGTTTTCATCAGTTAAAGATAGCACCTTCTTTGAAAGTTGCGGTGTAGCTGATCTCATCACAACATGCTGCAAGGAAGAATGTCAATTCTTCATTGTTTTCAAAGTATGGTGTTCTTTGTTAGTAATCATAGTATTTATGGCAGTGGGAGGAAGAAACAGGAAAGTTGCTGACGCTTTTGCAAGGAATGGTGGTAAAAGGTAAACGTTTTGTCACTTGTTGGATCACGAGCTCGCTAGACTGATTTAGTATGAAACCTTAAGATTACTCTAATCTGCAGGTCTTTTGATGAGCTTGAAGCTGAGATGTTGCAGGGCCAAAAGTTACAGGTACGTAGACAGATAGTACTAACAACACACTCTTACCTCATGTAAACTGGGAAACCTTGATAGGAGTCAAACAGAAGAGTATGACTATGTAGTATATGCAGTCATTGTTACTTCATCCTGTACTTGCAGGGTGTTTCAACAGCAAAAGAGGTGTATGAGGTTCTAAGGCATCGAGGATGGCTAGAGGTGTTCCCACTGTTCGCAACAGTCCATGAGATCAGCATCGGCAACCTTCCACCAACAGCCATTGTTGAGTACTGTGAACACAAGCCTAATTTGTCCTTGGTAGAAGGCGGAGATAAATACTATTGACTTCTCCTAGCATGAAACCATCACATTTTCAGGTATCAAAGCTTTAAAGCAACTAACTGCCTTTTATATGGTTATGCATATTCGCACAGAACAGAAGACTGAGTCTAATAAACTGAATTCCGTATTGCAGGCCAGTATAACAAGAAATGCAGGTATTCCAGTGTTTATTCAAGGGATATGCATATCAACAACAATAATTATTCCAGTGATTGAATAACTCCTCATGGTTTATCCTTACGTTATTATATCTTAATTTATTCCAATGTTGTTAATCCTTATCGTTATGATTCAATAACTCCTCTGCAATGCAACAACATATCAACACCAGCTACGCTTGTTGTGTGAATGGGTTAAGAAAAAAAGAGGGTTTATAATTTTTACGAGAAAATAGAAAAAAATAAGTATTAGGTTTTATTTATTTTTTAGATAAAATTTGGGTTGTTCGGTAATTTAATCATCTAACGAAAATAGTTAACGGTGTTAGAAAAAATTAGTTGAAAAGTGGGTGGCTCGGTGGCTTATTTGTCTAACAGATATAATATCAGATGTTAAGTTGTCTAACGGAGAAAATGTTGGTGGCTAAGTTGGTCAATCCCATATGTTGGTGGCAAAATTGGTCACTACAAAATTTCTTGGGTGTCAATCCGTCTTTTTCCCTATTTTTAAAATAGGAGTAAGCGAGTCAAGTAGCCGTACTTTAAAGAAAAATCATTACTAATGATTAATTGATAAGAATAATAAATTTCGTAAATAATCGATTGAGCTAAGCTCGATCGGTACTTCTTTGAAATAAGGAGGGCAATGGTCATGGGTTCAAATCCCAGCGTTGTCAAAATCTGCCTATTAAAAAAAAAATTTGGTAAATAAACTATAACTAAACTTTGCTCCTGAAAAAAAATAGCAGCCTCATTTTATTTATTTATTTTATAGGTAGTTTGTGGATAAAAAGATTCAATTTCGAGATCTTATCCTCGAGCTATAAATTCATTGGCAATCTCATTCATATATTTGTTTTTTCATAGGCTGATTTTAACAATCCTGGGATTTGAACCCGGGTACTTGCCTCCTTATTTCAAAGGAGTACCACTAAAGCACTTGCCACTGGACTAATGCCTCATTGGTAATCTCATTCATATTAACGTAAGATTTATTATTTTTAGCTATAAAATTACCTTGTCGATCATTCTATTAAGAGGAAATTACAGTTTAGATCCATTTACTTACATTTTTGACTGATTAAATTTATATATTTTTACTTATAAAACACATAAAATAAAATAATAATACACCACTTTTTATGATTATTACAATTTTGATTTATTTGATAATATTTTCACACAAGATATTTAACAGACATTCTAAATTTCTAACCCAAAAATCAAATTCTCCTTTAAGTGATAGCTTTAATCAATTGTCCCAACTAATATTTATTTCTTACAAAATTATCCTTGAATGACCTAAAATCCAAAAAAAACAGGGAAGGGAGACGATGTTGACTATGGGTGAGTGTTCAATTTTTGGATGGAATGAATTCGAATTTGAAAAATTCAAATAATATTTATCGGATTTTCAGATGACAATTAACTAATAATTAATTAATTATATATATTAATTATAGAATAGAGATACAAGTTTACATAGTTGAACCCTACAACTACTTCATTTTATAAATCTTTTTCTAAGAATGGTAATCATCAATCATTATCTCGAGAGAAGACAATAGGTAAAATCATCTCAAAAGTGAATTATTCAACATAATAATAAAAATAAAATCATTCAATAACAATAGTTGTTTTATACATAATTTATAAAATATGATAAAAAGACTATATAAAAAAAGTTGAGATACGAATACAGATTCATATAAGTTACATTACCACATCCGCAAATACCTTCAATCAAAGTCGAATCAATTCAAATTTTATAAGTTCGGATGAAATTAGTCGGATTCGTAAATCGGAGCTCGCCAGAGAGTAGACAAGGGGACAATAACCAAAACGAAAGCCATGTTTACTGACCCATGTGTTGGTCTACACATACTTCGTTGCTGATACAAAACCATGTTTGTACGCGAAACAGAGTGATCTTAAATTATATAAATAGTAGTTTAATGTCAAATTTCCCTACAATAATATCCAATAACAAAATATTATTTAATTTTATATAAAAAATATTAAATAAAGACAAAAGAATATAGTATGTTATTTTAGCTTTTTTTTTTCCATAAGCTGATGTATTTTTATAAACAAGAGTAGCAATCGCAAGGAGCGACCCTACTATAGTAGAACAAAACTGGCGAACCAGAAACAAACTGCACAGCTTAGGTTCACGATTACATGATAAAAAAACGCATGTAATCGCCCTGTGATGGCAGGAAGCTACCAAGTAGATACAAAATAGACAAAATAAGCATAACACTACTCATAGCTCACTCAGGCATTTTTACAAACACCTGGGGCGGACCGCCCATGCACTCACAACTTGTCATGTTTTAGCTCCTCCATTAAATTAATAGATAATTAGTTTTGAGCTTTCATTGAATAATTGATAATTTAAAATGACCAAAAAATAAATAAACTAATGAATGATTCGTTTGTGGTCAATTATTGAAAGTAAATTTTATTTTTAGTCATTAAACTAAGTTATAAAGAAACTGATGAAATAAATGAAAACAAACACAAAAGAAATGTCTACCATAAGGTGACACCATAATTAGCAATATATATATTAATAAATTGATCATAAACGAATCTTTCATTAATTTATTTATCTTTGGTCATTTTAAATTATACATTTAATCAATGGAGACTCAAAACGAATTATCAATTAATCACATGACAAGCTAAGCAAGGATTGGTCACCCCTCTAAGGTGTTGCCCATCTTCTAGTCTTTAAGTATTATGTTTAAATTACAAGTAATATTGTACCTCTATATAATAAAACATTACATTAAAAAATAGTAATAATTCTTATTTTTATACTTTTATTTATTGACCAGTGGTCCATCACAGCAAGTCCCTGAATATGAAACTGAAAGAGTGGAATAAATCCGTTTTTGGACGTAGTGATCATCAACTTAAGGAGATGAGAAGAAGAGAGGAGGAGCTAGAGTTGATCAGGAACGACAGAGATCTGTCGGAAGAGGAACTTTCTGAGCAATCGATCATGTGGCAATACATTCAGGTTTTGCAAGAGCGATCGGAGGGTTTGTGGAGACAGAAGTCGAGGGCTAAGTGGACTATTCAGGGAGACAGGAACATGGCTTTCTTTCACCGTAGTGCAAAATCTCTAGAGCTCCGCGGCAAATCACCCAAATATGTTCTGGCCAATCTCTTCTGTCCGATCCCGCCGCCATCAAAGAGGATGTGGCTGAGTACTTCTCCAATTTATATAAGGAAGGAAATAGAGAGCATGCGCGGATGAATGGAGTGCAATTCAGTAAAATCTCCATTGGTTCTGCGGCTTCCCTTGAAAGAGAGGTGACGGTGGTGACAAGACTCCTGGCCCGGATGACTTCAGTATCCATTTTGGGAAAG
>JADMIO010814675.1_pt1 | contig 10134 bp, 7 predicted proteins | sample 8958161 | NCBI WGS metagenome assembly JADMIO01 (sample SAMN16585339, study PRJNA669376) | soil metagenome | isolation source: Crop rotation soil | place: USA: Cullars Rotation, Alabama | collected 2011
CGACAACTTGTCCACGTGGAATTCTAAGCTTAGGATCCCAATGTGCTGGAAAGCTCCTTCTTCAGGGCGTCGGGGCCGAAGGCGTATCCCCGCTCGGGATCGAGCAGGATGGGGATGGCGGTGAACGCCTTGAAGATGTCGAGCAGCTCCTCGTAGGCCGTGTAGTCGGGCAGGAAGTGTCCGAGGTTGATCAGCCCGAGGCTCGCGGCGGCGCGGGTCAGCGAGGCGCGCCCGCCCCCGGACACGCAGACGTTCTCCGCCGAGTACTGCGACGGGAGCCCTCGCCGGTAGGTGCGGTTGTAGTGCGCCGCGATGGCTTCGCGGAGCTCCCAGAGCCCCGCCACCGGTGCGTACTCCTGGTCCGCCGGATCGACGGCGACCGCCTCCACGCGCGGCGGTGCACCCGGAAGGTCCCCGGTCTCGGGCTGACCCTGACCGAGGTTGCACCAGTCCGGGTCGGCGGGATCGAAGCCCCGCTTCTGGGCCTCGGTGGTGACGAAGATGACGCCGGTGCGCGGCACCGGTCGGAACGCCTGGGGGGCGCTCTCGCTGGACATGTAGACCCTCGAGCCTACACCCTGGTGCGACGCGGATGCAGCCGCGGTTCCTGGCTGACATGCGAGTCGGAAGAGACGACGATGGCGCCCGTTGTCGACGGGAGGGGGAATCTTGGACCGCTTCGACCGCAGGACGATCCTCAAGTCCATTGCAGTGATGGCAGCCGCCTCGGCGCTCCCCGCCTGCGGCGACAACGGAGAGATCATCGGCAAGCCCGAGGATGCGCTCGCCCGGTTCCCTCAGGGCGTCGCCTCCGGAGATCCGAAGCAAACCACCATCATCCTCTGGACCCGGGTGGTGAACGTCGGCAGCAGTCCGGTGGATCTCCCGCTGCGGCTGGAGGTGGCGCTCGACTCCGAGTTCGGTCACCTGGTCGTGAACAAGAGCGACCTCGTCGCCACCACGGCTCACGACGGCTGCATCAAGGTGCGGGTGAAGGGCCTCACCGCGGCGACCACCTACTACTACCGGTTCAGCTTCGTGCAGGGGCACACCCGCTACCTGTCCACCGCCGGCCGGGCGCGGACCGCCGCCGACGCGTCCGCCGACGTTCCGGTCAACTTCACGGTCGCCAACTGCCAGGACTACGTGGGCCGGTACTGGAACAGCTACCAGCAGATGCTCACGCTGGCGCCGGAGGACCTCGACTTCTTCCTCGCCATCGGTGACTACATCTACGAGACCACCAACACCTTCGGTACCGGGGGCACGGGTCGGGCCATCACTTTCGCCAAGCCCGAGGATGCCATCGACCTCGGCGGCGGCAACCTCGCGGCGAAAAGCGTCAGCAACTACCGCGACCTCTACCGGACGTACCGGAGCGATCCGCTGCTCCAGCAGGTGCATGCCCGCTGGCCGATCATCGCCACCTGGGACGACCACGAATACGCGGACGACTGCTGGGGCTCGACGGCGACCTACTTCAACGGCCGGAAGAACGAGAAGGACGACGACCGGCGCCGCAACGCCGAACAGGCCTTCTTCGAGTACATGCCCATCGACGAGGGCGCGCTGGGCGGGGATCCGCAGACCGACGTCTTCACCACCGAGCGCGCGCAGCTGTACCCGAACCAGAAGCTCTGGCGGAGCTTCGTGTTCGGCAAGCACCTCGAGCTCGTGGTCACCGACTTCCGGAGCTTCCGGCCCGATCACCCGATTCCCGAGGACGCCTTCCCGGGGACGGTCGTCGCGAACCAGGCCCTCCTGGTCCATCTTTTGGGCCAGGCCACGTTCGACGCGAACTTCCCGCCCGGGCTCGCCGAGTACATCGACGTGGACCAGCCGGAGAACGACGACCTCCGGTCGACCCTGACGAGCATCGCGACCGTCGGTGCTCAGCAGGAAGGCCTCTCGCTCCAGGACGCCCACGCCTGGGCCGTCCGGAACATCCACGGCAACCTGGCGGTGCTGGTCATCAACCAGATGCTCGCCGCGGCGCAGCAGCCCCCCATCCCGACGGATGGCCTCGAGCGAGGGTTGTTCTACGCGCTCATCGGCAAGCAGTCGTTCTTCAGCCAGTACGGCTCGCGCTACGTGGTGGTGAAGTCGAGCTACGACCTCTACACCGCCCTGCTCTACGCGCAGACCCTCAAGCAGAGCGAGAACGCGTTCGGCAACGAGCAGGAGAGCTTCATCCTCGACAAGCTGACGAGGTCCACCGCGACGCACAAGGCGCTCGTCAGCAGCGTCTCGCTGGTCTCGATGCAGCTCGACCTCACCGGCGTCCAGGGCGTGCCTGCGCAGTTCGCCCGGGCCTTCTACTTCGACGTGGATCAGTGGGACGGCTTCCCCAACAAGCGAGCCGAGCTCCTCGGGAAGCTCGCCGGGGTCCAGAACCTCGTCGCTCTCTCGGGAGACATCCACGGGACCTTCGCCGGGAACGAGAGCGCGAGCTCGTCCAAGATCGCGCTGTTGACCGCGCCGGCGATCAGCTCGCAGACCGTCGGCGAGGAGGTGGGGGCGGCGGTGACGACCTTCAGCACCGATCCGGCGTTCCAGCCGCCCGACGGCGCGGTCTACGTGGCGCTCGTCAGCAACCTGCCGCAGCTCTTCCAGGCGAGCACCGGCGGGGCGATCAAGTTCGTCGATACCTCCTCGCACGGCTTCCTGCAGGTGAGCGTCCAGGCGTCTCAGATCCAGGCCACCTTCGTCCTCATCCCGGCGACCGAGGTGACGAAGGACTACACGAAGCAGCCCGCAGGCTCGCTCGAGGCGCAGGTCAGGCGAGTCGAGCTGAGCATCTCGAACGGGGCCATCACCTCCTGACCCGCGACGGCCGCTCAGGCGATCTGCGCGCGGGGGACCGGCGGATCCGGCCACTCCGCCTCGAGCGCGAGGTGTCCCGCGGCACCGGAGGAACGGAGCCGCAGCACGCCCCCCGAGAAGCCTGGACCCGGCCGCGCACCCCGGACGAGGCGCTCGGCCAGGCTCCAGCAGAGGTCCGCGGCGCGGGCCTCCGAGCCGGCAGGGACGCGATGGACCCGCAGGTCGGGACGGCCGACCTTTCGCAGGCCGCGCGCCTCCACCAGTCCGGGGCGCGCTCGCACCGAGACGTGGGCACGGATCGACGGACGCAGCGCGGCCAGCACCTCGCTCCGGAAGCTGTCCGGCGTCCACCAGCGCTGCGCCTCGACGTCGAGGAGGGCGACTGCGCCGGCCTCGAGCAGCGCGGCGAGCACCCACTCGGCATCTCGCAGGTGCACCAGGTCCGGGGGATCGGCCCGGTGCCCCCGGATGACCGCGAAGTCCGGCGCTGCCCGCACCAGCGCCGTGAGCCACTGCGAGTCCCCGGCATCGTCACGAGCCGCCGCGATCAGCGGGTCGACCCACAGGCGTGAGTCGCCCTGGGCGTGCACCGAGATCGACAGGAAGGTGGGGGTGGGCGGGAGACGGAGGGCCGCGAGCTCGCCGAACGCGAGATAGAAGAGGCTGGCGTCCCCTCCGCCCGGCTCGAACGCGGGCCTGGACCAGTCTTCCGTCGCAGCGGTCATCGGCCTTCTCTCGGCATCCGACCGTGGAGTACCGGACGCCGTCGACGGCTGGTGCACGGGCCGGTGAACTCCCGGTGCCCGTCCCGTGTCACCGACTCATTCCCCGCGCAGTCGCTGCAGGCACGCGCGGTGGTGCCGGAGCACGTTGCGGGCGTACGCCGCCGTGCTGTAGCCGCGCCTCAGCTTCGGGCTCTTCAGCTCCAGCTCGGGGACGGCCGCGGCCGGCAGCGGGCTGCCGACCTGCTCCCGGTAGACACGGGCGAGCGCGAGGTAGCTCGGGGTCTCCTCGAAGGCCTGCTCCTTCCCTCTCTCGAGGTCTCCGCGCAGCCGGGCCTCCGGGAACGTGGGCACGAAGCGCTGCCGGAAGGCGCGGAAGGCCGCGAGCGTCTCGCTGTCCTCGCCGCTGGGGCGACCGTCGGGGCCGTAGACCAGGAGGTCGCCGTCGGCCGCGAGCCGGATCCCGGTGAGCTGGGCCAGCGCTCGCTGCACCGCCGCGTTCCGCGACGCGTACTGGCCGGCGTTGTAGTCGGCGAAGCGGTACAGCACGTCGGGATCGGTCAGCGGATATCCCCACAGCCGGGGGACGCCGTAACGCAGGCCACCGGGGCGGGTGTACAGCGCGTCGCGGACCGCCTCCTCGTCGTCCGGCCATCCCCGGCTGCGGGCGAGCTCGACGGCCCAGCGAACGCTGACCTGCATCGACCCGGCGGTCGTGACCGGGTTCAGGTCCTCCAGGCGGCGCCCGCGGAAGACCGTGTCCAGCAGGTTCGCCGTGGCCACCATCGCCGGGTGCTCGCGGCGCTCGGCCTCGAGCATCTCGCGGAAGAGGAGATCCAGCTCTCGCTCCGTCCGGAGCCGGCGGATGCGCTCGCCGAAGGTCCTCCGCTCACCCGGGGCCCGGTCCGCGAGCAGCCGCTCCATCGCGGCAGGTCCGAGCGGCCCGAGCCGCTTCGCCTCCTCGTCCAGCCGGGCGCGGACCAGCGCTCCCAGGTTCGGGACCGGCGGATCCGCCTGGAACCCGGACTCCTGCTGCAGCACCGCGACCACCCCGCAGACCCGGGTCGCGTCCGGGACCAGCCCCGAGTCCGAGAAGGCGGCCAGGAGGTCCTTCGCCCACCCCGCCGGGTCGCTCACCCCCTCGGGGAACGCCGCCCGCACCTGGGACGGCCCGAGCGGCGCCGGCGGACGCGCGGGTGGCAGCGGAGGCGGAGGCGCCTCGTGGCAGGCCGCGACCCCGGCGAGCAGGAGCACGCTCAGCGCTGGGCGGCGGCGAAACACGGGCGGGTCTCGGAGGGGAACACAGCGAGCGGTGCTCGACATCGCAGCGGCAGGACGTTACCCCGCTGCCCCGGGGCTTCCTCCATGACGTGGCGCGCGCTCAATCCCTGGTCGGATCTGGCCGGTCTTCCGCGCGACAGCTGGATGCTCGCCCTGGCCACGCTGGTGAACCGCGCGGGAACGATGGTCATCCCGTTCCTGGCGCTCCACTTCACCCGGAACCTGGGCTTCTCGGCGGGCCAGGCCGGGCTGGCGCTGGCGGTCTACGGCATCGTCTCGCTCCTCATCTCCCCCTTCGCCGGCCGGCTCTCGGACCGGGTGGGGGCGCAGCGCATCCTCACCGGGTCGCTGTTCCTCGGGGGCCTGGGCTTCTGGGCGCTTCCCCTCCTCCACACCTCGCCTCAGGTCATGGTCGGGATGGTCGTGCTCTCGGCGGTGTCCGAGGCGATGCGCCCGGCCACCCTCGCACTGGTGAGCGACCTCGCGCCGGTCCCGCTGCGCCGGCAGGCCTTTGCCCTGAACCGGCTGGCCATCAACCTGGGCATGAGCGTAGGTCCGGCTGCAGGCGGCTTCCTCGCCGCGCACTCGTTCCAGATGCTGTTCTGGGTCGACGGGGCCACGTCCATCGCCGCCGCGCTGGTGCTGCTCTTCTTCCCCTTGCGGGTGCACAGCGTCGAGGCGCACGCGGGGGGTGCGCCGTCGCTCGGGGCCATCGCCGACCGGCGCCTGCGCTACGTGATCCTCTGCCTGCTGCCCGTCATCCTCGTCTTCTTCCAGCACGAGGGGCCGCTGCCGGTGTGGATGGTCGAGGACCTGGGCCTGGCAACCCAGACCTTCGGTCTCCTCTTCACCATCAACACGCTCCTGATCGTCTTCCTCGAGGTGCGGCTGAACGGAATGACCGCGCACTGGAGCCCCGGGCGAGCGCTGTCGATCGGATCGGCGCTCTGCACCGTCGGGTTCGGCGCGCTGGCGGTCCTCACCAGCACCTGGGGCATCATCGCGACGGTCGTCGTCTGGACCTTCGGGGAGATGATCCTCTTCCCCGCGACCGCGGCCTACGTCTCGGAGCTCGCTCCGCCGGCGCGACGCGGCGAGTACATGGGCTTCTACTCGATGACCTTCGGCATCGGCTTCACGCTCGGGCCGTGGGCCGGGCTGAACGTGCTCGAGGCCGCAGGCGCCCGGACGCTGTGGGTGGCCTGCCTCGCGGTCGGGACGGTCTCGACGCTCCTGCTGGCACGGATCCGCGCGGGATCTGCCGCGCCCGTCGCCGCTCAGGTCGTCGCCCCGGGCTGAGCCTGGACGCTGGCGCGCCGCTGCGCGCTTCCGCAGGCGTCCCCCCTGGTGCGGGGGGCTGAGCGTGGTCGCCCGGGCGCCCCTGCGTCGCTCAGCCCACGGCGATCGCGGAGCCCCCCGGCGGAGCGACGCTCGCCGACGGCACCTCGGAGCCGGGAGGGACCGGGACCTCCGGCCGCGCCACGCGCCCCCGCACCCGCTCGAGCAGGACACGTCCCGCACGGAGCAGCTCGGAGAAGCCGGAGAGCTCGGCCTCGAACTCCAGCTGCGAGACGCGGGAGTCGTCCAGGTACCGCCGCAGGGTGAGCGGCGAATCGCCACGGCGGTTCAGCCCGGGGTCGCAGGTGGTCGCGCTCTCCACGCCCGCCTCCTCCAGCCAGGGCAGGTGCGCAGGACGGAAGTAGCCGCTGGGGTAGCAGAAGTGTCGCAGCGCACGCCCCGCCAGCGGCTCGAGGACCGCGCGGTTGTCCCAGATCTCCTGCAGCGCCAGCTCCCGGGAGACGGGAAAGCGGTGACGGTGGGTGTGGAGCTGCACGTCGAGGCCCTCGCGCGCGGCGGCGCGAAGCTCGTCGATGCCGGCCAGGGACAGCCAGCGTCCCGCGCGCACCGGCCCGAGGTCCACGCCCAGCGCCCTGGCGATCCGATCGGCGAGCGCCTGACGCTCGGGCTCGGACAGCCGCTCCTCGGCGTTCCGGATGATCCGCCACATCGCCTCGGTCTGCTCGGCGCCTCCGGTCATCCGCACCGCGCCCACCATTCCCGTGCCGAGCTCGGACAGATCGAGCAGCGGCGCCCTGCTCTTGCGGAATGCCCACTGGACCAGAAGGCGGAACACCGGGGTGCCGCTCCGGACGTGGTAGGTCGTCGCGTAGAGCGTCGCGGGGAAGCCGTGGCGCTGCAGGGCCGGCCAGGCGTGCCGGAGCGTGCCGTGGAATCCGTCGTCGATGGTGAGCGCCACCGCGGCCGGGGGGAGCGTTCCCGCGCGAAGCTTCTGCACCGCCTCCTCGAGCGGAAGAACCGGGTAGCGGTGCAGCGCGAGCAGCCGCCGCTCGAGGTCGTCGGGCGAGAGGAACAGGCCGGGGAACACCCGGTGCTCCTCCGCCAGCGAGGTGCCGTGCCAGCACACGATGCGCAGACCACCCCGCGTCAGCAGGCGCGAGACACGGAAGAGCCCCGCTGCCCGCGCACCGGCGTAGAGGGACTGCTTGAGGCGGGGGCGCATCCGGCGAGCCAGCGTCCCAGCGGTCTCGCGCGCCCAGCGCGCCGTCTCCCGCACCGCCAGGCCGCGATCTCCGGGCCACCACAGATCGGAATGGATGCGCGGGTCGACGGAGAGCGCCGCGAAGCGGGCCACGGTGCGGAGCTTGTCCCGGCGGGAGACCGCGCCGTCGCGGAGCACGCTCCACACGTGCTGCACCTCGCCGGGGATCGTCTGGCGACAGCGCACGCGGGGTCTCCAGCTGGGCTCGGGCTCGCGGCCGCCGAGCCACGCATCGAGGAGCAGGCGGGGGAAGTCCACCCCCGCGGCGAGGGCCAGGTGCAGCGACCCCCAGAACCGCGCGTTGAGCTCCAGCAACCGGAACTCGCAGGTGCGTGGCTCGCGCCGGTACTCAAGCATCGCCACGCCGTTCCAGCCGATCCGCCGCAGCACCGACAGCGCGTGGGCCTCGATCTCGGGGTAGTGGACGCTCTCGCGGAACGAGGACACGCCTCCGGTGTGCGGTACCTCGTGGATCCGCCGGTGCGCGAACCGGGCTCGCGGGTGCCCGTTCACCATCAGGAAGAACACGCCGACGCCGGTGCCGGGCACGTGCCCCTGGACCAGCACTCGCCGGTACTGGCCCAGCCACTGACCCAGCTCTGCGCGTGCGAGGGCCGGATCGTCGACGCGGAGCACCCGGCTGGGGGCGCCGGCGCGCGCGTGCACCGCATCGGCCTTGATCCAGAGGGGGCTGCCGAGCTGCGCGAGCCGCTCGACCGGCGGCGGCTCGCCCTCGACGACGAACCCCGGCGGGAGGTGGGGATCGTCCTCCAGTCGGGCCACCAGATCCGCCTTGCTGAACGCCACCTCGAGCACCGAGGGCTCGAGGAAGGGAATCAGGTGCCCGAGCTCGTCGAGCGCGGGCCTGAGCCCGAGGAGGAACGACTCGGACGGGACGATGACGCGGATGCCGAGCGCGCGCACGGTCTCCCGGACCCAGGGGACGAACTCCGGCGAGGACGGCGGCGGGTGGACGCGCGCGGTCAGGACGTGACGCGAGTGGAGCCCGAGCGCGCCGGGAGACTCGGCGCAGGCATGCACCGGGTATCCGGCGGCGCCCAGCGAGCGGATGACGCCCACCGCGCCCAGCGATCCTGCCTGGGGAACGAGGACCGGGGTGGCTGCGCGAGCGACCGCTCCGACCTCACCGCTGCGCACGCCGGCGCTCCACGGTCCGGACGAGCGTCTCGACGGCCTCGTCGATGCACCCGAAGCAGGTGTCGAAGTACGCGTCCGAGAGCCCGTAGGGATCCGCGAGCACCGGGCGCGGCGTGCTGCACCACAGCCCGAGGAGGGTCACCTGTGCCCGCGGGTGGGCCCGCCGGAGCGCGCGCGCCTGGTGGGGCTCCATCGCGACGAGGAGATCTCCGGAGGTGGGCCGTACGTCGTGGGCCCGGCGGGAAGCGCGGGGGACGAGCTCGATGCCCCGGCGCCGGGCGGCCAGCACCGCCGCGGCATCGGGTGGGGAACGACCATCCGCGCTGAGCCCGAAGGAGCCCGCTTCGAACCCCAGGACCCGGGCGCGAGCCTCCGCGTACCGGCTGCGGCAGACGTTTCCGGCGCAGACGAACACCAGGCGAAGCACACGGCTCGCATCGAAGCTCTGCAGCTCCGAGTAGACGCCGAGCCGGTGCAGCCAGGACGTCGCCTGATGTCGGACCCAGGCCTGCTTGCGTCCGTGCTGCTCCGTCACATCCCTCGACCACACCATCATTGCGCCCGTCACGCCCGCCCAAGCTAGGTCGCCCGGCTGGTCCGGCAAGGCACCCTGGTCCGCTGGTTGTCAGCCGGCGGACCGTGCCCCGGCACGGACGACGGGTCCTCCCTACCTTTGCTCGTTCGTGGACAGCCTCCTCTGCGTCGCCAACTTCCCGGCCAGCACCGGGTACGCCTGGACCTTCATCGGCAGGATGTTCGCCGAGGTCGCGAACGCCCTGGCCCGTGACGGCATCCGCACGCTCGTGGCATACCCGCTCCTCGACGTTCCCCCGGAGTCGCTCGCCGGAAGCGCGGCGGAGCCGTTGGGCGCGGACCTGTCGCTCGAGTCTCCGCGGTCGATCCGCACCGCCGTCGACCTCGTCAGGCGCGAGCACGTCCGCGCGGTCTGGCTGGTCGATCGTCCGGTGGTCTCGCCGGCCTATGCCCTGCTCCACGGCGCGGGCGTCCGGCGGGTGGTGGTGCACGACCACACCTCGGGAGCGCGGACCATCCGCCACGGGCTGCGTGGGGTGGTGAAGCGCCTCGGGACGCGACTGCCCTGGGCGGCGGCCGACGCGGTGGTGGCGGTGAGCGACTATGTCGGCGAACGGCAGCGCGCCGCGGGGCGAGTTCCTGCGAGCCGTGTTCACGTGGTGCCGAATCCGATCTCCATCCCCGAGACTCTCCGGCCACCGGGTGAGGTCCGCACCGCGCTCGGACTGAAGCCCTGGCGCCGTCTGGTCGCGGCCGCGGGGCGGCTCACCACCGAGAAGGGTTTCGCCGATCTGCTCGCAGCCGCCGATTCGTTGCCGGACGACGTCGACGTCCTCGTGTTCGGCGACGGCCCCGAGCGGGCGCGGCTGGAAGAGCAGCGGGCACGGCTTCGAACCGGGGCGCGCGTGCGGCTCGCCGGGCAGCGTCCGGAGGCCGCCGACCTCGTGGCCGCGGCCGACGTCTGCGTGGTCCCCTCCCGGTGGGAGGAGGCGTTCTGCCTCGCCGCTGCCGAGCCGCTCGCCCGCGGCCGCCCCCTGGTCGCGACCCGCGTGGGCG
>JADMIO011047654.1_pt1 | contig 10133 bp, 9 predicted proteins | sample 8958161 | NCBI WGS metagenome assembly JADMIO01 (sample SAMN16585339, study PRJNA669376) | soil metagenome | isolation source: Crop rotation soil | place: USA: Cullars Rotation, Alabama | collected 2011
ATAAAACGAAAGGCCCAGTCTTTCGACTGAGCCTTTCGTTTTATTTGACCATGTTGGTATGATTTAAATTAATACGACTCACTATAGGGTCAGTGCGGCCGCGACTTCAAGTCACGTGAATTCCAAGCTTCGGATCCCACTGTGCTGGAAAGTTCACGGGCGGGGGCTCTCCAAGGCGACGACTTGTCGTCGCCCGACGGCCTGCCGACAGGCCGGCTAAGCGGTGACGCACATGCCATCCGGTTCGTTTTCCCCGACCCCCGACCCCTGCCCCCCTGTCCCCCGTGCCGTCTGCTATACTCAACGGCTCCCCCACCAGGCCCTCCCCCACATTCACAGGCAATCGATCATGAAGCCCAAGCAAGCAGCGTCCCGTCGCAAGTTCCTGAAGAATTCGTCGCTGGCGGTGGCCGGCGCATCGTTGGCTGGTTCGTTGAACGTTTCGCGGGTCGCGCATGCCGCAGGCAGCGACGTGATCAAGGTCGCGCTCATCGGCTCGGGGGGACGCGGCGCGGGGGCGGTCGGCCAGATGATGGACGCCGACAAGAACGTCAAGCTCATCGCGGTTGCCGACGCCTTCAGCGATAGTGCTTCGAAGGCCCTGACCGCCTTGAAGAAGAAATATCCCGACCAGGTCGAAGTCCCCGACTCGGCAGTCTTCACCGGCCTCGAAGCCTACAAGCAAGCGCTCGCCAGCGACGCTTCGCTCGTCGTGCTCGCCACGCCGCCGGGCTTCCGTCCTCAGCACTACGCCGCCGCCGTCGCGGCTGGCAAGCACGTCTTCATGGAGAAGCCCTGCTGCGTCGACGCCCCCGGCTTCCGCAAGCTGATGGAGACCAACAAGATCGCCGACGACAAGAATCTGTTCGTCGCCGTCGGTCTGCAGCGCCGTCACGAGCCGGTCTACATCGACCGCATCAAGCAACTGCAGGACGGCGCGATCGGCGACATCAATCTGTTGCGCGTCTACTGGAACGGCAGCGGCATCTGGAACCGCCCGCGCAAGGAAGGGATGACCGAGCTCGAGTACCAGGTTTACAACTGGTACCACTTCTGCTGGCTCAGCGGCGACAACATCTGCGAGCAGCACATCCACAACATCGACGTCGGCAACTGGCTCAAGGGCGATAAGACCCCCGTGACCGCCAGCGGCATGGGCGGCTGCATTACCCGTTACCTCGGCGACAACAAGGGTACCGGGCAGTTGTTCGATCATCACGTCGTCGAGTTCACCTACGAAGACGGCACGAAGATGTACAGCGAGTGCCGCCACATCGCCAACTGCCTGAACACGATCGGCGAGTGGGCCCACGGCAGTAAGGGCATGAGCGAGTGCTCGCTTGTTGGCGGCGGTGAGAAGAAGCGCGACCGCAAAGCCGAGAAGCCGCTCAGCGGACACGCCCAGGAGCAGATCGACCTGATCGCCGCGATGCGGGCCGGCCGCCGTTATAACGAAGGTTACTACGGCGCCACGAGCAGCATGACGGCCGTCATGGGTCGCATGGCCACCTACTCGGGCAAGCTGGTGAAGTGGGAAGAAGCGATCGCCAGCAAGCTGAGCGAGTTCCCCGACGCGACGAACTTCCACGCCTCGGCCCCGGTGCAGAAGAATGCCGACGGCGACTACCCGATCCCGGTCCCCGGAATGTTCACCGCGGTGTAAGCGGCGAACGGTCGATTGCCTGAACGAACACGGAGCCGGTGGCCTTGGTCGCCGGCTCCGTTTTTTATTGGCCCAACGCTGACATCCGCTTGCGGCTGTGATCCAATGGGTTGCACTTCCACACCCGGGGTATGACGACGATGAAGGCCCGTTACAGCCTGATGTTGTTCTCGCTGATGTTTGCCGGCGCGTGCGCGTTCTTCGGCATTTGGGAGTTCAACCTGTCGCGCCGTTCGTCGGCGCAGCCCGAGGAGCTGACGCTCGCGGAACTCGTCAAACGACACTCCAACGAACGTCTTCAACACCGCTCGGCCAGCAACCCGAACGTCGTCATCACCGATTTCAAGATCGTGGCTCCCTACGCGGTCGAAACGAAGGGCCTCACCCAGCGGTGGGTGAAAGTTTGGGTCCCCATCGTCCCTGCCGACACGCCCGACGATCGCGTCGCCGATTCGATCGCCGCCATCCTCTTCAGCAGCAGCATCAAAAACGAACAGGAACTCGTCGAGCGGTTCGACCGCCCGAAGTTGCAAGGACTGATCGATCCTCAAAGCGCCGAGCCGGGCATCAAGGCAACTTTTTCGTGGAAGCGGGAGTTTCCCACGTTGGACCTGGATCGATGCGTGATCATCGTCGAAGGGAAGCAGCCGGCCGGCATCCTGAAGCTCGGCGCGCTCGGGTTCGGCTTCGTGTTCTTCCTGCTCCTGACCGGCGGCGTGTGGTATCTCGCGCGCAAGATCGACCAGATGCCCGAGCCAACGTCGGCCAGCGATACGCCCATCGCGCCCGAGATCATCGAATAGCCCGGGCGATTCCGTTCGAAGAGCCGGGTGGCGATTGCGGCCTCGCGCGTTCGCAATGATCGACATGTTCTGCGTACCGAGTACTCCGTACGCTGTACCGCGACGTCCCGCCTACGGCCGAGCGAACATCGCGATGCCGAACATGCTGAGTAAATAAAGATCTCCACTCAACACACCGAGGCAAACGGCGCGTTGGTAGGGGGCGGTCGTCGTGTCCCGCTTCACCTGGCATAGCGTGAACACGGCCGCCACGATGACCGCGACGTGCGTCACCAGCAAGATTCCCAAAGGAATTTCATGCGTGAACCAGTTGGGAACCGCATAGCTCGCCAAGATCAGCGCGAACAACGGCAGAATCGAAATCGCAAATACGCTCAGGACTGCCGTCGTCGCGAACACGATCCAAGGCCCTGCGAACCTGATCAGTTCGCGGCCGTGTCGCTGCCGCCCCAGCATTGATGTCGGCATCATGGCATCGCCCTCATTGCGTTCGAAGGACTTCGTACCGTCAGTCCCACCAGTTGAACACGACGTCCGCCACGCGTCGCGGCTTCCAGTACTTTGCTTCATTCTGTTCGGCCGGCGACAACAACGCCAGATCACTCGCCTCAAGCGGACGCTCCAACTCGGCCGCCGACGCCACTTCGAATCCTCGTTGTCGCAGCGGCTCGACGAGCTCAGGCAGATCGATCGGCCGCACGCCACTCATCTCGATCGGACGCTCGACCATCGCCACGACCGGGTAGTTTCGGTTGCAGATCACCGAAAGCTCTCGTTCACGAACGTCCACGTCCGCCCGATGAAAGTTCGGCGTCACTTCGTTGCCTTGCACGACGGCAATGACTGTACTGCCCGTCGCCAGCGCCGCCTCGTAGACAGCCCGCTTGAACGCGGCGAACTCGACAACCGCCTCAGCGTCGAAACCAGTAATGCCGCGTCGAAGCATGGACATGAGCTTAACCGATCACGCGAGTGAATATTGCCACAGCGTACTGAGTACAAAGTACTCCGTACTGAGTGCTCTCTACACTCCACGTGCCGTCCACCGTTGTGCGTTCGACTCTTCGCTGACTAAAGCTCTCTCTACGCGCGTTCACTAGCGCGAACGCGTATGGATCGTCAACCGGTGCGTCACGCCTGAATTCTCACCTTCAGAACATGTCGAGACTAACGTCTCTGGCATTTGCTTCCCAATCAATCTGATCGAAGTCGGCTCTTACTTCGTCACTGATAAAAGGATGCTCGCTCTGTTGGTACCAAATGACGACAGCTGTCGAATAGGTCGACTCTCGGTCAAGAGGACCAGACTGGAACTCTGCGATCAACCGAAAACCTGGAAGCCAGGGGCGACCCTCGCTGTCCGTCGTGGTTCGTGGTGGCACGAGAATTTGCGGCAAGTCACCGAAAAGCTTTGTCGCTTCTTCCCTCGCAACACGAATAAAATTCCGAATTGCTCGCTCCGATGGCATGAACAGCAACGCTCCTCGTTCCCGCTCGAAACGACACAGCAGTACGAGTAAAGAACACGCGCGTTGCCAATGGTGAGGTCAATGATGCGAGACATTTGCGACGCTCTCCATTGACTTGCTCAGGCATATCGGCGCCTCGCCGAGAACAATGACGCCGCTCAACGCACACGCTGAAACGTAACCAGGCTCGCGCCGTCAGTCCTCTTCAACGCGAAATCGGTCGGTCGAGGCCGGCCCACGTCACCCTGGCAATTCTCGAGTTTCCCGCCGCTCAACCTGACAATTCCCAGATGCTTCTGTCCGGCGTCGTCACCAACCTCGATGTGCTGATCGAACTGGACCGGCGACTTCGAAGTATCGAGCACAATCGCGCCGGCTTCACTCTCTTCGCCGCCGGCAAAGACGCGGTATCTGTTCCCCACGATCGTCATGACGATGTTCGCCCCCGCAATCATCGCGGCAGGCGCGACCCTTCCATCCTTGGCGAGCGAGACCATTCGCCATCCGCCTTGCAGCGCGTCGATGGAGATCGCGGCGCCAGCACTTTCACCTTTCGAACCGAAGATCGACCGCAAGAACCCGAACATGATTTTGCCCTCGATAACAACCTTTCAATCCCGACGGTAAGCGCCAGTGTACTACGGCCGGAATACACGGTGTTGGTGAAATCCTGTCAACGCACTTTGTGGCCATTTGCACACAAACATTCTCGAAAACTTTTGCTTGAAAGCGAGCCAACAAGTTTCGTATAGTCCGCGACCATGAAACACAAAGGACGACCTCCGAAACTTAACGAAGTGCGAAAGCAGTTTTGCTTGCTTGTCTCGGCCGGGTTCAGCAATCGCAAGGCTGCGACCTTTTCGGGCGTTACTCACTGGGCCGTCGGGCTGGCCGTGAGGACCGATCCGCAGTTCGCGGCCGAAGTGCGCGATGCAAAAATGCGGCGCGAACTTTTGCATCTCAACAACATTCGCACCGCCGGGCAGAAGAGCTGGCGAGCCAGCGCCTGGTATCTCGAACGCATCGATCCCGACGAGTACCAAGCGCGCGCCCCCGACACGGTCACTGCCGCCGACGTGAAAGCGACGTTCCAGGGCATGGGCGAACTGATCGCCGAGGAAGTCCCCGAAGAGCAACAACTCAGCATTCTGCAAAAGCTCAAGTGGCTGATGACGGGACGCAAGCCCAAGCGTGCATCGGTCGGAGATGCATTCACCGCCACGCATCAACCCGCGCCGCCGATCGCGCCGGAGAGCTCGACTTTCTCACCAAAAACCCCTAATGCATATGGTGAGAAAATCGACCCCTCAACCGGCGGAACGACCGACCTGCGGCCGAGCGAAAGCTGATCGCGGACCAGCCCGCGATCGCTTACAATGGGCCCATCGCCCCGCCCTCCCCCGCCTCGTCAATCGGACCCGCATCATGTCGCTGCTGCCGATCGTGATCGTTTCGGCCATCATCCTCACGATCGCCTATTTCACGTACGGAAAGCTGCTCACGAAGCTCCTCAAGCTCGACCCCAGCGCGGTCACGCCGGCCGTCGAGCTGCGTGATGACGTCGATTACGAGCCGATCGAGCCGAAGTTCCTGCTGTCGCAGCACTTCTCCGCCATCGCCGCGGCCGGGCCGATTATCGGCCCGATTACGGCCTGCGTGATGTTCGGCTGGGCGCCCGCTTTGATTTGGATTCTGATCGGCTCGATCTTCATCGGCGGCGTGCACGATATCACGGCGCTCACGGCGTCGATCAGGCACAAGGCCCGATCGATCGCCGAAGTCGTTCGCGATCACATGAGCCACCGCTCGTATTTGCTTTTTCTGACGTTCGTGTGGATCGCGCTGGTGTATATCGTCGTTGCGTTCACCGACGTGACGGCAGGCGCTTTCGCCGACGACTTGCCGTTGGATACGATCGCGGCGACCGCCGACCCCGCGCCGAGCGTCGAGAGTCTCGAGAAGGTGGCGGTCGACATGGAGGCTCAGGAAACCAAAAAGCCTGACGTGATTCTCGGCGCTGGGATCGCGACGTCCTCGCTGTTGTACCTTGCGTTGCCGATCATCATGGGGCTGCTGCTGCGGTATACGAAGCTGTCGCTCAACTGGGCAACCGTGATTTTCGTGCCGCTGGTGGGCGTAGCCATCTGGGCCGGGCAGAAGATGCCTTTGGATCTCTCGCAGTTGCTTGGCCTGAGTGCCGCGCAAACGCACAAGCTTTGGGACGTGCTGCTGCTTGGGTATTGCCTGGTGGCGGCGATGGTGCCGGTGTGGCTATTGCTGCAGCCGCGCGGGCACCTGGGCGGATTCTTCTTGTACGTTGCGCTCGGCGGCGGCGCGCTGGGCCTGGTGCTTGGCGGTGATCCAATCGAGTTCCCGGCATTTCGCGGTTGGAACGCGATCGATGGCCGCGGCGTGTTTCCGTTCTTGTTCATCACGATCGCTTGCGGCGCCTGCTCGGGCTTCCATGCGATGATCGCCAGCGGCACCACGAGCAAACAACTCCGCCGGGAGACCGACGCCCGCGTGATCGGCTACGGCGCGATGCTGCTCGAGGCGATGGTCGCGATCGTTTCGCTGTGCTGCGTGATGATCCTCAAAGAAGACGCCCAGGCCGTAAAGGAAGTGAAGCCCGAGTGGCTGTATTCGCAAGGCATCGGCCGGTTTCTGGCGACGCTCGGCGTCGACCCGAAATTAGGAATCGCCTTTGCGATGATGGCATTCACGACGTTCGTTTACGACACGCTCGACATTTGCACACGCCTGGGCCGCTACATTCTCCAGGAACTGACCGGTTTGAAAGGCAAACTCGGCAGTTGGTTGGGAACGGCCATCACCGCGGGCGCGCCGTTGACGTTTATCTTGCAAACAACACTGGACGCGAACGGCAAAGTGGTTCCCGTCTGGAAGACATTCTGGGCATTGTTCGGCGCGAGCAATCAACTGCTCGCCGCGCTCACGCTGCTGGGCGTAACGGTGTGGCTGTGGCGGACGCGCCGGGCGCGCTGGGTGTGGTTCGTCACCGGCATTCCGACCGTGTTTATGTACGCGATGAGCACGTGGGCGTTGGTGGCGATGACCTGGCCGAAGTTCTACGCCGAAGGCCATTGGCTCACGCCCAAGGACCCGGTGCCGTGGATTGGCGTGCTGCTGTTGGCGCTGGCGGCGCTGATGTTGATCGAGGCCGTCCGAGTCCTCATCGGCTCGACACCTCGCGAACCCCGCGCTCCGGAGCGCGTGCCGGCCCCCGCGGGTGCGTGAGGGGTGCAAACGATTCACGTCGGTTGACGTTCTGTTTAGCCGCGACCCGCAGGGGGCGCGCGAATCAGCACCCGCGCTCCCCTTCGGGTCGCGGCTAAACGGTTACCGCAATGGCGCCTCGGCGCGTTGCGCTGTTCGCGGCGTCGCATCCGGGCGGCCCAGCAACATCAGCTCGCCGTCTGCCGTAAACCTACGACTGATCGACAAGGCCGAAACGGGATGAACGACGAATGGGAAAAACGAGAATACAACTTCGGCTGTATTTTGAACACAGGCTGGACTGCGCGGGACATCGCATCGATCGTGGGCCGTACCGCCACCGATTCGCACTCGAGCGGTGAACTCTATGCGGAATTGGAACTCCCGTTTGGGTTTCTTCACATCAACTCGACACGACCCGTTTTGCTGAACGGGTATCTCGAAAACGTCACCGAGAATGCCGAGATCCTTCTGGCCGCATTCCGGCAGGCACGCATTCCGTATGACGCCGAGGCATACGACGACGATGGCCAAGTGATTTGGAAACTTGAATGGTCGCCAACAAAACCGTTGGAATGGCCATCCGACGGGGCGTGACGTTGTAGCACATGCATCGGGTGCCATGTCCACGCCGCGTGGACATGCACTGCTGGTGGGGCAGACATGCCTGTCTGCCGTTGATCCGGCGCCGATTTTGGGCAGACAGGAATGTCTGTCCCACCAGAAATACACCAATTAGCGCTGAGATGACTCGGCGCGTTGCGCCGTGCGCGGCGTCGCATCGGGGCGGCCCAACAACATCAGCTCGCCGTCCTTCAAAAACCGCTTGCGGCGATCGAGCACACGCACGTCGGCGGGCAGCGAGCTGGCCATCCGTCCGTAGGCGTCGCTGCGGACGAGCATCGCGCCATCGGGCTCGGCCGTGAAGAAGGCCTGCACGTCGGCCGGGCTGTTGAAGACACGCACCTGCCGCGAGGCGTAATACACCTCGCTTGGATCCAAATGCCCAAACGCAGCCAGCGGCGCGTCGGCATTCACGCGCTCGCTCCAAGCACCCACAAGTTGCGGCGCGCTGTGCTGAACGTTCACCAGTGGCGCAACGACCGCAAAGCCTCCGAGCACGAACACGACCGCCGTCGCCGCGAACGCAATCATGGTCCCTTGGCGTCGATCGCGGTCGTACAACATCATCGCCACGACACCGCCGACGAGCAGCGGCGCGCCGACGAGACCGATCGCCATCGAGCCGAGTGGCGCCCACAGCGTCGCCGCCGACAGGCCTACGACCGTCGCCGCGCCGGCAAGGGCCGTCGAAACAAACGCCCAGCGGAGCCACGGGACGTTGACCTCCGCTCTGCGGCTGAGCCACTTCTCCAAGAACGCGCCGGTGATGAGCGCGATCGCCGGATACGCAGACAACACGTAGTTCGGCAGCTTCGTTCGCGAGAACGAGAAGAACACCAGGTACAACCCCGCCCAGCAGGCGAGGAACAGATCGCCGCGCGACCACAGGTCATGCGATCGGACGCGACGCACGAGGTGCACCAAGGCCTGGGGCAGAAACACCGACCAGGGGAAGAACCCCATCATCACACCGACCCAGTGATACCAGATCGGCCCCGAGTGCCCCATGTTCGGCGCGAGAAACCGCTTGGCGTTGTGATCGACGATGAAGCTCCGCAGCCACTGGCCGTCGGTCCGCATGCCGACCGCCGCATACCACGGCCCGGCCACGCACACGATCACCGCGATCGCCAGCAGAGGCCGCATCGCCCAAGCCGTTTGCCAGGCGCGCTGTACCGCCCATAAAGCCGCGACCGTTGGTCGCGGTGCACGCGTCCATCCTGCGAAGATATGAAACAGAATCACGATCGCAATCGGAAACACGAACGCCACGGGGCCCTTCGTCAATGTGCCGAGCCCCAGCAGCGCGTAGATCGCCGTCCACGTGCGCAGCGGCACCCGCGCGCCGTCCAATCCGCCGGCCTTCACGTACAGCCAGAGCGCCGCCACCGTGAAGAACACGAGCGGCGAGTCGGGCGTGCAAGCCCGGGCCGAGACGTCGAAGATGATGTTGGTCGCCAGCGCCAGCGCCGCCCACAGGCCCGCCCCTTCGCTATACAGGCGACTTCCCAAACGATACGTGAACCACACGGTCCCGACCGCCAGCGCCGCGAAGGCGAACCGAGCAGCGAACTCGTTTGCGCCGAACGTCTTGAAGCCCGCGATCATCAGCCAGTACGTCATCGGCGGCTTGTCGGTGACCAGGTCGCCATTGAACAGCGGCACGATCCAATCGCCTCGGTCGATCATCTCGCGGATGATCTCGGCATAGAGCGTCTCGTCGAAGTCCCAGAACGTGGTCGCCCCGAGCCGCGTGAAGAACACGACGATCGCAGCGATGACAACCGCAAGCTGGCGCGACGACATGAGGCGTGCTCCTGCGCACGAGAACGAACGAGATTGGGGGGCGTAATGTACGAGGACGCAGGGGAATAAGGGAACACCAGTTCGACTGCGATGCTGGCGCGAGCCCCACCGCTTGCATCTTCGCAAATACAAAACCTCGCGAAGAGGCAAGCGTCCTCGGCGTCGCAAGCGCCTGAGCGGGCAAAACATGGCAAGTACACTGCCCTCCCGCTATCACGCCCCGATCGATTACACTTTGCACCCCTCTCGGAAGACAAGAATCCATGTCGATGCCCTGCCAGATCGATGCCCCCACGCGCCGCACCTGGGCGATGCTCGCAGCCGTGCTGGCTGCGTGGGTGCTGTCACTCGTGCTCATCGATACGCCGGTCGCGCGGTGGAGCATCGAGAACAGCCCGTTCAAATTCTTGATGAGCACGCTGGCGGTGTCCGAGACTTTCGGGCACGGCGTCGGCGTGGCGCTGATCGCGATCAGCGTGTTGGTGCTCGACCCGGCGTCACGCAAGCACGTGCCGTGGGTGCTGGCCGGGG
>JADMIO011560843.1_pt1 | contig 10132 bp, 5 predicted proteins | sample 8958161 | NCBI WGS metagenome assembly JADMIO01 (sample SAMN16585339, study PRJNA669376) | soil metagenome | isolation source: Crop rotation soil | place: USA: Cullars Rotation, Alabama | collected 2011
GAGCGAGGTTTCGATGGTTTCGGACTGATAGCCGAACGCGCCCGCCATGCCGCAGCAGGACGACTCCACGGTTTCGACGGCAAGTCCCGGCACGCGCTTCAGGACTTTCTCGACTGCGCCCATCACGGCAAAGCTCTTTTGATGGCAATGGCCGTGCAGCAGCGCCTTCGCGGCGATGGAGCCGAGCTTGGCGGTGAACCGCCCGGCATCGATTTCACGCGCCAGGAATTCTTCGAACAGGAAGGTGTTGTTGGCAAGAACGTCAGCATTCGCTCGCGTGAGGACTTCCCCCCTCCGGCCTTCGGCCACCTCCCCCGCGAGCGGGGGAGGAAAAGACAAGGACAGCGCCTCGTCGCGGAAAGTGAAGATGCAGGACGGCTCTAAGCCGATAATCGGCACGCCGCGTTCGGCATAAGGCAGCAGCGCCGCAAAGCTGCGTTTTAATTCGGCGCGCGCTTCATCCACTAGTCCCGCGGATAAGAAGGTGCGGCCGCAGCATAGCGGGCGGCCCTCGTCCGGCGGTGTCGCGACATGGACCCGATAGCCGGCGCCTGTCAGCACCGACAGCGCGGCGTCGAGATTCTCGCGCTCGTAATAGCGGTTGAACGTGTCGGCGAAGAGCACGACTTCCGCACCCGCCGCCGCGCCATGCGAGCCCTTCTTGGCAAACACATCGCTGCGCCAGCGCGGCAGCTTGCGCTTGGCGGAGAGACCAAGCAGCGCCTCGCTGATCGCCGCGGCGCCGGGAATCTGGTCACGCAGATTCAGCAAGAACCCCGCGCGGGACGCGGCGCCCGCATAGCGCGGCAGATAGGCGACCAACCTATCACGCATCGACAGGCCGTGCTTCTTCGCACGCGCGGCCAGGACTTCGATCTTCATCTTGGCGACATCGACGCCGGTAGGACATTCGCGCCGGCAGGATTTGCAGCTGACGCACAGCTTCAGCGTCTCGGCCATGTCGTCGGAGGAGAGCGCGTCGGCGCCCAACTGACCGGACAGCGCCAAGCGCAAGGAATTGGCGCGCCCGCGCACCACATCCTTCTCGTTCAGCGTCACGCGATAGGAGGGGCACATGGCGCCGCCCTGATGCTTGCGGCAGGCGCCGTTGTTGTTACACATCTCGACCGCGCCCTGAAAACCGGACGCGCCGCCGGGATATTCGGACCAATCGAGGGCCGGCGTTAGATCGCTTTTCTTGTAGTTCGGGCCGAAGCGGAAATATCGGATGTCGTCGAATTTCGGCGCGTCCGTGATCTTGTGCGGATTAAGGACCCGGTTCGGATCGAAAATCTCCTTCACTTCCTTGAACGAGTCGACAAGCCGCGCGCCGAACATCTGTTCGTGGAATTCGGAGCGCACGATGCCGTCGCCATGTTCGCCGGAATGCGAGCCTTTATACTGGCGCACCAGCGCGAAGGCCTCCTCCGCGATGGCGCGCATCGCGATGCGGTCTTTTTCCAGCTTCAGATTGAGAACGGGGCGCACATGCAGGCAGCCGACCGACGCGTGGGCGTAGAAGGTGCCCTTGGTGCCCCATTTCTCGAACACCTGGTTCAGCCGGTCGGTGTATTCGGCGAGATGGTTCAGCGGCACGGCGCAATCTTCGATGAACGACACCGGCTTTCGCTCGTCCTTCATCGACATCATGATGTTGAGGCCCGACGCGCGCACCTCCGCGATCATGTTCTGCACGTTCGGGTCCGGCACGTCCACAACGCCGCCCCATTTGGCGCCGATCTTGTCCCAGGAAAATCCCAGATCGCCCATCGTTTCGTGCAGGCGCTTCATCGCACGGGCGTTTTCTTCCGCCCCGGAATCGAATTCGACGATGAGGATGGCTTGCGGGTCCTCGCGCACGAATTTTTCCAGACTGGATTTGAACATCGGAATCTCGGCGGCGAGGCCGAGCATGGTCGCGTCCACCAGCTCCACCGCGATGGGTCCGAGCGGCACGATGTGCTGCGCCGCGTTCATCGCTTCGTAGAAGGCGCCGAAATGGCAGATGCCGACGAGGCGCTTGCCCAGCACGGGCCACAGCTTCAATTCGATCTCGGTCGAAAACGCCAGCGTGCCTTCGGAGCCCACCAGGATATGCGCCAGATTGTTGGGCTCATTCTTCGGCACCAGCGCATCGAGATTGTAGCCGCCGACGCGCCGCTGCACTTTGGGAAAGCGAGCGTCGATTTCTGCCGCGTCGCGCGCGCCGATGGCGAGCAGCCTTTGCGCGATGGGACGCAGCGGCGAATCCGGCGCCAGTTCCGAAAGATCGCGCGACACATTGCCGAAATGCGCCGGCCGTCCGTCGGCCAGCACCGCATCGACGCTCATCACGTTGTCGCGCATCGTGCCGTAGCGCAAGCTCCGTGTGCCGCAGGAATTGTTGCCGGTCATGCCGCCGATCGTGGCGCGCGAGGACGTGGACACATCGACCGGGTACCACAGGCCGTGCGGCTTCAACTGCCGGTTCAACTCGTCCAGCACGATGCCCGGCTGCACCACACAGCAACGTCCCGCCACATCCAGCGACACGATCTCGCGCATGAATTTGGAGCAATCGATGACGAGGGATTCATTCACCGTCTGGCCGCATTGCGACGTTCCGCCGCCGCGCGGCAAGATCGTCACGCCTTCCGCGCGCGCCACCGCCATCGCCCGCTCAGCCTCGGCCTTATTGTGCGGCACCACCACGCCCAGCGGCATGATCTGATAGGCCGACGCGTCGGTCGCATAGCGGCCGCGCGTGAACGGATCGAACAGGACTTCGCCCACCTTCTCGCCCCTTAAACGGCGTTCCAGGGCGGGCTGGGCAACGGTTGTCATATTGCTGTTATGCTTTCATAATTTCTTGTGTACAAGAGCCGGGAACAAGGCCGCAAAGCCAACCTTTTACGCCAATTCTCTAGGATCGTTCGCGCATGAATACGCCCAGGATCGCCGGCCGCCATTTCCTGCAAATCCCGGGGCCGACGCCTGTGCCGGACCGCATCCTGCGCGCCATCGACCGCGCCGTCATCGATCATCGCGGGCCGGAATTTGCGCGGCTGGGCAAGCGGGTGCTGGAAGGCATCAAGACGATCTTCAAGACCAAGAGCCATGTGTTCATTTTCCCCACCTCCGGCACCGGCGGCTGGGAAGCGGCGCTCGTCAACCTGACCTCGCCGGGCGACGCCATCCTGATGTACGAGACCGGCCACTTCGCCACGTTGTGGAAGAGCATGGCGGAGCGCATGGGTCTGAAGATCGATTATATCGCGTCCGACTGGCGCTCGGCGGTGGATGCGAAAGCCATCGAAGCCAAGCTGCGCGACGACAAAGCCCACGCCATCAAGTGCGTCTGCGTGGTGCATAACGAAACCTCCACCGGCGTCGCCTCCCCCATCGCCGAGGTGCGCAAGGCAATCGATGCCGCCAATCATCCGGCGCTGCTGCTGGTCGACGCGGTGTCCTCGCTCGGCTCCATCGATGTGCGTCACGACGAATGGGGCGCGGACGTCACCGTCGCCGGTTCCCAGAAGGGCCTGATGATGCCGCCCGGCATGGGCTTCAATGCCGTCAGCCAGAAGGCGCTGAAGCTTTCCAAGCAATCGAAGACACCGAAATTCTTCTGGTCGTGGGAAGACATGCTGGCCGCGAACAAGAACGGCTTCTTCTCCTACACGCCGGCGACGAATCTTTTGTATGGTCTGTCCGAAGCCATCGACATGTTCGAGGAAGAGGGGCTGGACCGCGTCTATGCGCGCCATGACCGCATGGCTGAAGCGACGCGCCGCGCCGTACGTGCCTGGGGCTTGGAAATCCTGTGCCGCCAGCCGGAATATTATTCCTCCGTCCTGACGGCGGTGATGATGCCGGCCGGGCACGACGCGGATGCCTATCGCAAAGTGGCGCTGGACAATTTCGACATCTCGCTCGGCCAGGGCCTATCGAAGCTGACGGGCAAGGTGTTCCGCATCGGCCATCTGGGCGACACCAACGATCTCACCATCCTGGGCGCGCTTGCAGGCGTCGAGATGGCATTCGAACTCGCGGGCGTGCCGCATAAAAAGGGCGGCGTGCAGGCCGCGATGAATTACTTCGCCGAGACGGCGAAAACGAGCGAGCGCAAAGCCGCCGAATAATATGTGTTCAGGGAAGGAATGGGGCGATGAAGGGGAAGTTCGGTAAGCCGACCACAATCGTATTGTGGCTGCTATGCGCGATGTATTTCGTGACCTACATCGTGCGCCAGAACGTCAACACCGCGGGCGGTCCGATCCAGACGGAATTCGGGCTGACCAATACGCAGCTCGGCCTGATCTTCTCGGCCTATGGCTATCCCTATCTCGTGTTCCAGATCATCGGCGGCTGGCTGGCCGACCGGTTCGGCCCACGCAAGACGCTGTTCGTCAGCGGCCTGGTCTGGGCCGGCGCGACGGTCGCCACGAGTCTGGCCTACGATTTCTATTCGCTGTTCGCGCTGCGCGTGCTGATGGGTTTCGGCGTCGGCGCCACGCTGCCCACCGCGACGCGCGCGATGCAGCATTGGGTGGAATCGCGCAAGCGCGGCTTCGCGCAAGGCATCACGCACAGCTTCGCGCGGCTCGGCAACGCGGCGACGCCGCTACTGGTCGCGTATCTGATGAGCATGGTCGAATGGCGCGGCTCGTTCATCGCCATCGGCATTGCCGGCTTTGTCTGGGTGTTCATCTGGCTGTGGTATTTCCGCGATGACCCGAAGGACCATCCTTCGATCAGCCAAGCCGAACTCGCCATCCTGCCGGTGCGGCCCAAGGGTCCGCGTCCTTCTGTGCCGTGGAGCGCGCTGATCGGGCGCATGTGGCCGGTGACGATCACCTATTTCTGCTACGGCTGGTGTCTGTGGCTGTATCTCAACTGGCTGCCCCTGTTCTTCAAGAACGAGTTCAGCCTGGACATCAAAGCCTCCGCCATCTTCGCGACCGGCGTGTTCCTGGCCGGCGTCGTCGGCGACACGATGGGCGGCGTGTTCTCGGACGCGATCTATCACAAGACCAAGAACGTGCGCCTCGCGCGCCTGTCCATCGCGGTGCTGGGTTTCACGGGCGCGCTGGCGTGCCTGCTGCCGGTGATCTATATCCGCGACATCAATCTTGTGGCGCTGTGCCTGGCCGGCGGCTTCTTCTGCGCCGAACTGGTGATCGGGCCAATGTGGGCCATCCCCATGGACATCGCGCCGAAATATTCCGGGACCGCGTCCGGTCTGATGAACACCGGTTCCGCGCTGGCGGCGATCCTGTCTCCCGCCATTGCGGGCTACGTCATCGATCAGACCGGCAACTGGCTCTTGCCGTTCATCATGTCGATCGGCGTCTTGGGCCTCGGCGCCATTCTCTCCTTCGCGATGCACCCGGAACGCCAATTCACGGAAGAAGCGGCCGCCATCAAACCCGCGATGGCGGAATAGAATTCTCCGACGAAAGTATAACTCTCGTCTTAAGCAGCGAAGCGGAGCGAGACGATTTCATCCAGGCTGCGCACGGTCGTTTCATAGACGACGCCGTCGACGTAACAATTGTCCTGCCCAAAGAGATGGAGATAGTAGGACACCACCTGTTCGAACACCGTGACATCGGTGCCGAGCGCGACGATTTTCGACGCCAGCTTCCTTAAGATGGTGCGAAAGGAATCGATATTGAAATCGACCGAAATAGCCGCAACCAAGGCTTGCGATGTCGTCTCGGCGTAGTCCAAAGACCGCTTCTGGAGTTGATGCAGCGATTGCACCAAATGGTGTTCGAGCCGGCGCAGCTCGCTGCGGTCGCACATATTGGCGTTGTTGTTCGTCTGCACTTTCTTGATCGCGCTGATCATCGCCGGGACTTGCTTGTCGAACTTCTTCGTTTCCAGGCGGTAGTAAAGCAGCGCCTTCCAGGCGAAAATAATGTCGAACCATTCGGATTGCGGAATGCCCAGCGTATCGAAAAACAAGTTCGTCGACGTGCTGTCGTTGACGTTCCAGACATCGTCGATGAAACGCGCCAGCTGGTCCGTGGTCGCCCGTTGGCCGAGCGCCGATTCGATCAGCGGCTTGAAATCCGAATACACCGCCTCCGTCGCCGCCTTCATCTGATTGTAGCTGGCGCTGAAATAGCGGCGGTCGACGGCGATGTCCGCCATCCGGAGAGCCTCGCCGAGAATGAACGGATCGAAACTCGGAAGGCTGCGCAGCAGGCTGAGAACCTTCATGTCGTGCCGGGTATCTTCGTCCTGCGCTTCCGGGTTGATTCGCGACACTTCCTTGAGGAGCTTGTGGTAGGAGTGTTCGCCGATGAAAAACGATCGCGCTCCGAATTCGAGACGGTAGCTGTCGAACGGCATGAGCATCTTGGTTTCGACATGTCTCGGGTTCGAAAACAAAGATTTTTCGTTGTCGCGCAAATTGTGCTTGAGGAAAATCGAATGGTTGAGCGCGTCGTTGCGGAAAAAGCGCTGTACATTTCGATTTGAGGGACGCGGTAAATAGGACTTTGTCTTTGCGGCGCCAGACGGCGCTTGCCCCGACAACTCGTCTTCGAACGCAATCAGGTTCAGGATGCGGCTCGTATTTTGATAGAGCCGTATCCTTTCGATGCGCCGAAGTCCTGGCCGGTTAAGCACCCGCATGAGGCTGATCCACAATGGACCCGCCACATTAACCGCTGACCCGTGAAGCCCAGGTAAAAACGGGCAATAGCCCAATATTATCAAGGGTTGTGCGGGGTTTTCGCCGTTAACCGGGCGATTTTGGCTGATTTATCTGAAGATAATGGCGTGCGATTTCGCCGCCCGTGGCGCACCACACGTCGCTGTGACCCTTGATATAGGCGAGCGCCGCGTCGAGCGCGCCGATCCTGTGCGGCATGCCGATGATGTAGGGATGCAGCGCGATGGCCATCACGCGGCCGCTCTTTTCGCCTTCACGATACAGCGTGTCGAATTGGCGGCAGATCATCTCGCGAAACTCATCCGCGGTGCGGTGGAATTTTTCGAAGGCGGGCTTGTCATTGAGCTCCAGCGAATAGGGCACGGACACCAGCCGCCTGTCCTTCTCCAGATTCATGAGGTAGGGCTGATCGTCGTTCACCCAGTCGGCGACGTAGAGACAGCCGTTCTCGGCCAACAGGTCGACCGTGTTCCATGTCTCGGCCAAGCCAGAGCCAAGCCAGCCTCTGGGACGCGTGCCCGTCGCCGTCTCGATCGTTTCCAGCGTCGAACGGATGAGGTCGGGTTCGGCCTCCGGCTTGATGTCGTTCAGCCGCCACGTGTTACTCTGATTGTGGCCCATGAATTCCCAATCGAGCCGCCGGGCTTCGGCGAGAATCTGCGGATGCTTGGCGCAGAGATCGGAATTCAGCGCCACCGTGCCGCGCACGCCGTGGCGGACCATCACCTCCATCAGCCGGAACACGCCGACGCGATTGCCGTAATCGCGCACAGCCCAAGCGGGCACGTCCGGCACGGGATTGCTCACGCCGCCGGCCTGTTGCGGCACGCGTTCGGCCAGCGAGAAGAATTCGATGTTCGGGATCACCCACAGCGCCACGCGCGCGCCATTTGGCCACTTCAACACAGGGCGCGAAATGATCGGCGAATAGTCGAACGGCCCGTAATCGGCGCGCTGCATCAGCCGGCCTTGTCGAGCGCGGGCGTTTTTTCCAGATGCGCCACCACCTCATCGACATGCAGCACGTCGGCATATTTGTGGTGCAGATCGAAGAGATTGATCTGATGCGACAGCATGCTGCGGTCGAAACAGCATTCCTCGACCAGCGTCACGTGAAAACCGAGCGAATAGGCATCCACCGCCGAGGCGCGCACGCAGCCCGAGGTGCTTTCGCCGCAGATGATGACCGAGCGCACGCCGAGCTGTGTTAAATGCGCGAGGAGCGGCGTGCCGAAGAAGGCGCTGGCGCGCTGCTTTCTGATGATCACGTCGCCCGGTTGCGGCCGGAACGCAGAATGGATTTCGTACACGGCCGGATCGACAGGCACGTGGACCCGCTTTGTCGCGTGAACCTGGCCGGGCCGCGCGTTGCGATTGGTGTCGGTGGTCGAATAGAAAATCGGCAGGCCGGCACCGCGCGCGGCGGCGAACAATTTCTTGGTGGGCTCGATCGCGTTCCAGGCGTTGATGGCGCAGGAGCTCGGATATTGATCGACAATGTCGGCCACCGGCACCGGTCCGCCCTGATAGGACAACTCGTAGAGATCGATCGCTATGAGCGCCGGCGCGGGCCCCACGCCCACTTCGCGGCGGTAATGCTCATAGATGCGCAGCACTTCGGGCGGAACGAGTGTTTTCCAGCAATGGTCTTCGAACTTATCCATGACGTTCCCCACCTGGTTTTTTGAAAAACTATCGGCCCGTCCGATGGGCGTCAATTCGCATAGGATATCCCGATGCGCCAGATGCGTGGGGCGTCGTAGCTTTTCACCAGATCGGCGCCTTCGGTCGTGGCGTTATCCGCATCGGTGAGATTGTCCACTGCCGCGAAAACACTGAACGATGGCGTAAGCGCATAGGCAAGCTTCGCGTTCACCGTCAGCGCCGAACCCAAATTCAGCGTGTTGAGATCATCCGAGTAACGGTCGCTTTCGTAGCGCACTTGGGCGGAAAACGTCACCGCTTCGAACGGGGTCGCTGTGAGGCCGCCGGTGATGGTCCAGCGCGGAGCCTGGGCCGGACGCTTGCCTGTCAGTTGCGGAACGGTTGCGCCACCATCGACCTCCGCATCGGCCCAATCGAGCGCACCGTTCAGCGCGACATCATCGCTGAGCATCAGGCGCGCTTCGGCTTCCAAGCCCCAGGCATCGATGTCGCCGGCGTTCTGCCGCTGAATCAACAACCCGCCGGCCGGTACGAAGCCGGCAATCGGAAACGTGCCCGGCCCATTGCCGATGGTGACGTTGGTGATGGCGTCATGCAGCCGATTCCAGAACACGCCCACGCTCCACACAAACGCATCGGCATCGCCGCCGAAGCCGCCTTCCACGCCGTAGAGTTTTTCGGGCGTCAGCGCGGAATTGGGAACGGTGATGTTGTTGCCGACGCGGAAAGGCCGGTACAGCTCGTTCAAGCTCGGCGCGCGAAAACCCACGTAGGCGGCGGAGCGGACATACAGCCCATCGCCGAGTTCGCGCCGCAGCCCGGCGCGTCCCGTCGGCACGAAGCCGCTTTGCTCGGCGAAATTTTGGTTCAGCGTGACGGCGCCGGTGGACAGGGTGCGCTGCACGAGATGGCCAGCCGTCGATGTCCACGCATCGCCGCGCACGCCCAGCGTGAGAAGCCAATCATCGAAGCGCGATGCGCCTTCCGCATACACACCGCCAACGAAGCCGCGCCCGCCCGAGCCGCGCTCCTGCGTGAACGCGCCCGAGACGAAGGAGAAATATTCCTTGGACTCGCCGCGGGACAGCCGCGCGTCCGCGCCCACTTCCCAATCGAACATGCCGGCCTTGCCGCGCAGCGCGGCATTCGCGCCCCAGCCCGTCGCGGGCGTCGCATATTGATTGTTGGACATGGTGGTGGACACGCGTCCCGCCGCCACCGAGACGGAGGTGTTGGAAAAATCCGTAGCCCGGATCCAGGCCTGCATGCGCCAGCCGAGCCCATCGCCGGTTTCGGGATGGGCGAGCGTGATGCTGCCGGAAACGCCTTTTGCTTCCGATGCCGCGCCAACCAGCCCGGCATGGCGCGTCTCGTCATAGACGCCTATACGCGCCGACAGCGCGGCGCCTTGGAACACATCGGCGCGCGCGGCAAGCGAAGCGCTTTTGGACTCCAGCGTCACCTCGTCGTCGGCCGCGCCGCGCTGCGTTTCGTTCACTGGAATCCAGCCGCCGGACGTCTGGTAGGAGGCGCTGCCGAATAATCCCACCGCGCCAAGGCTGGCGCCGCCCGCCGTGCCCGCGCGGAACGAGGAAAGCGCGCCGGCTTCGGCGTTCGCCGCGAACCCCGCGCCGCCGGCTTCGGTCAGCGCGACGACGCCGGTCAGTGCACCCGCCCCATAAGGGCCGGCGCCCGCGCCGCGCACGATTTCCGCCGACGCGATGTCCTCGGCCGGAAGGGCGCTCCAGATCACCCAGCCGCCGAAGGGATCGTTCTGCGGCACACCGTCGAGCGTGACGAGCG
>JADMIO011560844.1_pt1 | contig 10132 bp, 7 predicted proteins | sample 8958161 | NCBI WGS metagenome assembly JADMIO01 (sample SAMN16585339, study PRJNA669376) | soil metagenome | isolation source: Crop rotation soil | place: USA: Cullars Rotation, Alabama | collected 2011
CCCGCCCCTACTGTGCGTTGCAGCGGAGATGTCGACACCTTGGTGCACGCCATTGCTACCCGTCCGCCAGGGCGCGCTGCACGATATCGCTGACGTCGCGCGACAATGACGCATGCGCTGCGACGCGCCGCAGGGCCGCTTCCGCGAGCCGGCGGCGGTCAGGCTCCAGCACACGCCAGCTCTTGAGGGCCGACAGCAGGCGCGCGGCCACCTGAGGATTTCGTGGATCAAGCTCCAGGACGAACGAGGCGATGAACTCATAGCCGGCGCCGTCGGGCCGGTTCGATTGCGTCTGGTTCGCCATCGCAAACGAACCGACCAGCGACCGCACGCGATTGGGGTTGCTGATCGAGAAGGCGGGATGGGTGGTGAGCGCCTTGACGCGGTCAAGTGTCGCCGGTTCCGGAATGGTGGCCTGAAGGATCAGCCACTTGTCGACGATCAACGCATCATCAGCATGGCGCGAATAGAAATCCGCAATGGCGGCTTCGCGTTCCGGCACCGCAAAGTAGGCAAGCGCGGCCAGCGCCGCGATGCGGTCCGTCATATTGTTGGCGGCGTAATATTGCCGGGTGCAGCGCGCGATGGCCGCGGCATCTCCGCTCGAACTCAAGAGATCGAGACACGCGTTCTTCAACGCGCGACGGCCGGCCGCGCCCGCGTCGGGCGAAAACGGCTCCGCCACTGCGAGCCTGTCGTAGATATTGCTCAGCACATCGAACAGCGCTTTGCTGAGCGATCGGCGCAACGACTGGCGCGCTTGCAATACTGCATCGGGGTCCACGTTGGTTGCGATCTCGCGCGCGATATCGGATTCCGACGGCAAGGAGATCGCCTGGGCCATAAAGGCCGGTTCGAGGGTCTGGTCGGACAGCACCGCCGAGATGGCGGAGGTGAGGTCGCGATCCTCCAAGGGCGCGTCGCCGCGCCGGATCGCGCCGGCGGAATCCACCAGCACGCGCGTCGACAGTGTATTGATGGCCTGCCAGCGATTGAACGGGTCGCTGTCGTGCACGGCCAGGAAACGCAAATCCTTGTCGCCGATATTGGCGACAAGGTTCACCGGCGCCGAGAAGCCGCGGTTGAGCGAGGGGACAGGGCGCTCCTCGATGCCCGTGATGACATAGCTGGCCGCAGAAGTGGTGAGCGTGAACAAGCCACGCTCGATCGTTTCTCCGCCGGCGAGCCGCAGCGGCAAATCGCGCCCGTCGGCCCCGACGAGGCCGACGACCAGCGGGATGACCATCGGCTCCTTCATGGCCTGCCCGGGCGTGGGGGCCAGCGTCTGTGCGAGGTCAAGGCGATAGGTTTTCTGGCGCTGGTCGTAGGTGCCGGTCACGACGACCTCCGGCGTTCCGGCCTGCGAATACCAGAGCATGAACTGGGTGAGATCGATGCCGGCCGTGTCCGCAAAGCACTGGACGAATTCATCGACCGTCGCGGCCTGTCCGTCATGGCGTTCGAAGTAGAGGTCCATGCCTTTGCGGAAAGTCTTCGGCCCGAGCAGCACGCTGAGCATGCGCACCACTTCGGCACCCTTCTCGTAGACAGTCGCGGTGTAGAAGTTGTTGATCTCGCGGTAGACCGCAGGCCGTACCGGATGGGCGAGGGGGCCTGCATCCTCGACAAATTGCAGGGCCCGCAATCCGCGCACGTCCTTGATGCGCTCGACCGGTCGCGATCGCTCGTCGGAGGTGAACTCCTGATCGCGAAAAACGGTGAGACCTTCCTTCAGGCAGAGCTGGAACCAGTCGCGGCAGGTGATGCGATTGCCGGTCCAGTTGTGAAAATACTCGTGCGCCACAACGGCTTCGATGCTGCCGTAATCGGTGTCGGTCGCAGTGACCGGGCTTGCGAGGATGTACTTCTCATTGAAGACGTTGAGGCCCTTGTTCTCCATCGCGCCCATGTTGAAGTCGGAGACCGCCACGATCATGAAGATGTCGAGATCGTATTCGCGGCCAAATCGCTGCTCGTCCCAGCGCATGGCGCGCTTGAGCGAATCCATCGCAAAGCCGCAGCGATCCTCCTTGCCGGGTTCGAGATAGATGCGCAGCGTCACGTCGCGCCCCGACACGGTGCGGAAGTGGTCCTCGATGAAGGCGAGCTTGCCGCCGACCAGCGCGAACAGATAGGACGGTTTCGGAAACGGGTCATGCCAGACCGCAAAATGGCGGGTGGTGTTCTCGATCGGACCCGATGAGACCAGATTGCCGTTGGCGAGCAGCACGGGCGCGTCCGCGACATCGGCCTCGATGCGGGTGGTATAGACCGACATGACGTCGGGCCGGTCCGGGAAATAGGTGATGCGGCGAAAGCCCTCGGCTTCGCATTGCGTGCAGTAGGTGGCGCCGGAGCGGTAAAGACCGCTGAGCTGGGTATTGGCGGACGGATCGACGAACGTTTCGATCTCGAGCCGGAACGGGCCCGCCGGCACCTGCGCGATGGTGAGACTGTCAGGGGTAGCCACAAAGCGGTCCGCATCAAGTTCCTTGCCGTCGAGCTTCAGGGAGAGGAGGGTGAGGTCCTCACCATCGAGCACCAGCGGCGCCGCGGACGCTTTCGGATTGGGCCGCAGGTGCAAGGTCGCGCGCACGCGCGTTGCGGTACGCTCGAGTGCAACATCGAGCTCCACGGTGTCCACCAGCCAGTGGGGCGGTTGGTAGTTTTCGAGGCGGACGGGGACGGACTGATCGGTGCGCATTGGCTCTGTGGTTCCGGTACGGCAAAAGGGACCTTGTTCTATAACAAGTCCCAACGGGTTTGAGGCGGCGATGTTTCAATTCCACCATGCGTCGTCCCCGCGAAAGTGGGGACCCAGTAAGCACTGGCCAACGAATGGAGCGCGATCGTTCCGGCGCCGGGGGCGGTGCTGGCAACTGGGAGTTCCCGCATTACGCCACCCCCCTCCTTAATCGTCCCGCAGGCGGGACGATTAAGGAGGGAGGTTGGCTCCATGCGGGCTACAACCGTCACCTTGCGTTGAAGCAAATTTCCGCATGGTCGCGGCCGAGGCTTCATGCTTAAATCGTGATCAATGTGGATGGGATATCGATCGGGGAAGCTACGGAGAACCGCGATGAAGACGCTTCGCCTGTTGGGGATTGCCGCAGCGATATTCGGTGCCAGCACCGTGGCGGCGCTGTCGCAGCCCTATCCGAACCAGCGCGTGACGATCGTGGTGCCGTTCACGGCCGGCAGCATCACGGACGGACTTGCGCGTATCCTTGCTGAAAAGCTCGGCGACACCTGGAAACAGCAGGTGATCGTCGAGAACCGTCCCGGCATTCCGGGAACGACCGCTGTCGCCAAGTCGGCGGCGGATGGCTACACGCTGATGCTCACGTCCAACGGCCATACGATTGCGAGCGCCATCACCAGGAGCCTGCAATTCGACCCGGTCAAGGATTTTGCCGGCGTGACGCAAGTGGCGTCGGTCCCGCTGGTCGCGATCGTGCCGCCGGATCTGCCGGTGCGCACGCTCAAGGACTTCGTGACTTTGGCGCAGCAAAGGCCCGGTTCGCTCAATTTCTCCTCCGCCGGGGTCGCCAGCACATCGTTCCTTTCCGCGGAGATCTTCCGGCAGCAGGCGAAGATCAACATCCAGCATGTTCCGTTCCGCGGCGCGCCCGAAGCCGTCACCGCGGTGGTGCGCGGCGATGTGCAGATGTATTTCGCTCCCATCCCTGCCTCGCAGGAATTGAGCGCGACCAACAAGGTGAAGGCGTTGGCGATCAATTCGGCTCATCGCGTGCCGCAACTACCCGACGTGCCGACCATCGCGGAGGCGGTGCTGCCCGATTACAAATATGACTCCTGGTTTGCCGTGCTGGCGCCGGCCGGTACGCCGCGACCGATCATCAACAAGGTGTCGCAGGATATTGCGGCGGTGCTGAAGCTTCCCGACGTCGTCGACCGCTTGCAGAAGCAGGGCTCGATTCCTGTCACCAACACGCCTGAACAGTTCGATGCCATCAACAAGGCGGACACCGAACGCTATTCCAAGATCCTCAAGGATGCGGGCATCGAGCCGCAGTGAGATGCGTCGCACCAAGATCGTGAATCTTATTCAATTGTCAGATTGAGGGACTTCGCGAGCGGGCTCCAGCGCGCGATCTCATCGGTGATGTGCGCCGTCACCTGCCCAGGCGACATGATCTTGATATCGATCTCGTCCTGCGCCATGCGAGCGCGCACGTCAGGCCGCTGCAGGATTTCCCCAATGGCGGCGCTCACCGATCCGACAATGCCGGCCGGCAAGCGAGTTGGCCCAGAAAACGCAAACCATGTCTCGGAGACGAGGTCCGGGTAACCCATTTCCTTGAAGGTCGGGATATCCGGAAAGTTCGGCAGCCGCTTATCGGACGAGACCGCGAGCGCGCGCACGGTGCCGGCTCGGATTTGCGCTGCCGCCGAGGAAAACGTGATCGAGCCGACGAGCACATGGCCGCCGACGAGGTCCATCATGGCGGGACCGGCTCCCTTGTAGGGAATGTGCGTGAGGCGGAAGCCTTCGCGACGGGCGAGATTCTCCGCGAACAGGAATCCATGGGTGCCGGTGCCGGGCGAAATATAGTCGAGCGGTTTCGGGCTGCGCTTCGCATGCGCGATGAGATCCCGGTAGGAGGCAAGGGGGAGCGAAGGATGCGCGAGGATGACGACGGGCGGGCCGCCCAGATAGGCGATGTGCGTGAAATCGCGCAGCGCATCGAAGCCCGGATTGGGGCTGATCGCCGGCGCGATGACGTGCGAGGCGACACCCGAGACCACGAATGAATAGCCGTCGGGAGCAGCCGCTGCGACGGAGGCCGCACCGATCAACCCGCCGGCACCTCCTCGGTTCTCGACATAGAACTGCTGGCGAAACATCACGGAAAGCTGGTCCGCGACGATCCGGCCCAGCGTATCGGCGGCCCCACCCGGTGCGAACGGCGCTACGATCCGCACCGGCTTGGTCGGCCAGGTATTGGGTTGCGCTTGTGCGGGCAGCGGGACGGAGGCCCAAAGCCATGCAGACACCAAGCTTGAAAGGACAACCAGTGATCTTGCGGCACAGTCCATGGTGACAACCTCAATCGGTTCCGTCGGCGCTAGTGCGGCGAATGTGGAGATTCTATCATATCGCGCCAATTTCGCTCAGGGGCTTTGAACTCGCCGGCCGCACCAGGATCTCCTCGCAATGCACGACACGGAATTCGACCACGAACATGCGGAGATGACGGAGGAAGACCGCGCCGAACTCGCACGTTTCATCTGGTCGCAGGAAAATGTCGAATTGCGCACCGTGGGAATCGACATCGGCAGTTCGACGTCGCATCTCCTGTTCGCCAAGATCATCCTGCAGCGCCAGTCGCAAGGACTCTCGAGCAGATTCATCGTGGTGGAGCGCCAGATCCTGTGGCGCTCACCCATCATGCTCACGCCATTCCTGCCCGACGGGTCGATCGATGCGCAAGCGCTCGAACGCTTTTTCCAGGATGCCTATGAGCAGGCAGGGCTGAACCGCAGCGAGATCGACAGCGGCGCCGTGATCCTCACCGGCGAGGCCATCAAGCGCAGGAATGCACGTGCGATCGATGAGCTCTTCGCGGCGGAATCCGGCAAGTTCGTCTGCGCCACCGCGGGCCACGTGCTGGAAGCGCGGCTTGCAGCGCATGGCTCGGGCGCGGTGCGGCTCTCGCAAAAGCGCAACGAGTGCCTGCTTCACGTCGACATCGGTGGCGGCACGACCAAGCTTACCTTGATCGACAAGGGCGTGGCGCTCGAATCCGCGGCCTTCGCGATCGGGGGACGCCTCATCGCCACGGATGTCGATGGCCGATGGACGCGCGTCGATGACTCCGCGCGCCTGGTCGCGCAGGAGCTCGGGCTCGCAACCGATCCGCAGACACTGGCAGACCCTTCTGTGCGCCAGGCGATCGTGCGCCGCCTCGCCTGCGCTGCGGCCGACCACATCATGGGGTTCCCGCTTGACGAGCTTGGCGTCGCCCTGCAGCTCACCGATCCATTGCGGCGCGCGGTCGTGCCGGTGGCGCTCACATTTTCGGGCGGTGTCTCGGAATACATCTTCAGCCACGAGGACCGCCAATTCGGCGATATAGCGCTACCGCTCGCTCACGAAGTCGCAGCGGAACTTGCCCGGCGCGGCGCGCCGCCGCTCATCGATCCCGGCCAGCGCATACGCGCAACCGTCATCGGCGCATCGCAATTCACCGTGCAAGTGTCGGGCAAGACCATCCACCTGCCGGATCCGTCGTTGTTGCCGGTGCACAATATTCCGGTCGTCCATGTCGGACGCGCGCCTGAAACCGATCCGAAAGGCCTCACGGACGCCATCCTATATGGGCTCAAGCAAATGGACTTGTCACCGCAAGCCCGCATGGCCATCGCGTTCTGCTGGCGCGGCGACCCGGAATATTCGCGCCTTGCTGCCGCCGGCCGCAGCATTGTTGCGGCTGTCGCGCCTGGTGGCGCGCGCACGCAACCCCTGTTCCTGATGATCGACGGCGATGTCGGCAAGACGCTGGGCCAGATTCTCCAGTACGAGCTGGACCTGCCGGGACCGCTCGTTTCGATCGATGGCGTTACGCTGCAGGACCTCGACTACGTGGATGTCGGAGAGCTCATGACGCCGCCGGGAGTGGTGCCGGTCGTGATCAAGTCGCTGTTGTTTTCGTGAGATCGTAGGATGGGTAGAGCAGGATCGTAGGATGGGTAGAGCAATTCTTGCGCGTCGCGGACGCGCAAGAAAATTGCGAAACCCATCATCCAGTCTAGCGGCGCGGCCCCATGATGGGTTTCGCAGCATAGCGCGCAAGAACGCGCTATGCTGCTCTAACCATCCTACGAACGAAACGTGGGAGAATGCACGATGGACGAGGAAATCAAGCCGCGTTACGGCATCGACCCCTATCTGGAATGGGTAAGGAAAGAAGGACTGCCCGTGGTCGAGGACTACGGAATCTATCTCTTCGACGTCGAGACGAGACCTTGGCCGAGATTCGGCGTCAAGGCTGCGGCCTGCCACCTCAGGGGGCGCGGCGACTTCGCCAACATGTTCCTGTTCGAGATTCCGCCGGGCGGCTCCACGGTGCCGCAGCGACACCTCTACGAGGAAGTCGTCTATGTGCTCGAAGGCACCGGCAGCACACAGCTCGAATTCGCCGACGGCACGCGGCGCAGCTTCGAATGGGGGGCGCGCAGCATGTTCGCGATCCCGCTCAACGCGAAACACCGGCACTTCAACGGCAGCGGACGCAACCGCGCCCTGATCGTGAGCACGACCGACCTGCCGCTGGTCATGAACACGTTTCACAATGAGCAATTCATTTTCGGCACCGAGTTTGAATTCTCCGAACGGACCGGCAAGGATTCCTACTATTCAGGCGAGGGCGACCTCGTGCTGGTGCGGCCCGGCAACCACATGTGGGAGACCAATTTCGTTCCCGATCTCGAGCAGCTCGAGCTGCAGGCCTGGGCGGATCGCGGCGGCGGCTCGACCAATATCATGTTCGTGCTCGCCGACGGCATCATGCACGCACACATCTCGGAAATGCCGGTCGGCACCTACAAGAAGGGGCACCGGCATGGCGCCGGCGCGCACGTGATGTGCGTGGTCGGCGAGGGCTATTCGCTGCTGTGGTTCGAAGGCGATGAGGATTTCCTGCGCATCGACTGGAAGCACGGCGTGGTGTTTCCACCGGCCGAGCGGCAGCTGCATCAGCACTTCAACACATCGAACCGCCCGGCACGCTATCTCGCAACCGGCGTCGGGAGTCTGCGCTATCCCCTCACCGCCATCAAACGACGCGCCGCGGGCACGACCGGCACGGGCGCCAAGAGCGCGGTCTCGACCAGCATCAAGGAAGGCGGCGACCAGATCGAATACGAGGACCAGGATCCCCGCATCCATCCGATGTGGCTCGCCGAGATGAAGAAGAACGGTGCGGAGCCCAAGATGGATAAATGGTTTCCAAGAGAGAAGCAGACGGCGTCGTAGTCATCTCACAGGTGTCATTCCGGCCAAGCGAGCCCTTGCGAGCGCGAGCCGGAATCCAGTAATCACCGCTGGTTCGTTTTCACGACCAAAGCCGGCCAAGCGACGGGTAGTCTTATCGAGAGATCACGCCAAGGCACGTACCCTGGTGTTTACTGGATTCCGGCTCTTCCCCGCTTTCGCGGGGTCGGCCGGAATGACGGCCGCGTGTGAACTGCCTACGCCGCGAGCCGCCGCTCTTCGATGGGTTCCTCGCGCAACACCGGCCTCGGCAACTTCACGACGGGCGCGCGCCACTCCGTCTCCCGCTCGGCAACGGTGACGATGGCCGCGCCCGACACCAGCATGATCTGCGTTGCATAGATCCTGACGATCTCCGGATCACTGATCGTCAGCGCGGGCAACGCCAAGCTCGAAACCAGCATCAATGCCAATCCAAGCACCATGTTGACGGTGGCGCGATCGGGCTCGCGCCGCTCCGCTATGGCGCGGACGAATTCAATGAGAAAGCCCACCATCGCCGCCACAGCCAGCAGCTTGAGCCCGGCCAAAGCCTTCGACAGGATCAACATCCCGTCGAGCCCCCATCCGAAATGCACCCGAACGAATTCGGCCACGACGGCGTACTGACCGTCGTGCAAAGCAGCAAACGGCGAATTGAGGACGCGCAGCGCATCCCTCAGCCAGATGGGCACAAGGTACACGGAGACAAGCAGCAGGTTGACGGCGCCAAGCCGAATGAAGAATTGCATGCTCCCTCCCCGACACATTCTTTAACAATGTGCTCTTAGACCCCGGTCCGGGAGGTTAACGCGTCTTAAGATTTGCACTCAATGGAAACTTTTCGTTAACGTTAACGTTACACGTGCTTGTAGGCGCGCTCGTGGTAGACAAGCGTCGGTCCGGGGGGCCCCATCCGCACGGTCTCGACCGCGCCAAAGAATACATTGTGGCTTGCAACCGCCCTCACTTCCACGACGCGGCAATCGAATGCGATGACCGCGGAAGCCAGAACCGGGCTTCCGGTCGTCAGCACCGTCCACTCACCTGTCGAAAAACGATCGAGCCCCTGCACGCCGGTGCGCCCGGCGAAAATGTCGGCGATGTCGGCGTGTGCGGCGCCAAGCGTATTGACGCAGAACACACCGTTCTCGGTCACGATCGGATTGGTCTGGCTGCGCCGGTTGAGACACATCAGGATTGTGGGAGGCGCATCGGAAACGGAACAGACGGCGGTGGCCGTCGCGCCGGCTTTCCCGCCAGGTCCTGCCGTGGTGATGACGTGCACCGCCGCGCCCAGGCGGCTCATCGCTTCGCGAAACAGGGGCGGATCGACGGTCCGCACGCTCTGCGTCGGCACGACCGTAAAGGCGCCGTCCATGGCGTCGTCAGGACGTTGATCAAGCCAGCTCATCGGTTCCTATCCGTCGGTGGTCCTGAAATTGTGAACAGCCTCCAAACCAACAACCGTCGCTGCACGCAAACGCCAATCACTTCAGCTCGACGGCTATGATTCAGTTATTTAGCCCCTACAAATTGACAAGAACCGCTTCTTGAATGATTCGCGATTGAAAGGCTTGACCTTGCCGGCGGCAACGTCAGCTTCGGTTTGCTTCAGGGATGCCACAACTTCGTCACGTTCCCGGTCCGTCGGAACGGGAACTTTCTCCAAAGTGACGACGGGAACGATGACGGTTCCTCGCTTCGGCGGGCGCTGCGTATTATTCATTGTAATAGTCTATTATCGTACCCCTCTTGTGTCTAAGGCCAAATTCCACGGCCGTCGGCCTCCGCACATCTTTCGCTTGCGCGGAAGTGCGAAATTTCTCCGGTCTTCGTGACAAAATCGGCCAACGGGCTGCCGACAAGTCTCGCTCCGAAAATTCGGAATCTACAACTTGAACGAAGCCAGCGCCGCGGGCACCGACCCTCCCCTGGAGGGGGAGGGTCGGCGCGCCTCTTGGCGCGCCGGGGTGGGGTGAACGCCGCGCAGTACAATGGACCGATTTGGCCGTGATGCCTCAAGGCGCCTTCGCGCCAGCACAACCGGTGTTCAAGTGAAACTGCGCCGCCAGCTGATGTGGCGGCGCCCAAACACAAGCAATGCCCTGGCGGATGGTGGGGGTCACCCCACCC
>JADMIO010647691.1_pt1 | contig 10130 bp, 8 predicted proteins | sample 8958161 | NCBI WGS metagenome assembly JADMIO01 (sample SAMN16585339, study PRJNA669376) | soil metagenome | isolation source: Crop rotation soil | place: USA: Cullars Rotation, Alabama | collected 2011
CCCTCCCCCAGGAAAACAAAGGCGAACCTACACCAAGCCACTTAAATACAAGACGCTGATTTTGCACTGCAAAATACGGGCAGGTTTCAGACGGGATTGAAACTATAAACTGAAATCGTCAGGTCAAATTCTATCCTTTCCACCTCATGCGTGGTGAAACAAAGATGACTCCCGGTGTGAACTCCAGCGCCGGAGTGTGTTATAGAAAGGCCGCGCCTCGTCCAGACTCCGCACCCTCGGGTCAATGGGATCGTACCGTCTCCGCAGAAGCCTGCTTTACGGCATGATGAGAAATCTGAGCCATTCTACTTTTTAGGATCGGGTCTGGTCCATCACTGTGTGAGAACACTCAGTGAGAAAGGCACCGGACCACCACGCGCTGCGAAATCGTTGCTGACGTTTTTTCTTTTTCAGGATGAGAGCTGCTCATGCCACCGTCGAACACCAACTCGGTGCCAACGATGACCGCTGACTCGACAGATGTAAGATATCCCACTATTGCAGCCGCTCAAAAGACTGCGACCAACTACTCGACATCAATTTCATGACGCAACAGATCTGAATGTGTGGAAGAAATGTCCATCCAAGACCGTCACAGCCCTTGAAGCATTGAACTGCTACCTTGGGCCAACGTGATGCACGACCGTGCTTTGCGCACAGTCAATCCTGTGCAAAGCCGCACAGGAAGCGCCCGCACCTTTCTTGGTCTCGCTTCCTTATCGCGACATTACGTGCGCTATGGTTGGCAACTGTCTTGCTCCTCCTGGCACTCGTCCAGAGGAGGGCGTTATGCTACGCGTCTCCCGACTCCTGATCGTTGATGATGATTCCCTCGTCCTCACACTCCTGTCTCGATTGGTGACCTCTCGTCTCGAACAGGTACTGGTTGAAACCGCCGACTCCCCCTACCTCGCGCTTGATCGCATCAAGACGAACGCGTATGACGTGGTCATTACTGATGTCCGGATGCCGGGCATGAATGGGGTCGAGTTGGCCTCGCGCATTGGAACGATCAATCCATTCACGTCAATCGTGCTCATCAGCGGAGGCCGGCAGCATTCCGATTGGGTGTCGTCGTGCAACATCTTTGCGTTCCTCGAAAAACCCATTGACCGCGATCTATTTCTCCGCACCGTATCGCAAGCCCTAGAGAATAGTCGCGCTCAATGTCTTGCAGCAGAACAGACAACGGCTGTTGAATTAGCCCTGTACTCGCATTGCTACGGAGATTGAACCATCGTCCTCCTTCACTGAATCAGATCTCATCGTCTACTCGGGATGGCTCGGAAGCGTCCGGAGGCCGCCGGGAGGTGCAGAAGTGAGAGCGATCATCGTGTACCATGACAGGCGAGATTGGGCGATTGAAAAGCGCGAAGACGGCTATTGGTGTCTTCCGCTCGACGGCAATGAATGGCAGAAAGGGTTGCCGGCCGAAATGACTGTTGCAGACCTCGACCTGTTCTTACCCGCAGAGGGGTGAATACCCACGCGAGAATTCCTCATCAGGTCGAGGCCAGAGCAGAAGATGCCAGTGATTCGGCATCAGGCAATAGGCCGTGATGCGTATCCCGGTCTGGCGTGGATCTCGGCCAGAATCTTCTCAAAGGCGGCGTAGTCAGCGGGCTTCTCAAACAGCGCGAGTCGCCCGACACGGCGGTTCAGGACATGATTGACGAGATCTCCCGCAGCGAGGCGCGGGCGACGAGGCATGGCGGATCTTTTACCGGACCCTCCGCAATGCTGTCAGGCAAAGACTCCCGACCCCTTTTATCCTGTCGAGCAATAGTGTGACAAAGCCGGTGGCAAGCAGGAGCCAGGTGGAGGGTTCAGGAACAGCGGCAAATGTGGTACTCACATCAAATGCCAGGGTGACAGAGCATCCCGGCACGTTATCTCGGGTTGGAGGGCCAAGACGGCATGCGCCAGCTGCGTTGTAGTGGACGATTTCACCGATCGAGACCAGTGGCACATTGAGCGGGACCGGCCCTGCGTCGCAGTGGACAAAGCGACACAGATCGCCAGCTTCAGCAAAGACTCTTGCCCCAGCGAGTGTTGTTGCCGTCAATCGATGATCGCCGTTAAACGCAATGCCTCCATGCTGCGTTGGCACGCCTGCCGTCATTGAAACTATGTCACCAGGCGATGCCAAAACGAGGTAGGACAGCTGCAGCGTCACTTCGGGAAGCCCATTTGTAAAGCCGCCGATGTTCAGTCCCGATATGTGAAGGCCCGTTGAAGTCGCCGTGACATCAACCTCATGAATGGTCGGCAACATCGAGTACGAGTAGGAAGAGTTTGGATTGGGACCTCCAAAATCGGCGGGTGTGACACTGAGATTGGCAGTGAAGTTCGAATAGGTTAACGGGCCATTGGAGAGGGATAGCCCCTGATTTGTCAAGGCGTCGAGTGACTCGGCATGTGCATTAAACGCAGTCACGAAAATCGCCGCGAGCAACATCATGACCGTGAGGAGAAGTGCTTCTATGAGGCTCCCTCGCACAAAAGTTTTGAGCATCAAGAACCTGCTGCTGAGATCGTCTTGCACTACCATGCCGGTCAGTAATGCATAATGCTGACCCGCTACACGCCTTTCGGAATAACAATGGCTTTGGAGAAAATCGAGGACAGGCCCACGGTTGAATGTCAGCTCATACGTCGACGGTGGACACGGGGCACCAGCGCGTAAGTTATTGAACGAGCGGCTCCTAGTTAATTAAAACATTGGCATTACTTAATATTTTTCTGTGACAATTTTTCCGTCGGAAGAGGGACCTCCCCGCGGATGCCGAGCCCGTAGCGTCGATTCCATCCATTGATTCGGCATCACGCACTAGGCTGTGATGCGTATCTGGGTCTGGTTTTGGGCCTCGGCCAGAATCTTCTCAAAGGCGGCGTAGTCAGCAGGTTTCTCAAACAGCGGAAGTCGCCCAACACGACGGTTCAGGACATGATAGGCGAGATCTCCAGCAGCGAGGGCGAGGCATGGCGGATCTTTTACCGAAACCTCCGCGATGCTGTCAAGGAAAGACTCCCGACCCCCTTTTCTTTGTCACCTAGAAAGCGTTGGGCTGCGGAAGCAAAATGCGTTTGGCGGCCACTACCTTACGCGGCGCTATATAGCGACAAGCGGGTCTAGGAGTTTTCTAAGAAATTTGACAATGCTTCAGCGTAAACATCACCTTTGTCCAGAGTTATAAACGTGATCCAAAATACTGGGAATAGAATGATGTGATTGTATGACTTATTGTCTATTACGTAGACGTGTTCTTTCTTCAGTTTTATGTCCCTGAAGCCAAATGTATACTCACGTTCTCTTGTACCCCAACTTGGTATGGCACCGAACGAAAGACCCGTTAGCCACTCTTGAGGCAACGCACTCCAAAGTGGAGATTGTGTTATCTCTATCTTGAAATCGGCTTCCTCCGCTTTCTCAACTTTCTGAACGGCACATCCATGGTCAGTGAATACTTTTTCTGTTGATCCAACATACACTTCATTGTCCTTTTTGAGTTGATCATCATTGTATTGAGGTTTGCGAGTGAACTGTCTTGGATTTGCATCAATTGAAATATGATAGCTGACGTTGCATGAATTTCTACTTTTGATAGCAGCATCGGTATGGAGCTTGTTGGTGATCTGATAATGCGCAATGGTACAAGATTGAAGTACCAGAGAAATCCCCACGATCATTAACCACTGGAAATGCTTGTTCATGCCTTTGTTAGGCTACCAATAAGCATGCGCGATCATCTAATTCTATATAAGGTATTCTACTGCAAAGTCGGAGATGTATCCATCATTCCGATAACGATGTGGCCTGAGGGAGGGGATGAAAGAGCCGAGCCGCGGTGCTCAACCGACTCGAAGGCGACATTAATCTCATGACGCAAGGATCTGAGTCTACAAGGTCTGACCCCATGTGGCTGTTGCTACTAGAGACAAGACCTGCCCCCAACCAGTTCTCTACGGACTGCCAACAGTTCTAATACATCAAGCCTCCTGCCCCCACTCCAGCCTGGGCAGGAGGCTTATTCCTAGTCGCGAGCGACGGGACTGCAATTGTGCCTGGCAGCTTTTACCTGGCACAATTGCCGCCCATGGGTGCGCCGCATTTGCGGATGTCGGTGCGAACATAATCGCTGACAAGTGATGGCTGGTAGTACGTTGAGATACAGCCCCCTGATAGCTTGTTTTTGCTTGAAACCCTAACTAGAGTTACGGAGAATCTTCAATCTTCATCAACCAAAGGGGAATCTCATGGGACAAACACCTGCGGATAGTCTCGATGACAAGGATCTTGGTAACGGGTGGAAAGTCATCGAGAAGATAACAAAGGGGCCCTTTAGTACAGGGGGCCGCTTTTCCGTTGGGTACAAGGTGGAAAATAATGGGAGCTATGCCTATCTAAAAGCTCTGGACTTTTCCATAGCCTCCAAAGCTAAAGACCCTGCTCGTGCACTTCAGGCTATGACTGAAGCATATAACTTTGAGCGAGACCTCTTAGACAAGTGCAAGATCAAAAAGCTTAATCGTGTAATCACGCCAATTCTTGATGGATCACTAACGGTTCCAGGCTTTGGTGACTTCAGTCTTGTTCATTACTTGATCTTTGAAATGGCTAGCGGTGATATCAGAAAAATCATTAAAGATTTTAAATCCTTCGATCTTCATTGGTGTTTGCAATCCTTGCACAATGTAGCGGTCGGCCTGCAGCAGCTCCATGCCTCTGGAATAGCGCATCAAGATATAAAACCGTCCAATGTTCTTGTTATGGGTAATAAGTCATCAAAAATCGGGGACCTTGGCCGGGCATCTGATCAGGGAAAAAATTCACCTAATGACATTTATTTAATTCCAGGAGATACAGGTTATGCTCCACTAGATCTTTATTATAAGGACACTGGCATAGACGGATTCGAGAAGAGATTGCTGTCTGATATGTACTTGCTAGGTAGTCTCTTTTTCTTCCACTTTACTGGCGTCTCTGCAATCCATTTACTTAGAGCTAAGCTACACGGGGTAACTCTTGGCAACCTGTCTTTTAAGGCTGACCTGCCTCATTTACAGCATGCTTTCGAAGAAACACTATCCGAGCTGCGCGACCAGGTATCAATGCATACTCAGGAGTTTGTGGAAGACATCGTTGTGATGGCCCAACAGCTTTGCGATCCTGATCCGTCCAAGCGCGGCGATGTAAAGTGGACCGGCTCGGTAGTCGGCAGGTATGATCTTCAAAGATATATCTCAAAGCTCGATCTGATGTGTAAGATGATCGAGGTTAGGATGACATGAGTTTCGGAGAGAGTTTCAGTAACAGCAGACAAGTGATTCCTCGCTGGCATACCTATCCGTTGGCCCGATGGCTGGGGATCATCACAACACCCAATCAAGAGGAAAAGCCGCCAGCTATCTCCCAGGACTTCCTAGAAAAAATCGAATCCTGGAAAACAGAACAAACTCTCTTGCATGCCTCCGATCTGGTCGGTAACGCCCTCCTACTTAATCACTTCAATAATACAGAGGCAAAAGAAGCGGCAGCCTTTATCCTGAGCAAGCAGTCGATCGGAACCGATTCTCTTACCGAGCTAGCACAAAGTTTTATTAGGTTAAGCCAGAAAAAAGGTCCCCCATTACCGCATGTCATTGTTCCCGAACATACCGCTGAATTTCATGAGGTAATTTCTTCCTTGAAGAGACGGGTTAGAAATTATCCTCACAATCCTATTCTGTGGATGGATCTCGCTTTCTATTATAGCGCAGTTGGGCAGACTCAACCTGCAGAGAACGCAGTACAAGTTGCTCTGTCCTTGAATAGTGAGAACCGTTATTTACTTCGGTCAGGGTCAAGGTTCTTCATGCATCTAGATGCGCCCGATGCTGCTTTGCATTACCTCCGAAAAAGCAATACAGGCAAGCATGATCCGTGGCTTATTGCTGCAGAAATTGCCATTTCAGACACTCTTGATCGCCCGTCTAAAAGAATTAAGGCAGGTCAAGATCTCATCGCCAGTTCGAATATTCCTAAATTTCATCTTTCTGAGTTGGCTGGTGCTTTGGGAACTGTTGAACTTCTGAAAGGCTCTCTTCGCAAGGGCAAAAAACTTTTCACGCTTGCTCTAGAGGATCCGACTGAGAATACCGTAGCTCAGGCGGCATTTTTGGAAAATATTCTTGGTAGCAGTCATCAAATTGATTCCGAGAAATTAGCCAATTCGTTCGAGGCAGAAACAAGTTTAAGATTGAGGCAGACTCATGATTACCAGGGTGCCCTTGAAGCGGCCCAAAAATGGTTCGCCTATCAGCCTTTTAGTTCACGTCCTGCCGTCGCAGGGTCTTACATTGCCGGTACTGCATTAGAAGACTACGAGGAATCAGCAAAAATCGCAAAAATGGGCCTTCTTTCATCGCCAAATGAACCTCTCCTAGTCAATAATCTCGCATTCGCCTTGGCATCGCTGGGGAGAATACAAGAGGCGAGGGAAGCACTTACCTGCGTGAAGGAATCTGGAATTCCTAAAAGAGAACAAAATGTTCTTATGGCGACACGAGCCCTCATCGAATTTAAAAGTAACAATACCGACGAAGGTAGGCGGCTATATGATACTGCCATTTCAGGTTTTAGACAGGTCAAAGACTTACGCTCAGAAGTCATTGCCAGGTATTACAGGCTCAAGGAAGAATTACTGCTCAATCCAAAACAAGCAGAAGCGCAACTTGAAGATTTATTAAAAGATGCAAAGAAACTAGAGATCGACGAGTTGCAATTTAAAAGTTTTACCGAGAAGCGATCGACGGTTTGACCGCTTGACGTAGCGGCTTCGGCTTCCACCGCGGGCTTCACTAATTCAAAGGCAAGTCCTTCACTTCACATCTAATACGGCAGACGGCGGTCCGCAATATGGTCCCGAGCTGGCGTACCTGAGAAGGTAGCAATGGCAATTGCCGGCCACAAAACAAGGAGCGTTTTCGACCGCTACAACATCGTGAATGAAAGAGACCTGGGGGGAAACAAAGGGGTCGAGACTCTTTTTTCATGATCCCCTCGGTCGTCCGCGTGGCCGTAGCGTGGATTCCATCTCAAACCGTTTCGCCATCCGGCGTACCCAGCTTTCCTCTCCGAAGGGGTCCTGACAATTGCGCGCTATGTGGGGCGCAATGCGGCCTTGATAGATCGGCCCCGTGCCGGCCGTGTGATAATGAGCATGCCAGCGTGCGTATGGGTGATGGTCATCCGCCTCAGAACTCCGAGAGTTCCCCATCACGCCGAGGCCAGAGCAGAAGATGCCAGTGATTCGGCATCAGGCAATAGGCCGTGATGCGTATCCCGGTCTGGCGTGGATCTCGGCCAGAATCTTCTCAAAGGCGGCGTAGTCAGCGGGCTTCTCAAACAGCGCGAGTCGCCCGACACGGCGGTTCAGGACATGATTGACGAGATCTCCCGCAGCGAGGCGCGGGCGACGAGGCATGGCGGATCTTTTACCGGACCCTCCGCAATGCTGTCAGGCAAAGACTCCCGACCCCTTTTCTTTGTTCGGTGTGGATATCGATGTCTATCATTTTTCCTAAGGATTGAAGAGCAAGGTCGGGCGCTGTTCGTACCTCAGATACTCCCCGTTTCAACCAAGATCTGAATAGCATCCTGGTGCTTCCGGAATAGCTTAAATAGCTCTGCCTCCTACTCAGTTAATTCGATTTTCGTGAGCTGGTTCAATCGTCGGTTAGTTATTAATTGCTGTACTTTTGGAGAGTAGTATCCATTGAAAGACGGATATGCCATTCGTGCACGCTAACGTTTTCAATTACTTAGTACATTCGCGCGCCACTTTTTGGAAGAATGTTCAGATATGTACACTCACGTTCAACTTCGTACATGTAATAAAGTACTGTCTTAATTAGGTAACCAGTGGATAAAAGGCAACACTTGACAGATTTTAATGTAGGACTCGCTGGATGGCATGCGCGTTGCTCAGTTCGGTAGTGAAAATGCCCAATCGTTTCCGGAGATCGGCCGGCATTTTAGCGGGAAAGATCATACGAAGATCATTCATCAATGTGGTTACAAAGCACTTAGACTTCGGCATTAAGATCAAGGGAGAAAAGCTGTGAGCGAATCGATCGTGATAATTGTCCTAGTGGTGATTATAAGGCTTCTCGATAAAGGGTCATCACTGTTCCATATCGAGAATCACCACTACTACCAATCGAACAATAGATTTGTCCGGACTGATAAGCGGGAGCTGCCGAAGGTGGCGGAGGATGATAATTGAGCGGTCCATGAAGGAAATCAAGATGCAATTGTCGCTATCCCCCGGTGGGCGATGCACAGTAGAACCGTCGCCGATGCAGTGTTTTTCGCCTGAGGCTCACTCGCGCATTCGGCGTTTGTCTGAAGCGGTGCAGTTACTCAACCAAGCGTATCGATTCTGAATCTAAGTAGGAGAGCGAAATTTCAAGCGGAGACTTCGACGTATTCCACGCGGCTGCTGGGCGGGGGAATGGGGGGGCTGATTATCGGCTCGTAGGCCTTCGAGATGGAATTCAATAGCTTCGCGGATTACATTTTCGGTTTCCTGAATCGTGGCGCCCGTACCCACACATCCAGGCAAGTCCGGCACATAGGCGGCATAGTTGACGCGGATTTTTCAATGACGATGGCATAGCGCATCTGCGTCCTCTACTTCTTCCAACCAGCCTGCTTGAAAGATCTTTATTCGAGCATTCGAGCAAATGGGTGCCCCCTGGTCACGTATGAATAGAACGCGGACACCGTATTGCGCGTCCTCCCGACTTCGCCGAGCGCGTCGTTGTGGTAGGCCTCATGTCAGGATTCTTGGAACTGCTCGTAAAGCGTCTATGAATCATGCCAAATCCGTATCGAGGTTCTTGTACCACCAGCAAGGCCGCCGTTATACTCACTATCATCCTCTTTCTGTCGATTGGAATAGCCGATTTGTCCGGTTGCAAGAGAGAATCGGCTTCTCCTCCTCCCCGTCCGCTGCCTGAAGTTCACGTCATAGAAGCCACGTACCAAACCGTCCCGGATGAACCGGAGTTTATCGGGGAGGCGCAGGCTTCCAGCATCGTGGAGATCCGTTCGCAAGTAACCGGGATCATGAAGGAGCGGTTTTTCTCTGAGGGACGGGATGTTCATAAAGGAGAGCCCCTCTATCGCATCGATCCGGTGCCGTTCAAAGCGGCCTACGTCAGCGCCAAAGCGAGGGTGTCCCAAGCTAAAGCCAGACTTGTCCAGGCCCGTCAAAATCTCGCGCGGGTGAAGCCGCTTTTGGCCGAGCAGGCCGTCAGTCAGAAGGATGTGGACGATGCAGTGGCCGAGCAGCTCGCTGCGAAGGCAGCGCTGGAAGCAGCAGAAGGGGATGTCATTAAGGCCAAGTTCGATCTCGACAATACGCTGATCACCGCTCCCACCGACGGCTTGATCGAACGGACCCGTTATTATGAGGGACGGCTGGTCACCGCCCAGACGGACCTGTTGACCGTGATCCACCAGATGGACCCGATGTATGTTATCGTCAGCGCCCCCGAGACCTTTCTGCTGAAGCGCCGGCGGGACATCATCGCGAAGCGCATCCAACATCCGGGGATCTACCGGTTGACGGGGGAGATTACCTTCGTGGACGGGACGAGGTATCAGCATGAAGGCGTCCTGGACTTTGCCGACGTGGGGCTGAGCGCCAAAACGGGATCGCGTCAGGCCCGTGTCGTCTTCCCCAATCCCGATCGCGAGCTCATGCCCAGTCAGTTCGTCACCGTGCGGTTCCATGGTGTGTCGAAGCCCAATGCCATTCTTGTCCCGCAGCGCGCGGTGCAGCAAGGTCCGAAGGGACCGGTGGTCTATGTGGTCGGCGACGAAAATAAGGTGGCCAGCCGTGATGTCAAGGCGACGGTGTGGCGAGGCGATGACTGGCTCATTGAGGACGGTTTGCGCCCGGGCGAGTTGGTTGTGATCGATGGATTCCAACACCTCATGCCGGGCACAGAGGTGAAGCCGATGAAGTCAGAGGCACCTCATACCGCTGCGGACGGAACGCCGGCCGCTGCTCGCCCCGAAGGGACCCGATGACTCCCACGTTCTTTATCGATCGCCCGATCTTCGCGTCGGTGCTGTCGAT
>JADMIO011222294.1_pt1 | contig 10129 bp, 5 predicted proteins | sample 8958161 | NCBI WGS metagenome assembly JADMIO01 (sample SAMN16585339, study PRJNA669376) | soil metagenome | isolation source: Crop rotation soil | place: USA: Cullars Rotation, Alabama | collected 2011
ACGAAAGGCCCAGTCTTTCGACTGAGCCTTTCGTTTTATTTGACCATGTTGGTATGATTTAAATTAATACGACTCACTATAGGGTCAGTGCGGCCGCGACTTCAAGTCACGTGAATTCCAAGCTTCGGATCCCACTGTGCTGGAAAGCGGCCGGCTCGACGCGATATCCCCGGATCTTGAGCTGCTCGTCCACGCGTCCGAGGAACTCGAGCGTGCCGTCCGGCAACCACCGGGCGAGGTCCCCGGTGTCGTACATCCGGGCCTCGCCCTCCGGGGCGAATGGATCCGCTGAGAACCGTTCCTCGGTCAGCCCAGGCTCGCCCGCGTACTCGCGCGCGACGCCGGCCCCCGCGATGAAGAGCCTGCCCGGAACCCCGACCGGCGTGAGACGGCGGTCGTCGTCCAGCACGTAGCACGAGGTGTTGGAGATCGGGCGGCCGATCGGAACGCTGGCGGGGTCGTACTCACCCGGGCCGTCGCCGACCTCGAAGGTGCAAGATCCGACGGTCGTCTCCGTCGGCCCGTAGTGATTGAGGATCGCGCAGCTCGAGAGAGCTCGGACGCGGTCGATCAGATCCCAGTTCGCCCGCTCTCCGCCAACCACCAGCCAACGTCTGGGCAGCACCCGCGGGTCATTGGCCGCAAGCAGGGCGCTCATGTGCGAGGGGGTGATCTTCAGCACGTCCACCGCAGCCGCCTCCATGAGGGTCGCGACAGCCCCAGCGTCGGCTGCCGCGTCCGGAGCTATCAGCACCAGCGTGCCCCCTGAGCAGAGCGCTCCGAACACCGAGGTGTTGCCCAGGTCGGTCGAGATCGAGGTCACCAGCCCGAACGAGAGCGGATCGCCGTCGGCGCCCAGTCGGGACGTGATGTCCGCGACGTAGTTGACCAGGTTGGCATGGGTGACGCAGACGCCTTTCGGGGTGCCCGTGGAGCCCGATGTGTAGATGACATACGCGAGGTCGTCGTGCGAGGCTTCGGCCTTCGGGGCGCTGGACGGCTCGCCTTGCAGCTCGGCGCGATCGCGATCCAGGCAAACGACCTCTCCCTCGAACTGCGGCAGCGTGCCGAGCAGCGGCTCCTGTGTGACCAGCGCCGCGGCGCCGGCGGTGACAAGCTGATGCTGTAGGCGCGCCGGCGGATGCTCATGGTGGAGCGGCACGTACGCCCCGCCGGCCTTGAGGATTCCCAGCAGACCGACCACCATCTCGATCGAACGGTCTGTGTTCAGCCCGACTGCAACACCATGGCCGACCCCCCGAGCGCGCAGCCGGTGCGCGAGCTGGTTGGCGCGCGCCTCGAGCTCGGCATAGGTGATCGAGCTCTCACCGTCAACCACGGCCTGTCGGTCGGGCGCGGAGAGCGCCCAGCGTGCAATCAGCTCGTGAGCGCACTCCTGCGGCACGGCCGCGGCGGTGTCGTTGAACTCGCGCACGAGACGTTGGCCCGCCTCCTCGCCGAGCAGCTGAACGTCGGCTATCGGGACGCTCGGATCAATCGCGAAAGCTGCGAGCATCCGCGCGAGGCCATCGGCGAGGTCGCTTACGGTGTCGCGCCGGTAGCGGGCAGCATCAAAGCCGATGCGCAGCGTGAGCCGCCGCCCGTCCGTCCCGCACATGACAACCAGCGGGAGCTGAGGCCCGACGTGGACCATCCGCTCGATCGTCAGACGCGGGCCCTCGCCCCCCTCGAGAGGGCACGGATACTCGATGAACCCGGCCTCGACGGCAGCCGGCCCGCCGGCGGGCGCATAGTCCTGCCTGACCAAAGAGTCGTTGCGCGCCCTCTCGATTTCGGCCACCACCTCGGCGAACAAGCGACCGGCGTCGACGCGCGCCTGGATCGGCACGGGGCGAGCAAACGCACCCACCGCACCCTCGAGATCGGGATGGCGCCGCTCACCGGGGACGAAGGAAACCGTGGTGGCCCCCTCCCCACTGAACCGTCCCAGCACCGCGTGCCAAGCCGCCTGCGCAAATGCCGCGGGCGGGGCCCCATAGCGCTCGGCCTGCTCGGCGAGCGCCTCCGAAAGGGCATCGTCGATCTCGATCGCAACCTCGTCGGCCGCGACGGCTTCGGCGCCCGAGCGCGTGAACGGGAGCACGGGCGAGGAGATGTCGCCCAGCTCATTCCAGAATGCTCGTGCCGAGCGCGCCTCGTCATCGTCGGAGTCATTCAGCTCGTGCTGCCAAGCCGAGAAGTCGGGGTACTGGAGCGGCTCGTCGATGAGATCGGCCGAACCGAGCCGGGTGGAAACCTCGCCGAGGAGCAACGAGGTCGAGGTCTCATCCGCGCACAGCGCCGAGACCGTGAGGATCAGTTGGATGGCGTTCTCGCCCTCGGTGACGATCGTCGCCCGCACGAGTGGCCCCTGCTCGAGATCGAACGGCGCCTCGAGCTCGGCCCGGCGCGCGCCCTCCAACTGCTCGGCCCGCTCCTGCGGACCTGCGCCCGAAAGTTCCAAGGTATCGATCCGAGGCTCCAGCGACGCATTGACAACCTGCAGCGGGAAGGTCAGCCCCGCCTGGCGCGTAAACGTCGTACGCAGGCTCTCGTGCCTGCTGACGACCGACAGCAGGGCATCGGCGACGGCACCGGCGTCGAACTCGCCGTCGATCGCGGCCACAGCCTGTGTTCGAGCGCTCGGCCCGTCGGGTTCCACCGCCCAGAGGAGCTCCTGCTGTGGCGAGGCTTGAAAACTGTCTGCGGTGAGATCTGACAATCCGTCTCAACAACGCACCTTCACCCCCGAGATTTGCAGCGACACCACGCCGGTCCTGGTCCCCGCTCCTCACCAAAATTTGTCGCATCGCATCCGATCAGCGCGTCGGGCTGCGCCGGATCGGGCGTCCCACCGACCCCTTGCGCGAGCCGGTGAGGAGGGCGAGAATCGGGATGTCGGGGTTCTCCACAACCCGTGCAAGAAGCGCGCGCAGGCTGTCCTCGAAGCCCTCGATCGAGGCGCTGTCGAACAGGTCCCGGTCGTACTCGAAATAGCCTCCGAGCGCCTCGGACTCGAGCTCGAGCTCGAGGGCGAGATCAAAGCGGGAAAACCCGATGTCGACCGCGATCGGGTCGACCTCGATCCCCGTCAGCGCCAGCGCCGGCCGCTCGGTCGCCTGAGCGCGGAAGTTGACCTGAAACAGCGGGTTGTAACCCGGATCCCGCCTCGGTGCCACGGTCTCGACCACCTTCTCGAAGGGCAGGTCCTGGTGGGCATAGGCGCCCACGGCGGTGGCGCGCGCGCGTCCGAGCACCTCTCGGAAAGAAGGGTTGCCACCCAGCCGGGTTCGCAGCGCGATCGTGTTGGTGAAAAAGCCGATCAGACCCTGAATCTCCACGTTGTTGCGATTTGCGATCGGGCTGCCGATGACGATGTCCTCCTCTCCGGTCAACCGATACAGCAAGGTCGCAAACGCGGCCAGCATCGTTATGAAGAACGTTGCCCCCTCTTCCTGCCCGAGTGTCACCAGATCGTCCGCGAGTCGCCGCTCCAGCGCAAATCGGTGATGCGCGCCATCGTGGCGCTGTACAGGCAGCCGCGGGCGATCGATCGGAAGCCGCAAAAGCTCGGGCGCCCCTTCGAGCGAGCGCGCCCAGTATGAGCGCAGCTCTTCGAGCAGCTTTCCCTGCAGTCGCTCACGCTGCCACACGGCGTAGTCCGCATACTGAATCGGAAGCTCCGGCAGACTCGGCGCGCGACCGTCGATATCGGCCGAATAGCACTCGGCGAGCTCTGAGAACAGAACGCTGTCGGAGTGGGCGTCCGCGGCGATGTGATGCATCCCAAGCAGCAGCACGTGATCGTCCCCGGCGAGCTCCACGAGGGTTGCTCGCAACATCAGATCGGAGGTGAGGTCGAACGGCTCGCGAGAGAGGTCGCGCAGGAGATCGTCGAGTTCGCTCCCAGGACTCAGGCTCGGCCTTGGCAGGACCGAGACCTCAAAGGACCACGTGTCCAGAACCCTCTGCAACGGCTCCGGACCGGGCACGATCACGGTCCGAAGGCTCTCGTGTCGCTCGATCACCGTGCGCAGCGAGCGCGTGAGCGCATCCCGGTTGAGAGGGCCGCGCAGCCGGAGCGCGCGTGCGCCGTTGAAGGTTGGGGCACCGGGCTCCCACTGCTCGAGGAACCACATCCGCTGTTGGGCGGATGACAACGGGGCGGGGCCGCTCCCCGACCGCCTCGGGATCGCAGTCTCCGATCTGACCGACTCACGGCGGCGTTGAAGCGCGCGCTCGAGGAGCGCGCGCTTGGCCGAGGAGAGCGGCGCGCTGTCGGTCACTGACCTCCGCCGTCGCCACCACCGTCGGCAACGGTCGGCCGAATCACGTCTGCGAGAGCTGCGACGGTGGGGGCCGCCAGGAGCGCCCGCAGCGGGATGTCCGCATAGACGCGGCGGATCCTCATGGTCGCCTGGGCCGCGAGCAGCGAGTGGCCTCCGAGTGCGAAGAAGTCGTCGAGCGCTCCCACCTGCTCAACACCCAACAGGTCGCCCCATATCTCGGCGATCTGCCGCTCCACCTCATCCCGCGGGGCTACGTACTCGGCCTCCCGCTTGGCCTGCACCTCGGCGATGCCGGCCAGAGCGTGACGGTCGACCTTCCCGCTGGCGGTCAGCGGAAGTGCCTCCACGGACTTGAATGCCGAAGGGATCATGTGGCCCGGCAGGGTCTCGCCGAGGAAGATCCGCAGCTCCTCGACGGAGGGCGCCTCCGGCGAGACGATGAAAGCCACCAATCGCAGCTCCCCGCGCTGGTCATGCTCGGCGCAGACCGCCACCTGGCGAATGGCCGGGTGGGCGAGCAGCGTCGCCTCGATCTCTCCCGGTTCGATGCGGAAGCCGCGGATCTTGACCTGGTCATCGAGTCGCCCAAGGAACTCGATCGCGTCGTCCCGCAGGCGCCTGACCAGGTCTCCGGTGCGGTACATCCTGCCCATCTCCGAGTCGGATGCGAAACGGTCGGCCAGAAACCTGTCATCCCCATCAGCGGCTCCGAGATACCCGGCGGCGACACCGGCGCCGGCGATGCAGAGCTCGCCGGGAACCCCGGCGGGCACCGGCTCAAGGCTGCGATCGAGCACGTATGCGCGGGTGCCCGCGAGCGGGTAGCCGATCGGGACGGTCAGAGTTTCCGGGCGGCGTTCATCGTCCACCAGATAAGTGGTGCACCCGACGGTCGTCTCCGTCGGGCCATAGTGGTTGAGGATCTCGCATGTCGGCGATTGCGACCGGATCCGATCGACGAGCTCCCATGAGAGCGCCTCGCCTCCGACCACGAGCCACCGCTTCGGCAGCACGCCGTCCACTCCGGATGCAAGCAGCGCCTGCAGGTGAGACGGAGCGACCTTCAGGACGTCCAGCTGCTCGCCGCCGAGCTCCTCGGCAAGCAGACCGCCATCCATCGCAGCCTCGGCGCCGATCAGTCGGATGGTTCCGCCAGACACCAGAGGGGTGAAGATCGACGTATTTCCGAGGTCGGTGCTGATCGCGGACACGACGCCGAATATGAGCCCTGCGGGATCCTCGCCGAGGGATAGTCGCGCGGCAACAGAAGCCCCGTAGTTCGCGAGGTTGCCATGTGTGACCGCCACCCCCTTCGGCGTCCCGGTGGAGCCAGAGGTGTACATCACGTATGCGAGGTCCTCCAAGGCCGCGAGCTCGCCTGGGCTCTCGGGCGAAAGAGACCCGATCGCCTCGGCGTCCCGATCGACGCATACCACGGTTCCATCAAGCGCCGGCAGAGAGGCGAGAAGATGCTGCTCGGTGACCAGCACGCGCGCGCCTGCGTCGAGCAGCTGACGAGAGATGCGGGCTTCGGGATGCTCGTAGTTGAGGGGGACGTAAGCACCGCCTGCCTTCATGATCCCCAAAAGCGCGACGATCATCGATGGAGTGCGCTCCATGCACAGCCCGACCGGCTGCCGGCACACACCACCCACCTGCGAGAGGTGATGGGCCAGTTGGTTGGAGGCCGCGTCGAGCTCTGCGTAGGTGAGGGATTCGGATACGCCGACAACGGCGAGCCGATCGGGCGTCCGCCGCGCTTGTTCCTCGAAACGCTGGTGAACGGGCGTCTCGGAGCCGGCGACCGCTGTCTTGGCGCCTGACGCCGACAGAAGCCGTTGCCGCTCGACCCCATCGAGAATCGCCAGCTGGGCAACCGGAAGCGACGGGTCGGAGAGTGCGCTGCGCAAAAGGGTCACGAACCGGCCCGCAAGCTCTGCCGCGTCGTCCGCCCCGAAGACGAGCGGGTTATACACCAGCTCGCCGCTCAGTCCGGTCTCGCTCTCGACGAGCGCTAGCGTAAGTCGCGTCACCCGGGGGGCGGTCCGAAGCGCGAGTACCCTCCGCGCGGGTGCGTTGAGCGGGCCCACGGCCTGAATCGCGCATCCCGCGGCGGCCTGCTGGGAAACGGCCTCGAGGTCCTCACCGCGACCATAGTCCTGCCACCGCACGGCGAGCGCGCGGGAGCGCCGTACCTGATCGAGGATCTCGGCGAATGTGGTTTCCTCCTGGAAACAGGACTGGATAGGAGTGGGCTGCTCGTACGCGCCGATCGCCTCCTCAAGGTCCGGCTGGGCTCGACCGTCGCACCACCCCGCGACCAGCACCTCGGATGCCCCTGACATGCGAGCCAGGAGAGAATGCCAGGCAGCTTCGAGGAAAACCGGGATGCTGACTCCGGCGCCGACGGCCGCTCGGTGTAGGTCGTCAGGTCTCACCTCCCGAAGGTCGAGCGGCGCAGTCGCACGCCCGGCGTCCTCTGACGCCGCTTCGCGCGCGAACAGGATTCGCGGCGGAAGCGGTCGATCGATCGCATCACGCCAAAACACCAGTCCGTCCCGCCCCTCCGATTCCTCGCCGTCCATCAGCTCGTGGCGCCACTCCGCATAGTCGGCGTACTGGATCGGCTCCTCGGACGCCCCCACCCCTCGATACGACTCACACAACTGTCCTAACAACAGCAACAACGAGGTGACATCAGCGCAAGCGGCGCAGGCCGTCAGCAACAACAGCGCCGACTTTTCGCTGCTGCCCGCCAGCAGCGCCCTCAGCAGCGGCCCTCGCTCGAGATCGAACTGGCGCTCGGCCTCGCGCCTCATCAGCTGCTCCAGCGCCCCCCCATCGTCGATCAGGGATGCGGCGCTCGGCTCCTCCTCAATCGGACATTCCGCCGTGGACTCGGCATCGATCACCTGCTGGGGAGAGCGCATGCCCGGGGGCTGGACGAAGGTCGTCCGCAGAATCTCGTGCCGCATCAAGGCGCCATTCAGCGCTGCTTGAAGCTTGCCGACAACTACAGGGCCGTCGAGCAGCGCGGCGCATTGGGTAACTCCCGGGATCGAACCGGGCGCCAGAAGATGCTGCTGCTGCGGTGACAGCCTGAAGCCGACTGTCTCTGTCTTGGTCTCCTGCACGGAAACAATCTCCCGGACAGGCCACCGGTGGCCTGTCCTGTCGGCTCCCAACGCCTCAGAGCGTCATAGGTTACACAGGTCGATATGCAGAGGTAATGCCTGTCTGGCCGCCAGCTCACGTGCGGCCAGATCCTCAAGCGTGTCGAAAACACTGGTGGAAGCGGCGCGTCCGGCCGCGAGCGCCAGAGTGGCCTGCATCAGCAGCGGGGCCATATGGCTCCATCGCTTGGCCAGCGTCTCACCATGCTCCTGCACCCATGCCGCGAGCTCCTCATCCGCTGTCCGCGCCGCGACGGCGGCCGCGTGGCGGGCGAGGAACGCGCGGTGGCGGCCGATCGACCAGATGTCGTCGGCCTGACCGTAGGCACCCGGATCCTGTCCGTGCTCACGGAAGTGCCGGGCGAGCTCAAGCACCCCGTCAGGACCCTCGACTCCCGCCGGCCCCCGTGAGTCGGTCACGTCGCCGCGAACGAACCACTGACAGCTGCGTTCGCCCGGCGGACCACTGTCGTCTCCCAGCGCCAGGCGCTCGCGCAGTTCGAGCACCGGGTCCCCTCCTGGCAGACCGACCAGCAACTCCGGGAGATCCTCGCGCGCGATCGAAATGCGGGTCGCCTCCTGCACCCCGAGCTCATTGCGACAGGCAAACGGATCGACCACCTCGAGCCGGTCAGGCGCTCCGGCCAATACGTACCAGTGCGGTACGTGGCGCCTGCCGTGGGCCACGTGCCAGGGCAGCCGAAATCCATCGCCGGCCACGATTACCCGTCCGCTTTGCCGAAGCTCCGCGACCACCCCCTCGACCGCGTCGGGTCCATCTGCCCCCGTACGCACGAGTCCCAGCTCCGCCCTCAGCCGCGGCTGGAAATGGCAGAACCCGAATAGACCATTCCCTGCCTTGACCACGGTCAGCGTCAGTCCCGAATCGATGACCGACGCCCAGTCCCCGCGATCGTGAGCGGCCCATGCGGCCACCGCGGCGCTGTAGCAGGTATAGGCCTCGCTGAATGCGGTCAGACCGCCCCACCGGAGATCCACGCTCGTCCGCTTCAAGCAGTCGCCGCCTCGCGCTCTCCCGGCTCCAGCGTCGTCAGGCCCGGCTCAAGCTCGCCCCCGGCGAGCCTCTTGGCAGTCCAGAAAGCGATTGCGTCGGCCGACGTCACGCCGATCCGGCCGCTCGGTGTGCTGGTCATGGCGGTCTGCATCTTCGGTGGACGCAGGACCACGGTTCGGAGTCGTGGCTTGGTGGCGGCGACCCAACTCGCGAGCCCCTCGATCGCGGTCTTCGCGGTGACATAGTGGGGCCAATCTCGCGGCGGTGCCGCGATCGCCGCCGATGAGCTGAAGAGGACCCAGCCGCGCTCCCCGTCGAGAAGCGAGAGCAGCGCACCGAGTGGAACTGCGACCAGACGGAGACTCGCGGCGACATACTCGGCCAACTCCCGTGCGGAGTCCGAGGTGAGGCTCATTGCCAGCGGGGGCGGCGCCGCGTTGAGCGCAAGCCCGACGAGAGGGCTCCCGGCCGCGGCCACGGTGTCGGCCAGCGCCTCCACCGCGTCGCGATCGGCCAAGTCGACCCGCGCGAGGTGCAGGCGCGGCTCATGGGCGCCCGCGAGCCGCGCGATCTCCGCTGCCTGTCGACGCGAAACCGCATAGGCGGCGTGGACTTCGTAGCCGAGCCCCAGCAGCGCAAGGGTGAGTGCCGCCCCGAATCCCCGACTGCCGCCTGCTACGACCACCGCGCCGCGGTCCTCCTCGGTGGCGCGATCGAGCCCCAGCACGGCGGGATCGGGTGATAGGGCGGTCGGAAGCGCGAAGCACTGGATCATGGCGACGGTACTGCCGCCGCCCTCCCGCGCGGCCAGTGCGCCGTCGATCGTGATCTGTCCGGTGCGGTCGTCGTGGTCGCGGATGACCAGCATCTGGTCGCCGCCGTCGGCCCCTTGCTCGCCTTCGACTCCAAGCGTGAGCCCCGCGAAAAGCGAATGGAGGCCCGGTAATTGCATACCGACGACGTAGCTCGCCCATGCCAGCCCCTCCAGCAGACGCGAGTCCAGCGCACCGGCTCCGAAGCGTCGCGCGAGCGCGCCGAGCTCAGGACCGGTCCTGTATTCGCCGCGAAGCGCATAGCCGGCCGTGAGCTCGTGAGGGCGCGGCTCGGCGGGCGTCGTGCGCATCGGGCCAAGCGGCCCTCCCGGAGGGTCGTCGGAGGGCGCCACGACCTCATGAAGCTCATCGGCCGATCGCGCCAGCACTCGCGCCAGCGTCCTGCCCCGCGCGATCAGTCGGAGCTCCCACGCTCCAGGCTCCCGCTCCATCGGGGAGGCGCTGATCGTCGCCGCCGTGTCATGGAGAAGCGCCCCGGAGAACGAGACCCGAAGCGAGCGGATCGCCGAGAGCGATTCGTCGGTGAGGGCCCCCAGCATCGCGATCACGATCAGCGAGCCATGGACGATGGGCGCTCCGAACGCCGTTGAGACGGCGAACTCAGGATCGAGATGAAGCGGGTTCCTGTCGCCGCTCGCCGAAGCAAAGAGCTCGACGTCCCTCACATCGAATACAAGCTCGTGCTCAAGCGGCATGCTCTAACACCAACGCCTTGAGCGATCCGACGCTCTGCTCCTCCAACAGGGCCGTGTCGGGCAGGCGCACTTTCCAGCACATTGGGATCCTAAGCTTAGAATTCCACGTGGACAAGTTGTCGCG
>JADMIO010690623.1_pt1 | contig 10128 bp, 12 predicted proteins | sample 8958161 | NCBI WGS metagenome assembly JADMIO01 (sample SAMN16585339, study PRJNA669376) | soil metagenome | isolation source: Crop rotation soil | place: USA: Cullars Rotation, Alabama | collected 2011
CCACGATGTGGGCGAAGTGGCTTGGACCGGGACCACTCGCGACCCAACTGGCGGCCACGACTGGTCTGCTTTCGCTCACCGGCGTGGCACTGGTCATGCGCTGGCGTCAACGCGTCTCGGCGCCGGATTATCTCGAACTTGGACTGCTGTTGCTGCTGGTCCCGGTATTGTCGCCACAGGGTTGGGACTACGTCCTGCTGCTCGGCACTCCGGTGATCGCGCTGCTCGTGGATCGCTGGCTCGATCTGGCCCCAGCCTGGCGCGTCCTCGTGGTGTCGTCCTTCGCCGTCACGAGTCTCACGATCTTCGATGTGGTCGGCCGGAATCTCTACGGACGTGTGCTGCACTCCTCGATTGAAACCGTCGGTGTCATCGCATTGTTTGCGGTGTTGATACATGTCAGGTGGAAGGCGCTCGCGTAATTCGCACGTATACTGACGGCACGCCGTGCGCGATCGCCTGAAGCCGTTCGTCGTTCCCTTCCTTCTCATCGTCGTCGCGGGCTTCCTCTATCAATCGAAGATTCGACGCGAGATGGTCGACTTCGGTGTGTACCGCACGGCCGGTGCCCGGGCGCGGCTCGCGCAGCCGCTCTATCGCGCGGAGGATGGCCACTATCAATTCAAGTATCTGCCGGCGTTCGCGCTCGCGATGGAGCCGTTCGCGTCGCTCGATCCCGACGCCGCCAAGACCATCTGGTTCGCGATGTCGATCGGGCTGCTCACGGCGTACGTGCGATGGGCCGTCCGCGCGCTGCCGGAACGGCGCAAGTCAGAGACGACGCTCGTCTGCCTGACGGTGATTCTCATGGCGAAGTTCTACGGCCATGAACTGACGCTCGGTCAGACGAACGTGCTGCTCGGCACGCTGCTCGTCGCTGCGCTGCTCGCCGCGCAAGTCGATCAGCCGCGAATTTCCGGCGTGCTCATCGGTGTCGCAGCGTTCGTCAAACCGTACGCGCTCGTGCTGTTGCCGTGGCTCGGCGTGACGTACGGTGTCGCCGCGGCCGGAATGTCGATCGTCGTCATTGCCGTCGGACTGCTGGTGCCGGCGTTCATCTACGGATGGAGCGGCAACCTCGCGCAACTGGCGGGCTGGTTTCAGACGGTGACGGAGTCCACGGCGCCGAACCTGCTCGTGAACGACAACATCTCGCTCGCCGCGATGTGGGCGAAGTGGATCGGACCCGGCGAAACGGCATCCGTGCTGGCCGTGGGATCTACGGTGGCCGCGCTCGGCCTCGCGGCGGCCGTGTGGCGGAAACGTCGTGGCATCGACGCGCCCGAGTACCTCGAGTTCGCGCTGTTGATGCTGTTCGTGCCACTGCTCTCACCGCAGGGTTGGGATTACGTACTGCTCCTCGCGACCCCCGCCGTCGTCTGTCTCGTCGATCGCTGGTCTGAAATGCCGATCGGCTGGCGTGCGAGCGTCGGCCTGGCTCTTGCCCTGATGAGTCTCACGGTCTTCGACGTGATGGGCCGCGACCTCTACGGCCGTTTCATGACGCTGTCGATCGTCAGCGTCGCCGCGATGGGTGTCGCCGCCGCATTGGCCAGTCTCCGATGGAGAGCAATGGCGTAAGATTTCGCAATGCCCGTTCTCCTGACCCTGCTGCTCGCCTTCTCGCTCACGAGTTCCACCCCGGCGCTCAAGTTCGAGGCGCCCGCCGGATGGACGTCGAAGACTCCGGGATCGACATCGCGCGTGGCCGAGTTCACGCTGCCGAAAGCTGACGGTGACAGCGAGGACGCGTCGGTCATTGTGTTCTACTTCGGCGCGAACATGGGCGGCGACGTCCAGACGTACGTTGACCGCTGGACCGGTCAGATGTCGCAGCCGGACGGCAGGAAGTCAGCCGATGTCGCGAAGATCTCGACGCTCACCGCGAACACGCTGAAAATCACGCTTGTGGATGTGTCAGGCACCTACGTCGCTGAAGTGAGTCCGGGCTCAGCGGAGCATTACAACAAACCTGGCTTCCGGCTCTGTTCTGCGCTGGTCCAGACGAGCGAAGGCCCGTACTTCGTCCGGCTCGTCGGTCCGGCGAAGACCGTTGCGAAGTGGGACGCGACCTTCATGAGTTTTCTGAAGAGCGTCTCGTTGAATCGATAATCGGGTAATCGGGAATCGGCAATCGATTATCGAGGTATCTGGAAATCGAGAATCGAGAATCGAATCGAGAATCGAATCGACAGATCGTCGACCATCCTCGATAGCCCGATTCTCCAATTCGATTACAGATTAAAGATTGCAGATACTCAGTTATCGATTACCCGATTCCCGATTCCCGATTCTCATAACTCCTCGAAGGCTGACTCGACCACGCGCGGTTCACCGCAATAGACACAGGCCGACTGCCGCCGGCCGATCGCACGACCGCAGCGCGCGCACGGTTTGACCGCGGCCGATGCGCGATGCTGCTCTACGCGACGCACTTCCGCCAGCAGCGCCGCCGGCGAAATCCCCTTCTCTTCGAGTAACGTGCACACCGCCTGCAGCGTCACCGATTGCTTTTCGAGTCGGCGTTCCAGATCCCACACCTTCTCATGCAGGTCTTTCGTCTCGCGCAGGCCGTCGTCACGCTTGATCGGCGGCGGACCGCCGTGAGGAAAATCCATCCCGAACCTCTGACGTCCACATCATCCCTCATTGCACCGGCCCGGCGCGAGATCGGCCGAATGCTATAGTCCCGCGCGTGCGACGCCTGTGGATCGCCGCGATCGTCCTCGCCGCAACGGCCTTTTTCGTCTATCGCCCCGCGCTCAACCGCGTGTTTCTGATGGACCAGATTTGGTACTTCGCCGAGCTCAACGGCAGCACGTCTCTGGCGGATGGGCTTCGACTGTACGACTACGCCGCGACTCGTCAGCACTGGAAAGGCGATGACGCGCTGTTCCGGCCGGCGCTGTTCGTCTGGCTCGCCCTCGGCAACACGTTGTTCTCGTATCACCACGTCGCGTGGAATGTTGCGAACCTCGCACTGCATGTGCTCGTCGCGCTCGCGCTGTTTCGGCTGCTCATCGCGATCCGGCCGTCGGCCGCGGCGCTTCCAGTGGCCGTTCTGTTCACCGTCCTCAAGCCGCCGCTCGAGCTCGTCGTCTGGAATCACCTCGGCGGATATCTGCTGGCCTGTCTTTTTCTCGTGCTCGGCCTCACGGCCTTCGTACGACTCACCACTTCCGATGGGCCGCCGGCCAACCGCACCGTGGCCGCGTTCGCTGGGTCGTTCACCATCGCGGCTTTTTGTCACGAGGGGATGGTGCCAATCGCGCTCGTTGCTGCCGTCACCACCTGGTGGATGTTCCGACGACGCGGTGTGCGCGTGAACGCGGCTCAAGTGGCGGCGCTCTTCGCGCCGGTGCTGCTTTTCGCCGTCGGATACGGGTTTCACGTCGAACGAGTCGCGCGGCTCACCTATGTCGATCGGCCTGACGCGCAGAGTCTGTTTCAGTCGTCGAACGTGCTTGGCGTGTTCTCGCGCAGCATTGACGTGATCGGTGGCTGGATCCGGGAAGTCGCACTGCCGACGGTCGTGACGTTCGTGCCGATTGTGTTCGAGCGTCTCATCAAGCGCACAGCCGGCTCGTGGTCATCGAAGCTGCAGATCGGGAACGCGCTGCTTGTCACAGGCTTGATCGCGACGATGGTGCGCGGATTTGCGCGTACGGAAATGCGCCGAGTGGCGCCCCTCGTTGTACTGATCGTCGCCGGGCTGCTCGCCTACACGGGAATCATCTGCCTCGGTCGCGCGCAGCGCGAAGTGCTCGAGATCACCTATTACCTGTATCCATTCAGCCTGCTGGTTGTGATCCTCGCGTACTCGCTCGTCGATACGACGCGATTGCAGACCTCAGCCCGCGTCGCCGCGACCGTGATCCTCGCTGCGTTCATCCTCCTGCATGGATCGCAGACACTGAAGACTACGCGCGAGATGGGCCGCGTCAATCAGGACGCCTCCGCGTTTCTGCAACGCGTCAGCGCATTCGTCGACGCGCACAAATCCGAGCCGGACTTCACGTTCGCGATCCTGCAGCATCCGAAAGGCATGGATCCCGAGGTTGCATTGAAGGTCGGCTACCCCGACGAGCCGGGCGGCATCCAGACAAAGTTCCTGACGGAAATCCTGTTCGCGCGGTACTACCGCCCCGAACATCCGAAGTACGTGTTTTGAGAGCGTCTACTCTTCGAGTGCCGGCACGGGTCCGGCGCGACGGCCGAATCGCGTAAAGAACACCCCGGCGAGAACGGCAAGGGCGCCGCCGACCTTGCGTCCGGGGATCGGCTCGCCGAGCCACATCCATGCGAACGTCATCGCGACGATCGGCACGAGGTTGGAATAGACCGACGTGCGCGCAGGGCCGATGCGCTGAACGGCCGTGTACCAAATCAGGTACGACAGACACAGCGCGAGCACTGCCGACAGCATCAGCGCGATCCACACCCAGACGTGAATCACCTGCCAATCGAGATTCAGAAACTGCGGAATGGCGATGATGCCGTACGGAATCGTGCCGATGGCCATCGTCGTGCCGGTGACGTAGAGCGGTGAATGACGCTCGATCAGCGAGGTCGCGCCGATCGTGTACGCGGACCAGCAACAGACAGACAGCATGACCAGCAGGTCACCGCGCGTCGACGCGCCGCCGAACGCAGCGCCGTGGCCGACGACAAAATAGAGACCGAGCATGGACACCGCAGCGCCGATCCAGTGGAGGCGACCGATCCGCTCACGCCCGAGCGCCGCTGACGCTGTCGCGACGACGACAGGCGTGGTGCCGATGATGAGCGCACCGTTCGAGACCGTCGTCAACGCCACACCGCTGACGAAACACAACTGATAGCCCATGTGACCGATGAAGCCGAGCCACAGCAGCCGCCATCGATCTGCGGTCGTCAGTGGATTGGGTGTGTAGAAGATCGACGAGAGCCGGCCGCCACTCGCGCGCGCACGGCGTCGCGCCAGCTGGATGGCCGCGTAGAACATCGCGGACGCGAGCGCCATTCGCAATGCATTGAATGGGATGGGGGGAATCTCGTCGAAGCAGCGTTTGATGACGCTGTAGTTCGCGCCCCAGATGACGACCATGAGAACGAGGAGCGCATCCATGGAGAGACACTGTCGACCTCGGGGATCGACAGGCCTGAATCCTTTCGACCCCCGAGGTCGACAGTGTTCTTGCTACTGCGGATGTTCGAGTTGTTTGATGGCGTCCTGGATCAGCGCTTCGTTGTCGGACAGCTTGACCTCACGACGAAGGAGCTTCGACGCGATCGCAATCGAGAGGTTTGCGGCTTCGTCGCGGATCTGACGGACCGCACGCGCGGTCTCGCCCTGAATCTGCTGCTGCGCGTTCTTCGTCACCGCCGCCGCTTCCGCGATGGCCTTTTGACGAAGCTCTTCGCGCAGCCGCTCGGCATCCGCCCGCGTGCGCGAGAGGATATTTCCTGCCTCCACGCGCGCCTCGGCGAGCACCTTCGCCGTCTCCTGATGCACCTTGTCGAGCTCGATTCTCGCCTTCTGGGCGTTCTCGAGGGCGGAGTCGATCGTCTTCTGCCGCGCGTCGAGTGCGGCGAGCAACGGCTTCCAGGCGAACTTCGACAGCAGCGCCAGCAGCACCAGGAAGACGACGATCGTCCAGATGAACAGCCCCGGATCGGGCTGGACGAGGGGATTCATCGTGCCTCCGCGCTTACTTGGTCAGAACGACGAGCAGACAGGTGACGACGCCGAGAACGCACACGCCTTCCAGCAGGAAGAGCGAGAGGTTCGTTGCGGCCGTGATCTGCGGCGCCGCACTCGGCTGACGGGCAATGCCTTCGGCAACGCCCCGCGCCAACTGGCCAATTCCGATGCCCGCGCCGATGGCGACGAGTCCCGCGCCGACGCCGGCTCCGGCATAGTGCCACACGACCTTTGCTGCCTCTTTGGCTACTTCCTGCATTTCAGTCTGCTCCTGTTGGTAACGAACGTTTAGTGGTGATCCGAGTGCGCCTGAGTCGCCATGCCGATGAACACCGCGGACAATAGCGTGAACACGTAGGCCTGAACAAGCACGACGATGATTTCGAGTCCGGAGAGCGCGACCGCGACCGGCACGGCGAAGACGAGGCCGATGCCGACGCCGGCCAGCCAGTGGCCGAGCATGTTCGCAAAGATGAAGACGAAGGACAGCATGGCCAGCAAGGCCACGTGACCGCCTGTCATGTTCGCCGCGAGACGTGCGGTCAACGCGAACGGACGCACGAACATGCCGACAATCTCGAGCGGCACGAGCGCCACACCATGCGAGGCCAGATTCTTCCAGTGCCCCCAGACGCCGTGCGCACGCGAGCCGGCCACGATGATGGCCAGGAACGTGACGACTGCGAGTCCCGCCGTCACGTTGTAATTGCCTGTCGCCGTCGCGCCACCATGCACGACCTGTTTCAGGAACGAGCCGTCTGCCGTGTGGAGCACGTAGTGGTCGAACAGGGCAATGACATCAAAGATCGGAATCAGACCGGCGAGATTGCAGCCGAGGATGAATAGAAAAAACGTCAGGAGCAGCGGCGTATACGCATTCGCCCACTTCGCGCCCAGGCTCGGCATGATGACGCCGTCGCGAATGAATTCGACGCCGATTTCGAGCGCGCCCATCGCACCCGTCGGCACGAGCCGCGTCTGCGCGATGTAACGGCGGACCATCGTGATCACGAACAGCGCGAGCGTGGCCGCGACGATCCACAGCATCAGCACGTGCTTGGTCACCGACAGATCGATGCCCCAGATCGTCGGGAGATGGATCAGCGGATGGTGAACCGAGCTGTTTGAGATGTGGCCGATGATCAGTTCGCCGATATCGAGTGTTTCTGACGCGGCGCGCGGATCCTGAGCCTGGGCAACTGCGATGACTGGATACATGGATTCGAAGGGCTACGCGGTCGTCGCCGAAGCCGGGGTGAACAGCCGGCGCATCATGAGCGCCTGCACGGCGTACAGCGCCAAAAAGTACGCGACGAATGTCACGGCGAACAACGTCGGCTGGAGCGACAGCACACGCACCATCACGATCACGTAGAGACTGAAGAACACGAGTTTGACAAGCGCCGACTGCAGCATCACGGACATCACGCGCGACGGATTCCGGCGATAGGTGCGCGCGAGCCACGCCCATGACGCGAGCACGGCCACGAGCGGGCCGGCCATCGCTGCGACGAACTCCGCGACGAACGCGCCGCCCGCCACGCCGATAAGGGCCAGGCAACTGGCCACGGACAAGGCAAGCATCCACAGAGTCGGCGTCATTTGCGTGTGTACTTGATCAGCTCGTAGAAACCCACGACTATCCCGAGGAACAATCCGACGACCAGTCCCCACGGGGACGTGCCTTGCCACCGATCGAATCCGTACCCGAGCGCGCCGAGCACCAGCACCGCACCGATCAGGGTGTAACCGGCGGATGCCGCCGGCCCGACGCTATTGAGCGTGTCCTGTACGGCGCGAATCTTTTTCGCGACGCCATCGGGACGTGATTCGTCGGACTTCATCACAGACCGTCCACACAGCTCGGTCGAATCCTCTCAAATGTACCACACCTTGTGAAGAAGTTCACCAGCGGCGGACCCTCGGAAACGGCCCGGAAACGGCGCCTCCGCGTGCAACCGAAGTCGTTATACTCGGGACAGGAGGCCGCAGTGAAACTCATCGATCGTCGCGTCGCGCGTTCGGCATTCGGCGTCGTCGTGATGGTGACTGCGGCCCTGCTGGCCGGCAGGCCGATGCAGGGCGCCGCTCGGCAGACTGGACGCAGCACCGAGCAGCAGCCCACGACGAAAGAAACCCGCGATCGTCATGTCTTCATGACCGTCGTCGACAAGAACGACGCGCCCGTGACCGATCTGACGGCCGCCGACGTCACGGTGCGCGAAGATGGCGTTGCGCGCGAGATCTCGAGCGTCACGCGCGCGACCGCGCCGATGCAGATCGCGCTGCTCGTCGACGACAGCGCTGCGGCCATGACGCTCACGATGGATCTGCGTCAGGGACTGACAGGGTTCGTGAACACGATCGCGGAGACGAATCCGGACACGGAATTCTCGGTCATCACGTTTGGCGAGCGGCCGACCACCCAGGCGCCCTTCACGACGAGCTTGTCGGTCGTGACGCGCGCGGTGAACAAGATCATGGCGCGCTCAGGCGCTGGCGCCTATTTCCTTCAAGCCATCGAGGAAACCGCCAAGGTCCTCAAGAAGAAGGCGGGACCACGGTCGATAATCCTGGCCTTTGTCGCGGAAGATGGCCCCGAGTTCAGCAACATCAGCCACGACCGCGTCGCCGAGATTCTCAAGGATTCACGTGTCGCGCTCTGGACCATCATTCTCCAGGGTGACGGCGCGGCAGCCACCGCGTCGAACGAACGTCGCGAGCGTGCGTCCGTTCTGACGGACGTCGCGAAGGCGAGCGGCGGCGGCTTCAAGTCGATCCTCGATCATCAGGGGATCACACGCGCATACAGTCTCCTTGCCTCGCAGCTCACGTCGCAGCTCGACGTCACGTACGCGCGTCCCGATCGGCTCATCCCGCCGACGAAGATGGAAGTGACCGTGAAGCGTGACGGCCTCCGGGTCATCGCGCCAAACTGGGCGGGGCAACGATGACGTCCGGCCGCGTGCGCGGCCTCGCAATCTGCCTGGCGATCGTGGCCGGGATGGCTGTCGTCGCGGCACAGGATCCACAGCAGGTGTTTCGCGCCGGTACCGACATGGTCCTGCTCAACGTGTCGGTGACCGACGGTCACGGCCGTCCCGTGGGGTCGCTGACACGGGACGACTTCCAGGTGTTCGAAGACAACACGCCGCAGGACATCACGATTTTCTCGAAGGACGCGCAGCCGATTGCCATGTCAGTGCTGCTCGACACCAGCGCGAGCATGGATCCCAGGATGAAGACGGCGCAGGACGCCGCGTCCGGATTCATCGCGCGGCTCGGGCCGAAGGACATCGCGCAGGTCATCGACTTCGATACGATGGCGCTCATCGCGCAGCCTTTCACGAACGATCACGCCGCACTCGAGATGGCCATCCGCAAGACCGAAGCCGGCGGCCAGACGTCGCTCTACGACGCCGTCTACATCGCGCTCGACGGATTGAATCGCGCGCCGAAAGCGCCCGACGCACTCCGCCGTCAAGTGATCGTGCTGCTCTCCGATGGTGAAGACACCTCCAGCCACACCGAATATGACGACGTCATGTCTCTGTCGCGCCGGTCCGATGTGATCGTGTTCGCGATCGGCCTTCGCACGCATGACGAGCCGCCGACGGGTGGATGGAATGAATCGGAGTTCGTGATGCGCACCATCACGCAGGAAACCGGCGGCCGCGTGTTCTTCATCAAGGACGCCACACAGCTCGGATCGATCTACACGCAGATTGCTGACGACCTCGCAACCCAGTACACGATTGGGTATCGATCGAAGAACCAGCGTCATGACGGCGCGTGGCGCAAGGTCGTCGTACAGCTTCCCGGAGGCGGGGCCGTCGCCCGCACCAAGAGCGGCTACTTCGCGCCGTCGAAGGGTCGATGACCGAACCAGGACACGTTTTCATCATTGGCGCCGGGCCCGGCGATCCGGGCCTCATCAGCGCACGCGGTATTCGTCTGCTCTCGCAGGCGGACGTCGTCATCTACGATCGCGCCGTCAGCGCCGTACTACGCTGGGCGCGACACGACGCCGAGAAGATTGAGGCCGGTGCGCCCGCGGAAACAGGACGCGCGCAGGACGCGATCTCGATGCTCGTCGCCGAGAAGGCGCGTGAGGGACTGACGGTCGCGCATCTCAAGTGGGGCGACGCCTTCGTCTTCGACAGCGGCGCCAAGGAAGCGCTGTTCCTGCACGAGCAGGGGGTGCGATTCGAAATCGTCCCGGGAATTCCCGTGGCCATTGGCGCCACGGCGTACGCGGGCGTGCCACTCACCTATCCCGGCGCGAGCGACGCGATCGTCATGCTGCGCGGTCACGAAGGCGAAACGGATGCCCCGCCCGACGTCGACTGGGAAGCGGTCGCCCGCATAGACGGCACACTCGTGTGCTACGGGAGCAGCAGTCAGGTACCGGCGGTGCTCCGCGCCTTGCTCGATCACGGCGCGTC
>JADMIO011852203.1_pt1 | contig 10128 bp, 11 predicted proteins | sample 8958161 | NCBI WGS metagenome assembly JADMIO01 (sample SAMN16585339, study PRJNA669376) | soil metagenome | isolation source: Crop rotation soil | place: USA: Cullars Rotation, Alabama | collected 2011
CTTTCCCTGGCCAGCTCCACGTCGCCGGCCGAAATCGAGCCTGCCCCTCATCTGTCAACGCCGCGCCGGGTGAGTCGGCCCCTCAAGTGTCAACGTCCGCCCCTCATCTGTCAGTGAGGGCCAAGTTTTCCGCGAGGTATCCACAACGCCGGCGGCCGGCCGCGGTGTCTCGCACACGGCTTCGACGGCGTTTCTGGCGCGTTTGCAGGGCCATAGACGGCCGCCAGCCCAGCGGCGAGGGCAACCAGCCGAGGGCTTCGCCCTGTCGCTCGACTGCGGCGAGCACTACTGGCTGTAAAAGGACAGACCACATCATGGTTCTGTGTTCATTAGGTTGTTCTGTCCATTGCTGACATAATCCGCTCCACTTCAACGTAACACCGCACGAAGATTTCTATTGTTCCTGAAGGCATATTCAAATCGTTTTCGTTACCGCTTGCAGGCATCATGACAGAACACTACTTCCTATAAACGCTACACAGGCTCCTGAGATTAATAATGCGGATCTCTACGATAATGGGAGATTTTCCCGACTGTTTCGTTCGCTTCTCAGTGGATAACAGCCAGCTTCTCTGTTTAACAGACAAAAACAGCATATCCACTCAGTTCCACATTTCCATATAAAGGCCAAGGCATTTATTCTCAGGATAATTGTTTCAGCATCGCAACCGCATCAGACTCCGGCATCGCAAACTGCACCCGGTGCCGGGCAGCCACATCCAGCGCAAAAACCTTCGTGTAGACTTCCGTTGAACTGATGGACTTATGTCCCATCAGGCTTTGCAGAACTTTCAGCGGTATACCGGCATACAGCATGTGCATCGCATAGGAATGGCGGAACGTATGTGGTGTGACCGGAACAGAGAACGTCACACCGTCAGCAGCAGCGGCGGCAACCGCCTCCCCAATCCAGGTCCTGACCGTTCTGTCCGTCACTTCCCAGATCCGCGCTTTCTCTGTCCTTCCTGTGCGACGGTTACGCCGCTCCATGAGCTTATCGGGTCCACTCGCGAACGCAGAAAGGCCCACCCGAAGGTGAGCCAGTGTGATTACATTTGCGGCCTAACTGTGGCCAGTCCAGTTACGCTGGAGTCACTAGTATTTAGGTGACACTATAGAAGCGGCCGCGACAACTTGTCCACGTGGAATTCTAAGCTTAGGATCCCAATGTGCTGGAAAGAACACGGCACTGAAGCCTGAAGATGCTTTAACCTTTGAGGCAGGACTGCAATTCTTCGGAAAAGATGACCGGCTCAATGCTCGTGCGACATATTTCAACCGGCATGTAAGCGATGTGATCGCGTTTATTTACAATCCTGCCACCTTTCAATCGCAGTATGTGAACCAGGATGAGCAGGAAGACCAGGGATTTGAAGGTGAACTAACATGGAGGATCAGTAACAGTGCTACTTTGAAATTGAATTATACTTATGTGGATGGAAAGCTCACCACAACCAATAACGGAAAAGACACTACATATTTCAATTTAATCCGCCGCCCGAGAAATACTATTGGCGCCAACCTGGGCATTCAGGTGACCAAACAGTTTTTTATCAGTACATCTTTCCAGTCGCTCGGTGAGCGGTTCGACCAGGTGTACGATGCAAATTTCAACCTGGTGAATGTGCCATTGAAAGCGTATGTATTGTGGGATGCGTATGCGGAGTTCGGATTTACTGAGAGAGTGAAGCTGTTTGCGGATGTGAGAAATATTACGGGAAGTAAGTACCAGGAAGTGTATGGATATAATAGTCCCGGGTTTAATGGGTATGTTGGCGTAAGGATATCGTTATAAGTTCTTAGTTCTAAGTTCTTAGTTCTTAGTTGGGTAACTGTAATAGTACCCGACTTAGAACTAAGAACTTAGAACTTAGAACTATCTTTGCCGCTTTGCGTGAAACAAAAACATGGAATTCTCACTAGAAGCATTAATAACGGTCACGTTTACCCTTTTTGCGGTGATTGACATAGTGGGTTCAGCACCCTTGTTGATCTCGCTCAAACAGAAAGTCGGTGTCATTCACGAAGTGAAGGCCACCCTGATCTCCGGTGCATTCATGATCATTTTTTTGTTCCTGGGCAGTAAATTATTGAGTGTCCTGGGAGTGGATGTGCATTCCTTTGCCGTGGCGGGTTCGATTGTGATCTTTTTGTTAGGGCTGGAGATGATCCTGCGAATAGAATTCTTTAAATCCGATCCCGATCCGCGCAGCAGCACGGTGGTGCCAATCGCATTTCCTTTGATAGCAGGATCCGGAACGTTGACAACGATCATTTCCCTTCGGGCGAATTATTCGCAGTGGGTGATCCTGGTGGCGATCCTGTTGAATCTGATCATCGTATTTGCAGTGTTGAAGTCACTCGGACGTGTCGCCCGCATTTTAGGACCAGCAGGATTGACTGCTGTGAGAAAGTTTTTTGGTGTAATTTTGCTGGCCATTGCGGTAAAGATCTTTTCGACAAACGCGTATGCGTTGTTTAATTAATGCTTCAAAGGCAATGCAAAATGAAAAATGCAAAAGGTGGTGGTGCTTTGGTCATGTAGAATGGATGCAACACTCAATTTTACATTTTTAATTTTGCATTTTTAATTGTTTGCGCTTCGCGCAAATTGGTCCCGTAGTACAATGGATAGTATAAGGGTCTCCGAAGCCCTGGATTCAGGTTCGATTCCTGACGGGACTACCAGAATATGCCTCAAATGAAGTCCCAGCAAGGGTTTCATAAATTAGATATGTATTAGTTGTCTAAGTAGTTGGCTGATTTAGTTCACATTTCTATTTTAACTATTTTTCGGACAGCCGATCCAGGCTCTCTTGATTCAATGATGCCATAACTCATTTCGGTCCCTACATGTTTATTCTCTTTTGCAAACTTTTGCAAATATTCTTCATCATTTGCTGATTGAATCAAACTTAATAATTGTGCTCCGGCGGTAGTAAAATAATATACCAGGATTGATTGTACTGAACAATGGGCTTTTTTATTTAACATTAAAGCATACTTTCCATAAAATAGAACATCAGTTCTTGGTTTTTCATCTGTTCCAGGTAATTGGACAGTAAACTCACTACTAGAAGAAATTATACCTGCATCCTCAAGAATAAGCATGTCACTTAGATCAATCTCATAATCTTGCATATTTAATGCGTTGCCTCCCACCGTAGCTGGAATGATAACCCATTGATTAGCTATAATGGCGTATTTAGCCACTTTTGTGAAAATTTCAGCCTCGTGCTTTGATAAATTTCTCAACACTTCAATGGTTCTAAGAGAGAATGAATTCGGCGATTTTATTTCTCCAGCTAGAATTTTCGCCCATAGATTTTGCATTTCTTCATTGGAGACATTCTCAATAATAGAAAAAAAACGAGTAATCCAGTCTTTGTCAACAGGTTCGTTTGAAACGAGAGAGGTGGACTCAACTTGCTCAGCCGCCTTCCGTGCAACACTTTCAAGATTTTTTTGTTTTTCAGTTTCCTGAAATAATTGTCTCTGACGCATCCGATCTTCAAAGTTTAGTTCACTTTCTCGACTCTCCAGAGCCGCCTGTGTTTCTGCTTTTTTCAAAAGCAAAATGCGATAAGCATCTGCCTCAGCTTCATTACGTATCCCGATTGGTTTGTATAGTTTACCTACACCTTGACTAATAACTTCAAGGAGTTTATCAAAGAATTTAACTTCTACTTTTATAGTTACTTCTGCCATTTCAAATAATATATGAATAAAAACAATCCTTCTAACTCTTTTTAGTTTGATGTTTTAGAATGTGGGAAGACCAAAACTCATCTACATATCTCAATATTTCCTGCTCACTCCAAGGAGGAGAATTCACATCGTTTGTTTTAGACAGTGCCTTTTTGAATAACATGCTTCGGTCAATTTACTTTTTAGGTAAAATAGTATACTTGAGCGAAAAGCAATCATCAAACCAGCCTGAAGCGAGATATTCTCTTTTACTTCTAATTGCAATTAAAATCCAAGTGCTAATTCCGATATCCTTATCGGTAAGTTCTATTTCTATAATATTATTACTTTCCCATACAGGTTTGGATATAGAATCAATTTTATAACCATACTCCAAAGTTTCACCCAATGGATCGCTCGCGGTAATTACAAAAGTTAATTTATCACCAGACCGTAACACTAATTTTGTATTAATGTGGCTTTTTTCCGGTGTTGCAATATTTCCTAAATTATCTCTGACACTTTCTATTCGTGGAAAATAATCAGCTCCGGTTTCTTTTTTACTTCGGAACAGTACAATTCGATTTCTAATTTCTTCTGACATTCCTATTATTAAATGTTTCTGGTGAGGTAATAATTCTCTTCTATGCGCATCAGCATCTCTATAATCATTTAAATAATCCAAAAAAAGCAAGGTACTCCTCTGATCACCAAACACTGAGCTAAAAACACTGTCCCAATTTTTTTTTATAATTATTGCCAATTCGAAAAATTGAGAATAATATATTATTCGACTCTCAGCTGTTCCGAATTTTTGCTTCTTTAATTCTTCTTCTCTACGATCCTCCCAAGCTTTTATCCTTTCTTTTGTTATACCGCAATCATTAATCCAATCAACTCCATTCCTTTCGCTCATTATTTGATCAATGAAATCCCGCAAGGAGTTCTCGACGTCTTTTAATGCTTTAGATTCTTCCATCAAACTTTTTATATTACCAATTTCATTTTGCCAAATAACTATCAACATCACCCATAAATGAGAATGTCAGTTCGAAATCTTTTAACCCTTTTGTGATAATCTCAACAACTTGTTGATAATTGTTTTGATTATCTAAATAAATATGGGCATGAAATTTATTTTTTCTTTCAGGGCTTTGAATTAGCCGAATAGCCCAGGAATGAAGTCCGGCTAGATCATTAATAGGAAGAATAATTTCGCTTCTCACCGAATCCTCTTTTTCATATATTTTATCGTAAAACTCATCTTTGAAATTTAAACCATTTATAGAATCAAAATCGATGTCGTTGTCTGGGTCCAAAACGAGATTAATCCTAATTTTAATAAAATCAGTACGCGAAGCCATCACTTTATAATTTAGGCTAAAAGTAATTGTTACTGAGGTATTCCTTCTTTCTGAAATTACAAAATTTGCAAGATCGATGTACCGTATTAATACGCATCATATTGAAAGTCTCAAATTTTACATTCCAATTACATATAAAAAAGAAAATTAGAATCAGTCCTGTTGGAATAAGTCCCATAATTTTATAGAAATGCTTAACAAATGACGACAGTTCAAAAAGAACTTGCTGATCTTTTAATTTCTAAATTCAAGGAACATGAATATAATACGCTATTAATCGGTGAAATTTTTGCAATACAAAATATCAAAAGCGAATACACCATCGGAATGATACGGTATGTATTATCCCGGCTATTTCATCTAGGTTTTTTAGAAAGAGCAATGAATATAACCTCAGAGGGGTATCATCTAACAGATTCAGGTTGGCAATACGAAAGTTATAATCAAGTATTATCAGAAGAACTAAGGAAAAAGGAAAGAGAAGAAGCTCAAATCCAAAGCTCAATAGACTCCAACAAGAGTGTAATTTCTACTAACGAAATCGTTCAGGCTAACCTTGTAACCCAGAAACGACAAACTAGAATGTCGTTATGGCTAGCAGCTATTTCTTCAGTATTCATTATTATATCTACCTATTATCAATACCAAGACAAAACTAGTATTGAACTAAATCACCTGCAGAAAGAATTAAATTCGATATCTAAAGAATTAAATAAAATCAAGGGTACGCTAGAAGGCATACGGAATTCCATCGGTAGGAATAAGACCGATTCTATTCCATAGGATCAGATATGCAAGCTGGTTATCTAAGTAATTTATCTTTTTCCAATTCCGCATCTTGTTGAATCAATAAAGCTGTTGGTTCGCATGATTCAATTCCCATTTTTTCAAATTCAATTATTGGTTTACAAGCTTCAATAATTGCATTTAACCGTTCAATTTTTGCTTCCGGTTTTTTTAAAGTGCTAAGTTGCTTCAATGATTTTTCATATACTTTTTTCAAATTTTTGACATCTGAAATGCATTTATTTATGCAATTTGAACAAATAATTGGAATAGGATTTTTTAATGTTGAATATTCAAAATTGCGAGAACATTTTGCGCAACTTTTGCTTGTAAGGCTTTTTAAATACTTTCTTTTTTCCATTTCCTTACCGTAATCCTCATTTGCCAACTTGAATCCCCATCCAGAACCAACTAAAAATCCTAAAAGGCCAGTTATCGCACCTATAGTTGATCTAGCCTGTTTTCTTTCCTGGTCATTTCTAATACCAGTCTTAGCAAAAGATCCAGCAATGAAAAAAATACCACCAATAGTTAAACCAATAATTAAAGGGTAAAGTATAAACTTCATTATGCAATTAGTAAAAACCTAATATAATGAAAAACCAGGTAAAGAGAATTATTCGCAAATGCTTCTCAAAGCTAAAATATTCAGAAGGACCCAATTGAAAATTTTTAGCTGACCGCCTTCCAGCTGAAATGAAATATCAACCAGGCATTTACTTACGAGCTTTTTTCGTTCAGCGAAGAAAATGCAGGACATTGAGAATGTGCCAACAAAAGAAAGAACCGATAAAATGATCATCAGTATCTGATTTGTCTTTAATGGTTCGATTCCTGACGGGACTACCAGAATACAAGTATTCAAAATGAATTTCTTTCGCACTTTTCGTACTGGATTATCTGTCTTCAATTTGCACCACCTTACTATTATCATACACCTTTAAATCAATGAGCAGGTTATTGGGATCAATTCCTGCGCGGGTTGGTTGTTGCGGTACCGTCACTATGATTGTTTGTTTACCTGTTCGCAGTCGGTGCTGCTTCAGGTAAAGCACCTTGTCTGACTCCTTTCCTTCTGCTGGTCCGGCGAATACACCTATCTCTATCCAATCATTCATGGGTATATGGGTTTCATTCCCCATTTCGTCTGTGACATCTTTGCGTGCCTGTACTTCCAGCGTAACCTGCCAGGTACCCGATGTGGTCTTTTGCGCGGTTACCTTGTCGGTTTTAAGATCCCAAAAAGTATTTACTTCAAACAGATCGTGTAACAGGTACTGCAGTGTGTCGGGAGTAATTCCTTTTAGTTCCCGGTAAAGATCAAGTGTAGTGGGCAGGGGAGGTTTACCCGAGCCATGTTTTGTCAGCAATTGTTTCAACGCACCATTTACCTGTTCCTTACTGGTGTATTTGCTTAGGGCATACAAGGCAAAAGGCCCTTTGCGATAACCGTGGTATTGATCCATGGCACGAAGCAAAGGAACAGCCGCTTTAGTACGGGGTATTTCATATGTCTTACGGATCTGCGTAAGGTACCGTTGCAACTGTTCGTTGCCATACGCCTCCTCTAATACCTGCATGCCGGTGTAAACCGCAAAGGTCTCTGTTATGGCTATAGCTCCTTCCACCCTTGCCGGTACTAGTTGTGCAGCTCCCCACCATTGGTGTGCTGCCTCATGTGCCACTATATAAAAGGGAAGGTCGTAAGCATTTTGATCCTTTGGATTTAACAGGGAGAACCCTTCCTGATAATCGATGGTGGTTGCCTCCGCATGCATGCCCGAACCATAACCCGGATGCTCTACCAGTCGAAATATATTATAAGGATATGGTCCAAATTGTTGGGTGTAGTACTGTAATGCCGAACGTGCTCCATTCAGCATGCTGTTAAGATTAGCCGTATGATTGGGATGATGAAAGACCTGGATGGTTACATGATCCCATTTCGTTTCGTGCACAGCATACTTTGCTGAGAAGAAAGCATATTGATTTGGAATGGGGGCATTCGTAACATAATGAAAGTAGCGGCGGCAACCTGCTTTCCATGTACGATGCAATCTTCCTGGTGCAACGGCAACCTGGTCTTCATCCGTGCTTACAATGGATTCAAGACTTGTCTGATCATTTCCATATAAGCTATTACGCGCTTCCGGATCGTAAAGAGAAGGTCGTAGTGGACGTGGTGGAAGTCCATGCTTTTTTCTCAGACTTATATCAGTGATGCACCGGTAATATTGAAATCCGATAACAGGCAACAGCTGCCTGTTGGTAAAATAGGTACCATTATCTACCACAAGCGATTCAATCCCGCTGTTGGTAAACCCTTTTGGTTCATAATGCACCCTGAAGTTGATACGCAAAGAGTCTCCTGGTTGCAACGCATTCACAAGAACATAAATCCTGTCAGGAGCATTCTCTCCGGATGTTATCAGCTTTGCCTGCCGATCAAAAACGATCCCCCGGGTTGATACTCCACTAACGCCGGATAGCAGTACAGAGTCAATGGGGAATGCGCTGTTATTTACCAGTTGGTAAGTACCACTGATTGTCGCTTTATTCTGTTTGGGGAATAAATCAACCTGGCATTTTGTGCCGACAATTTCAGGTTGTGGCAGGTGTTCGAACCTTATAAACTGTTTTTCATATTGCACACTCTTGTCTGTTATTTCTGAGGTTGAAACATAATCATTCAGCATATGGTTATTATAAAGAATGAACCCTCCAACTGCTATGACCAGGCATATTGATAGTATGGTAGTCCAAATGGTTAACCCTTTAAAGCGGCCCATAGCCAATTGAAGGCGGGATTGAAAGCCTTCCTCTTTACTTCTAACCCAAAACAGCCTTGCGAGTACAGCCAGTAACAATGCCCACGCAGCCCAGTAAAACTTAAGCCATAACCACGGCCGGTGAGAAGGTCCAAAGCCGTTCATGTTACTATACGACCACCCGGTATCCGAACCATAAATGAGTAACTTATTTTCGATATCAAGCGTTTGAGCAAATGCGATATATCCATAGACAATCAGGATTACCAAATGCCCAATGTATTTCTGGTTGACGAGTACATGTACCAGAAGGGCAAGCAAAGCAAAGAGCAGGTAATCGGTAAGTTGAATGCCGAATAATGTTTGAAGGTATTGGCCCATTTCGAAATGGTGATAGCCGAGGCGCAGTTGCGTAAGTACGCCGGCCACCATCAGCAATATCAACCACAGAAGCAGGATAAACGTCAACCCTAAAAATTTACCGGTGAAAAGCACCCACTCTGGCACAGGTGCTGCACCGGAGATTTCACTCATAACTATCGTCATCGACGAGTTCCACGAGCGCAGCATCCATGCGGATCTGGGACTGGCGCTGGCGCGGGAAGCGTGGCGTGCGCGCGACGATCTGCGGCTGGTCGTCATGTCCGCGACGCTGGATGCCAGGCGCGTCTCGGCATACCTGAACGACTGTCCCATCATCGACGTGCCCGGGCGGCAGTATCCGCTGAGTATCAGGTACGCGCCCGGAACGGCAATCGACAGGGCGATCGCGTCTGAGATACCGCGGCTGAACGGCGCCATGTTGTGTTTCCTTCCCGGCGCGCCGGAAATCCGGCGTGCGTCTGAGCAGCTGGCTGGGGTCCGCGCGATCGGCGATGTGCCGGTCGTTTCGTTGCACGGCGGTCTTGATGGCGACGCGCAGGACGCGGCGCTGCGTCCGACCGGAAGCCGGCGCGTGGTTCTGGCCACCAACCTCGCTGAAACGACGCTGACCGTCCCTGACGTGACGTGCGTCATCGATACCGGGCTGCACAAAGTGGCCCGGTACGACGCGGATCGAGCCATCGACAGTCTGGAGGTGGAAAGAGTCTCGCAGGACTCTGCCGATCAGCGCGCCGGCCGGGCGGGACGCGTGAAGGCCGGTGCGGTCGTGCGGCTCTGGGACGAACGCGATCGCCTCCGGCCCCACCGCGAGCCGGAAATTGCGCGCGTGGACTTGGCGGCGTCCGTGCTCGACATCCTGGCCTGGGGCGGCGATCCGAGGGCCCTGGACTGGTTTGATCCGCCCCCGCCGCAGAGCATCGACGCCGCGCTGGCGCTGCTGGCGAGACTTGGCGCCGTTGACGGCGACCGGCTCACGGCCGTGGGCCGCGACCTGCATCGATTGCCGTTGCATCCGCGCCTGGGCCGGATGCTGACGGCCGCAGGCGGCGATCGCGCGATGGCGCGAGCCTGCGCGCTGCTGTCGGAACGACATCTGCTGCCGGCGCGTCGAGGATCGACGTCGTGCGATTTGGGGAAAG
>JADMIO011124255.1_pt1 | contig 10127 bp, 8 predicted proteins | sample 8958161 | NCBI WGS metagenome assembly JADMIO01 (sample SAMN16585339, study PRJNA669376) | soil metagenome | isolation source: Crop rotation soil | place: USA: Cullars Rotation, Alabama | collected 2011
GGGCTCGTCGCGCTGGCAGGGACCGGTGTGGTCGCCGCGACGCTGACGTTCGTCCTCCTCGCGCGAAGCTCGAGCTCGCCGCACACCGCGAGTCCGATCCCGGGTGATGCGATGCAGCTCGTGGACAGCGAACGCGTCGTCGAGCAGGTCGTCGATGCGGCCGTGCGCGTCGTCGATGCCGCCTCGGCGGCCGCCGTGGTCCCGGATGCGGTCGAGACGATCGCGGCTGTGGTGGCGCCGGTGACCGCGGAGGTGACGGCCCCGGTCGACGCGGCGGTGCCGGCGGAGGCGCCGAGCGATGGTCCGCCTTCGCGTCCGAACACTCGCGTGGCGATCGCCGCGCCGCACGATGCCGGGCCTCCGCCGCCGCGCACGATCGATGCGGGGAGCTTGCGCGATCGGCCGCCGGTGCGCCCCGTCGACACGGACCCCGCGCCGCCGGACGTCGTACATCGAAAGCCTCCGGTGGTTCCGCCGCAGACCGCGAAGCCGAGCTACAACCCGAAGAACTTCGACTGGCGCGCGTTCGTCCCGCACGCGACCAGTGTCGCGCGCGGCGTGGCCGAGGACGCGCGGCTCGTCGAGATCTCGCTGTATGCGGTGTCGCCCGATGGGCGGGTCGACCTGACGACGAAGCGAGACAGGAACACCGTGTTTCGTTTCCATTCGGCGCGCGAGGTGGGCTGCATCATCGAGGTGACGGTGAAGGCGAACGGGGTCGCGGCAAGGGCCACGGAGCGGAACTGCATGGCGGGGCGGTACATCTCGCTTCCGCGCTGCTCGACGGCGCGTGTGTGGGAGATGGCGAGGGCGAGGGGCCTGGAGGGCGATCTGGCGGATCTCTCGTTCAATGCGAGCGGCTGGATCGTCACGGGCGTCAGCATGATCACTTCGCCGGACGACGACTGCTGAGCGTGCGTCCCACGCCGATGGCGTAGGATGCGCCATGCCGTCGGTCCGGAGCTCGCTCGTTTTCATCGTGCTGGCCACCGCCTGCTCGCGCAATCCACCGCCTCCGCCGCAACCGGCGACTCCGGACGAGCTCGCGCAGAAGATCGTCACGGACGCGGGTGCCAGCGCCGCCGTGCCCGCCGATGCCGCGGGGGTGGCAACGCCGTCGACGCGGCGGTCGCGACCGCGTTCGCGCTCGCCGTCGTGTATCCGTCCGCCGGGAACCTCGGCGGTGGTGGCTTCGCCGTCGTACGCACGGCGGCGGGCAAGGCGGTCGCGCTCGATTTTCGCGAGGTCGCGCCCGCGGCGGCGACGGAGACGATGTTCCTCGACGCGAAGGGCAACCCGACCGAGGATTCGCTGATCGGGCACCGTGCCTCCGGCGTTCCGGGTGCGGTCGCGGGCCTGTGGGCACTCCACGAGAAGCTCGGCAAGAAGCCGTGGAAGGAGCTCGTGGCTCCGGCGATCGAGCTCGCCCGCGACGGGTTCATCGTCGACGAGCGGCTCGCGGCGTCGCTCAAGCGCCGCGCGGTGGCGTTCGCGAAGTCGCCGGCGACCGCGGCGATCTGGATCCCGAACAGCGTGCCCCTCGCGGCCGGGACGACCGTGAAGCTCCCCGATCTCGCGAAGACGCTCGAGCGGATCGCGGAGCGCGGGCCCGACGGCTTCTACAAGGGCGAGACCGCGGCGCTGATCGTGGCGGAGATGAAGGCGGGCAACGGGATCATCACCGCCGCGGATCTCGAGGCCTACAAGCCGGTGTGGCGCGAGCCGCTGCGGTTCGCGTATCGCGACCACTCGATCGTCTCGATGCCACCGCCGTCGTCGGGCGGCATCGTGCTCGCGATGACCGCCGGGATGCTTCGATCGGTGAAGCTCGAGGGGCTGCAGTGGCACGGCACCGAGCACGTGCACCACCTCGCGGAGGTGTGGAAGCGCGGGTTCGCGGCGCGCAACGAGCTGCTCGGCGATCCGGCGTTCGCGAAGCAGATGCCGATCGCGAAGCTACTGTCGCCGAAGTACCTCGATGCGATGGCGGCGACGATCACCGACAAGGCGACGCCGGCGCGCGACGTGCTGCCGCTCGTCGAGGGTACCCACACGACCAACCTGTGCGTCGTCGACGGGAACGGCATGGCCGTCGCGCTCACGACCACGCTCAACACCGGCTTCGGCAGTGGCGTGACCGTGAAGGGCGCGGGCTTCCTGCTCAACAACGAGATGGATGACTTCACGGCGAAGCCTGGGGCGCCGAACACGTTCGGGCTCGTGCAGGGCACGACCAACAAGATCGAGCCGGGCAAGCGGATGCTGTCGTCGATGTCGCCGTCGATCGTCGAGGACGCGAAGGGCGAGCTCGTGATGCTCGCGGGCGCAGGCGGCGGACCGCGGATCATCACCGCGGTGTGGCAGACGATCTCGAACGTGATCGACTTCGGCAACACCGCCGCGCTGGCGGTCGCGAAGCCGCGCGTTCACCACCAGCACCTCCCGGATCTCCTGCGCATCGAGGCCCAGTCGATCGACGAGAAGACCGACGCCGAGCTACGCGCCCGCGGCCATGACGTCGACTGGAGCTGGCAGGAGAGGCGCGAGTTCGGCGCCATCACCGCGATCGTGAAGAGCTCGACATCCGGGTGGGACGGCACCGCGGATCCGCGTGGCGGCGGTGCGGCCATGGGCGACTGACCCTGACCGGACCTGACCGCCGTCCTACGAACCGCTCGGAGGCGCCAGGTCCGGGCATCTTGTCGACGGTGAGATGTGGGGTCGAAGCTGCTAGGCTCGATGCCCATGCCCGATCCCCGACAGATGTCCGAGAGCGGCATCGACGTGTATCCGCGCCTGCCGGTCCCCAAGCGCGAGAGCGAGGCTCGCATCCCGCAGGGCTCCGGCGGTGGCGGCAAGTGGAACAAGGCCGTCATCGGCGTCGTCTTCGGAGCCATGGCCGCCGGGCTCGTCCTCGGCATGGTGCTCCGTCCGATGGTGGCGCCCGACAAGCGCATCGGCGACCTGACGAAGAAGGCCGAGGAGGCCGATCGCGCGGCGGTCGCGCAGAAGCAGCGCGCCGAGAAGCTCGACCAGAGCCTCGTGGAGGCGATGAGCCAGAAGAAGGCCGCCGACAGCAAGCTCGCGGAGGCTCAGAAGGCGCAGACCTCGCTCGCCGACAAGGCGGCCGAGCTCGAGAAGGCCGCGAACGCATCCAGGTCCGAGCAGGCCAAGCTGCAGGCCACCGTCGACAAGAAGTTCGGCGTCGTGTCGGCCGACGGCGACAAGATCCGCCTCCAGCTCGTCGACAAGGTCCTGTTCAAGACCGGCGACGATCAGCTCACCGACAACGGCAAGCTGATCATCGACAAGGTCGCCGTCGCCCTGAAGGAGCTCTCCGACAAGCAGGTCTGGGTCCACGGCCACACCGACGACCAGCCGATCTACATCGCCCCGCCGCCGAAGGGCCCGCCGCCCAAGAAGGGCGCGAAGGTCGTCCCGCCGGTGAACCCGCCCGATGGCCGCTTCGCGACGAACTGGGAGCTGTCCGCCGCCCGCGCGCTCACCGTCGTCCACCACCTGCAGGACGTCTCGAAGCTCGACCCGACCCGGCTCGCCGCCCTCGCGTTCGGCCAGTACCAGCCCATCTCCCGGGGAAACAAGGCGCTGAACCGGCGCATCGAGATCGTGCTCTACCCGAAGCCCGCCCTCGCCCGGAAATAGGGACAGACACCAATTGCACAACTTGGTGCGTGCAACCCCGCGCAATCTCACGAGCCGTGGGGACAGACACCCGTTGCACCACTAGCAAGTGGGTTGCATCTGGTCGTGATTCTGTCTTCGCAATGCGATTGCAAGTTGTGCAATGGGTGTCTGTCCCCATCGCCTCAGTGATCTCGCGACGTTGCGAGGACTAAGTTGTGCAATTGGTGTCTGTCCCCACTCTGAGCTTGAGAGCTGGAGGTTGGGAGTGATACTTCCAGCTTCTTATGAGGACCTGGATCTGCTTCGTCCTGGTGGCGGCGTGCGCGAATTCGAAATCGGGTGACGGGCCCGGGCCCGAGCCGGGGACGCCCGATGCGCGGGTCTCGGCCGATGCGCGGCCGGCGGTGGATGCGTCGGTGCCGTCGATCGACGCGGCGCTGTCGCCGATCGATCAGTGCTTCCAGGGGCTGGTGGCGCCGGATCCGTCGAAGCCGAAGCCGAACTACAACCAGTTCGCGCCGGTCGTGAACTCGCACTGCACGGGGACGAACTACCAGAACATCCAGGGGGTGCAGAAGGTGGTGTTCCTCGGGGACTCGATCACGGCGGGGACGCCGCCGACGTTGCCGACGGACTTCTACCGGACGCGCGTGGCGAACGAGATGCGGACGAAGTTCGGGCCGTTCATCGACGTGAAGGACTGCTCGAAGTGGGGTGCGCGGGCGGATGACCTGCTGCTGCCGCCGAACAACCAGATCGCCGACTGCTTCGGGCCGGTCGAGGCGAAGAAGACGCTGGTCGTGATGACGATCGGCGGCAACGACATGAACTCGATCGCCGGGGACGCGAGCGAGGGCGACACGCCGGCGCAGACGATGGCGAAGGTGGATCAGTTCCTCGCGCTGCTCGAGAACACGATCGCGTACGTGAAGAACCCGGCGCACTTTCCGAACGGGGCGTACCTGGTGTTCGCGAACATCTACGAGTTCACCGATGGCACCGGCGATCTGCTGTCGTGCCCGGCGGCGGGGCTCGCGGGGTACAGCGGCGCGGCGGCACCGCAGATGACGCAGGCGTACCTGCACGCGACCGAGCAGTACATGCGGATGGCGGTGCAGTACCAGGTCGACATGGTGTTCATGCTCGAGAACTTCTGCGGCCACGGCTTCCACGCCGGCGATCCGAACAGCATCTGCTACCGCGGCCCGGATGCCGAGACGTGGTTCGACCTCACGTGCATCCATCCGAACCCGGAAGGCCACGGCGAGCTCGCGAAGCTGTTCAAGACGACGATCGCCGACTGAAGCCCGACAGCGCGCAGGGGTGACCCAGGCGGAGCTGGCACCGACCTCGAAGCTGATACCGATCAACGCTGGCGTTCGACGAAGCTCACGAGATCCGCGTCGGCGGCCTGGCCCAGCGTCTCGACCCCGGCGGCGGAGTCGCGGGCGGGGACGGCGCGCCCCAGGCGCGAGAACACGAGGAGCGGGATGCCGTCGAGCTCCTTCTCGGCGCGGAGGTCGCGGACGACGTCGTTGACGCCATCGGAGCGCAGGTCGAGGAGGATCGCGCGGGGCCGGAGGGCGCGGGCGAGGCGCGACAGCTGCACGAGGGCGCGCGTCATCGACACGACGGTGTAGCCACGCGCCGACAGCAGGAGATCGAGCTGCTGGAGGCTCGCGCGATCGTGCTCGACGATCAGCACGACGCCGCGATCCTTCTCGGGCGCGGACTCGGGGGGCACGTGCACGAACGGGAGCGGCTGGCTGATCGGCTTGCCCGCGTCGCGGGAGCGGTAGACGGCGAGGGCGACCTTGTTGAGGAGCTCGTCGACGTTGAACGGCTTCTCGACCAGCTCGCTCGCCCCGAGCGACGCCAGGTTGAGCTCGAGGCCGTGGACGGCGGTCATGATCAGGACCGGGACGTCCTGGAAGGCCGGATCCTCGCGGAGCGCCTGGAGGAACTGGCGGCCGTTCATGCCGGGCATCATCAGGTCGAGCAGGATCGCGTCGGGGCGGGCGGCATGGGCGCTCGCGAGCGCGGTCTCGCCGTCGACCGCGAGATCGACCACGTAGCCCTCGTCGGTCAGAACCTGCCCGAGCGTCTCGCGAACCATCGGTTCGTCGTCGACGACAAGTACACGGCCTTCCCTCATCGGTGATCTCGCGTTCGCACGGTCGGTAGCCAACCGAGCATTCGGAAGGCCCAGCGTACCACCCGCTCGCGTCACGGGTGTACCATCCAAAAGAGATGTCGTCGTCGTCGACGGTGCCGCCGCTGGCACGCGCATACGAGACGCTGCGTCCCAAGATCCTGCAGCGGCTTCTCGAGCTCCGGAGCACGCTCGATCCGTCGCTCGGTCGACTGGACGACACGACCGCGCGCAACCAGATCGGCGCGGTGCTCGACCACCTCGGGAACTTCATCGCGACGGGCGACCTCGGCCTGCACCGCGCGTTCCTCCACACGTTCCTGGCGATGCGCGCGGCCGAGGCGCAGTCCCCGGCGAGCGTGCTCGCGATGCTGGTGGCGATCGGCGACACCGCGGCCCACGTCGCGCAGGAGGACGGCGCCGGGACGATCGAAGGTGCCGAGCTGACGCTGCTGCTCACCCGGGTCACCGCCAGCACCGCGCGCGCCGTCAACGATCTGATCGCCGACGAGCTCGAGCGCCGCCTCGCGAACTGGAGCGAGCTCTCGAAGCGGGAGAGCAAGCGGTCGTGAACACGCCGACGCCCACACCGGGGATCCGCATCGCGGGTTCGACGAACGTCGGCAAGGTCCGCACGACGAACGAGGACTCCATGCTCCTCGAGCCCACGCGCGGGCTGTACGGCGTGCTCGACGGCATGGGCGGCGCCAACGCCGGCGATGTCGCCTCGCAGACCGCTCGCGACGCGATCCGCGACTTCGTCACGCAGCGCCGCCTCAACCTCGCGCCGAAGGCGTTGCTCGAGGGTGCGATCATGGCCGGCTCGGCGGCGGTGCACGCGTCCGCGCAGGCGAACCGCGCGCACCACGGCATGGGGACCACCGTGGTCGCGTGCATCGTCGTCGATGCCAAGCACGTGATCGTCGGGCACGTCGGCGACAGCCGCGCCTACCTGCACCGCAACGGCCGGCTCCAGGCCCTGACGCGCGACCACACGATCGTCGAGGAGCTCGTCGATCGCGGCCTCCTCTCGGCGGACGAGGCGGAGCGCCACCCGTACAAGAACGTGCTGTCGCGCAACCTCGGCGCGCGGTCCGAGTGCAAGGTCGACCTCATCGAGCTCGAGCTCGTGCCCGGCGATCGGCTCCTCCTGTGCTCCGACGGGCTCTACGGCTACGCGACGCCCGAATCGATCCAGTACCTGCTCGGCTCCGGCGATGACCCCGAGCACGTCGCGCGCGATCTGGTCGAGCTCGCGCTGCGCGGCGGCGGCGGCGACAACGTCTCGACGATCGTCATCGAGGCGCCGCCCGCGGCGCAGAGCTCGACGGAGGTCGTGCGGACGAGCGGTGCGATGGCGTGGTGGCAGAAGCGCCAGCGCTTCCTCCAGGTCTCGAAGGAGCGCGGGCTCACGCGCAACCCGATCGTCCGCGGCCTCGATCCCAACGACGCGCTCGAGGTCGTCGCGCTCAGCCTGTGTCAGGCCGTGTTCCACGATCTCGAGAAGTCGACCGGGGTGAACGTCTGGACGTTCGCCCAGAACCTCGCCGGCGGCTGGTTCGAGCGCGGCGGCGATTGGGCTTCGGTGCGCGGCCTGGTCGACATCCTCAGCCACAGCGCGCGCACGGTCGTCGACGAGATCCGCGTCGCCGATGTCGGGCTCGGCTTCCTGCTCGACGTCGCGGTGAGCCGCGCGCTCGTCGTCGCCGAGCTCGCGCTCGGTGGCCTGCTCGCGGAGCGCCTGCGCCAGGTCGATACCGACCTCATCCACCTGCACACCGCCCAGCAGGAGACGATCGACGCGCCGACCGACGACACGATGGACACCGGCGAGCGCTTCGTCGATCGCCCGACGATCCCGTTCCTGCGCCCGGATCGCCCGGTCACGGTGTCGGGCATCTCGAGCGAGGTGATGGACGCGATCGAGAAGACGATGACGATCGCCCGCGCGCGCACCGCGCCGCGCGCCGAGCTGGTCAAGCAGATGCTCGTCGCGATCGAGTCGATCGCCGCCGAGGGCAGCGGGAACTTCGCGACCGCCGTGCTCGCCGCGCGCGAGCTCTACGGCGTGCGATCCGTCGACGACGTCGGGATCATGCCGCTGTTCGAGGCGCTCGACGCCGCGCGGCTCCTCACCACCTCGAGCGTCCACCAGATCCAGGCGACCGAGCCGAACCGCGCGCGTGTCCTCCTCGCGATCAGCGCGGCCTATCAGCGACTCGTCGGCGCGATGACCGGGCTCGTGCTCGAGGCCGTCGCGCCCTACAGCGAACGGTTCCGCGAGGTGCAGGGCAAGACGACCGAGCTGCGCGACAAGGTCGGTCGCGCGGAGAACCATCGCTCGGAGCTCGAGCGCCGGGTTGCCGACAACATCGACCCGAGCCTGCCATGGGGCTCGCGAGGATCGACCCAATGGTGACCCGAGGCTCGACCACGATGTCCGACGCCGATCTGACCGAGTCCGTCCGCGTCCTGCGCGACGAGGTTCTCGACACGGTCGAGCACGGCGATCGCGATCCGCCGGGTGCCGAGGTCTTCGACGCCGTGTTGCGGGCACTCGCGATCGGCGGCAACGAGTCGTCGCAGGGGCTCGACCTGAACCTGCACGATGCCGTCTCGCGCCGCCTCGCCTGGGGTGACAGCGAGGAGGTCGTCCTCGCCGACGCCGAGCTCGTCTTCGATCGCCTGATGGTCTCGGTCGGTCGCGCGTTCCGTGATCCCGCCGATCAGATGGTGGTGATCGAGGCCGCGACCCTCGTCTCCGTCACCGTCGCGCGTGTCGTGTCGCTCGCCGCGGTCGCTCGCGCCTCGCGCGATCGCGCCGCCCGGCTCCGCGAGGAGATGGCGCAGCGCCAGCTCAACGAGGTCCTCGAGAAGCAGAAGGCCGCGATCGTGCACCTCGAGCGCGAGCTGAAGAACGACTTCAGGTAGTCGGGAGGTCGGCCGTCACGGCGTCGAGCAGCGCGTCGAGCCCTGCGTCGCGATCGACGAAGCGATGCACGAGCTCGTGCGTGCCCTTGCCGCTGCACCGCACGATCCGCCGCGCGGAGGGCCGGATGCGGCGCACGCCGAGCATGATCGGCGGGAGCCGCGGATCGCCGGCCTCGAGCTCGGCGACGACGGCGTCGAGGTGGATGTTCTGGACGGCCTCGGCGATGCTCGTCTCGTCGGTGGCGAACAGCACATCCCAGCCGCTCGTGACGTAGAGCGCCATCGCGCCCCGCTGGCGGTGCTCGTCCCCGACGACGAGCACGCGCAGGCGCTTCGTCGGCTTGCCGAACGGTCCAGACAGCCGCTTCGCGCCGGCGACCATGCCCTGCCATTCGATCGCGGGCTCGATCAGGCGAATCCCGAGGGCCCAGCTCGGCGCGGTCGCTTCGCGCACGACGTCCCCGATCACCTCGAACGCGCTGCCATTCGCCGGGTCGACCAGCGCCAGCGAGAGGCGCGTCCCGATCGGGAACCAGGCTGCCGTGTCGAGGCAGACCCCTTCGTTGGACACATCGCGCGTCCGACACACGGCCATGTCGCCGCCGAGGAGGGGCCGCGCGGTCGCCGCGACGTCGAGGCGGTAACGGGGAGAGCGGCGCGACACGGTAGACCAGTCTGCCACGGACCCACCGACGAAGGGCTCGGCGCCGGAGAGGATACGACCCGAACGCGGCGCGTGGGTCGCGGCAATACATGCGATGACAGCTCCGTTTCCGCCGGGCGCATTGACCGGGTGAGGGGGCCGCGCGAACCTCACGGCATGCGCAAGCGAGCCGCGAGGCGAGCACCGACTCCTGCCTTCCTGTGGGCCGCGTGCGCGATCGCGGTCGCGGTGCCGCGCACGGCGCTCGCCGAGGATCCGTGCGAAGGGGGAGAGGCTCCTGCACCGGTCGACGGTGTCAGCGCCCCGCCTCCGATGCAGCCTGCGCCAGCCCCTCCGCCGCCGGACGCGAAGTCGCCCCTGCGCTCGAGCCGGATGGCGCGCGATATCGTCGTCGAGGTTCCGAACGAGCGCACGACGCCGAACAAGATCGGGCTCGCGGGGCTCGCCGCGGGCGGGCTCCTCGTCGGCGCGATCGGCCTGTACTTCCATCTCGACGCACGCGATGCGGTCGACGCCGTCGAGGCCGATCGCTTCACCGGCGAGGCGTGGACGGCCGAGAAGGTCGAGCTGGTCGACCGCGCGGATCGCTCGTCGACCCGCGCCGGCATCGCGTACGGCATCGGCGGCGCGATCCTGATCGGCGCGATCGTCGGGTTCATCGTCACGGATCCGAAGTCGCAGACCTCGGTCATCCGCACCTCGCAGATCACGCCGACGGCGGGTGGCGCCATCGTC
>JADMIO010007507.1_pt1 | contig 10126 bp, 6 predicted proteins | sample 8958161 | NCBI WGS metagenome assembly JADMIO01 (sample SAMN16585339, study PRJNA669376) | soil metagenome | isolation source: Crop rotation soil | place: USA: Cullars Rotation, Alabama | collected 2011
GCGGAAGAATTGGATGAATTGAAGCGTAAGATTCTCGAGAGCGGGGAATAAACACCATGAATGCTGAATTAGGGGCGGTTTGCAACCGGGCATTGGAAGCGCTGTTTAACGGCGCGCTGCAAGGGATTTTCGTCGTGGGCCTGTTTTGGCTCGGTTTAAAGCTGACACCGGGCCTGAATGCGGCGACGCGCTACGCCGCCAATTTCGCCGCGCTTCTAATTGTCGCGGCCCTGCCTCTCCTGGAATTTGCCCGCCTCTCCGATTGGGGAGGACAAACAGAAGGAATCGTGGAGGAGAGTGAATCCCCTGTCCTTTCGGCAATTCCGGAGCCGGAGGAGACAGCAGCCAGCGCCCCTGTTGCGGAATTTGTTCAGACTACCGAAGCGACGGAACCGTTAAGTGCCGCGGACGAACCGGACGAACCGGCCGCGACGGGAAGCACCTCATGGAAATTCTCCGTTCCGGCAATCGTTGCGGCCACTTTATTGACTGTCTGGGTTTTCATCGCGGCGTGCCGTCTTGCCCGCCTGCTTCGACAATGTTTTTTACTTCGCGCGATCAAACGAAAAGCCCAGCCGGCGCCGCAGGACCTGGAAGAACGCTTCGCGGTTCTGCGCCGCGAAATGCGAGTTCGCCGGCGTGTGGAACTGGTCCTGTCCGAAGTGCTGCCGGCGCCGATTGCCGCGGGATTTCTGCATGCGCGCATCCTTCTGCCATCGAAACTGGTTTTAGCGGAGCGCCCGGCGCGCCTTGATGGAATTCTCCGCCACGAACTCGCGCATGTCTGCCGCTGGGACGATTGGACAAACCTGATCCAGCAGATGGCGCATGCGATTTTCTTTTTTCACCCCGCTGTGTGCTGGCTCTCGAGCCGCCTCAGTGTGGAGCGCGAAATAGCGTGTGACGATCACGCTCTGGCCGCGCTTTCGAGCCGGCGCGAATACGCGCTGTTGCTCACGGAATTTGCCAGCCGGATGCAGGGCCGCGATTGGGCGGCGGCGCCCGGAGCCTGGAGCAAAAATGGTCAACTCAAAGAAAGGATAGCTATGATACTAAATGCAGACAGAAACAGATCAACTCGCCTCGGGCGGGCAAGCGCAGCGCTGCTCACGGTGGCGGCGGCCCTGGTCGCGCTTTTCGCGATGCAGGCTGGTCCGCGAGTGGCGCTGGCGGATGACTCCGCCGCCGAAAGCGGAGCCGCAACCACCGCTTCAATAACGGTGAGCAGCGAAGATGGCGTGCAGACGATTACTGCAACTCCTCCGGCGGCTGGAATTGTCGCGCCGGCGGTGATTGCGACTGAGCCACACGGATTGGTGGCCGCTTCGGGACCACGCGTAAAATCGGATCTGCACATCGCGCCGCCTTCGATTGCCGTTGCCGCCAACGTGGCTCCAATGGCATCCGTCGCGCTCCCGGCGCTGCCGGCTCTCGCAGCAGATTTGCCTCCTGATCCGCCGAATGCCGGAAATCCGCCCAGCCCGCGCAATCGGGACCTGGAAAAAAGACTCGAACGATTGGAACGCCTGGTGGACAAACTGGCCAACGAAAAGAAAGGCGAGCGCAAAAGCGACATGCATTTCGAATTCAAGGACGATTTCGGCCCGAAATTTCAGGAGAAAATGGCCAAATTGGAAACCGATTTGAAGAATAAATTCGAGAATCCGGAATGGCAGCGCGGGATCGAGGAACACGCCAAACGCGCGGCGGAAGAAGCGGCGCGCCATGCCGAAAAAATGTCGCGGGACATGGCGCGGCTGAACGAGAAGTTCCAGAACCGAAACATCACCGAAGAGAAACACATTGAAATTCACAGTGACGGCGCGCCGGCGGATGTGAAGCGGAGAGCCCTCGAAGAGCAGCACCGCGCGCTGGAGAAGCAGCTTCACGCCATCGAACGGCAACTTCAGGCCATCGAGCAGGAGCATGACCACGCTGATCGAGATCGTGAACGGGCAGAGCGAGACCGCGAACGCGCCGACCGGGATCGCGAGCGCGCCGATCGCGACCGTCAACGGGCCGAACAGGAGCGCAACCGGGCGCGCGAACAAGCGGACCAGGATCGCCAGGAAAAGCAAAATAAGGACGCGGACGAATCGCCAAAACCTGAGCCAAAAAAGCGAAAGCAATAACGTTTGGCGTTTGAACAGGAGCTACCTTATGAGCGCGCTTGCCACCAAAGAAACCGCCGCGGCCGGACCCACCGTTCACCTGGAGTTCATCCAGAATCAGGCCGGCCTGCCGGAAGCTGAAGGATTGGCGGCCGTTGATTCTTATCATCGCGCCGTTTTCATGCACCACCACGCGCGTGACTTCGAGCGGTTTCAGCAGCAGGCGCGCATCCATTCCGACCGCCTCGCGCACCTGGAGGGGCGTCTCGGAGAAATTAACGCGAAACTCGCGGGCCAGGAGAAACTCGTCGCGGTAAAAATCGATGGCGAACCGGATGTGCAACCGTCCGCGCCATGGAACATTTGGGACCGGGCGATGTTTGGGGCAGCGCTGGCTGGGGTGCTGGCGCTGCTCGTTTTTGGCGTGCTCAACATTTCTTTTAATCTTCTCGAGTCCGGCCTGGTCACGTTCGTGGAGACTCCGATTCGAGCCTATTTCTGGGCCGCTTTGCTTCCGGTCGGCGCGCTTGCGGTAAAGGTGGGCTGGGATTTTCTCCAGAGCCGCCGGAAGCGGGAGGTTTATCTTTGGTGCTGCCTCACCCTCGGGATTCTTGGAGTGCTCATTTGGATGAGCGCTTACGCAACTGTTTACCCGACTCTTTCCAAGAGCACCTCCGAGCAAATCGAAGCTTTAAGTGTTTTCAATAATTCGGCCGCCCGTCCGGGCACAACCGCTTCCGGAGTGAAATGGACCGACGTTGCCATCGTAGCCTCGCAAGCCACCGCAGAAATCTTTCTATCCGCCGTCCTGGGCATTTACATGACCATGATCTATATGCGGCACCGCCCGGTGCGGCTCGCGGAAAATCCCGTGTTTCGCCAACTGGATCAGGAACGCAGAAGCCTGGAAGAAAACGTCGAGCGTGAACGAATTGCCATGGGCGAGGCGAAAGGTGGAGAGAACCGGCTCGAAAACCAGCTTTCCGCGCTGGTTTCTTACGCCAAATCGCTATTCCAACATGAGGCCGCGCTTCGGCGCGATCAATTGCACCAGAAGCGACTGTTGCTCGACCAGATTTCCGAACAGTTGCGCAACCAACTGCAAACCATGCAGTCCATGCAGAACGGCGGGCTTCCTCAGATTGAACGAGGCGGCTCGGTGATGGTTGATCGCGAACACGTCAACAACGGGAAATAACATGCGCGCTGCACTTCTTCTGGCTCTTTTTTGTTTCACCAGCTTCGGCGCGGAGAATCCCGTTCCCGCTACAAAACCGGCGCGGTACATCGTCGGCATCTCTCCTTTTCTTCAAGATAAAGAGAAGGATGAAGTCTTCCGGCGTGTAGCCGGGTTTCTTCTCGAGGACGCGCCGCTCGGTTCGTCCCTCTGGCTTTACGATGCTTTTAACATCCGGACCATATCGCAAATCAACATCCCTGAGGTGCGGGCCTTCCGAAGCAGCAAGACCCGCGCAAATCAGTTCAAGGAACAAATCGGGAAGTTGCGCGCGTTCCTCGCCGAACAGCATCCAAAGCCGGAGGCAAAGAGTCTCAACTTTGAACGAGCCGTCCGCTTGCCACAGTTCCTGGATTTCATTGGCGAAAATCTTGCGAATTCAGGCGCTGAACTTTCCATCGTCGTTCTTGGCAGCCCATTGTACGTGGATGAAAAAGAGCCGTCCTTTTCAATGGTCGATGGAGCGTTTCCTTCGGATGGCCATTTGCTCGCCTCACGCGAACAATCGGTTTACGGACTAAAATCGCGCGCAGGCATGCTCAAGCAGGCGGTCATACATTTATGCTGGTTCGGCGATCCGTGGGTTTCGGATGTGCACCGCGAGAAAATCGGCCGTTTCTGGTCGCTTTTCTCCGAAGGACAAGGCGCTTCGCTGGTGACCTTCTGCGGCGACCTTCCAACCGTCTTCAATGCCATCAAAAGTGGAACGGTGCTCGTCGCGAACCATGAAACTCGTTATGAACTGGACCGCTCGAATACCAAGATCGAAATGCTGCGAATCAGCCGCGACATTTCCACCGGCGATTGGATCACGCGGGATATTGTTTCCAATGCCGCGAGCACTCCGCCCTCGACGACGGTCGGCCCCATGAAGATTGGGATTCGGTGGAAAGGAAACATCGACCTGGACCTTTATGCCACGCCACGGCATGGGGCGCAGACCCTGTTCTTTGAGAATACCCGCATTCCCGAAGGCTATTATTTTAAAGACCATCGTTCATCTCCGGAACGTGAATATGAATTCATCGAGTTTGAAACTCCCGTGGATGTATGGAAGGTCGAGGCCAGCATTAATTTCTTTGCCGGGCGCGCCCCCTCCCCTCCGAACGGAGAAGTTCGGATAGAATTCGCCGGACGAATTTATACTGGCCACTTCTCGCTCGCGGCGCGCCGCGGAAATGAAGGAAGGACTGGCTCCGAGCAGGGAGATTACTGGGCAGAACTGGACATTCCGAAAATCCTGAAATTGCGCGATCAACCGCAAGCCACAGCCGCGCGGTGAGGGACCCGCAAAACAAGACCTTGCGGAGCTATGGGGCTCTTTCGATGTCGCCGCTTATACAAAGAGCATTCCACAAGATAATTACTGGGCTATCGAGCCGATCATGCTCGTACCCGAGAATGCTTATCGATGCGGTGTCGAGCATGAGGTGGCGGGCTTTCGCCAGCGGTATGCCAATCCAAGTCGCGGCGAACGCCCGGAGCATGTGGCCGTGAGAAAACAAGGCGACGTTTCCGGTAAATCCTTTGACCTGCGCGATCACTCGGTCAGCCCGTTCGGAGATTTGAGCAACGGATTCTCCTCCCGGGCAGCCATCATTGAAAATGCTCCAGTCCGGACGCGCCTTGCGAATTTCGTCCGAAGTTAGGCCCTCGTATTCTCCGTAATCCCATTCCGCGAGGTCTTGGTTTATCTCCGCTGCGCTCAGCCCGGCGAGTTCGCACGTCCGCCTCGCGCGAGATAATGGACTGGTCCAAATCCGGCTGAATCGCAGGGCACGGAGAGTTTCACCCAGGAGGCGAGCCTTGCGTTCTCCATTTTCGGTGAGTGGAATATCCGTGCGACCGGTGTGCTGGCCAGAAAGCGACCAGGCAGTTTCGCCATGCCGAATCAAATAGATTCGCACAGACATATTAAGCAGAGCGTCTGGCTTTAGAATCCCACCGCCAATTCCGAATTTCGGGCATGTCTTCGCCGTATTCCGTGATGTACCGTTTGTGCTCGATAAGCTTGTCCCGGAGTTCTTGTTTGACGTAGGCAGCCCTGCCGCCGAGGCGCGGAACGCGGTCGATCACATCGCCAACGAGGTGAAAGCGATCGAGATCGTTCAGCACGACCATATCGAAGGGCGTCGTGGTCGTTCCCTCCTCTTTGTATCCGCGCACGTGAATGTTCGAATGGTTGGTTCGGCGATAGGTGAGTCGATGGATCAGCCAGGGATAGCCGTGATAGGCGACAATGATGGGCTTGTCCTTGGTGAACAGCAGGTCAAAATCCCGATCCGTTAAACCATGCGGATGCTCCCGGCGCGGTTGCAGTTTCATCAGATCAAGCACATTGATGACGCGGACTTTTAGCTCCGGAAAGTAGCCGCGCAGCAAATCGACGGCGGCCAGCGTTTCTAAAGCCGGAACATCGCCCGCGCAGACCATCACGACATCCGGTTCGCCGCCATTATCATTGCTCGCCCACGGCCAGATGCCGATCCCCTTGGTGCAATGCTTTATCGCGCTATCCATGTCCAGCCATTGTGGGGCGGGCTGTTTTCCAGCTACGATTACGTTGATGTAATTCCGGCTGCGCAAACAGTGATCGGTGACCGAGAGGAGCGTGTTCGCATCCGGCGGCAAATACACCCGAATGACTTCGGCTTTCTTGTTCACCACATGATCGATAAAACCTGGATCCTGGTGGCTGAAACCGTTGTGGTCCTGACGCCAAACATGAGACGAGAGCAAATAGTTCAGCGACGCGACCGGACGCCGCCAGGCAATGTGCCGCGTCACTTTGAGCCATTTCGCGTGCTGATTGAACATCGAATCGATGATGTGAATGAATGCTTCGTAGCAGGAGAAGAAGCCATGGCGGCCAGTGAGCAAATAACCTTCCAGCCAGCCTTCGCATTGATGTTCGCTTAGCATTTCCATCACCCGGCCATCCGGCGAGATGTGATCGTCATTCGAGCTGATTTCTGCGTCCGAAGTGCGATTGGTTACCTCAAAGACCGCATTCCATCGATTGGATGTGGTTTCATCCGGGCTGAAAATGCGGAAGTTGGATGGATTCAGTTTAATGACGTCTCGGATGAAAGCGCCTTGAATGCGTGTCGCTTCGGCATCCGTCGCGCCCGGTTTTAAGACTTTGATCGCGTAATCTATAAATTCAGGCAGCTTGAGGTCGCGCAGCAGGATTCCCCCGTTCGCGTGAGGATTAGCGCTCATGCGGCGTTTACCCCCTGGCGCAAGCTCGGCAATTTCGCGGCGCAGCTTGCCATTCGAGTCGAATAGCTCGTTCGGGCGATAGCTCTTCATCCATTTCTCGAGAAGCTTTACATGGCCCGGGCGGCTCATCTCGCCCATCGGAACCTGATGCGAGCGAAAAGTCCCTTCAGTTTGTTTTCCATCAACCATTTTTGGCCCCGTCCAACCCTTGGGCGAACGCAAAACGATCAGGGGCCAGCGCGGGCGTTCTTTGAACCCATGCGCCCGAGCCTCGCGCTGGATGCATTGAATCTCGGCGATCACCGCATCGAGAGTCGTAGCCATGATTTCATGCATTTTTAACGGATCATCGCCCTCGACGAAAAATGGAACGTACCCATAGCCGCGAAAGAGGGCATCCAGTTCATCATGCGGAATTCTCGCGAGCACCGAAGGACCGGCGATCTTGTAGCCGTTCAGATGAAGAATGGGCAGGACCGCTCCGTCACGGACCGGATTGAGAAACTTGTTCGAGTGCCAGCTCGTCGCGAGCGGACCTGTTTCCGCTTCGCCATCTCCGACCACACACGCCACGATCAGATCGGGGTTATCGAATGCGGCGCCGAACGCGTGAGACAATGAATAGCCAAGCTCTCCGCCTTCGTGAATGGACCCGGGTGTCTCAGGTGCGACATGGCTCGGGATCCCTCCGGGAAAGGAGAATTGCTTAAAGAGACGCCGCATCCCCTCTTCGTCCTGAGTGATGCTCGGATAAACTTCGCTGTAGGTCCCTTCGAGATACGCGTTCGCCACCAGCCCCGGTCCGCCATGGCCCGGTCCCGTGATGTTGATCATGTCGAGCGCATGCTGCTTGATGACGCGGTTGAGATGAACATAGATGAAATTCAAACCCGGCGTGGTGCCCCAATGGCCAAGCAACCGAGGCTTGACGTGCTTGAGAATAAGCGGCTTTTTGAGTAATGGATTGTCGTAGAGATAAATTTGCCCGACTGAAAGATAGTTCGCCGCGCGCCACCAGGCATCGATTTTCTGGAGAAGCTCTTTCTCCAGCGGCTTCCTGGTAATGCGTGTTTCCATTGGCTCCTTTGCGTCCCTGAATATTTATTCGCGTCCAGCGGCTCCCATCATCCGGCGAACCGATTTTGCGATCATCGATTCCTCGTCGGTCGCGATCACGCGGACCGTGACACGGCTCGTGTCCTTCGAGATGACTCCGTTGTGCGCGCCGTTGCGGGATTTATCAATCTCAACTCCCAGGAACTGCAAGCCTTCACATATTCGTTCGCGGACAGGCGCGGAATTCTCGCCGATTCCACCCGCAAAAACGAGGGTATCAAGTCCGCCCAGAACGGCAGCGTACGCGCCAATAAATTTCTTTGCCTGGTAGCAAAACAACGCCACCGCTTCCTTCGCGCGAAGGTCCGTTTTCTCGCGCTCAATCAGGTCTCGCATGTCCGAGCCTGTTTCCGAAACGCCGAACAATCCGGACTCGTGATTGATCATGCGATCGAACTCAGGAACGGTCATGTGCTCGTGTTTCATGAGAAACGAAATCAGGCCGGGATCAATATCTCCGGAACGTGTGCTCATGAGCAAACCCGCAGCCGGGGTGAACGCCATCGAGGTATCCATGCATTTTCCGTCAAGAACCGCCGCCATGCTTGCGCCGTTGCCAAGATGAGCAAAGATAACGCGTCCGTGTGCTGCTTTGCTTCCGCCGAGTCGTTCCAATTCCAGAAGGAGATATTCATACGAAATGCCATGAAAGCCATAGCGCCGAACTCCCTTGGCCTCGAATCTTCGCGGAATGGGAAGCAACTGCGCCACACGAGGCATTTGGTGGTGAAACGCCGTGTCGAAACAGGCAACCTGGAGCGTTTCCGGAAATTTTGCGGAAAGTTCCTCCATCAAGGCAATCTCCACCGGAAGATGCTCGGGATCGAAATCGCGGATTGGTCGAAGCTCCTCCAGCATAGTCGTATCAACCTTGCGCGGTTCATGATATTTCGCCCCGCCGTGGACAACCCTGTGACCCACGGCGCCAAAACCAGAAGGCGCACTCTCATTGAGCAACCGGGCGAAAACCTCTTCCAAAGCGGCAACATGATCGGTGCCCGAAATGGGAACTTGTCGCGCCTCCTGTTCGTCGCATCGCTTCCATTGGAGAGTCGATCGGCCCGAACCTATTCGATCGACGGCACCCCAGACGATTCGAGTCAATGATCGATCGTCCTCGAAAACCGCAAATTTGAGGCTGGATGAACCCGCGTTAAGGATCAAAAGCGGTTTTGGCATTCGGCAAAATGAATCCTTACTCGAGCACCAATCGGCCCCAATCTTCGGGACGGCCTTGCACACCGGATCGTGGTGCCCACGCGATGCGCGATTTATTGATGTTCTCGCCGGGAGCCGCGTTCTCTTTGTCCCCATCATAAACGATGACATTAAACCCGAGCTCCTTCTGGCCTTCCTTGAGGCCAATCTCCGTAAACGGAATTGCCGCCGAGACGCGATAACCATCGGGGAGGCGTTCGGATGCGATACGCGTTCCGGGCGCGGTTTCTTCAATCGGACCCTGGTTCGCATCGGCATCACGGGCCGCTCGAACCGCGCCTGTGCTGTCAAAAGGAAAGATGCCCACCTTATAGCAGCCGCGTGTGTGTTCCGCTCCGATTTGCGGATCGAGGCAGATTTCGACCGAATCGCTTCGCCAGTGGCCACGAATGTCATTGGGAGCAATGTTCGTCACCACGCGGTCATCCTTCACCCGGACATCGACAAATAAAATGCGTCCGTTGTGCGCCACTCGCACTTCCGCGCTGCTGTCCTGTTCGTCCGCAACTTTGCCTTGAACGATCTGAGCAGGATTGATCGTAAGAGGAGCGATTCTATCCCATGCTGGCGGGCCCTCGAGACGCGTCGCCCGAGCGAGCGGAACCGGATGCATCACGAGGACGGAACGGGCGGCAGATTGGCCGCCGACCACGAATTCAGCGGTCAATTCCTGATCTCCGTTGGCGTCGATTGCAGGCGTAACCTGAACGCGGACTTCGCGGGCAGTTCCTGCCGCTAATCTGCACGTCTCACCGGGAGCTTCGATCTCCCATCCCTCGACCGATCTGATTTGCAGTTTTCCCTCTGCTTCCGCGATTCCGTCGTTTCTCAGTTCGACGAAAATTCCATTCGACCTTCCCGCGACGAACGAAAGATCCGCGCGAAACTGGGCAGCTACATGCTCAATTTTTTCCTCTGCTAACCAACGCTGGTAACTCACGAATGCCGGCCGCGGCTTGAAATGAATTGCCAACTCGCGGCGTTCCGGTTCGCGCGCAAACCGGAACGAACGAAGCATCGAATCCCCAACTGGCAACCCGGCGAGGAGGTCGTCAAAAGTTTGATCGTTCGGAACAAAGGCTTTGACTAGGACAAAGCGCTGCGGCCGTTGAAGCCAGGTTGCGCCCGCGAAATTCCCGAATCCTTGAGACCGATGATTTGCCATCGCTCTCCCCGCAATCTCCGCCGGAGTTTGACCATCGGTCAGTGGCTCGCTCACGAC
>JADMIO010826514.1_pt1 | contig 10126 bp, 7 predicted proteins | sample 8958161 | NCBI WGS metagenome assembly JADMIO01 (sample SAMN16585339, study PRJNA669376) | soil metagenome | isolation source: Crop rotation soil | place: USA: Cullars Rotation, Alabama | collected 2011
CTTTCCGCGAATGCTTACTGCTGATCGGGACGGGGACGGCGCGGCTGGCCGTCGCCGCCGGGACGACGCCCACCGGGACGAGCGCCATCGGCGCCCGGACGGCGGCCGCCACCCATCGGGGCCTGCTCCAGCTTCTTCAGTTGCTCGGCGCTGAGGATCTTCTCCAATTTCGCCTTGACGTCCTTCTCCAGCTCCTCGATCTTCTTCTTCTGCTCCTCGGACAGCTCGAGGCGCTCCTTGGCGGGAGGCGGTAGGACCTGACCGGCCTTGAACGCGCCACCACGGATGCCGCCGAAGCCGCCGCCGATACCGCCGCCGAAGCCACCGAAGCCGCCAGCCCGGCGCTCACGCTGCAGCTCGTCGAACTTCTTTTTCTGATCGTCGTTCAGCTCCGCCTTGATCTTGCTCACGGCTGCCTCGCGCGCCTTGGTCGAGGTCTCGCGCGCCGCCTGCAGTTTCTCGCGGTCGAACTGCCCACCCTGGAACAGTTTCTGCATCTCTTCCCGAGCTTCCTTCGCCTTGGCGTCGTACTCCTTGACGATCTTGCTCACCTTCTCCTTTTTATCGCCGCTCAGTTTCAGCTCTTCCATATCCTTGTCGCTGAGGAGTGGCTGCGGGGTGCGACCAAACTGAAAGGCGCCTCCTGCTCCTCCTTGCCCACGCTGTCCTCGGCCGCCTCGGCGCGGGGGCTGGGGCTGGTCGTCGGCTTTCTTCTCATCGACCTTCTTTTCGTCGGTCTTCTTCACGTCGGTCTTCTTGTCGTCGGCTTTCGCCGGGGCCGCGATCAGGGCCAGGCCCAAAAAGCCCCACAGCAACTTGCTCATCCGGTTCTCCTTCTCGAAAAATATCTGAGGTACTGTTCACACTTACAAACAAACCCCGTCGAGGGGGTGGTGTTCCGGGGGCCACGATTCATTCTCAGAAAGATTTCATGACTCCGCGATCAGACTCTAACGACCATTTCAGCCGGCTGAGGCGACTGCTCGACCTCGAGGCCGACGCGGAGCAGCGCCGGGCCATCGAGCGCATTCAGCGCCTGTCCGTCGCCGACGCCGAGGCGACAGGTCAGGCGCTGGCCGCGCTGGTGGTGCGCGACGAGTATACCGGGCTTGGCGGTCGCTGCATCGTCACCCTGGCGAAGCGCACCCTCAATCAGCCACTACCCTGGACGCGCCTTCAGGTCGGCAGTCCCGTTGTCCTGTCGCCACAGGACGGCGGCGATAGTCAGCGCGGGGTTGTCGCCGAGAAGGAGGCGACCTTCTTGCGCATCGCCCTCGACGAGCCGCCGCCCGAGGATGGCGCCCCCTTTCGCCTCGATCTGTCCGCTGATGAGACGGCCGTCCAGCGCCAGCGCTCCGCGCTGCTCCAGGCGCGCGATGCGCGGCGAGAACGCCTCGCCGAACTGTGCGCCGTCCTCTTAGGAGACCTGGCCCCTACCTTCGATCCGCCGGCCTTACTAACGCCGCTGGATACCGGACTGAACGCCTCGCAGATCGAGGCGGTGCGTTTCGCCCTCGCAGCGCGCGACGTCGCCGTCATCCACGGCCCTCCCGGCACCGGCAAGACAACGACGGTCGTGGAGCTGATCCGGCAGGCGCTGCGTCGCGGGGAGCGCGTCCTGGTCTGCGCTCCGAGCAACCTTGCCGTCGACAATCTGCTGGAGAAGCTGCTGGCGGCCGGAGAAGAGGCGCTGCGGCTGGGCCATCCCGCCCGCGTCCTGCCTGGCCTGCGCGAGCACACTCTCGATCTGGTCGTCGAGGACCATCCCGACTCCCGGCGCTCGCGCAAGCTGGCGAAGGAAGCGTTCGCGCTGTTTCGCCAGGCGTCGAAGTGGAAACGCGGCAAGCCCGATCCGAACTATCGCCGCGACCTGCGCCAGGAAGCTCGCTCCATGCTGGCCGACGCTCGCAAAATGGAGTCGGAGGCCGTCGAGCAGGTGCTGAATGGAGCACGAATCGTCTGTGCCACGACGACGGGCCTCGACCCGTTCGTCCTGGGCAAGCGGACGTTTGACCTGGCCGTCCTCGACGAAGCGTGTCAGTCGACCGAGCCGGCTGCGTGGCTACCGATTTTGCGGGCGCGGCGACTGGTCCTGGCCGGCGACCATTGCCAGCTGCCGCCGACTGTGCTGTCGGTCGAGGCGATGAAACAGGGCTTCGGCGTCAGTTTGCTGGAGCGTCTGGTCAGGCTGTGGGGCGAGGCAGTCACACGCCGCCTCGACGTGCAATACCGGATGCACGAGGCGATCATGGCGTTCTCATCGACGGAGTTCTACGACGGCACCCTGCGGGCCGACGACTCCGTGAAGTCGCACCGCTTGACGGACCTGCCGGGTATCAACAGCGAGCCACTGACAGAAGCGCCGCTCGAGTTGATCGACACCGCGGGGGCCGGCTACGACGAGGAGGTCGAGCCGGACGGCGAGAGTCGATTCAACGAGCAGGAGGCGCAGCTCGTCCGCCGCAAGGTCGAGGCAATGCTGGCGGCTGGCGTGATGCCGGAACAGATCGGCGTCATCGCGCCCTATTCGGCCCAGGTGCGCCGACTGCGCGAGCTACTGCCGATCGTCGGCCTGGAGATCGACTCGGTCGACGGCTTTCAGGGACGCGAGAAGGAGGCGATCGTCGTGTCGCTGGTGCGCTCCAACAGCGAGAGCGACATCGGCTTCCTGGGCGACGTGCGCCGGACCAATGTGGCCCTGACACGGGCGCGGCGCAAGTTGCTGGTAATCGGCGACAGCGCTACGCTTTCCTGCCATCCGTTCTATCAGCGACTCATCGAGCATGCCGAGCGCGGAGGGACTTACCGCACAGTCTGGGAAGAGTAGCGGGAAGAATTGCCAGGCAGCAAGCGGCAAGGAGTTGTCCTCGCGCCTAAAATACACACGTCATGGAAATGGTCCTCAACTACGGGCGTCAGCACGCTCACCTGGAAATCGCCGAGGACGCCCTGGTTCGCGTCACCGGCTCTCCCTGGTCGCCGTCGCCGCTGTCCGACGTTGCGGCCGCCGTCCACGACGCGCTCGAAACTCCGCTGGAGTATCCCGCTCTGCGCCGGGCACTGACTCCCGACGATCAGGTCGCCATCGTGGTCGACGAACGATTGCCGCGCTTGCCGGCCCTGCTCGTCCCGTTGCTGGAGCACATCGTATCGGCCGGGGTTCCACCCAGCGCCATCACGCTGCTGTGCAGCACGCCCTCGACCGGACAGCCGTGGTTGGAGGAACTGCCCGAGGCGCTGGAAGACGTCCGCTGCGAGATCCACGATCCGCACGACCGCCGCAAGCTCAGCTTCGTGACGACGGCGCGGAACGGTCGGCCGCTGTTCTTCAACCGCACTGCCGTCGATGCTGCTCAACTGGTCGTGCTGTCGGGTCGTCGCTACGATCCGTTGCTTGGGCATGGAGGCGGCGCCGGCGCGATCTATCCGGCGTTCAGCGACGAGGCAACGCGGTCGCTGCTCAGTCAGTGGCTCTCCCTGGACGCGCCGACGCTGGAAGAAGGGCGGATCGAGCAGGAAGCGACCGAGGCGGCCTGGCTGCTCGGGGCGCCGTTCTTCGTGCAGGTGATCGAGGGAGAAGGGGACGACGTCATCGAGGTCATCGCCGGCACGTCCACCGCCCTGACCCGGGCCAGGCAACGACACGACTGGCTATGGCAGGCCATGGTATCGCGCCTGGCTGACACGGTTGTCGCGACCGTGGTTGGAGACCCGGCCCGTCAAACCTTCGCGGACCTCGCCGACGCGGTGAGTAGTGCCAGCCGAGTCGTTCAGCCAGGGGGCATCATCGCCGTTTTGAGTGAGGCGAGCTTTCCAGCCGGACCGGCTGTCGGCCTGCTGCGCGAGGCAGGCGATCCGGCACAGGCGCTCAAGGAACTGGATCGGCGCAAGGAACTGGAGCTAAGCGCGGCCTGGCAGTGGGCGTCGGTGGCGCGGAACGCGCGCATCTGTTTGCTGTCGGGGCTGGACGCCAGGACGGTCGAGGGGCTGTTCGCTACACGGCTCGATAACCTCGAACAGCTCCAGCGACTCGTGGCACTCAGCAGGTCCTGTTTGTTCCTCCCCAACGCGCACAAGATGATGGCAGCGATAGTGGGGAAGCAGACGTGAGCCCAGTCCGTGTCGCCGGCTGCGATCCCGGCACCAGCAGCCTCGACCTGCTCGTCCTCGAAAATGGCTTCGTCGTCGATCAGTGCCGCTTTCAACCCGAACAACTCCAGGCCGATCCTTCTCTTCCGATTGCCTGGCTCGAAGAGCGCGGCCCCTTCGCCTTGATTGCGGGACCGTCGGGCTACGGACTGCCACTGATACCGGCGCGCGAGGCGAGCGCGGAACAACTCTCCCTCATCGATCTCGTCCGTCCCGACGAGCGCGGCCGGGTCGGAGGCGTGGCGGGCTTCTCACGGTTAGTGCGTGCGCTGGCCGAGTCCTCTTTGCCGATTGTGTTTCTGCCGGGCGTCATCCATCTGCCGACCATTCCTGAGCACCGCAAGATCAACCGCATCGACCTCGGCACTCCGGACAAGCTGTGCGTCGCGGCGCTGGCCCTGGCCAGAGGCACCGTGGAAACGTTCTGTGTGGTGGAGCTGGGGACGGCCTTCACGGCCTGCCTGGTAGTGCGAGAAGGACAGATCGTCGATGGACTGGGAGGGACGAGCGGTCCAGTCGGTTGGGGCAGCATGGGGGCCTGGGATGGCGAGACGGCCTATCTGTTATCTCCGTTATCGAAGGCCGACCTGTTCAGCGGAGGGGCGGCAGGACTGGGAGCGCTGGGACGGGTAATGCTGCGCGAGTCGCTGCTACGAGCGGTCGCGGGACTGTCCACGGTCACGCCGTTTGAGCACGTCTTCCTGTCGGGGAGATTGCTGGAGCGCGAGCCGGAACTGGCCGCGGACATCGGCATCGATTTGCAACGCTTCGGCGAGGTACACCGTCTGGAAGGGCTGACCGGGGCGTGGGTGAAGCACGCAGCGCAGGGAGCAGCGATTCTGGCAGACGGGCTGGCGGACGGACAGTACGCGAAGGTCGTCGAACGGCTGGCCCTGCGTCAGGGGGCGGGCAGCGTTCTCGACTGGCTCCGCCATCCGCGTTGCAACGATGCTCATCAGGAAGCCGCGGGCGCGAGCCCATTCAGCCGCAGGAACTCGTCCGCCCAGCGATAGTGATCGAGCAATCCCGTCGTCGAATTTCCCAGGATGTGATGAGCGAGGAACAGTGCCTCGACAGAGGCCAGGCCATTGTCCGGGTCGGTGCCGAGCTTCGAGACGCGCGGATAGGCCGTCGTGAAGCCGTGGAGCGAGCGCGGCGGCACCTCGAGGAAGTCGCGCTCCATGCGCTCCGCCCAGCGCCAGCTTGCGTCCAGCAGCAGGATGCCGCAGCCAGCGTCGGTCGGCGTCAGCTCGGGGCCCTCGGCGGCGAGGCGGATGTAGCCGTCGAGGACAGGACGCTGCTTGAGCGGGTAATTCAGGAAGACGAGGCCGGGCAGCCCGCGCAGCGGCCAGACGGAGCATTTCTTCGTATTCTCGTGACTGTCGCGCACGATGATGGTTGGCGGATACGCGTCAGACATGGTTGCCTCTTCCCTGTCGCTGCCGTCACGGGTTGCCCAGCCGGTACAGCGCGTCCTGAGCCTCGGGCTGGAGCGGATTGCCGTCGTAGGCCGCCACCTGTTGATAGCACTTCACCGCGCGCGCCACGTCACCCTTCTGCTCGTACGCCTGCCCCAGCCGATAGTACGTCCGCGCCCCGGCCTTGGGGCTTTTGCGGTAATCCTGCAAACACGCGATGGCGTCGTCGGGTCGGCCCAGGTTGTTCAGGTAAAGGTCGCCGAGCAGTTGACAGGCCAGGAACCACGCCTCCTCATCGTCGCCGCCAGCGAACTTCTCCGGCTTCGGCGTCCGCACCGCTTCCAGCACTGTCGCGGCCTGCTCCACGTCGCCGCGGCGCCAGTGCGCCCGTCCCTTCAGCACGCGCATCCCTCGGTTCTCCGGCTTCACCACCAGCGCCAGATCGATGAGATGCTCCGCCCAGTCGAGCGAATCGAGGTCGATGTCGGGATGATCGAGGATGCCTTTCGCCTTCGTGATGCAGTAGTTGAGGTCCAGCTCCGGCCCGGCCGTCTCCAGGTTAGCGCGCAGCACGTCCGGCGTGACGGAGTAGTAATAACGGTCCTTGCGTTCGATCAGGTCGCGGTCCTTGGGGTTGTAGACGAGACCGCGATCGTTGACACGGAGCGCGGCCAGGGCGTCGCCCTTGCGCTCGTACAACTCGGCCAGCGTCCGCAATGTTTCGATGCCGCTGCGGTCATACTCGGCGTAGAGATGGAAGTTCTCCAGGGCGGCATCGATATCGCCGCGCGCGATCGCCTCCTCGCCAAGGAGCTTGACGGCGCGGAAGAAGGTCTGTCGTTCCTGTTCCGCCAGGTGCTTGTGTCCCACGGCCAGCCCCGCTCGCTTCGCCAGCTCATAGGAGTGAAAGGTCTGGTCGCGGTTGCCGGCCTTCTCGTAGGCCTGGGCTACCTGCGTGTACAGAGTCGGGGCCTGCGGCGCAAGCCCGCGCGCCGCCATGCGCAGGTACTCCGCGCCGCGCGGCCAGCGCGTCGGGTCCTCGATCAGCGCGGCTCCCAGCTGTTGAGAGTAAGCGTAGTCGAACGCCTCGGGCGGCTTGCCGTTGTTGCACGCCTGCTCGAACTCCTGCTCGGCGAGGTCCTGGTACAGCAGTCGTTTGAGCGGCCAGATGCTCTGATCGTCGGCGTTCTCCGCCAGGTGGCGCTCTACGGCCAGGATGGCTTCCATGCGCCGGCCAGGCAGGGCGAGCTGCGGCTGACCGACCCGACGGCGCAACTCATCGTGCAGCATCAGGGACAGCTGCCACGCCGGCATCAGGACAGCCCTGCGATGGGCGTCGCCGCGCGCGTGCTTCTCTGGATCGAGAAGGTTGACGAGCAACTCGGCCGCCTGATCGATCTTGCGTTCGTGCGTTAGGGCGACGGCGCGCCAGTAATCGACCGCCGGCTTGAGGGCCGGCTTCTGGCTGAGGACAAGGTCGAGTAGACGGTTGGAGTCGGCCAGCTTCTCCGGCGTCGGCGTGGAGAGCAGCAGCTGGCCAGCGCGTTCGACGCACAGCTTGAAGTCCACCAGAGCCAGCAGCTCGGGATCGCGCTGCAACTGGTTGAAGTCGAGGGCGATGTGGACCTTCCAGAACTCCTCGCGCGCATGGTGGTTCTTCGGGTCGAGTTGCAAGGCGCGGCGGAACGCGAGCAGGGCCGGGCGATAACGTCCGACGCCGGCGTGCGACATGCCGCGCAGGACGTGCTTGAAGACGCGTAGTCCCGGCAGGACGCGCATGGTGTACCAGAAGTACAGGATCACCGGCAGCAGGAACGCTACTGCGGCGAGCTGCGATCCCTGCGGGATGATGAGGCACAGGCCGAGACCGAGCGTGCCGCACATTGCGCCAACTTCGATCTCTGTCTCCTCCTCCTGGCCGGCGAAGGTGAGCAGGTAGAAGATCGGCAACCCGAGAAGGAGGAAGGCGCCGACCGCCGTCGGGTTGACGATGGGGTAGCGTGCCTCGACTCCTTTTACGAGGCCGAACCAGTAGACTGCCACACCCGCCAGGCCAGCGCCCATCAACAGACTCAGCGCGAGCCGCGCCTGTCCGCGCAGATTACGCAACACGCCAAACAGCACGCCGAGCGCCGCGCCCCCGGCGACCATGTGGATCAATTGCTCGCGTAGTCCTTGAAGTTCCTCTTCTGTCAGGGTGACGCCCGATCCGAAGGTAATCCAGTACGAGCCAGCCAGCATGCCGCCGATGAGGCCCGCATAAACGAGTGTCGGGCTTTCGAGGAGCAGGAAGAGGATGAACGGCAGAAGCCGTCCACGGATGCGATAGCCAGCGCGGAGCTTGGCGGCGGCGGCGACGAGCAGGGCGACGGCGAGGCCGCCGAAGGTGCTAAGTAGCACCTGGAGAGGCGGTTCCCAGCTGAACTCCGTCTTGCCGGCCTGGCGCAGGGCGATGTCGAGCAGCAGACCGAGGAAGATGCCCTTGAGAAGATATTCGGTTTGCAACCAGCGCATGATGACGCCTGTTGGGGCGAGAAGGATCACGAGGACGCTCTTCACCGGGCCCGCGTTCTTGCCGCTTGCGGCTTAGCGATCGCGGGGGGTGGCGTGCTCCGCCATCATTCCAGCTATAATAGCGGTTTTGTGGAAAGTCTGCCGGCGAGGAGGCCCCTGATGCGTTCCGATCCCGTCCCCGCCCTCGACCTGCGAGCTCACGGACTACTCAACCCCCGCCGCGTCTTCGCCAACCTGTCGCCGGCCGCTCTCATCGAGGAGGCGCTGCTTCGCGGTGAGGGTTTGCTGTCGGAGCGCGGCGCCCTCGTCGCCTCAACCGGCAATCGCACCGGTCGTTCCCCGCGCGACCGCTACGTCGTCGACGAGCCGGCCTCGCATCCTCAGATATGGTGGGGCAACTTCAACCGGCCCATCGAGGAAGCCACCTTCGACCGCATTCTCGATCGAATGCGGTCCTACATGCAGGGCCGCGACCTGTTTGTCTGCGACGCCTATGCCTGCGCCGACACGCGGCATCGACTGCGGGTGCGCGTGATCACGGAATTCGCCTGGCAGGCCCTGTTCGCCCGCTGTCTGTTGCTGCGCGTGCCGCCGGGCGAGCTGGCCGGCTTCACGCCGGACCTGACGATTTACGCCGCCCCCGGCATGCACGCCGACCCCGCCATCGACCGCACTCGCAGCGAGGTCTTTGTCGGCCTGCATCTGACCCGCGGCCTCGTCGTTATCGCGGGCACGCGCTACGCCGGCGAGATCAAGAAGTCGGTCTTCTCCGCGCTCAATTATCTCCTCCCTCAGAAGGGCGTCTTCACGATGCACTGTTCGGCCAACATCGGGCCGACTGGCGACACGGCGCTTTTCTTTGGCCTGTCGGGAACGGGCAAGACGACGCTGTCGGCCGATCCGAAGCGACACCTGATCGGCGACGATGAGCACGGCTGGTCGGACGCGGGCGTGTTCAACATCGAGGGCGGCTGTTACGCCAAGTGCATCCGCCTGCGCGCCGAGAGCGAGCCGCAGATTTACCACGCCATTCGCTTCGGCAGTGTGCTGGAGAACGTCATCCTCGACGCGACAACGCGCGCGGCCGACTTCGACGACAGCTCGCGGACGGAGAACACCCGCGCCGCCTACCCCATCGACTACATCGATCAGGTCGAGCTGTCGGGCGTCGGCGGACATCCGCAAAACGTCGTCTTCTTGACCTGCGACGCGTTCGGCGTGCTGCCGCCGATTTCTCGACTGACGGTTGAGCAGGCGCTCTATCACTTCCTGTCGGGTTACACGGCGAAGGTGGCGGGGACCGAGGCGGGCGTGGTCGAGCCGGAGGCGACGTTCAGCACGTGTTTCGCGGCCCCCTTCCTGCCGCTGCATCCCGCGCGCTACGCCGCCATGCTGCACGACCGGCTGAACGAGCATCGCGCACGCGTCTGGCTGATCAACACCGGCTGGACGGGAGGCCCCTACGGCGTGGGCAGCCGCATGAAACTGGCCTACACCCGTTCGATGGTCAACGCGGCGCTGGACGGTTCACTCTACGACGTGCCCTTCACGCCCGATCCAGTCTTCGGCATCGAGGTGCCGACGGCGTGTCCCGGAGTGCCGGCAGAGGTGCTGCGGCCGCGCCAGAGCTGGAAGGACGCGGCGGCCTACGACGAGAAGGCGCGGACATTGGCGGGTCTGTTCCGCGACAACTTTCGCCATTACGCCGACCAGGTAAGCGAGGCGGTTCGGCAGACCGGGCCGCGCGGTTGAATCGACGGCCCATCGACCAGGAAAGGAGAGGCGATGCATCCTCCGACCACACCGCCCCGGCGCGGGCCAATCGTCTACCCGGAAAGCGATGGGAAACCGATGGCCGAGAACACGAAACAGCTCCGCTGGATTCTGATGCTGGTGGGTAACCTCGCCGCCTTGTTCCAGGACCGCGAAGACGTTTTCGTTGCTGGCGACGCGTTCTGGTATCCGGTCGAGGGCGATCCGAATGTCCGACTTGCACCAGACGTCTTCGTCGTCTTCGGCCGTCCGAAGGGGGACCGCGGGGAAAG
>JADMIO011281713.1_pt1 | contig 10125 bp, 10 predicted proteins | sample 8958161 | NCBI WGS metagenome assembly JADMIO01 (sample SAMN16585339, study PRJNA669376) | soil metagenome | isolation source: Crop rotation soil | place: USA: Cullars Rotation, Alabama | collected 2011
GCCGCGACTTCAAGTCACGTGAATTCCAAGCTTCGGATCCCACTGTGCTGGAAAGCATGTAAGGGGCGAATGCGCTCTCTCGCATTACGTTGTCGAAACCCTGCCCAAACGGGGTCAGGTTCTTGCCTTGACCGTTCCTCGCCCAGTCAAAGGCATGACAGTCCGTCCAGCCGTCCAATTGGTAGATCCGGCCTTGATACATTTCCCGATACCGATGCTCGAACGTCGGCCACCACGGATGCTTTGGGTTGAAGCCGACTAAGCCCGTCTCCGTGTAGGAGTCCCGACCTAAGAACGTCACGAGCTCGGATTGCTCTAGGAGTTCTTCCGGAGGCCGGCGCAGCATCAGCACGTCCGCGTCGATCCACCAGAACGGTTCACCGTCTTTCGCCGCGTCGAGTTGGGCAAAGACCTTGTGGCAGAACCGCTTGGAATCCCAGAGAAAGCCCTTACGTTCTTCGGGCTTGGGCAACGCTAAGAAAGCGTCGCGTTCCGGTATCTCAGAAAGAGGCCGGTACTCGATCCCATCGAGCGCCGGAGGAGCTTGGCTCTCAATGTAGGCTCGGACCGAGCCCGGCCATAGCTTGGCCATTCGTGTGAGACAGATTCGCGCATAGATGTCCCAGGCCTTCTCTGGGAACGTCGTAATCGCTAAGGGAGGCATTGCTTAGAGCCTTCCTTGTAGAGAAGCCGGATAATGTGTTGGATCATGCCGGCCCCGTATCCCCTCACTGTGAAGGGATCGCCGGGTCGATCGAGCGACTTCAGTAGCTCTTGAAACTCCGTGCTTTGCGAAGCCATCGCACGATCCGCCCAGAACGCTTTTCGGTCTGAGCCCGCGCCGATGAAAACCTCGATCGCTTTCTCTCGTCCCTTCTCGTCAATGCCGTCGCAAATCTCGCCGTTGACCTTTCGCAAGGTCGGCTTCGTATCGTTCGGCTTGGCGAGAGAGAGACAGCAGTCATAGCCGTAGAGATGGAACTTTCTGAAGCCCATCGAGTAGGCCAGGACGATTGAACGCAGCCCCGAGGTCGAACCTCCGGGGATGAAGTAGTGTTGGAAGATCGGCGAGCCTTCTTCCTGCGACCACTTCAATAAGTTGTCGGTCAGCAAGTGCCAGATGATGACGTTCTCGCCCCTCGCGATGAGGGAGTCAAAGAGCGTCGGATGACACTGTGACGCGATGAAGTACTTACAGTCCTGAGCCTTCTTTAAGAAGTTCTCTCGGTGAATCCGTTCGAGCGGATCGACCGCGACTCCGAAGTGCGGCTCAATGCCGTTCTCCAAGAGAAAGTCGTGGCCTCCCTTGATCCCGAAGAAGAAGTACTTACCCTGTCCGTTCTGGAATCGCTCCCGGTTCTTCTTCTGCAGATTCTTGATCTGACTTCTCACCGAGGGACCGGAGCCGACTAGAACGGCTTCCATGTCGTGTCTCTCGGGCGTCGGCGTGAAAAACTTAATCCCGAGATTGCAGCAGTATTTGACGTTCTCCCGAATCGTCGGGAAGTCCGCCACACACCGCGCCAAGATTTTCAAAGGCGCAAGATTCTGTGGAACACCAGTCAAGGTCGCTCCTCCTATTTCAGACAAAGGGAAAGGAAAGCCGGGACGGCCTACGCCCCGGCTAGTTGGTTAAGCCAACTGGTCTCGATCGAGAGTGATACCCCGCCAGATGGCGCGCGGCGCAGACGCCGAGGTCACGGACTCGAGAATCCAGAGATTCGCGAGCGCCTTGCCCGACGTTACCGCATCGTCGATCACACCACCCGTGCCCGTCAGGTACGGAATCACACCGGTTTCCATCACGCCAGCCGTCACGCGGCCTTCCTTATGGCACTCGATGTGAAGCCAACCGTAAGACGACTTCGCGATGCTCGTCTGAGCCACCGCAAAGAGCCGTCCCGAGACGTTGGTGAGAGACGCCGGGTACGCATCAACCGACGCCGAGGCACCCGGAGAAGCCGGTGCGTACACGCAAAGCGCGTACTGCGGAATCGCCGACTGTGCCTGGACGAGAATGACGCGGCCGTTTGTCGTATCAACGATCGTGCCTTGCGCGTGCGGAAGCTGATCCGCACTCGTGTACACGTTATCAAGATCGACGCCGAGTTGACCCGTTGCTGTATCAGTCATGTTGGGTCTCCTTAAGCGTGCAGCACACCCTGCAAACCGGCATTACTCATCGTGAGATTGCCGGCCCACAGGATGGGCTTAACCGTAGCGTCTTGGCTCAGCGACATCTTCTCTGCCATAGGCTCCATGTTGGTTCCGCTGTGAACGGACCAATAGATGTAGTCGGTGTTCAGAAAATACATTCGCGTTGCCGAGAGACCGCTACCCCAGTCGGCCGCGTTACCCGTCGCCTGACCGCCATCGAGAACCACAGGGGCGTCCACGAACTGGAAGCTCTTGAAACCCCTGACGCCCTCGCTGGCATCATTCAGACGTTGGATCGGCGACAAACCCGACCAGAACAGGTTGTAGTAGGTCGCACCCGCCACAATCAGGTCCGGTCGATCCGTGCCCCTGGTACACGCAGTCCAAAGGATCTGCATGTTGGTCAGGAGCTCGGTGGAGTTATCGGCCGAGGTCTGCGTCTTCGTCTGGTTCTGCCAGAACGTGAAGTTCGCTCGGTTGATACCACCGACCGTGCCCGTCGTCGGCGTGTCGGCTACTTGGGCCTGAAGGCCCGTAATCTGCTTGCCCGCGCTGCCCGTGCCGTCCGAGTAGATTCCGATGGAGATTTGATTCGCCATCGTCTTCTCCGCGTTTCGGATACGGGAGGCGATCAGCCTTAGCGACTGCTCAGCTCCCGCATTTTGAATGCGGTTCTCGAGACCGGACCAGGAAACGTTGACTGCAGCTTGCTTCCACGGATATTCCGCGGCCGTAAAGACATCCGACGGTGAAATGTCGAGTTGCTCGTAGCCACTGTAGTACTTGAATGTGGCGTTCTCGGCATACTCGAGTTCCTTCACAATCGTCCGACCACCGTCCAGGGAGTCGATGTTGCCCTTTGCGCTCAGACGCGAGAGAAGGGCATTCGACTTTGAGACGTTATCGGCGAACTCTTTCTTACGGTTGCGGAGTGTCGTGGTGGTGATTTCGTCCAGGTTTGGACTTGCCATTCACTTAACTCCTATTGCGTTGATTGATTCGCGACTTCTTTCAAGGCTCCGAACCAACCGCCGACTTCCTGCAACCCTTTGCGCGTCTTCCCCTTCTCCGCGTCGGAGGATGGAAGAGTCTCGGCCTTCTTGGCGTTACGGACTTTCTCCATACGCGCCTTGTCGGCTTCCTTCTTCGCCTCTTTTTCGGCCTTCTCTAAAGCCGCCTTCTCGGCCGCCTGACGAACTTCGGGAATCGTCCAGATCGTCGCCTCGTAGGCTTCATCCAGACTCTTCCCTTGCTCAACAAGCGGAGCCATGAGATGGCGTACCTTGTCGAAGTGGGGATGCTTTGCGCTGCCCGAGTCGTCCTTCGCGTCTTTGAACGCTTGGATTTTCTCGGCGAGCTGAGAGTCAACGACTTGATTCTGTCCTTGTCTCAAATTCGCCAGTTCCTGCTTGGCTTGCGCCAACTCGGAACGTAGCGAGCCAATAGCCGGATCTTCGTTCGGATCAGCCGCCACAAGGCCCAGTTGTTCTGGGGTCAACTTGTTCGCCGCGACATAGTTCCTAACCACTGACAAGGGATCGCGCTGAACCTGCATGTAGAGCTGCATCGCGTTCGCTATGTGCGGCGCAATCTCAGCCCCCTGCCGTTCGGCAATCTCGAAGTAGGGTTTGAGAACAGGTTCGAGCTTTTCGTAGCGCTTACTGGTGCTCGAGATTTCCTGGGTCTTCTTGGTTAGATAACCTTCGACCTCGGACTCACGGTCCAATAAGTACTTCTGAAACTCTCTGTCTAGCTTGGTAAACCTTTCCTTAACGTCGTCCGACCACTTCTCAAGCGGCTGAAGGGCATCTTTCGACTCTTCAACCTTGCTCTCTCCGACTTCCTGAGTTGCCTCAGCGGATGGAGTTTCCGTCGAGCTCGGGGCGGGATCAGCGCCCTTCGCTTCTAATTCGCTCTTGACCTGTAGGAGAGCTGACGCCCAGTCGTTACTTGCTATCTCCGGTTGCGGAGCTGTTCCTGGGTCTGTTTCAGCGTCTGCCATAATCTCTCCTCTCTCACTCTGTCAGGGACCAAATTGGGGTTGTCGTCCGACATGCCCCCGTTGCGCGTCATGTAGTCGCGCTCGTTACCGATCTCGACGAAGTTGTTTCGTCGCAAGAACTCCCGATGCTCTTTTCTCGAGCGCACGACTTTCCCGGCCATGTCGCCGGCTACAGCGACATAGGGCTCAATATCGGGAATGACGTGGTGCGTTTTAGTGGGACGGCCGTACTTGGCGAGCCACTGAGAAAGAGGGATCAGGCTTTTAGTTTCGGGATCGTACCGATACGTTTTTCGCACTCTGCTTCTGTCTCTGTTGAACCATGGCCTGTTGGTGAGACTCCTCGCCCTGGCGCATTTGCATCTCGTGCTCTTGCTGCTGCTGGCCGACTTGCGCCTGAGCAATCATCATTTCGGACTGCGCCTTAACTTGTTCGGTCTGAAGATCCTGCTCGGCCTTCGCCTTCTCAAATTGCAGCTTCATCATCATTTCTTGGAGCTTGAGTTCGAGCTCCTTCTGCTTCATCTGCATTTCCATCACGGACTGCTGCTGGTCCATCTGCGCCTGCTGCTGCTTCATCTGCATCTCAGCCTGCATCTTCTGTTGTTCAGGATCAGGCTTAGGCTGCGGCGGGTTTCGCTGGAGCTCGTCCAGCATGTCCTCGACTTCCTTGCCCCACTTGAACTTTCGCAGGTAGCTCTTGAGAAGCACTAGGGCGAGCTGGAGTGGCAAACCCTGTTGGACGAGCGGACCCATTGCCGCGATGAACTCCGTCACGGCTTGAAGCGCGTCAGCCATGTTCTGCTGCTCGCGCTCCTCATCCGGAGCAATCGTCGAATCCGTCTCGATATCTAGGCGGTACTGACGCTGCAACTCGTCTTGCAGGATCATCCGGACCTCGGGCGGAATCGGTAGCCCCGTCATCCGCTGAAGCGTGTCCGTCGAGAAGTGCTCGGCCATGATCTCGGCCGCAAGTCTCAGGATGTCCCTAAAGTAGAACTCGACCTTCTGCTGAGGCGTCAGTGTCCTTCGGGACGAGAACTGAGCCTTGAGGGTTTGTGCGCCCTTTGTTTCACGTGGATCAGTCGCGCCGCGTTCGATGTCCGCAAGTCCGGTTAGTTCGTAGACCTGAGATACCAGCGCCTCGCGTTCACGGAACAGCGCTTGCAGAACCTTGGCGACTTGCTCGATAGGAAGCCATTCGACTAGCCCGCCGACGCCGCCAGCAGCTTTAATGGCGCCCCAATCCGAGACGGGAACCATGACGTTCTCGTCCGCTTGAAAGAGCCTTTCTAGAGTGCTCTTCTCTTCGCCGGCGTAAAGACCGGCCATCTTGAGCGCACCCATTAGAGTGGTAATGCGCTTCGTGATCTTGTCCAGCTCGTTCGCCTGATGCTGGTACATCGCGAACAAGGGAATCGGCTGGAGAGAATCGTTCGTCTGAACGGCTAGCAGTGGCTCCGGAGTCGGATAGAAGTCGGTGAGCCTTAGAGGGTCGTCCTGCTCTTTAAGCCACGACTCTCCACCCCAAGCACCAACCCGGACCTTTCTCTCACGTAGGAACCAGACTTCGTGGATCTCGGCGTGCGTCGGCTTGGCACCACCGTCCTTCTCGCCTTCATCCCCCGAGCCATCGACCGTAAGCTCAATCGACTTCGCCTTTTTGCCGAACGTCGCCTTGAGCTTCGCGGCGTCCATGTAGGAGATGTAGTCGATCCAACCAACGTCCTTCCAGCGCTTGGCTTTCTGGTGTCGGAAGTTGTCCCACGGCCAACGCTCGATCTCGACGTGCTCGTCTACGACTTCCTCAATCTCTTTCTCGACGAACCAGCCTTCTTGGTAACGCTTGACCTCGGCCGGGTCTTGCTTCTCGTCGTCTAGGAAATACTCGAGCTTGTCGTCTTCCCCATTCGGTCCTAACTCTCCGCGTGGCTCGACGGGTACAGCCTTTCGCACCCGAGAGTACGTGGGGCAATAACGGACCTTCGATACGGTTCGTCCCGGTAACAGATAGTCCGTGACAGATTGATCGCCAAAGGAATAGAAGTCCCCATCGTCCATGACAAACTGCAAAGCACGATCGAGAACTTCAGCGCCTTGTTTCCCGACCGGATCATCGTCTTTGTACCTTCGCTGAATATTCGGCTTGGGCACTTGAGAGAACAGCTTTGGCCTTTGGACTTCGGTATTGGCCCACAAAATGTTGAACGAAGGTGTGCCCGTTCCATCGCCAGACTCGGTTTCTTGCCGAAAACGCTTGGTTACCTTGTCCGCGCGCTTTTTCCATTTGGCGTGTTCCTTTTCGGAAAGGTCGTACTCTTTCCAAAAGTCTTTGATGTCCACTAGATGATTTCGGGTCCTGCTTGCGGTCGCGATCGGTTGAACACTTCGTTAAACGTCGGTGCGTTCCTCACGTTCTGCCAATACGGAGTCTTTGGAACCTTCTTTTCCTTCTTGTACGGCCTAGCCATACATGCGTAACGGCCGCCGTCTCCAGGGTGGTCCTCGCCCTTCTTCCATACGTCCTCGATCTTCTTCTCGTCGTGCTCCAACGTCGGGATCACGCGATTGAAGTGATGGTTGGTATCGAACGAGAGAAGCATCTTGTCTCTAATCCTCGCGTACATTTCTGACCACCCCGCCTCTCTCTCATTGTCGGCAGGCGACCAGTGAATCCCGGCTTGGGAGAACTTCTCTGCATGGCTAATGCCGGTATCGGCGCGCCATATCGACGGATCAGCCACCTTGATGTCTGCGTTCGGCCAGTCGGCCTTGAGAACCTTGCCGATCTCTCTGGCATCCATTCGGATGCCCTTATTACCCTTATCCTGTCCGTACCATTCGCGTACAAGGATTAGGGCATCGGCTGGGAACTTGGTGTCAGAGTTGCCGAGATCCTTGACGTAGGTGCCGTCCGAAACGACCCACTCGCCAATCCAGAATGGTTGCCTAAAGCCCCAGTCCATCGACCAAACGCGCGTCCAGTGATCGGGAACCTTGAACGGCCGGATGATGTTTTCCTTAGACCAGCAATCGAAGTACGCGCCCGGAACCACATTCCAGTCGCCTTCAATGAGCTGCTTCTGCTGCCACTCCGGCATTCCCGCGAACTGCGCTTCGTAGTCGTTGTCCAGAAATCGGTTGTCGGTCATCCGCGCGGGAATGAAGATCCGCGTTTTCGTGATGAACTCACCCGGCCGAAGCATTGAGGGCGTCTTGACCTCGAAAATCTTCTCGGGTGGCGCCGGGTCGATGAACTGCTCTTTCAGGTAGTGATGCGACTCACCACCTGGATTGGAGCTCATCGCCATTCGAGGAAGCCGATCGACGTAGGGCTTCGCTTCGGGGAAAGCCGTCGCGTATTCCGCGAACTTCTCCCTCGCTTCCCCCAACCTCACGCGGCTTTGAATCCACGCGAGCATGTGCTGCGTCATCTGGCCGGCTTCATCAACCCCAGCCCAGTGCAGCTCCGGACCCTGAATGTCGTCCGTGTCTCGGTCGTACTCGATGTGCTGAAACGAGAGAATCGACCCATTCTTAAATTCGTAGGTCTTCCTCGTCTCGTTGAAGGAACCGAGCCCCATACCAGAGGGCAGTTCCCTCCGTAACGGAATGATGTGATTGCGCAAAAGCATCGGCAGCGTCCGCCGAAAGAGCGTCGCATTCAGATTCGGGATCTGGAGACAAAACGTGATCGCATCCCATCTCAGGCAATGCGACTTGCCCCCACCCGCTGCCCCGCCGTAGAGGATCTGATTCGCAGTCGTCTGGTGAAAGAGAAGCTGCCGCGGTTGCGGCGAGTACTTGAGCAATCAACCGACCCAGGCATCCACCGAGGCGTTCGTGACCGCCACCGCAGCGGAGGTCCACTGGTGTCTCAACCGCAAGATGTGATCGGTCTGGATCGGCAGAATCGTCGTCTGCGGAGCGGAGACCGTGAGAATCGGCACAAACGCACCCGCTCGAGCTGCGGTAGCGTCGCCCGCGACTTCGATGATTACCTGCGTCGAAGCGGAACCCGATCCGAACGTACCGTTGAACGTGAAGCGCACGTTATCGGAGTGGATCGGAATACAAAGCACCCGTTGGGGCGTCAGTCCGGTTGATACGGTCACGTTCGCGTTCGGATTCGAGTACGCGACGGCAACGTGATAGTGGGCACTCGTAGACGCGGCAGCCATAACTTGAATAGCCATCTAATCTCCTACTATGAAGTGCGTCTTAGAGCCATTCTTGTGACGCCAGGTCATGCGTTTGTGGTCAATATCCGTCCCCTCCGGAGCCTTTCGCATTGCAGTCAACGCGGCTTGCTTCGTCTTGAACTTCCGGACGAGCTTGCTTCTCTCAGGAACGACGACTGAACGAGTGGACAAGATGTGATCCTGTCCGTACTTCTCAATTTCCCGGTAGCCCAAGGCTAAGAGCGCCGGTAAGGCGTCGCCCCGCTCTTTGATGCAATACCGGTCTCGCTCGATCGCGACGACGGGCTTGCACCGCCGTAGAGTTTCAATCGCCCCGTTTATGACCGCGAGTTCATCACCTTGAACGTCGAGATAGATCAGGTCCGGGTCAACGCCTAGGTCGTCAATCGCCAGGACTTCCACGTCGCTCCCTGGAACGGTCCTGTCGTCGCCGCAATTCCGGGGATTCAATCTCATCGAGCATTTCGAGCGTCTTTCGCCTAAAGCGGCATTCCAACTCCTCACGTCGATGCCCTTCAGGTTCTTCAGCATCAGCTCGTAATTCTCCCTCGAAGGCTCGAAGGTCCAGACATTCGAGAACATCCCGCGTAGAAATCTTGGCCATACCCCTACGTTCCCGCCGGCTTGAATGACGAGTTCGTGCTTTAGACAGTAAGAGGCTGCGATCTCAGCCCCGTTCAGGTCGTAACAAACTGCGTGGCAGGCCTCGTCTCTATCTGGCCACCAGTCGCCGTTGATGTGCCTCAGGCGGCCCGCTCCATCTGGCCAAGGTCCGCCTCCATCATGTCGGCGACGAGCCGCTTGAAGTCGTACAGGGGCACCCAGCCGAGCTTGTCGCGAGCCTTGGTCGCGTCACCCTCGAGGACTTCCACGTCCCAAGGGCGCATCTGAGACTCGGAATACGTTACCTGCGCTTTCCAGGGGACGTGCTTCTCAGCTTCCTTCAGGAACTCGGCAACGGTATGACTGGTGCCGGTCGCCACGACGAAATCGTCGGGTTCGTGCTGGAGCATGAGGTGCATGGCACGCACATAATCAGCAGCGTGTCCCCAATCGCGGCGTGCCAATACGTTACCGAGCGATAACGGCTTGTTCCGCGCAAGGTGACTGGTGATCTTTCGGGTAACAAAGTCCTTACCCCTCAGTGGACTCTCGTGGTTGAAGAGGATTCCACAGGAGACTCTGACTCCGTAGGCCTTTCGATAGACACCACAAGAATGGTGGGCAGCGAGCTTTGCAGCTGCATAAGGGCTTCGAGGAGCGAAAGGACTTGACTCACTAAGTCCCCTTCCTCCCCCGAACATCTCAGAGGTTGAAGCCTGGTAGACCCTGATTCCGGTGTCTCTAACGCACTCGAGGAGTCGGAGGACTCCAAGGTGATTAACGTCGGACGTGTAGAGCGGGCACCCAAAGGATTCTCCTACGTGCGTCTGAGCCCCAAGGTTATAGATTTCATCCGGCTTTACTCGCTCGATCGCTCTTCGGACGGACTCGTATTCCGTGAGCTCCATCGGTACAGCCTCGACGGACTCAGGAAGATTAAGCGCGCTAGAGCGACGATAACCACCAAACACACGATAACCAAGCGCAATAAGGTGACTAGCGAGATAGTGACCATCTTGGCCCCCACACCCAGTAATGAGCGCTTTAGGCACTTTGTCTCCGTAAGTAAAACCTCTGCGCCAACGGACTAAACCCCTCGGTGAACCCTTTCCAGCACATTGGGATCCTAAGCTTAGAATTCCACGTGGACAAGTTGTCGCG
>JADMIO010634776.1_pt1 | contig 10123 bp, 11 predicted proteins | sample 8958161 | NCBI WGS metagenome assembly JADMIO01 (sample SAMN16585339, study PRJNA669376) | soil metagenome | isolation source: Crop rotation soil | place: USA: Cullars Rotation, Alabama | collected 2011
CGCGACAACTTGTCCACGTGGAATTCTAAGCTTAGGATCCCAATGTGCTGGAAAGTTAATTCAGTTGTATACTGTAAATGCAATGAAAAAACCTCATATTCTTTCTGGCGAGGTAAATAGGCCATTTTCGTATTCTTTGGTCTATTAGCAATAATATCTCTTTGCACCGTCCTTGAGACGCGAAGTTCTTCGATTTCCATGAGGATAGAACGGTCGATGTTCTCGAGCAATTGCTAATTGGGACAATTCAATACATAATTCTATGACCACATGTTGCTCGAAATACTCACATCTGTTGCTGACAATGCCATGGTTGCTGCGGGAGTGCTGTATGCAGCCTGTCAAGGTTCTGGGGCAGCGAAACAAAGAAGTTGTCTGGGCAAAATTGATATTATATTTCAGTCACACACACCAATGACTTTGACAGGGTCATCAATCATGACCCAGTAACTGTAAGCGGAAAATATCACTAGAAAACATATGTATCATCTATTCATGCATCATTTACACAACACCAAAAATGTTCTTACTACATGTTCATCACTCAATACGGTGATTGATTCCACTGTGTATTTCTCATGGCAAAACTTTCGTACCATTCATTGTGGTAAAAGAAGTGACTTCAGACCTTTGAAGCCGGTGAAAGACTTTTCATCTGAAAATGAATTGGACTATTTCTTGGGCTATGTTGATGAGACAGAAAAAGTTATAACACTTGAAGATTTACCAAAACTTCCCTATGATAGAAAAAATAAAACTCGAATGACAAAAAGTACAAAGGAATCGCTAGTGCAAGATGATGTGTTAATAGATGAAGGAGAAAAGATTTCTAATTGGAATTTTTTAAGTAAAGAATACCTTCCAAACATTTTCAACCTATATGAAAATTTTATCAAAACATCTTTCAGTGATGATTCAATTGATTTTATCTTAAAATGTATCCCAAATGGAGAAGATGGACAGCCTTGGAATGTTTGGGTTGCTGTTGGATTTGCAGTTTATTGTGTTGGGTATCAATCCAGTGGAGATGAAATTATCAGGAAAAAGAATCTATCTGTAGGCTTTGAGTTATATGACAATTGGTCTAAATCCTCAGGCAAGTATGATGTATCCGTTACTGCAAACCAATGGAGATCTTTTAGTGATAACTACAGGCATATAGGCTATAATAAAGGCACTCTTATCAAACTTGCTAAACTATCATATCCAGATATTTTCTAGATATTATTGTCTATGATCCAGTCACTTTTGACGATAATATGGTAACTGTCTTTGTCTTTACTGTCTGAAGTTAGAACTAAAAGTTTTCCTAGTGTCAGGAAAATGCTTTCCAGAAACGTTTCCAAAGCAGGAATGAGTTCCTTAAAAATATCAACACCACATTTGCATTCATTCTTATGCTCAATATCAAGATAAAATTTTGATGGCTTTGCACCATCAAGTACTTCATAAAAGTGTCTTTCTATATTTTTTTTCATTATGTATATATAAAAGTCGGAATACGATCTAAAAGCCAGAAATGATTTGGCTCCTTTTTTTGCAGATTTCTTATCAAAAGAAGCGATAACATCATATTTGATACTAGTTTCAGCAAATACTTTTTCAATTCTTTCTAGAAGATTCTCTTTTGAGAATCCTTCAACAAGTTTGATATTCATTATTTTACTTTCTTTATTTCTGTTGGCTTTATATATATGTTTTATTTTTTTCTGAACCAAGGGTGTTTTCATTTACTTTGCGACAATAAAAATGTAGTTATAGAAACTTTTGATTTTCTTTTGATTTTCAATAAATGAAAAATTCATGTGTTCTTTTCTGAATACCGTCATTTTATTCTAAATCGATCTAGAAAAAATTCCCCCCTTTAATTAAAAAAGTTGAATATAGTGTTGCAGTCCAAAGCTTACGAATTTATCATCCAAATTAAATTAAATTTCTTTTTTCTTCTTCTGCAATATATATTTTTAAGCTAAAAATTATGAGAAAAAGGCGCTATTCTTAATGCAGTGTCATGAATTTATCTGAAACACATCCTATAGCTTTTGTACAACACTTAGCGTATATGAAAGAGCTGATTCCCTTAGATTTCTGCAATAAACTGGAGTTTTTAGTTACAATGATCAACACTTTGTAAAAAAAATAGTAACTCACTATAACAGCAGGAAAGAGGTATTGTGAATTCAAAGAAGGGAAAAGAAAATGGTTCATGCAGTTGTGAAAAAAAGATGTAAAAATAATTATCCTGCTACATACTGATCCTACTCTTTAACCGACACTGTTACTACTTTATCATTCATATTTGTTATTATTTTAAGTTGTTGAATGATAAATTTAAATAATATTCCAAATGCAATGAAATTAGTTGACCTGGGCTAATCAAGTCTTTTTGTAGAACAGCAACTTAACTTCTCTACTCACTGATTCTGCAATATCGTCTGATACCGATTGAGTCGTTGCACGCTAGACACATGCCAGACACATCTTTACTTTTGCCCAATAATGACGCGAGCCCAATTTATGGTCAATTTGTGAGCTTTGCACTATAACATTATCCGTCGAATTATACTTTTTGTTCCGACTGTGATCGTGTAGAAAAGCCATCCGCCGATCCTCCCTTAGCATTGTAGAAGCGAAATTTAGAAGGCGCGTCGCGTTTTGTTGGGTATTTGGATGCTCTTGTTCAGAAACCTGAATAAAGTACGAAGGTTCCTTTATTTGACAGAACGCCACTAAGTGGTACAAACAAATATAGAGGTATGGATGTGATACCAGAACATGGAAGATGCAAGAAAAACACAAAATAAATGCAAGAATAGTAAATCTAAAATATATATTGCTACCAAGACTATGGTTGCCAATCAGAAAATAACAGAAATTATGATGAAACTAAAAACTGAAATGATAAACAACAAGATGACCATGATCTCGCCTCAATTAATTCCTTCGCCCATAAATCCACACCAAATATATCCGTCTTCTATACTATGACCTTCATCCACCATTCCCGATGCTCCTTTTCCAAAAAAATCGCGATAGCGCCTCTCTCAATGACTCAAAAGAGTCTGTTTAAGACAACTGATAACACTGTCAAGAAATACTCTGACCAACTGAATCTAGGAGCACTAAATGCTTTTATTCGCACTGTTGTGGACACCAAGGCATTGCCCAATATTCAGGAGCAGAAATGATGGTGTATGTACAAGCAAAGTTATGTGAAGCTGCAATATCACCAGGCTCTCATTCGAAAGAACTGGGAAGAAATTATCTTGGATGGAGTGGAAGGATTGGATGCTCTGGTAGGAAATCTTCTGCAATGATGAGGAGAAAGCACTGGCAGAGCTGAAAATATTCAGTCAATATAAGTTGAAGATGACCTTCTCAGAAATATACACCAAAATGCGCAATGTGAATAACCAGATCGGAAACCATACACAAGGAGGCCGACTTTCAGAAGTCTGTTAGTGAGGCCACTGATCTGAGGTATTGCGAAACTTTCTAAAGTTGGATAGGATGCAGTTGAAGCAAAAGATGATTTGCGCGATTTATTTTTTGAAATTGGGGAGATCTATGAAGCAGGATGGACCCATCACAACATCATTCCTTCTTGCTACCTCAAAAAACAATTTTTTGAGATTTGGTTTTAAAGCTATCAGCCTGATTTGTAAATTTGCATTTCTTCAAGCTACAATATTTCCAAATAAAACAGGAAGCTAAAATCAAAGATGTAATCCCGAAACCCAGCTGTGAAATCGATCATCATTCATCCCATATGTCTCCCCATCCTCATCAAACACTTCAGTGATTGCAGGTCTGAAAAGACCCACTTCAGAGCGCACCAAATATCGCAGAAACTCACTCATCACCTCCCCAGACACAGCGTGTTTAAATGCCCTGAACATGATAACGCTAGAGAAATGATTGCGTCAAATCATTCTGGAAATAGATGTACGCTTACCGTTCATTATTGCTAAAGAAACGGACAGTTCTCATGGCCGCACCTATTGACCCTCTTTTCAAGCTCAGAATTGCAAACTAACAAGATGAGATCTCAAATAACAGGTGAAAAATAATATGAATAAAATACCTTTTGTTGGTGATGACCCTCGCTATATATTTCCAACGCCTCTGCTTCAAACCCGCGCTCAAGTAGCAGGTCCCCGAGTTCCTCCGTTGGCTCGATCAAATCTTGACTTATAGCACGATCCAGTAAGTAGTCTGAAGAATTGAAAATACGCGCAAACATCAATGCTTCAAAGGGAAGGAAGTGGGTTGCATTGCTGCACAGTTCTTTCGCGTATTCATTCACAAATTCAGCGGAATCACGCCACTTCGTGGATAAATAAGTCAATGTAGATGGATTACGTAGCCCGTGGTAGTCCGCACTGTTTGCAATAATGTTGCATGCTAGTCCCAATCTGCCTGCCTCCAAATGTTTCAAAACTCTGTTGCGCATGGATTCTTGCATATCATCAGGCGTTGGTCGCACAGTGTAATGAGTGCATTCGCATCGAGGTCGCCGCGGGAAACAAGTGGCAGCGAGTTTCGAAATATTCTCAAGTTTCATCGCTGCAAACTGGTTGATAACGGGGTGGATTAGCGGCGTTCCAAAACATCGCACCGATTGCAGCACTGTGTAGAACAATTGGTCCAATGGTTGCTTTTGGTATCGTCCGAACAGGTCGAGCCGAACGTATTCACCAAACACAAATTCCTCGTCGAAACGGATGGATATTGTTTCGTTCCTGTTAGAGACAGGCAGAATTTTGCTGTGATAGTACATTTCATTCAGATTTGGAGTGAACCCAACAGATACGCGAATGAATTGGGGTGCATAGACAGGCAATCTAAAGAAAGTTGTCAATACCAATAATAAGAGCAATTGATAACTATACCCAGCTTGAAAGACAGCCTTAAAAGGTACTACGTCAATGCGGGATATGACACACTCCGGAAAAGAGAGTCTGTAAATTAGACATTCCGACGTCGAGGGATCCATACTCGCAGTTGACGACCAAAATGTCCTGGAAATACAATTTATTTCTTCGCTAATAGATAACGCCAACTTACATTTCGGAGCGATCGTACGTGCGGTCAATTCTCTGCCCCTCATCATCAGATGACGACTCTTGAACGTTACTTAATACAATAGCTCACACATAGCGATTATAAAATAGATTACCACACACTCCTTCGTCTATTATTGGAACAGCGTTTCTAGACAACATTGCAGCAAATAACCCGGAAGCCTTACAAAATAGTTTCCAATCATCGCAGTGCCACTTCGAGAACAATTCAAATGCCGTCGGAGATATCAAATATCTTTCAAACGTTCCAGGCGTGTCTGCCAGCGCACAACCTTCTCCATTCGGATCATCAGGAGTGATGTTTCGACACCCGACTTCGTAGTTTGAAAGTTTGTCACTCACATCAGAATCGACTAACTCAAAATCCGCAAGTTTATGCGTATTTTTACGTCCGTGTTCGACTGAAGAAATGAAAATTGCTCTTGGAAGTGTTTGAACAGGATAAAGTTTCTTTGTGCCGAACTCCTCAACCGAGATTAGGGACGGCATTTGAGACAATTCCTTCCATAAATTGGAATTCTCGATCCTAAAATTTGTGATTTGAGCATACCGAGTAAGCGGGGAAATGAAGTAAAACATACGCGAGATGCCACTTCTTCGAAACGCGGAGTGCACGGCCGACTGACAAGAGGGAGGTGAAGACTATGCAGTTCTGGAACAGTTCGAGTGGGAGAACAGCCGCGGGGTCCATCATGAGATGAATTTGAGGGATGGAATAGAAGTAGAGAATGAATGAGTGCCGAACAATTTTTGCTCCACAACGGTGCTACGTCACACAACTTCTGGGGCTCCAACTGTCAACCAACTCACAATTGGCGACTTCAAAAGTAATTGGACGCATGAACTGACTGAAAGCGATTTCGGGAGGATTGGGACTCAAACGATGGTTGTTGAGATAACTTCTTCCACAAATCCGTACAGTCCAGCGTGCAAAGAGTGTTGTTAAGATAGTCTACCGGTTGCGAAGGAAGAGGCGAAGAACTCCCAAGAGCTTTTGAGACTCTGTAACGGTGCGCTAGCGATTGTCAGAAATGCCGCACAAATGATGCAGCTCTGAAACAGTTAAGAGGAAGAACGGCAACTGGATGAATGGACTGGGCAGACAATAATAATATGCGTGAAGCGGATGGTCAAGGATAATGATGATTTTGGGGAAGAGGTAATAATATTCCGGAACTGCACGCGCGAACGCTGGGAGATGATGGCTAAGGCAACACAGCCAATTGTGCTACCTTATGCCCTCTGATCAACCTCCTGCTGAACTCCCGTCCAACGAAAATTCTGCTCTCGAAACGACTTCTGCATCTTCTGCGGATGCCATTCAAAGTCGCCCAGATCCAACCGAGTCTGAATTTCCTCCGACACCGAAATTTCCTAACCTACCCGCTCACGTTGCTCCCGGGGGAACACTCGCGCAATTCTGGGAGCGTGCAGTTGAAGGCGACGCGAAGGCTCAACTTTCTTTAGGCCGGGTTATACTACCGTGGAAACAAATTTGACGTGATAGTGAACTACGCAGAAGCGGTCAAGTGGTTTCGAAAGGCAGCCAATAACGGAAACGCTGTGGGTCAATACTATCTGGGGTACTGCTATAGTGAAGGCACTGGCGCACGGAAAGACGAAACTGAGGCAGCTCGCTGGTTTCGAGCATCTGCCGAAAACGGCAATTCCGATGCTCAGTGCGCCCTTGGTAGCCGTTACCTGCACGGTATCGGAATTGAAAAGAGTCCTGCTGAAGCATGGAGGTTGTTTCTGGCATCTGCAGCTCAAGGATCTGCCGGCGGGCAGCGCATGCTCGGAGTTTGTTACTTCAACGGATTCGGCGTTGTCGTTGATCGCGCTGAGGCTGTGAAATGGTATCGGAAAGCTGCGGAGCAAAGAGATGGGATGGGTGCAAATAACCTCGCCCACAGTCTCACTCTTGGTGAAGGCGTCCGGAGGAATCTTCTTGAAGCCTCAAAGTGGTATAAGATTTCCGCTGATCGAGGTTACCCACCAGGTCAGCATGGATTAGGTTGTTGTTATTTGCTTGGTCATGGGGTCCAGAAGGATTATGTGAAAGCAATCGACTGGTTTCGCAAGGCCGCAGAACAAGGAAACTCCGAGGCCATGAATTCCATGGGTCATTGCTATTATCACGGATACGGGGTTGTGAAGGATTATGTTGCGTCAAGGATTTGGGTGCAGAAATCTGCGGAACAAGGAAATCCGGAGGCTTTCGTGAATCTTGGAGATTTCTACGAGAATGGTTTCGGGGTCGAAAAGGATCATGGCTCGGCTTTCGAATGGTATGAAAAAGCTGGCAACGCAGGAGATGCATTGGGTTTATATTATCTCGGTCGTTGCTACGAGAACGGCATTAGAATTGTGCTCGATTTGCGAAAGGCTCTCGAGTTGTACGAAAATTCTGGAAAAGCGGCAACTGAGAAAAAGTCATCGGTAATCAATGTTCATAATTTTGCCGTCAACCTTGAAAAGCGTAAACTGTTGCTAAGGATGAGAGTATTCAAGTTGTCATAATCATAGCATTGATTTGGACATCACCAAAATAGATAAAGATAAATGTAATATTTTGCTTGAATGAATAACGTAATGTTGATAATTGATACAGTATACTTGGTGTTGTTATCACGCCCTGATTGTCCAGGTCGTGTTGTCGAATTTGGAACAAAACCACCATGGATCTAGCTGTTTGTCTCCCGCTCGAGCTGTTCCAGAAATGCGTACACTTCGTCGCGTTTCCCGTCATAGGCTGCGCTCTGCGCGTCTCAAAGCGATGGAATGACTCGTAAAATTCCATTGATTCAGTCGGTGAGTATTAGAATGAATGTCTGACTCTCTTGTCGACTTCACCGTGCTCATATCTTGTTTCACCCCAATGGTTTTCTCGTTCGGGAACTCGGAGGAGTGTCGAAATACTATCAAATTGGCGTTGTGATGACTGAACGAATCTCTGCCTCTCATAGAAGAAGAAGTTTGTGTTTTGATTTGCATTTAAAAATGTTGGGTAGTCGATTAAGTCTCTTTACTATGACTCTAGAATGTAGTACAGACAATTTCGAGCAACTAAGAGACTGACAATGTTCGTAGGACGTTTTGGTCCTCTACGTGTAGTCCAGATCCGATGGTGTTTAGACTGGCGTTTCCAGAGTGTGTCATATCTCGCATCGACATCAAGCCGTACAAGGCGTGCTGGGTATATTCTTCCACCGCTCACTGAGATTCGATATTTATATGTCTTTCAGAATACCAGTTTATGCTCCAAATTTTCTGTGGGTGTCACCCCTACTCTGAGCGAAATGCACTATCGCAGCAAAATTATCGCCGTTTCCATATATCGATACAATTTTTGATTGGGGAATACATCCGGATTGACTTGTACGGAAGATACCAAGTGGACCAGCTATACTACACATCATTGGAATCGGTGAAATACTTTGGACTCCCATTGCTCTGGACTGTTGTAAGCAACTTCGAAGACGTGAAGCTGCACAATATTTCGCAAGACAAAGAGTCTTTACGCAACAACGTTGTGGAGCATCTTAAGAAAGGAAGAGTTAAAGAAGCGTGCACAGAGATAGCACTTGGTGCGGTATACAGTGGACTGCGGTCTGAGCTGGCGTTGACTTGGTTTCAAGTCTGTGGTCGGATCCACCAGCATTTGTGAGAGAATATGCGATTACACTGTTTGAAAATCGGATATATTTCCTCCGCGGCTCATGTTTGCGAGAGTGTTTGAAGTTCCAGGTAAGATTTGCTGGATGGCGCGATCGCGCTTCATCTCATAGGCCGACGGAGGAGGTTGGCGATTTGCTTTTGGAACGCGGGTTCGAAATACAGGCGTTGGCGGTTTACGATGAAGGCAACCATTTCCAAAAGGTAGATGGCTTCTCATCTTCTCAAATTATGAGATAGCTTAGATTTTTCTTTTTGCACTTGAAGATGGCAATAGTCACAAGCGCTGTGAGATCAGTTCTTTTCAGGCACACCAATGAGCTGTAAAAAAAAATTCCTACCAGATATTTTTGTGATTGATTTTCTCACTAGTGTTGTTATCCAAGAACTGAAGAGGGCTGTTCGTGGGGATGTCTGGTGCAATTTCTCCAGAGCTTATTTCTTTTTTGCATCTCAAGTTTACCGATCAGCCATTGCGCGAGTCTTCGACTTGGACGAAGAGACAAATAGCATGGATGATGAGCAATTCAAGACCTGGGCGTCAGGATTGCAATTGTGAAGTAAACAACAGCAATAATAACTTACCTCATCAAACAAAACGGTACAATAGCTGCATCTCGCTAAGTGGGTTGACAACCTACTCGAAATCAAACCCCAAAGCTTTGGAACAGCGAAAGGAACGATAATGCAAAATTCATTTCACCTGTCTCAAGATCCAACTTCGTTTCAAACATCCCCACACACTTTTCACTGCATTGGACTTTCTTCAACTATCAATAAGATTGTGTTCGAACAAGCACATATCCGCATCGCGAGTGAGCTTCACCATGGTCGGCCACATCCACAAGGAATGCATCTTTGTTTGTGGGATCTGGAATGTGCTTTTGGCTGTACAAATCGAATGAACTATAACTATTAGCAGACATTAGAAAGACGTATCGCCATATGATAATCAACCTAGTAGCAGCGTTCGCTCTAATTAAAGTTGATATAAAATAAATAAAATATCTGACGGAGATAAAAAAGTCACCAAGCCACAGGTTTCACAAGTCCAAATCTACTAGTGTTGGACTGATGTCCTGCTGGGATCCAGCCGAGGTTCTGCCGCTCGAGGTGTTCCAATATATCGTCACTGTTGCTGGTTTCCGTGCTGCGGGTCGCGCTCTTTGTGTGTCGAGCAAGTGGAATTACTCGTATGTCCAACTTCTTTGTCCTTTCCTCGTTAGCGCATGTTCTCAATGAATTAATAAGGATTGATTGCGAAGATTTCTGGAAAGTCATGGCGTTCACGCCGTCTCATGTCTGGGTTCCTGATTTTGGTGGAAAGAAGCAATATCCGGTGCCCGTTCTTCCGCGATCGATAT
>JADMIO010833608.1_pt1 | contig 10123 bp, 3 predicted proteins | sample 8958161 | NCBI WGS metagenome assembly JADMIO01 (sample SAMN16585339, study PRJNA669376) | soil metagenome | isolation source: Crop rotation soil | place: USA: Cullars Rotation, Alabama | collected 2011
GCGAGGGTGAGGGCGAAGGCGAAGGCGAAGGTGAGGGCGAGGGCGATGAGGGCGAGGGCGAGGGCGATGCGGGCGAGGGCGAAGGCGAAGGCGAAGGCGAAGGCGAAGGTGAGGGCGAGGGCGACGGCTGCACGTGCGCCACGTCGAGCAGCACGACGTCGTTCGTCGCACTCGCGGCAGCACTCGCAGGTCTCGCGCGCGTTCGCCGTCGTCGTCGGTGACAGTGAAAGCGCTCGGCGCAATCATGCTGGGTGTCGTCACCGTCGTCGCCGGCTGTCACGGCGACGACGGTGATCATCGCCACCAGGTTGGCGGCGACGGAGAAGGCGAGGGCGAAGGCGAGGGCGAAGGCGAGGGGCAAGGCGTGCGAGCCGCCGGACGTCGGATGCGCCGCGGGAGAACAATGCGGCGCGCATCATCGGTGCTGGTCGGCAGAGTGCATCATCGACGTCGGCCTCGACTGCAACCAAACGACGGGGCTCTGCGAATAGCTCTCAATTAGAACACGGCGAAGTCTTCGGAGGCGAAGACGGCGGTGCAGACGGCGCGGTAGCCGTCGGCGACGCTCTTCTTTTTTGCGACGGTCTTGAAGAGGTCGCGCATGAGCTTGCGTTCGGCGTCGTCGACTTTGTCCCAGGGGCGGGCGTAGGCGCGGAGGTAGAGAGCGCGCAGGTTCGAGTCGAGATCTTTGTCGCTCGGCATGCCTTCGAAGCTGCCGGCGACGACGAAGAGGCGCTTCTCGTCGTCCTTCTTGCGCTTCTGTTCACGCGAGATCATTTCGTTGCAGCTCTCGGCGGCGCCTTTCATTTGCGCGAGGCTGTGGCCTTGGCCCGGGCGAATGTCGCGCAATTCAATCTTGCGATAATCCATGCCGCCGAGCTTGTCGTAATAGAGCTCCCAGCCGCTCTTGTCGGCGACCTTCCACGCGACGTCGGTCGCGCGGCCCATCGCGCGGGCGTAGAGCTCTTTGGTCATGAGCTTGAGCGAGCTGCTCGAGCGATACGCCGGTGTCTTGGTCACGAGGCGCACGGCGTCCTTGAACTTGAGCCCCGAGGACTTCCAGTCGGCGAGGAGCTGCTTGCGCGTGCCCGTCTCTTCGGGCGTGAAGCGATGGCCCATCATGTGGTCCCAGAGCTGGTTGAGGGCGCAGTCGGCGAAGACGTCGCTCGCGGCGAGCGCTTTGCCCAGGCCGTCGACGCCGTCGACCTCTTGCCCCATGAACATCGCCTTCTGCGGGATCTCCAAGCCGCGCGGTGTCTTCTCGTAATAGCGGCCGAACGGATCCCAGCGATCCTTCACGCGCGACAAACCGTCGAGCTGCAGATGGCACGCGGCGCACGCGCGCGACTCCGTGACGGTCAACGAAGGCTCGAGGAGCGGCGAGTCGCGATACGGGACGGCGACGGTCTCGCCCGAGTCCTTGATGTCGTCGAGCAGGTCGAAGTCGGGGAACACTTCGTGGCAGAAGAACGCTTCGAACGTGCGCTGCGCCCAACGACGCCCGTTGTAGAAAAAGTTGAACATCTCCGGCGTGGTCAGAATTCCGGAGTGGCGCTCGGGTCTCATCACGCGATGCCACGGCTTCTTGATGTCGGGATCCTTGAGGTCGGCGAGGCGATCTTCGAGCTTGGCGTAGAAGACCTCGAGGTAGCCGTCGAGCATCGTCCAGTCCGACGTCACCACCGTGGGATAGGGCTCCCCCGACGTCACCACCTCCATCGCGATGTGCGACCCCTCTTCGCGCATCGACTTGATGATCTGGTCCTTCACGCCGTCGGGGTAACAGAACAGCATGTACGGGCCGCAGCCGCACTTGCCGCTCTTCTGGCCCTCGAGGTTGTCGCAACGCGTGCCGTCGGCGGCGACGACGGCCTCGCTCCCGGCTTGCTTGCACGCCCAATGCGTGCCCTGGCGATCCCACCACGGCGACACGCGCACGCGTTGGCTTTGCCCGCAGGCCGCGCCGCTCTCGTTGATGCGCTGCGAGCGCAGCACGCGCTCGCCGTCGACGACGACCTCGTTCACGCGCGAGTAGCTCGCGTCCGTGTTGTAGTCGCCCGTGCGCGGTCGAATGAGGTCGCGGTGGTAGAGCAGGAACGTGGACTGAAAGTCCTTCGACTCGAGCATCTCGTCGACGGCGCCGTCGAGCGTCAGCGTGCCCTTCTGCAGCCGATCGAGCTCTTCGCTCGACGGCACCGTCCCGCGCAGATCGAGCGACAGGCGGCGCAGCACGACTTCGTTGCTCGCGGCCGGGTACGCGGGCGCGGGCATCACCGGGAGATCGTCGAGCTTCTTGTGCGACCAGCGGATGGTGGGGGTCTTGGCGAGCACGCCGAGCATCCAGCGATCGACGGTGTCGCGCACGAGCTTCATCCCGTCGTCGGAGCGATCGAGCGGAAGCTCACCCTTGGCCTGGTAGTACTGCCCGATCAAGTTGCGCGGCCCGCCGCCCTCGGGGTTCTCGTGGCACTCCTTGCACTCCACGCCTTCCTTCAACGCGAAGCGCTTGTGCGCCGAAGCTCCGGCGCTCCCGAGCAGCAGCGAGGTCGCGACGAGGAGCCACGCGGGGAAGGTGCGCGTCAGGGGAGCAGCGGTCATGGGTGGCATCGTACGAGGCTATTCGTGGTTTGGAAGATGGGACCAATTGTATCGGTTGTCGATGACGTCGAGAGAGATACCGAGCTCGGAGGAAAACGCCACGAACCCGAGGACGAGCAGCAAGCACACCACGAGGAGCCGCGGCTTTGCCCGCGTCGTGAGCGCATCCGCTCCCGCCACGAACACGATGGCGAACGGGAGCAGCGCACCGCTGATGAGGGGGCCGGCGGCGACGAACGGCATCGGCTGCACAGGCCAGGTCGCATTCTTCAGGTCGAACACGGCCGACATGGCGGCGAGGAGCAACACCGATGCGAGCACGCTCAAACCGCACGCGACGAGCATGCGGCGCGCGGGCGGCAGGAGCGCGAGGCCGCTCACGGCCAGCGCCGCCGCGGAGAGGAGCGCGAGGAGCGTGGTCGAAACATAGATGGCGTCGGCGACGGGCACGCGCATCGGGTTCGATCCCCACATGAGATCGCCGCGCCAGAACGTCGTGCAGACGGCGCCGAGAAAGTCCGTAAGGCCGTCGAACGTGAGGAGCGGATGGGTCTTCCACGACGACGGCGCCGACGAGATCCAGCCGAGCGCGACCAAGCGCGGTCCGAACGCCAGCGCGTCCATGTTGAGGCGGACGTTGCGGGTGCACCACACGGCGAACGGAAAGAACGTGCACGCAAGGAAGACGATGGTGGAATTCATCGCGCCCAAGATGGAAACGGGGACGCCGTCGTTGGGAGCGTCGCCGCGCCGTCGTGATTGCCAGAGCGTCGCCACGAAGCGAAACAGCAGCACGACGACGACGACGACGACGATGGGCGCGGTGCTGAGCTTGGTGAGGAGGCTGAAGCTGAGCGCGAGCCCGGCTGCCGCGTATCGGATCGGCGACGCTCGCTCACCGGCGATCATCGGGTGCGCCAGCCAGAGCGCGAGCGCGCACATCGCGGCAGCGAGGGCGTTGTTGTTGAGCGTGTAGAACGCGTCCTGCGGCATCAGCACGAGGAGGGCCACCGTGGCCACGACGAGATGCGGGCGCTCTTGGAACATGCGCCGCGCGACACGCCACGCCGCGAGCAGCAGCAAGACCACGGCGACGACGTTGAAGAGCCTCGTCACGAAGAGCGCGTGCACGGGTCGGAAGCCGAGCTGCCGCGCCGCGCCCCACCAGCGGTGCGCGAGCGTGTAGTACACGGGCGGCTGCTGCTCTTCGTCGTTGAAGCGCTTCTGCCACGCTTTCGTCGCCGCCATGAGGTCACGCTTGCTGAGCTTCGCGTGATAGCGCGGCGGCTGTCCGTCGATGATCTTCCGTTTCGACGGACCTGCCGTGTACTCGGGGGCGGCGTCGCGCATCCCGATGCTGATGATCCGTTGCGTGAAGGGCGGGAGCAGCGCCCGGCCCGTGCCTCTGCGGATCGTCGTCAGCGTGTCGGCGTGCGACGCCTCGAACGGCGGCGCGAACAACGGGAACACGAGGGCGAAGTAGGCGACCCGGAGAGCGCCTGCGGCGATGAGCACGAGCACCAGCGCGCGCGCGATCCGCGGTGACAGGGTGATGCGCGCAGGGTCGAGCGCCGGCACCCGACGTTGCAGCGCGGCGAGAGGGCGGATGCGCGACCAGACCAGCTCGAGGAGCGCGATCCAGACGACGACGCCGACCATCGCCGCCGGCATCGGGAACTGGTGATCGTGCTTCGACGACATCGGCAGCCAGCCCGTCATGAAGTGGACGTAGAGCCCGCCGACGAACAGACCTCCGACGAGCGAGTAGAAGAGCCCGCGCGCGCGATCGATGAAGATGAAGAGCAGGACGGGAAAGACGAAGTACTGAACGCCGACGCCGGGCGTGAGCAAGAAGAACGTGGCGATGACGACGGCGCACGCGTCCGCCGCTCGTTGCTTCGTCACGCGCGCCCAGATGCCGGCGCCGGCGCTGGCGGCGAGAATCACGTAGCGCGCGACCTTCGCCCACAGAAGGTCGATGGCGGTGAGCTCTTCCGTCACCGCCTGCACGCGGAAGCCTTGGAAGAAGAAGAAGTGAAGGCCCCACTGATTGGGATGCGAGTTGTAGGCGATGGCGTTCGTGTAGAACGCTTCCCCCACCTTCAGGATCGGCGCGAGGAACGGCGTCACGCCGATGGCGCCGCCGAGACAAAAAAGCAGCGCTTGTCTGAGGCTCTTTGCCTGACACAAGAGGAGCGCGGGGCCGAAGACGAGCGGGATGAGCTTGACGTTCAACGAGAGCGCAAACACAAAGCCGGCGAGGAAGGGCCGCTCCGAGTCGTCGACGAGCATGACGGCGAGAAACGCGAGATAAGCGCACAGGCTGTCGGTGTTGCCGTGAAACGCGGTGATCCAGATCGACACGGGGCAGAGCGCAAAGATCGCCGCCGCACCCCACGCCGCGTTTTCACTGCCGCCGCGTCGTCGAATCGCCCGCTGCATCGTGAACGCCGCGGCGACGTCGGCGAGCAGCATCGGCACCTTGAACACGATCGCGAACGGTATTGTCAGCGCCTCGCCGATCTTTGCCGCCGCCAGCGCCCACAGCGCCATCAACGGCGGGTGGTTGAACATGGGATCTTTGGTGTACGTGGCGAGCACGCCGTCGGTGTTGATTTCGCCCGAGAAGCGCTCCCAGATGCGGATGTCGTTGCTGCCCTCGGCGGCGAGCCACAGGGCGATGCGAATCATCATGCCGATGAGGACGAGCCAGCGCAGCGTCCGCGGATCCAACGACGTGGCCCACGCCACGCCCCGCTCCCACAGCCGCTCGATCATGGACCGCTACCGCCGCTCGCCATCGCAGGCATCCTCAAACCTCACCCTACGACTTGCAATGGCAATCGCGATCGCCCGTTGCAGAACCGACGTCGACGTAGGAGCACGGGCGACGCGATGTCAGAGATGACCAAGCGCCTCGCTTTCTGGACCTCCACTGCGCTCGTGGCGGCCTACGTCCTGTACGTGACCGCGGTGCGCTTCGCGCCCGCGTTCGCGCCGTACGTCGCCGAGACGGATTGGAAGCAGGCGGTGTGGCAGTACTACCGCTACTACGTGAAGGGAGCGTTTCCGTCGGGGCAAATGCTCACCGACTACGCCTTCATCTACCACGGGCAGCCCGTCTACTGGCCGCTCATGGCCACGCTCTCCACGTTCATCGATCCGCGCTACGCCGCCACCGCGCTCAACATCTTCGCGTTCGTGGGCACGCCGGTGTTCGCGTACTTCGCGGTGCGCGGCACCAAAGCGGGGCACTATGCAGCCCTCGCCGCCGCCGCCCTCATCGTGCGCGACGACATGTTCTTCAAGCTGACCGCCGGCGGTTACGCGCGCAGCTTCGGCCCGATCCTCGTGTGCTTCTTCCTCGCCGCGTGGCTCAACAAGCGCCGCAAGCTCACCATGGTGGCGTTGGCGTTGGCGGCGGGGACATATCCGTCGGTGGCGATCCCATGTTGCCTCGCGTGGGGCATCTCCGAGCTCTACGAATTCGCCGTCGTCAAGGAAGGGCGCCTGCGCCGCGTCGTCGAGTGGGGCATCACGGGCGCCGCCGTCATTCTGCTGGCCGAAGCGCAGAATCTCCGCGCCCCTGATTGGTGGGGCCCCGTCGTTTGGTACGAAGAGGCCGCCGACATGGCCGCGTTCCACGGCGGGCAGCGCATGCCGCTCGTGCCTCTGCCGGCGATCGGCAGCAACGTGTGGACGAACCTCCTCGTGCTCTTCACGCCGAACGGCCCGGTGCTCGGCGGGCTCTCGGCGTGGAACACGGGCCACAAGCACGTGCTCGAGCTCGCGCTCGTCGCCATCGGCTTCGGCCTCGCGCTCGTCGCCGTGCGCAAGACGCCCAAGGAATTTCCGTGGCGCATCCCGCTCACGTTCGCCATGGGCTTCGTCGGCTACATGCTCGTGCGCTGGCTCGCGTTCAAGCTGTTCATTCCCCACCGCGTCATCGCGCATAGCTGGCCGTACATCATCGCCATCTTCGCGCTCGCATCGTGGGACCTCGCGCTGCGCACGTTCTTCGCGAAGCGAAGCCCGCTCGTGATGAGCGCCGTCGCGGCGGCGGTGGTGGCGATGCCGGTGTTCTTCCTCTCGGGGTTCGGCGTCGAGAAGGTGGGCGCGTACCGCAGCTACGCCAAAGACGCCAAGCTCTACCAGTGGATCGAGAAGCACACGCCGCTGCAGGCGCAGTTCGCCGGCAACCTGCAGCCGATGGACGAGATCCCGCTCTTCTCCAAGCGACAGGTCTACGCGAACTGGAAGCTCGCGCACCCCTTCCGCAAGGGCTACTGGGACGCCATCGAGAAGCGCATCGTGAAGATGTACGACGCCTACTACGCGGTGAACGTCGACGACGTGCTGCGCTTCGCCGACGAAGAGAAGATCGACTACTTCATCGTCGATCGCACGCGCTTCGAGAAATACGAGAGAGGCGACGGCCAGCTCTTTGAGCCCTTGCGCTCCGAGATCCAGCCCTTCTTCGATCGCTGCAAGAACAACCCGTGCGCGCTCAACCCCGCGCCGCGCGACGCGATCGTGTTCCACAACAACAACTACGACGTCATCGACATCAAGAAGCTCAAGAAGGCGGCGCGCGACGCGTCGTCGGCGACGCCAACATCGAACGACACGTCGATCGGCACATCGAGCGGCACGCCGAGCACGTCGACGGGCACGCCGAGCACGTCGAGCGGCACGCCGAGCACGTCGGGCGCCTCGCCGAGCACGTCGGGCGCCTCGCCGAGCACGTCGGGCGGCACGCCGAGCACGTCGGGCGCCTCACCGAGCACGCCGCCGATGGGCCCGTCGATGGCGCCCGCGACGCCGGCGAAACCGTCATCGCGTGGGCGCATCCCGGGCGAGCGTTCCACGGTGCCCACGCGCGCGCCGACCGAGAGCGACGACGACGACGACAACGACAAGGGCAGCGCCGGCGACGGCGCGAACGAGTGACGCGGCGGTCGTAGGGCCGGCTCACTCGCGCGGCGGGAGGCGGAAGAAGCTCCAGGGGCTGCGGAAGACGTCCTGGCTCACCGCGAGCTCCGATCCGAGCGTGGTCACCGCCATGACGACGAGAAACACCGCCAGCCAGACGCGGGCGCGACGCGTCGACAGCGCATGGGTGAACGCGCCGACGACGGAGAGCGCAAACGGCAACATTCCGGCGAGCAGCAAGCGTCCCGAGATCAAGAAGGGATGCGCGCGCGACGGATACGGGCACTTGCCGAAGTCGTAGCGGATCGAGAGGAGCGCGAGGAACGCGAGCGAGCCCGCGACGACGAGCAGCGCGAGGTACGCGGCGCGCACCGACGTGGACCGCGCTTCTCGCGCGCGGCCGCGCCGGGATGACAATGCGCGCGCGGCGAGCGAGGCCACGAGCGCGAGCAACGCGCTCGCCGTGACGACGACGTAGACGCTGTCGGCGACGGCGCCGTGCAACGCGTCCTTTCCGAGCCACACGAGCTCGCCTCGCCAGAAGGTCGCGCACGTGCTCGCGAGAAACTCGCGCGCGCCATCGAGAGTGAAGATCGGGTGCGCCGTCCACTGCGACGCCGGCTTGAGCGTCCAGCCGAGCGCTCGCAGTTTCGGCACGTCTGCGAGCGCGCCCACGCCGGCGGCGCTGTTGCGCCAGATCCACAAGAGCGGTGCCGGCATCCCTGCGACGACGACGCCGGCGAGGATGGGGGCGAGCCTCGCGATCACGGCGCGCGCGACGACGTGGCCGATCGGTGCGCGCACGGCGACCACGAGCGCCACGCCGATCGCGCACAGGAGCGGCAGCGACGAGAGCTTCGTGAGGAACGCGGCGGCGCATGCGAGCCCGAGCGCGGTACCGAGCGCGAAGCGACGCGCGAGGTGCGCGCGCGTCGAGAGGCACGCGCCGCGCGTTTGGCGGAGATCGAGGTCGATGCGCGTCCAGAAGTAGAAGACGAGCGCGCCGGTGAGCGGCAAGAGGGCGTCGTTGGTGACGACGTAGATCGCGTCCTGCGGGATGAGCGCGAGGAGCGCGACCGTCGCGAGCGCGGGCCCGTTGCGAGCGAAGACGCGGCGCGCCGTCAGCCAGGCGACGACGAGAAACAGCGCAAAGGCGACGACATTTGCGAGGCGCACCGCCCAGAGCGCGTGCGCGGGACCCGCGCCGATCGCGCGCGCCGCTTCGAAGATCGGATGCGCGAGCGCGTAATAGAGCGGCGGCTGCTGCGCCTCGTGCGCGTGCGCCTTGGCGTCGTCGCGCCGCGCACGCGCGAGAGCGGCGGCGAGTGTCTTCGGATCTTTGCGTTCATTGACGTGGAACGGGAGCGGCCGCGCTCGTCGCAAAGCACCCACGCTCTTGCGCGACGCGCCGTACTCGGGCGATGCGTCGCGCACCGCGAGGCGCGTCGTCGTCTCCGCGAAGTGCGGCAGCTCGTGCTCGACGTGTCGCCACGCGGCGGTGATGACGGCGTCGGCGTGCTGCCGCTCGTCGGTGTTCGCGAAGAGCGGGAAAGCCGTCGCGAAGACGGCGATGCGCGCCGAAGCGACGATGATGATGGCGGCGACGACGACGGCGGGGCGCTCGTATGTGAACGCGCGCGCCTTTCGCCACGCGATCGACGCCACGCAGCGCAGCGGCGACGGCGCATTTCGTTTCGAGCCGGCGGCGGCGAGGCGCGCGATGAGGAAGCGCGCGAGGCCTGCCCAGAGCGCGAGGCCGACGACGACCGCGTGCGGCGGGAACGCGTGGTTGTGGATCGACGCCATCGGCCACCACGTCCGCATCAACCTCACGTAGATGAAGGTGACGAACAGGCCGGCGACGGCGCCGTAGAGGAAGCCGGCGCGCTTCTTCGCGAGCGTCAACGGCAAGAGCGGGTAGACGAAGTACTGCACGCCTTCGCCCGGCGTGAGGACGAAGAACATCGCATAGACGAGCGCGACGACCTCGACGGCGCTTCGCTTGCGCCTGCGGCCCCACACGCCGATCGCGAAGCTCGCGGCCATCATCACGTAGCGCGCAGCGTGCGCCCACTGCGCGTCGAGACGCCGCGCTGCCCGATCGAGGTTGTCGACGCCGAACGCAAACGAGAAGAGCTCGTGCACGCCCCACAGGTTCGCGTGCGAGTTGTATGCGATCGCGTTTCGATAGAACGCGTCGGGCGTCGCCACGAGCGGTGCGAGGAACGGCGTGCACCCGAGCCCCACACCGAGCAACCACGCGAGCCCGCTCTTCCACGACCGCGCCTGCATCGCAAACAGCGCAGGCCCGAGCACGAGCGGCAACAGCTTCACGTTGAGCGCCGCGGCAAACACGAGACCGGCGACGAACGCCGCCGCCGCCGGCGACCACCACAACGCCCGCGCCCACGACGCCCACGACTTCGACACCGACGACGGCTGAGACGACGACGACACTTGCGACGACGACGGCGCCGACACCCGCGACGACGACGACGACTGCGAGGGCAGACTCGACGACTGCTGCGACGACGATGACGACTGCGGCGACGCCGACGGCGACTGCGGCGACGCCGACTGCGACTGCGGCGAC
>JADMIO011429321.1_pt1 | contig 10123 bp, 10 predicted proteins | sample 8958161 | NCBI WGS metagenome assembly JADMIO01 (sample SAMN16585339, study PRJNA669376) | soil metagenome | isolation source: Crop rotation soil | place: USA: Cullars Rotation, Alabama | collected 2011
AGCTTAGCTTTAATGAGACTAGGAGGCTTGGATCGGAACGCTGGGCGTCTTAAAGACGCCCTCGATCGGCTAATTCAAGCCACCGACATAGCTATAAGATCAGGTCCGTGGATAACAGCTCGCTGCCATCTTGAAATGGCATCGATACATAAGGACCTCGCAGTCTCTGAAGATGCTGACCTCCATTTTGAACAGGCCAAGCATTTTTACTTAAAAGCGCTTTGCCAATTCGAGGCGGTCGGTCACCATCGGTATGTGGCAGTGGTCGAAAACAATATGGGACTGTTATTGTTAGGTCATAGATGTTATGCAGAGTCAGAAATGCACCTCTTACGTGCACGCAAATTATTTGAGGCTTTATCAGATAATTTACGTGGGGCTCAGGTCGATGAAACTTTAGCTCGTCTATATGTAGGGATCAATCAATATGAACGAGCGGAGGAGATCGTTAAGCAGGCCATTAGGGTATTCGATCTCGCAGACGGCGAGACGATTCTGGCTGAGGCGTTAACGACAAGCGGTATCGTTGCCAGCAAACTTGGCAAGTTTAGTGATGCCAAAAATAGCTTTGAAGCCGCATATAAGATTTCCGAAAGATGCAGTGACAATGAAGGTGCGGGTCTTGCATTATTGGTTATGTTTGAAGAACTAGGAGACCGCTTAGACAATGCGGAGCAAAATCAAATATCTGAAAAGTTAAAGAGGTTGTTAGCGGCAAGCCAACAGGCTACGGTGCAACATCGCGTTGCGAAGTGCATTAATCAGATCGCACATCAGAAAAGAAGGAAATCGAATTAAAGCACTGAATAATAACTCGTGCATAAGTGAAGAACAACGCAGATCGACGGATGCCACTTTGAAGTTTATCTTTACTCAATAGGGAAGATAAATCCCTTCAAATTGTTTATTTGTTTAGGGTTAAGAATCCAAGATTTATTGATAGATAAATTTAGCTTCATAAATAAGCCTTCCTGCGGCATACGGGTTGCCGCCAATTGATTTTGAGGCATTTCAGGGCCTCTAATCATGCAGTTTGAATGGATTTTGACCTATAAAGTCATGCCTTTGACTGAACGCTTCAAACTGACCCGTTTACCAAGGCCCAAAAACTGTTAAGAGAAGCTCGACAAATGAAAATCGATCTGGACTAGGAGTATCGGAGTTCAGATTAGTGCGAGTAGTCGAAATAATTCCTGTTCGGGTCGTTGAAATGGTTCCAACCGTTGTTGTCGAGATCGTGCCACTTTTGGTCGTTGAAATTGTTCCCGTTTTGGTGGTGGAGATAGTGCCTGGCTTCGCAAGCGCTACGGCTGAGATCCCCAGAACTAAAGCTGCTGCGCAAACGATGGATTGAAGGTTTTTCATTGTCTTTGCTCCTGTGGCTTGAAACGTCAGAGATTACTTGGTGGCTCCAAGATTGTCGCCTGTTAGCACTTTCTGGGGCCGACCATACAAATAACTTATTCCATTAGATGCTTTTCAAAGAACATGCCACAAGGGATGTATTTAGTTAAACACCCTAACTGCATATGTTAGAGTGATTTGTGCGGGCAGACTCCTAAATCCATTTCGTCCTGCCGTTTTGAGTTAAGTGGTTAGAGAATACACATGCCTCAGGATTTAGAAGAAGCCCTAGTAAGTTTCTCAGGAAAACTGCATAACTACGCACCGATTCATTGGTGGTAGACGCCATGTATAGGGCAGTACCAGTGGATAGCGGATACACACCAATTATTCTGATGAGCGCCAAGTGACTTCAGTTAAAAACAGCCATTGGGAAGGAATTCAACTAAATTCCAATTCCTTAGAAGATAGAGGTCGCGTCGTGGCTTGCTGCACGATCGCACGCGAAAAAATTGAGATAGGGGATTATGATGCTGGCTGTGGCGTTCTTGCGCCATGGTGGAAACTGGGAGAGTGGCCCAATCAGAAGGGTCTTGACCGGCTCGCCGCCGCAGAGTTGCTGTTGACCACCGGAGTGCTCACGGATTCAGTCGCTAGGGCAAAGCGCATCGTCGGCGGTCAGAGATTCGCTGAAGGACTAATCAGCGGTGCAGTCGCTCTATTCGACCATCTTGGAGAGAACACTAGAGCACTTGAAGCTCGAATCGAGCTTGGATGTTGTCACTATCACCAAGGACTCTTCGACATAGCGCACTCCACATTGCAATCGTGCGTAGCGAACCTCACTAACGAAGATTACGAACTTCGCGCAGTAGCTCTGATTAGACTAGCAATTGTGGAGCGCCATGCGGGCAGATTGCACGAGGCACTTACACTTCTCGAACAGGTCTCCGGCCTAGAAAGCATGATCAGTGCATGGACAAAAGGTCGTTTTCACACCGAAATGGCCAATACCCTGAAAGAGTTTGGGGTAGCAGAATGTCAAAAACACTACTTTGATCGCGCTTTGAGTCACTATAAAGCCGCTTCATTACAGTTTGAGGAAGTGGGCAATCTTCGGTACGTCGCTGCGGTTGAAAACAACCGTGGATATCTTTTACTCAGTCTCGAACGGATTGGGGAATCCAAGTTACATCTCGAACGAGCGCGAACGTTGTTTAAAGAATTGGCAGACACTATCGGCTGCGCTCAAGTAGATGAGACCTTGGCCCAGTTGTATTTAGGGTCAACCAATTATGAATCGGCACAGCAAGCAATTGAACTCGCCGTAAACACGCTTGAGGGCAGTGGTGAAGATGCCTTATTTGCTGAGGCTTTGACAACAAAGGGACTTATTCTCTTCCGTTTGGGGCATAGACAAGAAGCTAAACCAATTATTGAGCGGGCTAGACGAGTAGCAGAGAGATGCGGAGACCGCGAGGGCGCGGGTAGGGCGCTGCTCATATTGATTGAAGAAATGTGTGAGCAGCTCGCGGATGATGAGCGGAGGGAGATTGGGGCGCAGGCGAATCAGTTGTTAGCTAATTCACAGCAGCAGGCTACGCGGGAACGGTTGAAGAAGTGTCTCGAGATGATTGCTGAGGCCCACTTGCGTTACGAAGCCCAACGCGAGCAGGAGATCCACGCACAGAAGATGGCCGCCCTCGGCGAGCTCTCGTTTGGCGTCGCGCACAACGTGAACAACACGCTCACGGGAATTCTGGGCAGGGCGCAGTTAATCCTCAGAAACAGCAACGATCCGGGCAAGGTCGAAGCGGGCCTAGAGTTGATCATAAAGAGCGCTGAAGACGGTGCCCACATCATTCGCCGCATCCAGGACTTCGCACGCCAGCGCCCGAGCCGCGAGTTCGAGACTATCGCCATTGCCGAACTGCTCAAGGACGCCTCCGAAATGACCCGCCCACGCTGGGAGTCACGCTCAGAGTTCGCGCCCATCCGCTTCGCCCTGCACTCTGACTGCAAAGCTCATATCAAAGGCGACCCGGTCGAACTGCGCGAAGTGCTTGTAAACATGATCTACAACGCCGTCGACGCCATGCCATCCGGCGGCGAAGTGCGCGTCACCACCCAAGAAAACCGCGACCGCGTCGTCATTCACATCACCGACACCGGCACCGGAATGACACCCGAAGTCAAACAACGACTCTTCGATCCCTTCTTCACCACTAAGGGCAAGGCCGGCACCGGCATGGGTCTGGCTGTCAGTTTCGGTATTATCCGCCGTCACGAAGGCTCCATCGAAGTCGAGAGCGAACCCGGCCGCGGCACCACTTTCAAGATTTCACTGCCAAAAGTGGTGTCCGCAGCTCCGGAAACTCAAGCCCCCTCCATCCAGGAAATCGTCGCTACAACTTCTGAAGACAAGGTGCGCGTGCTGGTTGTTGACGACGAAACGCACGTGCGCGAAGTCTTGATCGAAGCGCTCGAAGTTGAAGGCTGCGACGTGGTATCAGCAGAAAGCGGAGAGATCGCCCTGGCGCTATTCGATCAGAACGAAGGCAAGTTTGACGCGGTCTTCACAGACATCGGCATGCCCGCGATGAGCGGCTGGGAACTGGTCGCCGAAATCAGAGAGCGCTCGAAAACAATGCCGGTTGCGATCGTCAGCGGCTGGGCCGACGCGATCAGCGTGCAGACGAGAAACGCCGTGAAGGCCGACTGGGTCGTCGCCAAGCCTTTTGACATCGATAGAATCTCGAAAATTGCGCAGGAGATCGCGCAACGGAAGAGCAGAGAAGTTCAGCCTACCTAGGCACTGGCGCTGAGGTCGTGGCGCTCCAGCTTGAGATATAGACCGCGACGGGTCAGACCAAGTTCACGTGCAGCGCGTGAGATGTTGCCGCCGTGGCGGCGCAGAGCGTCCGCGATCATCCGCCGCTCAACTTCCGCAAGCGCGTCCGCAAGGGTGCCGCCAGTGCTTTGCAGGTTCGACGATGACGGCATCGTAGCAATCGACGCAGCTGATGGCGTGGTTGGAGACGAGGTGCGTTTCAGTTCGGGCGAAAGGTGTTCCGGGGTGATAATCGTGCCGTCTTCGGCGCGAGCGACGGTGCGCTGAATCTCATTGCAGAGTTGCCGCACGTTCCCCGGCCAGTCGCTCACCATCAACAGATCCACAGCCTGGGGCGTTATTTGTATGTCCTTGCGGCCAAATTTTGCCGAATAGTGATTGACGTAGTAGTTGACGATCGTCGGAATCTCCGACCGGCGTTCCCGCAAAGGGGGCACGCGCAGGCGAATGACGTTAAGCCGGTAATAAAGGTCTTCACGGAAACGACTCTGCGCCACCATGTCTTCGAGATCCGTGTTCGTCGCGGCGATAATGCGCACATCAACCTTGCTGGGCCGCTGTTCACCGAGCGGTTGAATCTCGCCTTCCTGCAAAAATCGCAACAGCTTTGGCTGCACATCCAGCGGCAAGTCGCCAATTTCATCGAGGAAGAGCGTCCCGCCGGCCGCCGTGCGAATCACGCCGTGCGAATCGTTGACAGCGCCCGTGAAAGCTCCACGCCGGTAGCCGAAAAGATAACCTTCCGACAACTCCTTCGGCACTGCCGTGCAGTTGAACGGCACGAAGACTTTCGCGCGCCGCGAAGAGATCGCGTGAATTGCGCGCGCCACCAGTTCCTTACCCGTACCTGACTCGCCAGTCACCAGCACAGTCACATCCGAGGATCGAATCTTATGAACCTCTTCGACTAACTGCGTCATAGCGGGGCTGGAGTGAATAAAACCGGGCATCAGGCTCGTGCCCGTCAGTTCGTCGGAGTTTTCGTGAGTACCGCTCTTCTGAGCCCCTGCGCGCAACGCACAAACGTCCATTCCCAACTCAACGACGCGCAGCAACGGCTCGAGCGCGACACCCTTCGGCAAAAACGCCCGGTTGCGTGGCGACAGGTACAGCTTCGCTTCCGGAGCGTTCGACGATTTCAACAGGATCACTTCCGCATCGTGCTTGCGGCAATAGCGGTCGCGCGACGCTTCATCCTCTATCGCATCGAGCTCCACCGCAATCTTCACGGCATCCGCAGGCGTGCAGCCCATTGCAACCACGACTCTTGGTTGACGACGCTCCCCTTCTTCAGTGATTACCACTCGCTGTGCGCCGGTTTCCTGACGCATGACTGCCGCGAGTTCGCGCAACAGAAGTTCACGTGACGCAACCGCCTCGGCCAGACGCAACGTCAACAACTGCGTCAAAGCCGACTGCTCCTGGATACGCTCGGGAGTTGAACGAGCGAGATCTCTCAGCTCTTCCTCAGCGCGCGACAAATCGAGTTTTGCGCCCAGTTCTCGAAATGTATTCAACGCACGGCTCAGGTGTTCACCGGCGCGCTCCGGCCGGAGTGTCGCGTACGCACGACCCAATTCGAGGTGCGCGCGAGCGGCGCGATAGCGGTCGCCCAGCATGTCAAAAATCGAAACGCTGCTGCCGAAATGTTGTGCGGCTGAGGCGGCGTCATGGCGCGCCATGTTCAGCATTCCGTTCAAACGGTGTACTTCACCTGTGAAACCGAGATCCGTGGCGGAGTCAGTGGTTTCCGCACTGACGCGTTGAAGCTCTTTGTTGCACTCGTCTAAGTCTCGGGTCAGTAAGTGGGCCTCGGCGGCAATCAGGCGCGACTCGCAAATAGCCTGGCGATCCCCCATTTTCTCGGCGAGAGCGAGTGCTTCGCGGGCTTTTTCAAGTGCGTTTGCGGGATCGGCGATGAAGAGATAACAGCGGCCGAGTGTTCTCAAGGCCTGGGCGGCGTACCACTTGTTTCCGTTGTCGGTCGCGAGGGCAACGGCCCTGATCAGGTAATCCTTTGCCTTATCCAGATCGCCGCGCAGCATGTGCAGCTCGCCCAGCGAATCCAGAATCATCGGCACTTTAGCGCCACGCTCATCCACCTCAGTAGCAAGTGCCAACGCGCGCTCCAACGCCTCCTGGGCGCGGTCCCACTGTCCGATCAAAATGAGATTGATGCCGAGGTTGTTATAGCCGTCTGCTGCGTTTGTCTTGTGATCGGTACGCTCGTAGTAAGTGATCGCTTTCTTGAGATAGTCGATACCTTCCTGCGGTCGTTTCAGAAACCAGCAGGCGCCGGCCATGTTTGCGTAAGTCCTGCCCAGCACGTAAGCCGCAGGTCTCTCGCCGATGAGTTTTTGTGCCTGCCCGAGATTTTCCAGCCCGGCCTCGTAATTACCTTCATGAAGATCCGCCATGCCGACGCCGAAATACGCCTCGGCAAGTCCGTGCCAATCGCCAGTCTGACGATAATTCTCCAAAGCCCTTTGCGCGTAGTCGCGTGCGATTTGATACTCGTTGATATTTCGATAAATACGCGACAAGGCGGCGTAGATGTGGCCCAGGTTCGAAAGCCCCGTGTCAGGGTATTCGCGCAAGGTCGACTGGAGCATCGCGATCGCTTTCGGATGGTCGCCGTTGTAGTTATAGGCGAGCCCGATCTGAACACGCAGGTAAATTACTGTCTGTTCATCGAGCTTGGCGCGCGACTCGGGAGTCTCATACATGGCCACAGCCGCGAGTGAATCACGGTAATGACCCTGCTGCTCGAGTGCGGTAGAAAGGGCACATCTCGCAAGAGCGAGCACAGTAGCGTTATTGCGTGCGTTATTGATCAGGAGCGCGAGCCGGTCTTTGGCTTCAGTGGAGAGACCCTGGTCGAGCAGCGAACGGACTTCGTCCAATTCGCGCATTAGCGCCTCGGGGGTAGGCTTTCGCGAGCGAATCCTTACCCGAGCGTCCGCGAGATCGACCACACCTCGCTCTGTAGGGGAGCTTTGGTCGCGGCCAAGAGGTCCGTGACCCACACGTTTATCCATTTAGTACCTATAAAAGATCAATGAAGAGGACTTTTCATGATGCTTTTGGTTATGGGAGGGAAACCGCTCAGCTATTCGTTTACAGTTTTAGCCGCGCAAACGTGTTATTCGTGACGAATTTAACACAGGAAGCGAAAGTCGTACAGTTTTCTTCCGCACATAGTGCGAAATTTAGTAAAAATCTTCCCTCAAACTATATCAATAACAACGAGTTGTCTGCCTTGACACCCCCAAGGTCGGTCGCTATCATTTCCGTTTCCGTCCGCAGCGCGGAAGTTCGCCTAGAGTTATATGTTTGAGTCGCTCTCGGATAAATTAAAACGCACGCTAAAGAATTTGCGGGGCGAGGGCGTGCTAACAAAGGAGCACGTCGGCGCTGCGCTACGAGAAATCCGTCTGGCCCTGCTGGAAGCCGACGTCAACTATAAAGTCGCCAAAGACTTTATCAGCTCGGTCCAGCAAAAGGCCGAAGGTCAGCAGGTCTGGCAGGAACTCAAGCCGTCCGAGCAAGTCGTCAAGATTGTTTTTGACGCACTGGTTGAACTGCTCGGCGGACAGTCATCGCGGCTCGTCTTTACCAGACAGATACCAAACACCGTGATGGTGGTGGGCCTACAGGGCTCGGGTAAAACCACTTCGACGGGAAAGATTGCGCGCTGGCTGGCAGCCAATCAGGATCGGAAACCGTTACTGTTGTCGGTTGACGTTTACCGGCCGGCAGCACGCGAGCAGTTAAAGGTCATCGCGAAAGCGACTGGCCAGCAGATCTTTGAATATCCGCAAAGCGACGATCCGTTGACCCTGGTGCGCGAAGCACAGAAGCATGCACAGCAGACCGGCTTCGACACGCTGCTGATCGATACAGCGGGACGACTGCACATCGACGATGAGTTGATGGAAGAACTCGTCAACATCAAGAAGGAAACTCATCCAGTCGAGATCCTTTTTGTTGCTGACGCCATGACGGGCCAGGACGCGGTTCGTTCGGCGGAAGAGTTTCACCGTCGTGTCGGCATCACCGGCGTCATCCTGACGAAGATGGACGGCGACGCTCGCGGCGGCGCGGCGCTCTCGATCAAGCAAGTCACTGGACAGCCGGTGAAGTTCGTCGGCGTTGGCGAACGCTACGACGCGCTCGAGCCGTTTTATCCGGATCGCGTGGCCCAGCGAATTCTCGGCATGGGCGACGTTCTCTCGCTCATCGAACAAGTACAGACCAACGTCGATCAGAAGGAAGCGGAAGAACAGCTCAAGAAGCTGCAAAAGAACGAATTCACGTTAGACGACTTTCGTTCGCAGTTGCGGCAGGTCAAGAAACTCGGCTCTTTCTCAAAAATAATGAAGCTGTTGCCGGACCAGCTTCTCGGCGGCATCGGCATGCCGCAGTTGGACGAAGAGCAATCGCAGATGATGGAAAAGGAGCTGAAACGCACCGAAGCCATCATCGACTCGATGACCTGGGAAGAGCGCAACGATCATCGCATTTTGAACGCGAATCGCCGTCGCCGCATCGCGCGCGGATCCGGAACGACGGTGGCGAGTGTGAATCAGATCATCAAGCAGTACGTAGAGATGCGGCAGATGATGCGCCACCTTTCGAGCTCGGGGATGTTTGGTGGCGGCGGATTGAAAAGCAAGATGTTGAGAAAGATGACGGGCATGCCTGACATGGCCGGATTCGCCGGAGACGAGGGTGAGATGCCGTCGTTACCCCCTTTGCCGGCTGGACCATCGAAGAAGAAGCTGAAAAAGAAACGAAAGAAGAGAAGAAGATAATGCTAGCGATTAAGTTAATGCGCACTGGCGCGAAGAAGAGCCCGTCATACCGCGTCGTCGTCAAAGAGAAGCAGTCAAAACGCGACGGCGCCTATCTTGAAAATCTCGGCACCTACAACCCCACGAGAGATCCCGCCGAGATCAAACTCAACCTGAGCAGAGTTAATTACTGGATCGAGAAGGGCGCACAGCCGACAGACACCGTGACCCGGTTGATCAAGGCGAGCGCCAAGGCTGCAGCGGCTGAGACACAGGCCTGATTCCGTTATGCGAGACGCGATTGAGATGATCGTCAAGGCGCTGGTCGACGACAGCGAGAACGTGGATATCCGCGAAGTCGAGCAGAAGAACGGAGCCACGCTCATCGAGGTGCGCGTCGCGCCCAACGACGTCGGAAAGATCATCGGGAAGCAAGGCAAAACCATTCGCGCTCTGCGCTCCCTGGCCCGCATCGCCGGCGCTAAGAAGAATCGGCGTTACCTGCTTGAAATTGTTGAGTGAGACCGAATGGACGACGCCGGTCCGAGTGAATTGGTAGTTATCGCTCGAGCGGTCAAACCTCGCGGCCTTAAAGGTGAAATCGTCGCGGAGCTTTTGACAGACTTTCCCGAGCGCTTTGAAGAGGTGGAAGAGCTCGTGCTCGTTTCGCCACTCGGCGAGCGAACGACTAAACGACTCGAGGATTTCTGGTTTCAGAACGATCGAGTCATATTGAAAATAGCTGGCTACGACGACGTAGACACAGCAAAAGAGCTGGTGGGATTTGAATTCGCCGTACCCGAATCCGAGCGAGTTGAGCTTCCCGCCGATCATTATTACGACTGGGAACTGGAAGGATGCACGGTTAAGGTCGGCTCGCGAAGCATCGGCCAAGTAAGTTCAGTGCTGAAAACCGGCGGAGCCGAGATTCTGGTAGTAAACGACGAAAGCGGCAAAGAACGATTGATACCGCTGGCAGATTCAATCGTCGTCAAAGTCGACGCCGCGAACAAAACAATCGTCGTCGATCCTCCCGAGGGGCTTTTAGATCTTTGATCGATGCTGCGCTTCGATATCATTACGATCTTTCCTGACTTCTTTCGCGAAGCGATCGATTGTGGGATTTTGAGGCGGG
>JADMIO011606126.1_pt1 | contig 10123 bp, 5 predicted proteins | sample 8958161 | NCBI WGS metagenome assembly JADMIO01 (sample SAMN16585339, study PRJNA669376) | soil metagenome | isolation source: Crop rotation soil | place: USA: Cullars Rotation, Alabama | collected 2011
GCGACAACTTGTCCACGTGGAATTCTAAGCTTAGGATCCCAATGTGCTGGAAAGTCGTCGATCTCGCGACGCGGGAGGGCACGCGGTTCGTCAACGGCGAGTGGCGCTACAGCGACACGCGGATCGTCGAGGTCGATCATCGTGCGGCCGGCGCGGATCTCAAGGCGAGCGGCGCGCCGACCCGGGCCTACGATATCGAGCCGCACGCCGGCGGCGCGGCGTACGACGACCGCGCGTGGGAAGTCGTAGACCCGACCCGGCTCGACGGACGGCGTTCGAAGGGCCGCCTGGCGTTCAACTGGTATCGGATCAACGTGACGATCCCCGCGAGGGTCGCCGCGTTCGATACGACCGGCTCGACCGTCGTCTTCGAGATCGTCGTCGACGACTACGCGGAGATCTGGGTCGATGGGCAGCTGCCGACGGTGCTGGGGCAATCCGGCGGTCAGCTGGCGAAGGGATTCAACGCTCCCAACCGTGTGGTGATCGCCCGCGACGCGCGGCCCGGCCAGCGCATTCAGCTGGCGATCTTCGGCGCGAACGGGCCACTCTCGGCATCGCCGCCGAACTTTATCTGGGTGCGCTCGGCGACCCTGCAGTTCTACAAGGCGGGACGCATCGGCGGCGGGACGAAGGTCGGCGCGGACGTGCTGCGCCTGGACCCGGCGATCGATGCCGTCGTCCCGCGGGATGCGGCGCTCGAAAAAGTCGCCGGAGGATTCGGCTTCGCGGAAGGGCCCGTCTGGTCGCCGGAGGGCTACCTGCTGTTTAGCGATCCCAACGAGAACCGCATTTACCGCTGGTCGCCTGACGGGCAGGTTTCGGTGTACCGCACCAACAGCGGCTACACCGGCATGAACATCGCCGAGTACGGCCAACCGGGCTCGAACGGTCTCGCCGTCGATCGCGACGGGCGGCTGACGATTCTCGAGCACGGCAATCGCCGCGTGACTCGGCTGGAGAAGAACGGCACGGTCACCGTGCTCGCGGATCGCTACGAGGGCAAGCGGCTGAACAGTCCGAACGATCTCGTGTACAAGTCGGACGGGTCGCTGTACTTCACCGACCCGCCCTTCGGGCTGCCAAAGGCGTTCGACGATCCTCGCAAGGAGCTGCCCTACAGCGGTGTCTTCCGGCTGGCGAACGGTCAGTTGACGCTCGTCGCGAAGGATCTCACCGGACCGAACGGCATCGCCTTCTCGCCCGACGAGCAGTACCTCTACGTCACGAACTGGGATGTCGCGCACAAGGTGGTGATGCGCTACCGCGTCACCGCCGACGACACGCTCGCCGACGGGCAGGTGTTCTTCGACATGACGGGCGCGGCGGGAGAAGAAGCGCTCGATGGGATGAAGGTCGATCGCGCCGGCAACCTGTTCGTCTCCGGCCCCGGCGGGGTGTGGGTGCTATCGGCCGACGGCCGGCATCTCGGCACCATCCGCGCCCCGGAGCTGCCGGCCAACATGGCGTGGGGAGACGCGGACGGGCAAACGCTGTACTTCACCGCGAGGACCGGCATCTATCGGATGCGCCTGGCGAGTGAGCCGCCGGATTCGAAACCCGGTCTCACGCCGCGGCATCCTACGCGCGACCATGAGATTCCTTGAAGTCCTGCTGTGGACGATTGCCGTCGCCTGGACGGCCTGGCGTGTCGCCGGCGCCGGGCGATGGCGGGCCGATGCTGCCTTCATCGTGTCCGCGGCGGTGGCTGCGGCGGCGCACGCGGCGAGCGAGGGCGTGCGTGTCCAGATGATCCCCGTCTACGCCGCACTCGTGGCGCTTGCGAGCTGGTCGACGTGGCAGATCTGCTCACGCGGGGGCCTTGTCGTGCGCAGATGGAACCGAGTCGCGACGGCAAGTATCGCGAGCATCTGGCTCGCCATCGCCGCCGCGGTGCCAACCGTGTTCCCGGTGTTTCACTACGACACTCTGAGCGGGCCGTATTCCATCGGGACGACGGTTTATGAATTGGCCGGCGCACCGAGGGGACGCTCGCTCGTCGTGCAGTTGTGGTACCCGACGCCGCCCGATGCGAGTGGCGCGATTGCCGGCATCACCACGCATCCGGCACCGCTCGAAGCGGCGTACGGCGCCTTTACCGGATTGCCGCGCTCGCTCTTCGACCGCCTCCGTCTCGTCAGGACGCACGCGAGGGCCGGCGCGCCGCTTGCCTCGGATCGACGATCGTTGCCGGTCGTGCTCTTCTCGCACGGTCCTCTCGGCGCGAATCGATCGCAGAGCATCTTCCAGATGGAAGCGCTCGCCAGCGCGGGATTCGTCGCGATCGCGATCGATCACACGGGCTATGCCTCGGCGGCGATCTTCCCCGACGGCCGCGTCGTGTTCCCGGCGGCGGACGCCGCCTGGCCGGTATTCGTGGACGCGCGGTCAACCGCCATGCTGCAGACCTGGGTGGCCGATGTTCGCTTCGTCCTCGATCGGCTGGCGGGCCTGAACGCGCACGATCCTCGAGGTCTGCTCACCGGGCGTCTCGACCTGGATCGCGTCGGCTATCTTGGCGCCTCGTTCGGGGGATCGGTGGTGGTCCAGGCGCTGCTGGACGAACCGCGCATCAAGGCCGGCGTCGCCGAAGACGGCAAGCCGTACTTTTCCGACGCCACGCCGACCGATCTGACGCGGCCACTGATGTACATGCAGTCGGCGGCCCCCTACATCCCGAGCACCGACGCGCAACTCGCGCGATGGGGGCTGACGTCGACGGCGTTCAGGACGGCCGAGCAGGATCACTACGTCCGCCAGATGCAGCTGTTCGGCCGCGTGCCGGGTCCGATCTACAACGTGTATCTCAGGCGGACCAATCACCTGACATTCTCGGATCTGCCGCTCATCATCCGGGTGCCTGACCGCAGCCTGATGGACGTTCGGCGCGCGCACCGGATCATCAACGCCTATACCCTGGCCTTCTTCGATCGCTATCTGAATGGCGTGCCCGGCGCGCTGGTCGACGGGCACACGCCGTCGCCCTACGCCGAGGTGACGGTCGCGTCCCGCAACATTCCGCCGGCGGTCGAACTCGCGCGAAACGAACGGTAGCCGATGGAATCAAAGCGGCGTATGAAGAGCACCGCACTCCGCGATCAGCCCTCGGTCCCGGGCAACGACGTCCCGGAGGCGGGGGCCGAGACTCGCCGCCTCGAAGAGGCGCGCACCCACACGAAACACTGGAAGCGCTGGGGACCCTACGTCAGCGAACGCGCCTGGGGCAGCGTGCGGGAAGACTACAGCGCGGGCGGCGACGCCTGGGGCTACTTCCCGCACGATCACGCCCGATCGCGCGCCTACCGCTGGAACGAGGACGGACTGGCCGGCATCTGCGACCGCCATCAGCGCATCTGCTTTGCCCTCGCGTTGTGGAACCGCCGCGACCCGATTCTCAAGGAGCGGCTCTTCGGGCTGACCGGCAGCGAGGGCAACCACGGCGAGGACGTGAAGGAGTACTACTTCTATCTCGACAGCACTCCGACTCACTCGTACATGAAGTTCCGTTACAAGTATCCGCACGCCGCCTTTCCCTACGATCGTCTGGTCGAGGAGAACCGCCGGCGCGGCAAGCACGATCCCGAGTTCGAGCTGGTGGATACCGGCGTGTTCGACGATCGCCGCTACTTCGACGTCGACGTCGAGTACGCGAAGGCGGACGTCGAAGACATCCTGGTCCGCATCCGCGTGACGAATCATGGACCGGAGACCGCCGCGCTCGACGTGCTGCCGACGGTGTGGTTCCGGAACACGTGGTCGTGGTCGCCGGATGCGATCCGGCCGTCGCTCGCGCGAGCCGAGGGGCGCGGGTCGATCGTGGCGCTGAACGAGCCGAAGTACGGGGCGCGATGGCTGTACTGCGACGGCCAGCCGGAACTGATCTTCACCGACAACGAGACGAATACCGAGCGGCTCTACGGCGCGCCGAACCGCCAGCCGTACGTCAAGGACGCGTTCGACCGGTTCATCGTCCACGGCGAGCGCGCTGCGGTGAATCCGCGCGCCTCGGGAACGAAAGCGGCGGCAATCTACCGCCTCGACCTCGCGGCGGGGGAGACGGCGACGCTTCGTCTGCGGCTGAGCGATCGGGAGCCGGGGGTGCTGCGGCCGTTCGGCCGCGACTTCGACGAGATCGTCGCCGCACGCGTGCGGGAAGCGGATGCCTTCTACGACGCGATCGCCCCGGCGGCGCTTTCCGCCGATGGGCGACGCGTGGCGCGCCAGGCATTGGCCGGGCTGCTCTGGTCGAAGCAGTACTACCACTACGTCGTGAAGCACTGGCTCGACGGCGATCCGGCGCAGCCCGCGCCGCCAGGTCAGCGGCAGCACGGCCGCAACCGCGAGTGGACGCACCTGTACAACGCCGACGTCATCTCGATGCCGGACAAGTGGGAATACCCGTGGTACGCGGCGTGGGACCTCGCGTTTCACTGCGTCGCCCTGGCGGTCGTCGATCCGGACTTCGCGAAGGATCAACTCTCGCTGCTGCTGCGCGAATGGTACATGCATCCGAACGGGCAGCTGCCGGCCTACGAGTGGTCCTTCGGCGACGTCAACCCGCCGGTGCACGCGTGGGCGGCGTGGCGCGTCTACAAGATCGAGAAGCGGCGCCGCGGCGCCGGCGATGTCGCCTTCCTGGAGCGCGTCTTTCACAAGCTGCTGTTGAACTTCACGTGGTGGGTCAATCGCAAGGACGCCGAAGGGATGAACGTCTTCCAGGGCGGCTTCCTGGGGCTCGACAACATCGGCGTCTTCGACCGCAGCGCGCCGCTGCCGACCGGCGGGCATCTCGAGCAGTCGGACGGGACGAGCTGGATGGCGATGTACGCGCTGAACATGCTGGCCATCGCGATCGAGCTCGCGGCGCACAACCCGGTCTACGAAGACGTCGCGAGCAAGTTCTGGGAGCACTTCCTCAACATCGCGCACGCGATGAGCGGCGGACGGCAGCATGCGGGCACCGGACACGAGCTGTGGGACGAGGAGGATGGATTCTTCTACGACGTGCTGCACCTGCCCGACGGCACGCGGCAGCCGCTGAAGGTGCGTTCACTCGTGGGCCTGATCCCGTTGTTCGCGGTGCAGGCGCTGGAGCCGGCCGCGCTCGATCGGCACGACGGCTTCCGGCGGCGCCTCGAATGGTTCGTGGAGAACCGCCCCGATCTGACCGGCAACGTGGCCTGCATGCGGACGCCGGGTCACGGCGCCCGCCGCCTCCTCGCCATCGTCGACGGCGATCGCCTGCGCCGCATCCTTGCCGTGATGCTGGACGAGCGGGAATTCCTGTCGCCGTACGGGATCCGCGCGATCTCCCGCATCCATCACGATCGTCCTTACGTGTTGCGCGTGAACGGCTCCGAGTACCGCGTCGACTACGAGCCCGCCGAATCGACGACCGGCCTCTTCGGCGGCAACTCCAACTGGCGCGGGCCGATCTGGTTTCCGATCAACTTCCTCTTGATCGAAGCGCTCCAGAAGTTCCACCACTATTTCGGCGACGGCTATACCGTCGAGTGTCCGACGGGCTCGGGCCGCATGCTCACGCTGTGGGAAGTCGCCGCGGAACTGTCTCGGCGGCTGAACCGTGTGTTCCTCGACGACGAGCACGGCCGCCGGCCGGTGTTCGGAGACCAGCAGATCTTCCAGCAGGATCCCGGCTGGCATGACCTGATTCCCTTCCACGAGTACTTCCACGGCGAGACCGGCGCCGGCATCGGCGCGAGCCACCAGACCGGATGGACGGCGCTGGTCGCCAAGCTGCTGCTGCAGACGCCCCGCTAACGCCCGATCGGGTTCAGCGCCAGCCGCAATCCCTGGCGGAGTGCTCGATCAACGGCGCCAGGCCGGCGACATGGAAACGCGCGACGACCGGACTGAAGTTGTGCGGCGTGTAGCCGAACTGCAGCGTCGTCGCATGGACGATTCGGCGGGCGAAGGCGGCGCCGTCGGGCGCGAAGAGCGCATCGCGGTGGTCCGCGTCGAGCCACCGCTCGGTGCTCGCGGCGTCGGCGTCCACGGTGAGGCTGACGGTCTTCCCGTCGACGTGCGGCTCGATCATCATCGGCGAGCCGGTGTACAGGATGGCGTCGATGCTGCGCCCCGTGCAGCGGACCACGAGCAGCGGTCGGCTCGGACCGAACCACGTCTGGACCACGTTGTCCGACGTCAGCTCCCACGCCGCGCCGCGCTCGTCACCGAGCCACCGCGCCTTGTTGTCGCTGGTCCACGCCTGGGTCGACACAGGCAGGGGAACCGAGGCGGACACCGCCGGGGATCGGGCGATGGGAGCCGACGCGGCGGCGGGAGCCGCGGCGAGGGTGGCGGCAGGCACCGGGCGCCCGAACACGAACCCGATCAGGCCGAGCGCCGCGGCCGCGAGCGTCGCGGCGGCGATGACGACGTTTCGTCGGGGGCGCGCAGGCGCAGCCGGACGCGGCGCCGGCGCGGCGTCGACGCTCACCGGATCCGACGGGTTCGGCAATTCCACGACCGCGGCCGTCGGCGATTCCACGACCGCGGCCGCCCACGCATCACACGCGGCGCACGTCGTCGCGGGATCTTGCAGCTCACGGCCGCACGTCTGACACCGTTTCACCTGACAGTTCCTCCGAGCCTGGCGTCGGGGAACACACGACGCCGGTGGAAAGACCGGGCAACGGTCGTGCCAGTGGCCGGGCCCCTATCGGCGGACGGCTGCCGAGGAGATGAACGGGGAGGAGCGGTCCGCGCTGACGAAGTTGTGTCCCGGATCTCGAAACGGGGTCAGCGGAAGTACGGACGCACGACGTGCCGGGCGGCGTCCAGTTCGCGTCCGATTCGATCGATCAACTCCCGTTTCCGGAGCGGGCTGTCCTCGGCCTGCACGAGCTGTTCGACGAGCTGGTGAATGCGCGTCGCATGCTGCACGAGGCTCGGCGTGTCGACGCTGGTGAGCTGCGCCACCAGATCGTGCAGGTCGAACGAGACGCTCGCGAACGCGAATCGCCCGTCGACGACCTGGAACAGCTCTCGCGCCGGCAGCCGGACGTCGAATCCGGTCGGCTTGAACGACCAGGTGCCGAACACGAGGGTGCCGGTATGCGTGCCGGTCGCGCGCACGCGAACGTCGTAGAAGCCACGGCCTTTGGGGAAGATGTCCTGCAGCTGGGCGCGCGCATCGGGCAGCGCGTCCAGGAATCGATCGAGGAAGTGCGCATATTCGCCGGGACCCTGCCCGACGCGGCCGCTCGTGTGCTCGATCTGCGCATCGGCGGCGAACCGACCGAGCAGCGCGTCGAATCGACGCGCATTGAAGTCGTCGTAGTGCGCGCGAATCAGCTGCTGCGCGGCGTCGTGCGCGGGCTGGACCGCTGCGTCATGCATGGCGGCGCGGCGCGGTCGATGTGTGACCACACGCTGTGCAGCGAGTGAACACCAATACCGGTTTTGTACTCGACTCGCCGACGACTTTGCACCGGTCGCTACCGCACTTCGGGCATGCAGGCATGGCGTCCCCTCCGGATCGGGTTGATCGAGCTGCGTGCGCAGTGCGTGGCGGCGCTGCAGGGTCCGTGCCGCGGCGTCGGTCGCTGGCGCATCGGGCGGGACGCGCGGCGCTCGTATCGATTCGACCGGGGTATGGGCAGGAAGTCCATCACTGGGAACGACTTCCAGTCGTGGTATTGCGTTTTTCTCTTGAGCAGCCCGGCCATCCAAGGGTATGCTGCGCGCTCCCCCAACTCTTCGAAGCGAACCAGTCCGGGAAAGGATGTCCATGGGTCTGTCCGTCGTGCGTGTCCTGGTCCTCTCGATCGTTCTCGTCGCCGCGTCAATCGTCGTTTCCGCCGATGCGCCATCCGCGCCGGGCGGTTTCTCGGCCAGCGCCACAGCGCCGGGACAGGTGACGCTCACCTGGTCGGCCGCCGGCGCCGCCACCACATACAACCTGTATCGCGGTCTCGAACCGCAGGTGACGCGCGGCGGCAGCGGCACCTGGTCGCTCGCGCCTGCCGCCACGAGAGTCGCGACGGTGTCGGGCACCTCTCATGTCGACAGCAACCTCGCGACGCTCGTGCGTTACTACTACGCCGTCACCGCGGTCAACGGCGACGGGGAATCCGCGCCGGCGCAGACGAACGCCTTCGTGATGGTGACGGCCGATCCGAACGCGCCGATCTGGGGACTCGCCGATCTGCACAACCACCAGTTCGCCAATCTCGGCTTCGGCGGCGAGATGCTGTGGGGCGCGCCGTATCACACCGACGGCATCGAGCGCGCGCTGGCGTGGTGCAACGGCGTGCACGGTCTGGGCGGCCTCGGCGATCTCGTCGGCGCGGCGCTCGGGCAGGGGATCGGCCACGCGGTCGGCGGCTACGACCAGTTCGACGGCTGGCCGCGCTGGAACACCTACACGCACCAGCAGGTCTACCACGAATGGCTCGAGCGCGCCTTCCTCGGCGGCGTGAAGCTGATGGTCATGCACGCCGTGAACAACGAGGTGCTGTGCGGCGTCGTCAACCACGCGCTCGGCTGCAACGACATGGACGCGGTCGACCGCCAGATCGCCGCCGCCAAGGATCTCGAGGCGCACGTCGACTGGTACCGCATCGCCTACTCGGCGGAGCAGGCGCGCCAGATCATCAACAGCGGCCGCATGGCCGTCGTGCTCGGCGTCGAAGTCGACCAGCTGTTCAACTGCCGCGCCACCGGGTCGTGCAGCGACGCCGACGTCAAGCGCGAGCTCGGACGCTACTACGCGATGGGCGTCCGCCACTTCTTTCCCGTCCACGTGTTCGACAACGGCTTCGGCGGCGCGGCCGAATACAACGACGCGTTCAACATCGGCAACAAGGTCGCGACGGGAAACTTCCTCGCGGCGCGCGACTGCAGCGCCGACGGATACGCCTTTCAACTCGCCGGCACGTCCGGCTTCGGCTCGTGGCTGGCCGTCGCGCTCGGCCTGCCGCTGCCCGCCGCATCCGGGTTTGGCGGCGACTGCAACGCCAGCGGCCTGACGCCGCTCGGTCAGGGACTGCTGCGAAAGATGATGAGCCGCAAGGCGATCGTCGACATCGATCACCTGTCGGCGCTCGCGACCGACGAGGCGCTGTCGCTGGCCGAAGGCTTCGACTATCCGGTCGTCGCCGGGCACACCGGCTTCATCGCGACCTCCAACGGCGCCAAGCGCTCGGAGGGACAGAAGACCGAGTCCCAGATGACGCGCATCCGCAATCTTGGCGGGCTGGTCGCGCCGATCCTGCACCAGGGATCGAAGCAGGAAATCGCCGGCTTCGGATCCATCCCGAACGACTGCAGCAACTCGTCGAAGACGTGGGCGCAGGCCTATCTGTACGCGGTGTCACGCATGAGCGGCGGACGCCTGAACGGCGCCGTCGGCCTTGGCTCCGACTTCAATGGGCTCGCCGGACAGCCCGGTCCGCGGTTCGGCGGCGACGCCTGTCCCGGCGACAGTCCGCGGGTCGCGCAGGGCGGCGGCGTGTCGTATCCCTTCGCGCCGCACGGGAAGCCGGGTGTGCTGCACGAATCGGTCGTCGGCCAGCGCACGTTCCATTACAACGAGGACGGCCTGGCCCACGTCGGGCTGATCCCGGATTTCGTCGAGGACCTGAAGAGCCTCGGCATGACCGATGCGCAGCTCGCGCCGCTGTTCTCATCCGCCGAGGCGTACATCCAGATGTGGCAGCGCGCCGAAGCGCTGAACATCTACCCGCCGTCGCTCACGCTGGCGGTGAACCCCGCGCCTAATGCCAGCGGCTGGCACAAGGCGGACGCGACGGTCACGGCCTCTGCGACCGAGCAGGCCGACGGCTGGCCGGTCACCGGGATCACCTTCACGAATTCGGGTGCGCAGGGAGGAACGCCGACGACGATCAGCGGCGCCTCGGCATCGACGCTGATCTCCAGCGAAGGGATCACGACCGTCGGCGTCTCGGCGCGTGACGAAGCGGGCAACCACGGCGATGGCGCGGCCACCGTGCGCGTCGACAAGACCGTGCCGGTCGTGACCTGCGCTGCGGCGGACGGCGCCTGGCACGCCGCCGACGTGCAGATTCCCTGCACGGCGAGCGACGCGCTGTCGGGTCTGGCGCGCGGCGCCGACGCGAGCTTCGTCCTGACCACGGCG
>JADMIO012234126.1_pt1 | contig 10123 bp, 3 predicted proteins | sample 8958161 | NCBI WGS metagenome assembly JADMIO01 (sample SAMN16585339, study PRJNA669376) | soil metagenome | isolation source: Crop rotation soil | place: USA: Cullars Rotation, Alabama | collected 2011
ACGCGAACAAGATCATGATGCAGAGATGGAGCGCGTGGAAAAACTTCATCGGATTGCGGATCGTCGAGAAGTACGGCAGCGCGTAAATGATTCGGTAGAACGGCGCGTGTCTTCCCCATCCAAAACCCATCGCGACGATCGCCATCAATGCCCAGAAGAGAACCAGTTTGCGCTCCGTGTCGGTGAACGCGCCTTTCTTGCGCAACCCTTCGAAAACACTCCACGCGGCGATAAGCACCACGAGCACACCCGCGTACTCGCCGGCACCGGACGATCGCCAGCCGACGTTTGGGTCCGACAACGTTTGTGCAACCTGCCGCTGCACGTTGGGATCGGGATCGTTTAATCGCTTTTCCAGTTCTTCGATCCCGGGATTTTTTCCCACGCCGCCCCAGTACGAGCTTTCGATGCCGTGAGTTCCGTCGTTCATCCGATACCCGAATAGCCCGGGAATAATCACTCGTAGCGTTTCAATTTTTGGAAGGCTCCACATCGTATTCGCGTCCCACTTTTGCTCCTTGGTCTGCGTGTCCTGCGCCGTGCCCGCCATCCCGGTGACTGCGGTGCGCATGAAAATGCCGATCGTCCCAAACGCCATTGCCAGCGCGAACACCACCATGATGATTCCTTTGGCCGCGCCCCATGCGAAGCCCTTCGCCGGCGACGAATGCGCCAACCATGTTCTCCACAGCGCGTACAAGCCGACGAAGATGCTCAAGATTGCTCCATTATCGCCGCCTTCCGTGATCGACAAACCAACCGCGAGACCGGCGAGCATCGAGGTGAGAATCGGCTGAACTGTGATGCCCGTTTCGATTGCCGCCAGCGCGAGAAACATCGCCGCCAGCGCGAAGCCGCGTGACGGCAAACCCCAACAGGCGTTCGAGAAATAATTCGAATTCAGCGCGGCTGCGATGGCCGCGAGAATGGCGACGCGTGGCGGACATTTCAGCCGACGGAAGAACAGCCACGCGCATAATCCGATGACGAGCACCGAGATTGGCGCGTACCAGTTCACGCGGCCCATGTTGCCGGTGAGGAGATAAGTCAATCCGCTGAAATTCGGCGTATACGCGCCGTTGTACATGCCGAGCCAGTTCAAGTCGTTCCAGTTTCCTTTCAACGCCTCGGGCATCGCGTAAGGCCTGGAGAACTGAATGCCAAGCGGGCCGTCGTTGCTGAACAATGCTTTGCCGGGAACGAAGCTGTTGTGGAACAGCATCACGATAATGCCGCACAAAAGAGCGGTCAGAAGCAACAGGCCACGCGAACCGCTGGGCGTTTTCTTCATAAGTTATTCGGCTGACAAACCATCGCCTGCTGCGTTCGAACCGGATCGAGCGGCAACGGGTGAGTTTCGGCGCGGGATTGTTCAAGCGCGATGGGCACGTTGTCAACGTGACTGTGCGGAGCCGCGTTTCTTGACAGCCGCTTGCAATTTACTTGGAAACACCGCACATATTCCGCCCTTGTCGCGGAACTACACATCATGATTGTCGGAGCGTTGCAACGAATGGTCACGGGCGCGCACGCGCGCAGTTGCCAGCGTTCCGATGATTGGAGCGGGCGCCGGGTGGCAGCGCTCAAGCCCGAGTCGCTGCTGGATGTCGGGTGCGGCGATGGCTCGTTTCTGTTCCGCTACATCAATTATCAGCCGAAGCTTTTCTGCGGAATCGAAGCTGCGCCGGAGCTGATGAAGAAGGCAGCGGCCAAAGGCATTCAAGTCCAGGCGGTGGACTTGAATGGCGTATGGCCTTACGCGGACAATACGTTCGACGCCGTTCATTGCTCGCAAGTGATCGAGCACCTGCACAACACGCGGCTCTTCGCGCACGAAATTCTGCGCGTGCTCAAACCCGGGGGCGCGGCATTCATCACTTCCGAAAACCTCACAAGCTTTCTCAATACCGGCGCGATGATCATGGGATACACGCCGTTTACGCTGATGCGCTGTTGCGGATGGTTCCTCGGCAATCCCCTTGGGCTCCATTCCGGCGAACACGTCCCCGAAGGTGTGCCGATGACGGACCCCGCATACGCCGGAGTCACCGGTCATGTTCGAGCGCTCTCCGTGCTTCAGGCACAACAATTGTTCGAACTGGTCGGGTTTACTGGAGTGAAGGTGAGTTCGATCGGTTTGATGCCGCTGCCGGATTGGTTGGGCAGACCGCTGGAAGGGTTGATGTACCGCCGTGGTCACTTGCTGTTGATCGAAGCGTACAAGCCGAAGAACGGCAGCGCGTCACCACAAGCTGTTTAATGCTGCGCCGATTTCTAAAATTCACGTTCGCCGGGAGAATCATCATGATTCCCGCGCGGCTTTTCCTGAATGCGATGCCGCATGTGCTGCGGCAACTTGGATTGGGCGTTAGGTGGGCATTTACTTCGAAAGAGCACTACAACCACACTTACCACCTCACTGATTTAAACAAGCAGTATCTTGCCAGCTTTATTAGTGTGGTGACCGGTCATCCCGTCGCGAACATCGAACGCTTCATCACTGAACTGGATGATGACCAGGTCCTCCGCGCGCAATTGATCGCGCGTACATTGCAAAGTCGGGATCGCCACAATGCCGATGCGGAACCGCGCTTTGGGAGGCGGCTGGGGTGGTATGCGCTGCTCCGTGCAACCAAGCCGCGCGTTGTGGTGGAAACTGGTATCGATCGCGGTCTGGGCACCATAGCCATCGCCGCCGCCTTGAAACGCAACGCGGAAGAAGGTTTTCCAGGAACGGTGTACGCGACCGACATTGTTCCCGATTGCGGATACTTGCTGATCGATCCCTACAAATCCTTTTGCCGTGAACTCATTGGAGATTCGGTCGAGCAACTGAAAAAGTTTTCCGACCCCGTGGATGTTTTTCTGCACGACAGCGATCATCGCGCTGAATACGAGTGGGCCGAATTTCTAGCCATCGAATCGCGCCTCCACGAGAACTCAATTGTCCTGAGCGACAATTCGCAGCAGACGTCAAAACTTCGCGAGTTCGCCTCGCGAATCGGAAAGTCATTCCTCTATTTTCAGGACGTGCCAAAGGCGCACTGGTGGCCGGGAGATGGAATCGGTGCGGCGTTCGTCTCCGGCAGGAGGTATTTGTTCCAAGGCAAGCGTCAATCCGCGTAAGCAGACCACGCGGATTCTGGCTGCCTCTCCTCAAAATATGTGTCTGTTTTGCGATCAGAATTCACTGGCGTAAACGGTTCGTTTACTGCACCTTCGCCGACGCAGTCCATAAAAAGTTCTCCAGGCAAACCGTCATGAAAAAATCAGAATGCCTCCGCTCAATGTGTCGACGACTCCAGCGAATGCTGGTTGCTCTCGCTATTCTTGCGACGTCCATCGGAGTGTCCGCCCAGGATTTCAACCTCTCCAGAGACTTCTCGACCAACTCCACCCCCAATGGGGTGTGGAGTTACGGCTGGAAGGAAACGTTAGCCAGCAGCCTGAATCTATACACTCACAGTCACACGAGCTTTTCTGCAAACGGTGTTCGCATTCAAATCATCGATGCTGCCGATTCGGTATTGCCCGAGATTTACTACAATGCAGGGACGAACACCGCCGTCACTGATGGCGGGCAAGGCCAATTCCCACCGGGCACGGTTTGGTATCTCGCCGGCAATAACGGCACCTCTCAGAACTACGGTGTGATCCGTTTCACGGCGCCCAGCAACGGCAACTATCGAGTCGGTGTTGCGGTGCGTTCGCATTTGGACGGGCCGCTGTCCGGCGATACTGATTTTTACGTTGTGCGCAATTCCACGGAACTGGTCGGCTGGTTCCTCGGCCCGAATAGCGGAAGAACATTCACAAATGCATACGATCTTGCCGCGGGCGATGTGATCGACTTTGCGGTGGGACGCGGAGCGGACAACAATGTTTACGCGTCTGCTCTGAAGATCGCGGCGGTGATCACGCCCACCACCAACGGGCCAATCGTCACCAATCCGCCGCCAATCTGCACGTTTGCGCTTTCACCCTCCAATGGCACGCACACCGCAGCAGGTGGAACTGGTGTTGTGGCTGTGGCGACACAAACAAATTGTTCGTGGGCGGCGTTCAGCACCAACTTCTGGATTCACGCTGGCACTTTGACCAACGTTGGCAGCGGTTCGGTGACTTATCTCGTCGACGCCAATACTTCGTCCGTTCCACGCAGTGGCTCGATCCGCATCGACGGGCAGAATTTCCTGGTTAGCCAAGCTGGCGCGCAAGTAATCACCAACCCGCCCCCAGTCTTTGGGGACTTCAACCTGTCCCGAGACTTCACGACGAACAGCAATCCGAGCGGCGTCTGGAGTTACGGATGGAAGTCGAACCTCACCAGTGGGCTGGTGCTGGTTACGCGCATTGGCCAAAGTGTTGCGGCGAACGGCGTCCCTTACGAATACTGGAACTTCTCTACTCAACCTTCGCCTTTGTTCATGCACTACCCGTTGAGCAACACGGCTACTGGAGTCATTTCTTCGGGTGTGTTTCCGCCAGGGACCGTGCTGATCGATCCCGGTGTGAACGGCAGCCCGCAAAACTTTGCGATCGTTCGCTTTACCGCGCCGAGCAACGGGATTTACCAAGTACAATCATTGGCGAGCCCGTGCTACAACGGTTCACCGCAGGGGGACACTGATTTCCATGTCGTCAAGAATGGAACCGAGATCTTTGGACAGTTTCTGGCCGCGACCCAGCAAGTCGGTTTCACGAACGAACTAGCGCTGGCGAGTGGGGACACGATCGACTTCGCGGTGGGACGTGGAGCAGACAACAACGAGTTCGGCTCCGTGCAGCGTCTGGCGGCAATAATCACTTTGACGACAAATGGAGCGGTGACCAATCCACCGCCGGTCTGCACATTTGCGCTTTCACCGTTCAACGGCACGCACACGGCGACAGGCGGAACTGGAGTAGTTTCGGTGGCCACGCAAACGAATTGTTCTTGGACGGCATTCAGCACCAACTTCTGGATTCACGCTGGCACTCTGACCAACGTGGGCAGTGGATCCGTGAGTTATCTGGTCGATGCGAACACTTCGTCAGTCGCACGTGTGGGCGCGATCCATATCGATGGGCAAAACTTCCTAATCAATCAATCGGGCGCACAAGTGATCACCAATCCACCGCCAGTGTTTGGAGATTTCAATTTGACGCGTGATTTCTCGACCAACACCAATCCCAACGGGGTTTGGAGTTACGGATGGCAGAGCAACCTAAACCTCGGGTTAAACCTGCTGAACCGGAACCGGAATTCGACTGCGAACAATGGGACTCCGTATCAGATATTAGAGTATCTGTCTTCGTCGTCGCCGTTGGTGATGTATTACCCCATCAGCAACACGACGACGGGAACATCCGGTGCGACGCTGTATCCGCCGGGCACACTCTTGCTGGATCCGGGCACTGCTGCGCCGTACAACTTGGCAACGGTCCGCTTCACGGCCCCCAGCAATGGGACGTATCAGGTGCGGGCGACAGTGGGGCCGCAACACCAGGATTCCCGGCAAGGCGACACCGACTTTCACGTGTCGCGGAACGGAGCCGAAATTTTCAGTCAGTTTCTGGCGCCGCAGGACAGTGTCAACTACAGCAACAACATAGTGCTTAACAGCGGAGATAAGGTGGACTTTGCAATTGGCCGCGGCACAGACGGGAACGAATACGGCTCAGTAGTCAGGTTGACTGCAATCATCACTCCGTCTGCGAATCCGCCGCCTGCGTTTGGAGATTTCAACCTGGCAGTTGAATTTTCAACCAACAGCAATCCCAATGGATTTTGGAGCTATGGATGGAAGAGCAACTTATCGAGTAGCTTGGTGCTATTCCCGCTGACGCGCACTGGCTTCGATGGCAGCGGTTATCCTTACCAAATCTGGGAGCCAGCCGCCGGAGCGTTGCCTGGAGTGTATTTCAATCCCGGGCCCAACACCCTCATGTCAGATGGCGGTCAAGCTGTATATCCGCCAGGCACAATGTGGTTTTATCCTGGCAACAGCCCGAGAAACTTAGGAGTCATTCGCTTCACTGCCCCAAGCAACAGTAACTACGAAGTGGGGGTGGCCGTGCGATCGTATCTGGATGGCCCATTGTCTGGTGACACCGATTTTCACGTCTCGAAGAACGGGTCTGAACTATTTGGCAGGTTCTTGCCGAGCCAAGGTGGAACGAATTACACGAATGTTATCAGCATGGCTATTGGCGACACGATCGAATTTGCGGTGGGGCGGGGTGCGGATAACAACCAATATGCGTCCGCGCTTAAGATCGCAGCTCGGATTGTCCCGACGACAAACGGACCGACGGTCACGAATCCTCCGCCCGTTTGCACCTTTGCGCTTTCGCCTTCAAATCGCACCCACACCGCCGCAGGTGGAACTGGCGTTGTGTCGGTGGTCACGCAGACCGGATGTGTTTGGACAGCGTTCAGCACTAACTTCTGGATTCATCTTGCTTCTCTTACGAATGCGGGCAACGGAATCGTAAATTACCTTGTCGACGCGAACACTTCGTCAGTCGCACGTGTGGGCGCGATCCATATCGATGGACAAAACTTTTTAATCACCCAGCTAGGCACCCAGATTGTAACTAACCCGCCACCATCCGGAGATTTCAACCTGAGTCGCGACTTCCTTGTAAATGTGAATCCTTCTGGTGTGTGGAGTTACGGTTGGAAACAAAACCTCGGCGGGTCATTCGCTTTGCTGTCGGCGGTCCGCACTTTCTCCAGCGATAATGGTGTCACGATTCGGGCGTGGGAACTTAGTACCTACAATTTGCCCGTGGTGGCCAAAGTGACTGGCAATGCAACAGCTATTTCGGACGGGGGACGATTTACTGCGCCCCCCGGAACGGTTTACTTCGCGCCGGGAGCCGACGAAACGCCGCAGAACTTTGGTGTGATTCGATTCATCGCTCCCAGCAATGGCAATTATCAGGTGGCAACCGTAGTCAATCCGTTGTTCGACAGTACGCGATCGAGAGACAGTGACTTCCATGTTGTCAAAAATGGTTCCGAGATCTACGGCACTTTCCTTCCGCCAAATTTCGGCACAAATGCGTTCTTCGGTGTGATGGCCTTGATCGCGGGCGAATCGGTTGACTTTGCGATCGGCCGAGGGTCTGATGGCACCACGATAGACACAGGTTTGAAGATTTCTGTCGTGATCACCCCTACGACGAATGCAGTCAGCATAACCAACGTTCCCCCGGGGAGTCCCGGAGATTTCAATCTCAGCCGGGATTTTCTGCTGAACGCGAATCCATCGGGCGCTTGGAGCTACGGATGGAAGGAAAGCCTGAACGGTGCCTTCGGCCTGCTTCCCGCGTTTCGAACTTTTGCGAGCGACAATGGAGTGGAGATTTCTGTGTGGGAGTTGAGCACTTATAGCTTACCGGCCATTGCGAAGGTGACCGGCAACGCGCTTGCAGTCTCAGACGGCGGCCGATTCACCGCCCCCTCGGGTACGGTTTACTTCGCTCCCGGCGCTGACGCGACGCCTCAAAATTTTGGTGTCATTCGGTTCGTTGCTCCAAGCAACGGCAGTTATCGCGTGCAAACGACGGTCAATCCTCTCTTCGATGGCACTCGCTCGCGCGACAGCGACTTTCACGTCGTCAAAAATGGCGTCGAAGTTTATGGCGCCTCTCTTCCGCCCAATTTCGGAACGAATGTGTTTTCGAACGTAATGGCATTGAACTCCGGTGAAGCGGTCGACTTCGCAGTCGGTCGCGGACCCGACGGCACTACTCTCGACACTGGACTAAAAATTGCCGTTTTTATCACACCGACGACGAACGGACTGCCAACGAATCCGCCACCTGTTTGCACTTTTGCGCTTTCGCCTTCCAACCGCACCCATAGCGCAGCGGGCGGGACAGGCGTCGTGACAGTCGGGACGCAGCCAGGTTGCGGGTGGTTCGCTTTCAGCACCAATTCCTGGCTACACGCCGGCCCCATCACCAACGTCGGCGGTGGAACGTTGAGCTACTTCGTCGATGCCAATGCTTCGTCGCAGCCGCGCAGTGGTATCATTCGAATTGATGGGCAGATTTTTGTTGTGAACCAATCTGGTTCCGGGGCCACTAACCTGCCGCCGGTTATCTTTGGCGACTTCAATCCCGCACGTGATTTCTCCACCAATAGCAACCCCAACGGCGTTTGGAGTTATGGATGGAAGAGCAACATCGCGAGTCCATTGGTGCTGCTGCCGCTTACGCGCACTGGTTTCGATGGCAGCGGGTATCCTTATCAGATTTGGGAACCCGGGGTTGGGGCGTTGCCCGGCGTTTACTTCAATGCTGGGACGAACACTCTTAGCTCGGACGGCGGACAAGGGGTCTATCCTCCGGGAACGTTGTGGTTCTATCCGGGCAATAGCCCGAGACGCTTGGGGGTGATTCGTTTTACTGCGCCGAGCAACAGTAATTACCAGGTCGGCGTGGCGGTGAAGGCGGTGTTGGCAGGTCCTTCTTCCGGGGACACCGATTTTCATCTGATCAAGAATGGAATGGAAATGTTTGGCCAGATCGTCCCAGGTTCAGGAGCCACGAGTTACACCAATGTCTTGCATCTTAATGGCGGGGATGTCGTTGACTTCGCTGTGGGTCCGGGAGCCGACAACAGTATCTCCGGATCGGATTTGAAAATTCAGGCGCTGATCACGCCTACGACTACGGCGCCGATCGCCAGCGCTCCCGGCGAAACCAAAACCGCAACTGTCAGCGGCTTTACGCGGGAAGCAGACGGCACGATTCAATTCTCCGTCGCGGGAGATGGCAACACGATTTACGTCATCCAGGCGTCCACTGATCTGGTGAACTGGACGGAAGTTGGGATTGTCGTAAGCGCGTCGGGAACGGTGCGGTTCAAGGATCCGGATGGAGCGACTTATCCGAATCGATTTTATCGCGCGGTTCCAGTCGAGTAACATCTGATTTTTGAAACGGCGCCGGCGACCGGCGCCGTGTTCTGGTTCAGTGCTCGACACTTTTATCTACAGCCCACTACGCTGCGCGTCTCATGCGCACATTGCTTCTTGGCATCGACAGCGGCACTCAGTCCACGAAGGTTGTCGTTGTCGACGCGAATACTGGAAATGTTCTCGGCTCCGGTTCGCAAACGTATGATCTCATTCCCAATCTTCCGCCTGGCGCGAAGGAGCAGCATCCGCATACGTGGCGCGATGCCACGGCGAAGTCGATTCGCCAGGCGCTGCGTGCGGCGAAAGCCGTTGCTTCGGAAGTGAAAGCAATCGGGGTGAGCGGACAGCAGCACGGCTTTGTTCCGCTCGATGAAAAAGGAGAAGTGATTCGGCCCGCCAAGCTTTGGTGCGATACGTCCACTGCCGCCGAGTGTGAAGAGATCATGAGCAAAGTCGGCGGACAAAAAGAAACTGTTCGGGCCATCGGCAATGCTGTTCTTCCCGGCTTTACCGCTCCCAAAATTCTGTGGTTGAAGAAGCATGAGCCGAACAATTTCAAACGACTTGCGACGGTTCTCTTGCCGCACGATTACCTGAACTTCTGGCTGACGGGCCAGAAGGGGATGGAGTATGGCGACGCCAGCGGCACTGCGTTGCTGGACGTTCGCAAGCGTCGATGGTCGGAAGCCGTTGTGAACGCGATTGACAGCGATCTTCCGGGCAAGCTGCCATTGCTGATCTCCAGCGACAGACCCGCAGGCAAACTTCAAGGTTCCACCGCGCGCGATCTTGGTTTGAACACCGACGTGCTGGTGAGCGCGGGAGGCGGCGACAACATGATGGGCGCGATCGGCACGGGCAACACGCGACCGGGGGTGATTACCGCGAGCTTCGGCACGAGCGGGACGATTTACGCGTGCTCGGAAAAGCCGGTCGTCGATCCGCGCGGGGAGATCGCGGCATTCTGCGACTCAACGAACCGTTGGCTGCCGCTTTTGTGTACGATGAACGTCACGGTCGCTACTGAAATGGTCCGCAACGATTTTAAGATGACGCACGAGCAACTTTCTGTCACGGCCTCGCGCGCGCCAGCCGGGAGCGATGGCTTGATTCTTCTCCCGTATCTTGATGGCGAACGCACGCCGAACGTCCCGGACGGCACGGGCGTTTACTTTGGCGTGAACAACCGCACGTTCACGGCGGCGCAC
>JADMIO011222295.1_pt1 | contig 10121 bp, 8 predicted proteins | sample 8958161 | NCBI WGS metagenome assembly JADMIO01 (sample SAMN16585339, study PRJNA669376) | soil metagenome | isolation source: Crop rotation soil | place: USA: Cullars Rotation, Alabama | collected 2011
ACTGCTCTGGAGCCGCCGCGCGAAATCGTCGAATGGCAAGCGGCGCCGCCGGTTCCTGGCCCCACGTATCAAGCGTGCCCACGCTCCGTGGTGGTACTGATCTCGGGCTTGGAACTCCCGGACCAGACGGCCACTAAGTTTCCAAAGAATACAGCTTCAAGCAATCAAAGGAGAAGTAAGTAATGGCAACCAAGACGATGGAAGTCAAGGAAAGCGCCGCATCGGTCGGCGTAAAGGTTGCAGAGAAGAACGGTTCTCTAAGCGCCTACGGCAAGGCAAGATCGACCGTGCAAGGATCACCGCTGAGCGCCGACGCGTTGCGCAAAATCCATGCCTACTGGCGAGCTTGCAATTACCTCAGCCTGGGCATGATCTATCTACAAGAGAATCCCCTGCTCCGGGAGCCACTCAAGCCGGAGCACATCAAGAACCGGCTCCTAGGACACTGGGGAGCAAGCCCGGGCCTCGCGTTTGCCTACGTTCATCTAAACCGGCTTATCAAGAAGCACGATGCGGAGATGATCTTTCTGGCGGGGCCGGGACACGGCGCGCCCGGCGTGCTTGGACCGGCATATCTGGAGGGCACTTACTCGGAGATCTACACCGACAAGAGCGAGGATGTCGCGGGTCTGAGAGAATTCTTCAGACAATTCTCCTTCCCGGGTGGCATCGGCAGTCACTGCACTCCCGAAACACCCGGCTCGATCCATGAAGGAGGCGAACTCGGCTATGTCCTTTCACACGCCTGCGGGGCGGCTTTCGATAATCCCAACCTGATAGTCGCCGCTGTGGTGGGAGACGGAGAAGCGGAAACTGGTCCACTCGCGACTTCCTGGCACATCAGCAAGTTTTTGAACCCTATTCGCGATGGCGCCGTTCTCCCGATTCTGCACCTCAACGGTTACAAGATCAACAATCCCACCCTGCTCGCCCGCATCAGCCATGAAGAAGTGGACAACTTGTTCCGCGGTTACGGATGGACGCCGTACTTCGTGGAAGGTTCCGACTTCGACAGCATGCACCAGGCGATGGCGGCCACCATGGACCAGTGCATCGCGGAGATCCGGAAGCACCAACGCGACTGCCGCGGCACCGGGCGTGCCGTGCGTCCCCGCTGGCCAATGATTGTGATGCGCACTCCTAAAGGATGGGGTGCGCCGGAGGAGGTCGCCGGCCACAGGCTGGAAGGCTTCTGGCGCGCCCACCAGGTTCCAATGGCGGACGTAAAGAAGAAACCCGACCAGCTCGCGGTCCTGGAAAACTGGATGCGCGCACAAAAACCGGAGGAACTGTTCGACAAGGACGGCAGATTGATTCAGGAGCTCAAAGAACTGGCGCCCAGTGGCTCCCGCAGGATGAGCGCTAATCCCCACACCAACGGAGGAATCATTAAGAAGCCGCTACGCATGCCCGATTTCAGGGCGTACCGCGCGAAGGTTGAAAAACCCGGGCAGGTCGAAGCGGAAAACACTCGCCCACTTGGCGCTTTCCTTCGCGACATCATGAAGTCGAACATGGACCGTTTTCGGGTCTTCGGCCCGGACGAGAATACGTCCAACAAGCTGCAGGACATCTACGAAGTCAGTAAGAAATTCTGGATTGCAGAGTACTTCCCGGAAGACGCCGACGGCGGCGAGTTGGCAACAGACGGGCGGGTTATGGAAATGCTGAGCGAGCACACCATGGAAGGCATGCTCGAGGGTTACCTCCTGACCGGCCGGCACGGATTTTTTTCCACGTACGAAGCCTTCGTTCACGTGATTGACTCGATGTACAATCAGCACGCTAAATGGCTGTCGATCTGCAATAACCTGTCCTGGCGCGAAGAAATCGCATCCCTGAACCTGTTGATCACCTCGACGGTCTGGCGGCAGGACCACAACGGCTTCACGCACCAGGACCCTGGATTCCTCGACGTCGTCGTCAACAAGAGTGCGGACGTGACGCGCATTTATCTACCGCCAGACGTGAATTCGCTCCTTTCGGTCGCCAATCATTGTTTAAGGAGCGAGAACTACATCAACGTAATCGTTTCGGACAAGCAGATGCACTTGCAGTACATGGATATGGACTCGGCCATCAAACACTGCAGCAAAGGTATCGGCGTGTGGGATTGGGCCAGCAATGATCAGGGAGAAGAACCTGATTTGGTGATGGCGTCGGCCGGCGATATTCCCACGCAGGAAGCCCTGGCGGCGACAGCCCTGCTTCGCGAGGAGTTCAGCGGTCTCAAGGTCCGTTACATCAATGTAGTCGATCTGTTCAAATTACAGCCCGACACAGAACATCCTCACGGATTGAGCGATCGCGATTTTGACTCTCTATTTACGACCGACAAGCCGATCATATTCAACTTCCACGGGTATCCCTGGCTAATCCATCGACTGGCGTACCGCCGCACGAACCACAGCAACATGCACGTGCGCGGGTACAAAGAAAAGGGCAACATCAATACGCCGATGGAACTCGCCATAAACAACCAGATCGATCGATTCAGTCTGGCAATCGATGCTATCGATCGGACGCCCAAGCTCCAAAAGATTGGGGCGCACGCGAAAGAAAAGTATCGCGATCTTCAGACCGAATGCTGTAATTACGCGTACGAGAATGGCATCGACAAGCCCGAGGTCGTCGCGTGGAGATGGCCGTTCTGATCTAGAGAGACAAGTCAAAGGCCGAGAAAACAGTGGGAGCCGCCGATTGATCACTCGGTCTACTTCCTCCCAACCGGTACGCTCGACTGCGATCAATCAAACTCGAGCCTGTAAACATCATCCAGGTTCGTTCCCGGCCGCACCGTGCCAATCTCCTTGATGTATCCGGTTCGCAGATCGTAGACCCAACCGTGCAGGCACGGACGGTTGTCGGCATGCCAAGCCTTCTGAATAACGGTAGTCTGCGCCAGATTCTGCACCTGCTCGGCGACGTTGAGTTCCACCAGGCGGTCCCATCGGTTCTGTTCGCTCTCAATGGCGTCCAGTTCGCGCCGGTTCTGCTTGTAGGTGTCCTTAATATGTCGCAACCAGGTGTTGATGATGCCCAGATCCTGGCGCGACATCGCATTCTTGACACCACGGCAGTTGTAGTGCCCGCAGACGATCACATGCCGTACCTTCAGCACTTCGACTGCGTATTGCAGGACGCTGAGCAGATTGACGTCGGTGTGCACGACCAAATTGGCGATGTTACGATGCACAAACAACTCGCCCGGCTCTGCTCCAGTGACATCCTCGGCCGGAACCCGCGAATCCGAACAGCCGATCCAAAGGAACTCCGGCTCCTGACCCTCGACACTCTTCAGGAAGTATTCAGGCTTGGCGGCCATGCGGTCCTGCACCCAGGCTTTGTTGCCTAGGAGTAACTTGCGATAGGCGTCCATGGTTCCTCGCGCTGATCGACTTAGTCGAGGCTGTCCACTTCGACAGTGATATTCTTGTGCGACGCCAGCAGTTTAAAGTTTTCCACTACTTCCAGGATGTCACGATCGACGTACGGTGCCCGAACGGTCGACAATCACGTGGACTTCGGCGCCACTTGGTGACCAAGGTGATGGCTTCACGATGGTTCTGCCGGATGACGAAGAAGAGAGGTTACGAGGCGGCTGTCATCTGGAATCGTTTGAACAAAATAGTGGACGGTTGGCCACTGTGTGCTGAGGCGGCGACAAGGGCTGCCAGCCCAGGGCATAGGCCCGTCCCAAAGCCTCTAGCTCACTCGGGGCCTGCGCTACTTGTCTGTACTAGATGCTGAAGCGTACGGGAAGTTCGTGCCCTCGGCCCGCGCAATGTCCTCTTTCGATAGCTCGTGCGCCGAATCAAGGAAATTCCGGAGCCTCTTGGCCCAGCCATCGAACGCTTGTGTAGCCGCGCGGAACTTCTCTTCGCGGGAAAAGTTGATGGAGCCTACCATGGCACCTTCGCCGAGATTCTCTCGATCCACTGCCGCTGCGATTTGCTGACCGGTTTCCGAATCCACCAACTCCATCTCAACGCCGACTTTGCCGATGTTAATGGCGCGGTCTAGCGATTTGTCATTCTTCTGGTCCGCTGGGATCGCCGAGCCGACATCGACGCCGATAATCGCCGAGCGAAGCCTCAAGACCAACGGCCCGCTCGATTGCACGATCGGCAAGGCGTCCTCCACTTCTTCAGCCATAGCCTGTTGGAAGTATTCCACTAATGCGACACGCCCGCGATCCGGGAAGACGGTCTCATCACTATCGGTCGATACGTAAACCACGGGGGTGTCGATAATGACTGCGACGTACTTGTGGACGTTCTTTACGGGATCCTGTGAGACGTAGGCCACGGTGTTTTCAAACTCTGCGCTCGCCTTCAGGTTTTTGTAGTCACTCAGGAATCCCGAGTATTGTTGACCCGCCGGCATTTTCCGCACGCCAGTCTGGCTTGCAGGGCGAGCGCACGACGAAACCGTTAACAACGCGGCAGCGAAAACGAGTAATCCGCTCTTCATCCACATATTTGCTCCTTTTTCAGAGGGCTGCCCTTCTAGGCCCCTTTTTTCTCTGTTTCCTGCACGCGCAGCAGATTGAAGACCTTGAATGCTCCCGATACTGAATTGCACTGAATATAGGCAAGATCAGAATCAGCCTTCCTCGCCACCGAGCCCAGCAGGATGATCTGCCCGTTCTTGACGATGATCTTGATGTCGGAGCCGCTGCCCCAGAAGTACCTGGACAACTGGCGCTGAAGTGCCGCTCTTGCCGAAGCGCGGATTTGCATGTCGAAGCTGCCCAGCGGCAGGACCTCGATGTTGTTGATCACGCTCTCCACTCCCGGGATGTCTTTGACGACGTTGTAAGCGGTGCTCCGGTTGGTGGTCCGGATGGTCCAACCCGTAAGGATGACCTCGGCATCAGACTGTGTGAATGAAATGAAATCGAATTCGCTGATGTAAGGCATCATTGCCAGTTCGTGCCTGATCTTTTCGTGAAGCTGGGCGCTCTTGCTCGTCCGGTAGGTTCGCACGTCCAGGAGTTTCCGCGCCGGGTCGCCCGCGGGCACGGATTCAGCAGTAATGGGATTCACGGATTGGAGCTTTACGGTGCCATTATTAGCTTTGATCTCGCCCGACGCCTCCGTTAATTGGCCCACGAGGGGGCGAATCAACTTCTGCTTATTGACGGACAGGACCAGGTTATTTCGCAGATGAACCAGTACTGGTTCGGCGCCGTCTTTGGCGGTGCTTTGACTGCACTCGACTCTAGCGGACGTAATCGGTCCGAGCATGACACGCGCACACAGGTCCGAATCTACGTACGCGCGGAAGTTAGAAACTTCTCCCGCAAAAAGTCCGCCAGGGAGCAGGACAAGAGCTAGCAAAAAAGACGTTCTCATAGTATCCTTCCCGCGGTCATTCGCCCGTTCGACCGCGAAACGCTCAGGTAGTGCGACCACAAACGGCTGATGATACGTAAGTTGGTATCGGTGCAGATTTTTTGGAATCCATGCCTGGGAAAAAACGTCGTGGAGCCTGGATTTGCATCACTACCGCAGTTCATAGTGTGGTGCCGCCAAACGCCCGGGCACGCCTGTCGAGCTGGAACGTCCCAAGAGCCCTTGAAGATGAAGAATCTCGCAATATTGCCTGAGTGGACCCTGCTGAACAGCAGCAGGTCGAAGCGAATGCTCGATATCGGCGGGGCGGTCGGGTTGGTAGCCATCGCCACTCTGTTCAACCTGCTAGCTTGGCCTGGCGGATCGAATCAGGATGGCCACTACTTCGCCCTGGTTGTAGCGGTTCTCGTTACCGGGTTGTGGCGAGGTCTCGTACCCGGGTTGCTCGCAACGGCGCTGGCCGGTTTGAGCAGCTCGTACTTCATCCTGGAGCCGCAGTTCTCAATCCGCATTGCAGATGCGAAGGCGACGAATCGCCTGGTGGTGTTCCTCGTCGAAGGGGTTCTGCTGAGTTTGGCAGCCCATGTTATCCGAAACCAGCGAAAGCTGGATGTCCAGGGAGTGGGCTTGCGCAGATACCTTGCGATTCCGGTTGCTGTAGGGACTGCTACCCTCCCGAAGTTCATGTTCCCGGAGCTCGGCCGAGAGTTGCCGTTTGCATTCAACTACGCGGCTGTTTGCGCGTGCGCCTGGACCGGAGGCCGGCTATCCGGCGTGGCCGCCACCACCCTGTCCGCAGGTCTAGTCAAGTATCTCTTCCTGGAGCCTGTCTATTCGCTATCAGTGGCGAGCCAGGCTGAATCGATACGGGTTGGGCTATTTGTGGTCGAAGGTTTCCTCCTCACGTTCTTGGGGAGTTCCCGCGCAAAGTTCATACAGCTCGCGGCGAACACTTACGCTCGGGCACGAGGCTACATAGCCGGGGCACTGAGTACAGCCCAGGATTCTGTCGCCATTCGGGCAATCTCAAGAGACACCATCTGGGAATGGGGACTGGATACCGGCGAGATTATCCGCACTCCGAGCTGGCAGGACGCCCTTTCCGTCGCGCTCCCCGAGCGGGAAGAGTTCGAATCCTGGGTTAAGCGGATTCATCCTGAAGACCGCACCGACACCTTAAATCGCCTCCAGGGCGCGATCGATCAGGGAAAGGAGGAGCTTCAGTACAGCTATCGATTGCTCGCGCCGAGCGGAAAGTTTCTATCAGTCTGGGATCACGCCTTCATCATCCGTGGCACTGATTGGAAAGCGCTGCGTGTCATCGGCCGTAGCGCGGAATTACCTCTCTCCGGTGTTCCGGAGCGGTAGTGTTGCCTGGCTCACGCTACGGCCTCAGCGCCGTTCGCCCGCCGCCATTCCGCCACCGACACGGGCGCGGAACCGGAAGAAAACGTGGCCAGAACACGTTCCGGATCTCCAAGATCAGACCACCCCACATCACCCATTCGCAACACGAGCAGCCGTTTCGTTTCCGCGGAAAGTACCTGCTTCGAAAGGTCCGCGAAAGGCATCGCTTTGTAGATGGAGTGCTCGAGATGCGTCTCGCTCCCTCTCCACAAAGTCGCGGTGGCGAAAGCGTCGGTCAGTTCCGGAAGGGCGGCGTCGAACATTTCCAGGAACGCCTTCGCCCGTCCCACCATGACGAAGGTATTCCAAACCGAATCTCGGCCCAACCACAGCTTTCGCGCGATTTCGAGAGAAGGTTTTTCGCGAAACGAGCGTACGTGAAATAATTCGTTCCGCTGAAGAGGATCGCCCAACTCGATCCATCCATACTCCAACTCCGGGTACTCCGGTTGGGCGCCCAGCAGTACGACTGCATCCGGAAATTCTTTTGCGTGGCTAAAGGCAGTCTCCAGCTCTATGGCAAACAGTGATTCGCGCGAATAGTGATGGTCGGAGGGTAGGATGGCGACGAGCGCGTTTTCGTCGAACTGCGCAATGCTCATGACGCTATGGAGAACCGCTGGAGCAGTTCCCCTGTTCGCTGGTTGCACGATGAGCTGATCGGATCGCAGTGAGGCCTCCTGCAAATACCACTTGGAGTGGTTGCGGGCCACTGACACCAGGAGTTGCTCCCGCGGGAACGTCAGTTCCGCCCGGCCAAGCGTCTGCGCGAGCAGTGTACGCCCCCCGAAAAGCGGGCAGAATTGTTTGGGTCGTTCCTCACCGCAGATAAATTTCACCAGCGTCCGAAGGCGCACGCCATCGCCTCCCGCCAGGACAACACCCCACCGGCTACGAAATTCTGCCGGCCCGGCTGGGCGCATGACGGGTGGTGTTATTGTCTCCCCCATACTATGCGCCCCCGGGCCTAAAGCCAGCCCATGCGAGGCCAGCGAGATCGTGTCCAGTTCGTCTGGTGTTTCTTGTTGAGGGTTTTCCTGCTTCAAGCAGATGCTCTATCTCTTCTAACTTTCTCGCTCCGTTCAATTCAGCCGAATGCCGAGCGTAACAGGCACGAAGGTTGTAGGAACTCTGGAATTGAATCCGTAGTGGTACCGGGCTTCGGTGTAGAACTTCCATGCGGAATCTCCAAAACTGATCGTGAAGCCGGCGCCTCCATTGACGCCTCCGGCGCTGGAGCCTCGGTACGCCACGGTCTTCGAATAGACGAACCCGCTAGGGTCACAGGCGTAGCCCCACCAACCATAAATGGGCTGACATGCCGTGTTGGGGGGAACGACATAGTTTTTGTCGATAGTAGAGTAGCGGTAATACCAGCCGCCACCTGCGATCGCGTACAGACCAAACCTGGAGTTGTTGATGCGGTCGATTCCATACCGATAGTTCGCCGTCAAAGTGTAAATATTAATTTTTCCGAACGGTGCATCTACTGGATGAATGACGAAGACGTTGGGAGGAAGACCGCTCCACAGAAATTCTCCGACAATTGCGTTTCGTTTGTTGATCCTATATCCTGCCCCGCCGACGAAATTTCCGCTGGTACCGGCATACTGACCTGTCGGATTCAGAGGCGTTGTTATACCCCCGCCCATGTTGAATGTGAACGGACCCTGTGCATGCAGCGGGATCGCGGACACTGTCGCAAGCAATGTGAATATTAGAAAGCCCTTTGACATGACTCTTTTCCTCGCTTGACCTTTGTACCCTTGAAGCGGTAGCGGCTTTGTTACATTGCCCGCTGCTTTTCTGATTCCGTCCGCACGCTTGAGGCTTTTTATTTGTCCCCGAATGACTATGGACGCGCGTCGTCGTTGGAGACGACGTCAGGGGAGGGATCCCAGGTTTTGTCGGGGTTGAATCGCGCCACAGTCTTCGCAAGCGTTCCTGTCTGAGGTCCCAGGTCCTTTTCGAAGACCGTTCCATCCTGATTGACGAGGAATGTCTTGATGCCCGATACACCGTACTCCGCGGGCCACGCGATCAGGGCGAACCCACCAATCATAAGGCCGTGAACCAGGTAGTCCCGGGCGCCGCCAGCCGCATTCGGTCCCTGACCAGTGAGGATCTTGTACATATACCCGTGGTACGGCTTCGGCGCCCCGGCACCCAGCGAGTAACCCTCGGCAACCGCCTTCGCGAAGGCCTCTGCCACTGGACTGTCGTCCCCTGGCCAATACAAGCCGTCCTTCTTGCCGGGGCTGCTCACTATGCGACGAGCGTATTCCAGGACACCATTTCCGTCCCGGTCCACTTCGGCGTAGCGGTTCTGAGCCTCCACGTAACCCTGGCAAACCTCGATGGTGTCAAGTTCGTTGCCGCCGATGATGCGGCGGTGGATCTCGGCTTCGCCTTCCTTAACGTCGAAGTACCAGCGCCCACTCTTGCGTGAGAGGGGCACCGCGAACGGCCACTCTTCCTCCCCTAGTAGCAAGGTTGCGCGATTCAAGTTCGTCTCATCGGCCTCGATCTGGGTCTTCTCGGACGCGCGCCGCTTGAAGTTATCCAGAAGAGTTTGGTCCTGTACCGGATCGCCGGTACGCAGGATCTTTGCGGAACTCGGACCGAAAATTTCGCGAACCGCGTCCCATCCCTTCGCCGCACTCTGCACCAGGGCATCGCGGGCTTCCTCCGGTGTGGAGAAGGTTTTCGGACCGACGGTTTGCGCGTGGAGGAGCGCGGTTCCGCTCAGGACCAGGCAAGATATGATGCGCAACATGATGCTTTGTTCTCTTCTCTAGCGCCGCCGCCCGCCACCTCTGCTGCCGCCACCGCCACCTCTGCTACCGCCCCCGCCTCCGCCGAACGAACCGGAACTTCGGGTGCTGGAAGCTCCGCGGTTGCTGGCGGCTTGCGTTCGCTGGCGAGACTCGCCGCCGCCGAACGCACTCCCCTGGCTACCGCGATCCCGGGTATCGATGCTCCGATTTCCAACCCGGTCCTGGCCTCCTCCGATGTCTCGTGTCCCGGCTTGCCCACCACCCCGGTTATTGCCCAGGTCGCGCGAGCCATCCCGGCCGTCACGATTCGAACCGCCACGGTCTACTTGCGAAGCTCGAGATTGACCATTCCTGTCACGGCCGCCCCTCGAGTCTCGATCACCGCCTCCAAACTTTTGAGCCGCGTCCCGATTCGAGTAAGGAACGGATTTCCGGTGCTCGGGATTATGCTGCCAGGAATTTCCATTTCCGCGGCCCCCGCTGACGTTGGTACGGTTTCCGCCGTTGATGTTGGCGTATCCATTGCGGCTGCTGAAGTTATTGTTGATGGTGATATTGTTGTTGCCGCCCCAGCCGCAAC
>JADMIO011472313.1_pt1 | contig 10121 bp, 5 predicted proteins | sample 8958161 | NCBI WGS metagenome assembly JADMIO01 (sample SAMN16585339, study PRJNA669376) | soil metagenome | isolation source: Crop rotation soil | place: USA: Cullars Rotation, Alabama | collected 2011
CGCGACAACTTGTCCACGTGGAATTCTAAGCTTAGGATCCCAATGTGCTGGAAAGTACCCCGGGCTACTTCTTCTCCGGCTGCGCGGAGGGGGCCGGCGGGAGGTCGTCCTCGAACAGGGAGGGGTCCGGCTGGGGGGTCGGCGGATTGCCGTCGTATACGAGGTTTACACGCTGCTGGCGGTAGGCCTCGCGTAAGAACACGTAAGGATCCTGCCCCCCGGCCTGATCCAGGATATCCGAGGCTTCCAGGAGCTGGTCGCGGTAACTGACGGTTTCCAGGGCCGTCAGGGCATAACGGGTATTCGCGTCGTCAATCTGGTTGGGCGGGTAGGCTGCCCAATCGGGGACGAGACCGACGCCGTCGCGGACACTGCTCGGCCCGAGGATCGGCAATACCAGGTAAGGGCCCTCGCCCATCCCCCAAACTCCCAGGGTCTGACCGAAGTCTTCCTTATGTTTGGGCAAGTTCACCTGACTCGCGACATCGATCAACCCACACAGACCGAAGGTACTGTTGACCAGAAATCGGCCAAGATCGGTAAGCGCATTACCGACCTTACCCTGCAGCAGGTTGTTCAGCATGATCACCGGGTCATGCAGATTACCGAAGAAATTCGAAATGCCTTCACGCGCCGGATCGGGAAGCGCGGCGTGATACCCCTGCGCCACCGGCTTCAAGACATACCGGTCGGCCTTGTCGTTGAAGCTGAACATCGTGCGGTTGAACCCTTCGAGCGGATCGTTGCTGCCCTCGGCATCGGTGGATGAACCGGTTGTCGACGCACAGGCAGACAGGAGAAGAGATGTCAGTAAAACCGCCGGTAAGGTCATAGAGGAAGGACGGATCATTGCGTTCGCTCGAGAGGCTCGTGATGTCTGCGCGAAGGCTAAAGAATTGAACTAGCTAAGTAAAGCCGATGAACCGTCCGCATTTAGGGCGCGCCCGATGCACCAGCGGAGTGCTCGGAAAAACGAAAAGCTACGTATTGGTGCTAAACACCGCGGCGCCTCACGGGATTTCCGCGGAAAGCAGGCGTTTTCTCGTGGCATGGCGGTTGCTAAATACGGTGATCGCATGCGTAGCTTCAGATCTGAATGACGACGACCCGGACCACCTGTCCTTACTGCGGCGTCGGTTGCGGCGTCCTCGCCGAGTCCGGTGCCGGTGGCGGCATGACCGTGCGCGGCGATCCCGATCATCCCGCCAATCTCGGCCGCCTCTGCTCCAAGGGCACGGCCCTGGCCGATACGCTCGATCTCGACGATCGCCTGCTCTACCCCGAGGTTGCCGGTGAGCGCGTCAGTTGGGAGACGGCGATCGAAACCGTTGCCGACGGATTCGCCCGAACCCTGCGCGAACACGGTCCGGGGAGCGTTGCGTTCTACGTTTCCGGCCAGTTACTCACCGAGGATTACTACGTCGCGAACAAACTGATGAAGGGCTGCGTCGGCACGTCCAACATCGACACCAATTCGCGCCTGTGCATGTCGTCGAGCGTTGCCGGTCACAAGCGTGCCTTCGGCACCGATACCGTTCCCTGCAGTTACGAAGACCTGGAACTTGCCGACCTCGTCGTGCTCGTCGGCTCCAACACCGCCTGGTGTCACCCGGTATTGTTCCAGCGCATCCAAGCCGCGCGTAAACGCAATCCCTCGTTACGTGTCGTCAACATCGATCCGCGGCGCACGGAAACCTGCGAAGAATCGGATCTGCATCTGCCGATCGCGCCAGGTGCCGATACCGCGCTTTTCAACGGCCTGCTCGTGTGGCTCGCCAAAAACGAAAAAATCGATCGCACCTACGTCGACGCCCATACGCAAGGTCATGAAGCCGCCTTGGAAGCCGCACACGCGAGCTGCGCCACCGTGGCCACGACCGCCACGCGCTGCGGACTCGACGAATCTGATGTCGCGACCTTCTTCGAATGGTTCGCGCAAACTCAAAAAGTCGTGACCGTATATTCCCAAGGCGTGAATCAATCGTCCGCCGGTACCGACAAAGTCAACGCGATCATCAACTGTCATCTGCTCACCGGACGCATCGGCAACCCCGGCATGGGACCGTTCTCCTTCACTGGACAACCGAACGCCATGGGCGGGCGCGAGGCTGGCGGTCTTGCCAACATGCTCGCGGCCCACATGGACTTCGCGCCGGCCGACGTCGAGCGCGTGCAGCGCTTCTGGAACACCCCGGTCATCGCCGACAAACCCGGATTGAAAGCGGTCGATATGTTTCGCGCCGTCGAAGACGGACGCATCAAGGCGATCTGGATCATGGCCACGAATCCGGCGGTCAGCATGCCGGAGGCGGAACGCGTGCGCGCCGCGCTCGAGAAGTGTCCGCTCGTGGTCGTCTCGGATTGCATCGGCACCACCGACTCGGCGCGCTACGCACATGTGCGTCTGCCCGCCGCCGCCTGGGGCGAGAAAGACGGCACCGTGACGAATTCGGAGCGGCGCATTTCGCGTCAGCGCGCGTTTCTTCCCCTGCCCGGCGAAGCACGCCCGGACTGGCGCATCATCAGCGACGTCGCCGCACGCATGGGTTTCGCCGAGTTGTTTCCCTACACCTGCGCGCGCGACATCTTCGTCGAATACGCCTCGCTCTCTGGTTTTGAAAACAACGGCGCACGCGATTTCGACATCAGCCTGCTGTCCACGCTCGACAAGGCCGGGTACGACGCACTCGCGCCCGTGCAATGGCCGGTCACCGCCGACTGTCCGCAAGGCACGGCGCGCATGCTTACCGGGGGCCGCTTCTTTACCGACAACAAGCGCGCGCGTTTCATTCCGATCACACCGCAAGGTCCGGTCAACGCGCCCGACGCGCAATTCCCGTTCGTGCTCAACACCGGCCGCGTGCGCGATCAGTGGCATACGATGACGCGCACCGCCAAGGCGCCGAGGCTGAATGCGCACTCGCCCGAACCGTTCGTGGAGATTCATCCGGACGATGCTGCCGCACTCGGCGTCGCCGACAACGGACTCGCGCGCCTGAGCAATGCCTACGGCAGCATGTTGGCACGTGCACACTTCACGCCCGGCTTGCGCCGCGGCTCGGTGTTCGTGCCGATTCACTGGAGCGATCAATTCGCCCGCAATGCGCGCCTCGGCGCGCTCGTCAATTCGGTAAACGATCCGTACTCGGGCCAGCCCGAACTCAAACACACGCCGGTGGCGGTGGCGCCGTACGCGCCGCGCTGGCATGGCTTTCTTCTCTCGCGCCGCCGGCTCGATGTGTCGGCGACGACCTATTCAGTGTCGATCAAAGGCGATCGCTTCTGGCGTTACGAGCTCGCCGACGATACCTCCGCGCAGGACTGGCCGCGCTGGGCGCGCGAACTGCTCTGCGGTCCGCAAATCGACGCGAAGGCGGAATGGCTGGACTATCTCGATGCCGGACAAGGCCGCTACCACGGTGCCCGCCTGCTTGCGCGCACCGACGGCAGCAGCGCGCTGGAAAGCTGTGTCTTCATCGCGCCGACGCCGGAGCTGCCACCGCGTACTTGGCTGGCTGGGCTGATCGCTCGGGAAACCATCGACGTCGAAGCGCGCATGCACCTGTTGGCCGGCATCGCGCCGCGCGCGCAGGTCAACAATGGACCGATGGTTTGCGCCTGCTTCGGGGTAGATACCGGCACCATCTGCCGGACCATCCGCGAGCGCAATCTCACAAGCGTCGAAGCCATCGGCGAGACCCTGCGCGCCGGGACCAACTGCGGCTCCTGCAAGCCGGCGCTCAAAAAACTCCTCGACGAAACCCGCACCGGCCGCGAAGCGGCCTGATTCAACCCTTTCGGCACCTTCGACCGCCGGCCACGGCGGCACGCGCGTTCGCGTCGGCAAACTTACTATAATTGCACCAAGCCGATACGCGCCTGCACCATGCCACTCTATCTAGACACCGGACACCAAAGCGCACAGGGCGCGCGGCGCGACGAAGACGCCTGTCTCATCGTCGTGCCCGAATCCGAGCACGAGATCACCGCTCACGGCGCCATGCTCGCCGTGGCCGAAGCCGTCAGGCAACCGCGCGACGCCGACCCGGTGACACGCGATGCACTCAAAGCGCTCGGCGACGCGTTCTATTCCACACCCGAGAACTGGGGCCTCAAACACGCACTGCAGGAAAGCCTGGCCGCGGCCAACGCCGCGCTGTATCGCCCGAACGTCGATGCCGGTCCGGTCGTTGCGCTCACCGCCGTCGCCGTACGTCGGCGTCGCTGGGCCCTGATCCACGTCGGTCACACGCGCGCATGGTTGCTGCGCGACAACGAACTGAAGTTGCTCACGCGCGACCACATCGAGCCGCGCATGCAAGCCGGACCGCGCGTGATCAAGGCCGTCGGGCTCTCGGCACAGATCGATGCGCAATTCATTTCGGGCGAGTTGCGTGACAACGATATTTTCGTGCTGGCGACGCCGGGCGTGCACAACGTGCTCGAAGCGCAGCAGATTCTTTCCTGTCTCGTCGCCGACGTGCCGGCACGGCAAATGGCCTCGACCATCCTGGATCGAGCCGGACGCCCGCAGGTTGCCACGGCCTGCGTGGTGCGCATCGAACAGCTGCCGGAAGAATCGCAACTCGATATCGAAGAAGGTATCGCGGTGCTCCCGGCCATGGCACCGCCCGACGTAGGCGATGTCATCGACGGCTTCCGCGTCGAGCGTCTCGTGCACAAAAGCAGCCGCTACCGCCTGTACAAAGCCACCGACACCCCGACCGGTCAGGTGGTAGCGCTCAAATTTCCCAATCCGCGCGACGCCGATGATCCGAGCTTCGCCGAGCGTTTCCTGCGCGAGGAGTGGGTCGGACGACGCGTCTCGAGCGCCTATCTGCTGCGCACGCTTGCGCTACGCAAGGGTCGGCGCACGGCGCTGTACTCGGTGCTCGCCTACCCGTCCGGCGAAAGTCTGGCGCGCAAACTCGGGCGCAAAGGTAAACTCGGCGTGCGCGAAAGCGTCTTCATCGGTACGCAGTTGCTCGAAGCATTGAACGAGCTGCACAACCAGAACATCGTGCACAACGACGTGCGTCCGCAGAACATGGTGCTGGAAAAAAACGCCGGCCATCTACTACTGCTCGGTTTGGGCAGCAGCCACGTGACGCAAACCTCCGGCACCGGACGCGACCCGATGCCCGAAGCGCGTCGCAACAGCTTTGTCGCGCCGGAATTGTTCGAACCCAGCACCGCGCCGACGATCCGTTCGGACAGCTACGCCGCGGGCGTGACGATTTACCGCATGCTCACGGGTTCCTACCCCTACGGAAAAATCGCGCCGACCGATCCGGCGCCGAGCGGCGAATACATTCCGATGTCGTCTCATCGGCAGGATATCTCCGAGGAACTCGACGCCGTGATTCAGCGCGCCTGCGCGCTCGATCCCAAAGAGCGCTACGACACCGCGCATGATTTCGCGAACGCATTGGAAGGGACACTGCTGGCGGTCAACGTGGCGAAGCCGGCGCCCGTGGTAACGGCCGCGCGGCCGCGTTTGAATTGGGAGATCGCCGCGATCGGCGCGGCAGTCGTCGCGCTGCTCGCCTATCTCGCCTTCGTCTTACGTCGCTGAACGCCCTCGACTCAGGCGCCGAACGCCCGCTCGCGCCAACCTCGCAATAACGGAAAATACAAACCCAGACGGATCGGGCGCGCGTCGCGTTCGCGGAACAAATGCGCATAGCGATCGAGCTGCGCACGATAGCGCTGCTGCTCCTGGTCGAGAAACGCCTCGATGTCGGCGCCTTCGTGCACACTGGTTTTGTAATCGATGATCCAGCGCACGCCCTGCTCGTCCACGAAGGTACGGTCGAGCACGACGTTCACGACCCGCCCCTCCACGACACCGGTCAGCGCATATTCGGCACGCGCTTCGGAATGTGCGCCAAAAAGCCAGGCCGCGCGCGGATCGTCGAGGGTTTGCGTCAGGGCCTTGCTTACGCGCTCGACTGCCGCCGGCCGGTCGTTCGCCGACACGCCGAGGCGCGCGAGCGCGAGCGTGAATACCGGCGCCAGCGCCGCTACGCGCTGCACATTCCATTTCTCGAGCCCGTCGGCGCCGATGCGTAGCAGCCAGCGATGCACGACGGTGCCGACATGGCGCGCGGTCGTGCCGGCCCAGTCGAATTCGATCTCGCCGGAGGTAAGGCTCGCCCCAAGCGTCTCGCCCACTGTTGCCGCGGGCGCGGGCGCCTGCCAGTCGGCCGCGATGCGATGATTGTCCTGAACCGCCTCCCACGAGAGCGCGGCGGCTTCGTCGGCACCCGCGACACGCTCGGCTTCCGGCACGGCGAGAAATACCGGCCGCACGACCGGCCAGAGCGTTGCCAGCAAGGACGACGATTCCGGATCGGCGAGCTCGGGCCGACCCTCTTCTTCAAGCTGAACCTGTCCGAGCAGATGCAGACGCGTGCGTGCGCGCGTTGTCGCGACGTACAACAAACGCAGCGCCTCGTTGCGTGCGCGCGTCTGTTCGAGTCCGCGCAGATATTCGGAAATCGCGTCGCGCTCGCTGCCCGTGGCATGTATCGGCGCAAGCAGCAGATCGGTACCCGCGCCGCGTGCGCGCTCGGTCCATTGCAACAGCAACGACGGATCGCTGCGCGTGCGGCGCCCTAAGCTCGGTACGATCACCGTGTCGAACTCCAAGCCCTTCGACTTGTGAATCGTCATGATCTGCAGGCGTTCATCCGCCGTCGTATCAGGCACGGCAAACAGCCGCTGCGCCTGTTCTTCGACGGCAGCCAGATCGCCGCCCGCGCCAAACTCGTCGAGCAACTCGAAGTACACCTCGGCGTCCGCCAGCTCGGTCTCATCGTTGACCCCCGCCGGGCCACCGAGCGCGATCCAGGCACCTTCGATGAAACGTCGCAACGACAAACGCGCCCGTTGCGCGAAGACGGCGCTCAGCGTCGCGGTGATACGCTGAAGACGCGCACGGCCATCGGCGGATAGCGCCGCGAGACGCGCCGGGTCGTGCAATAGATCCCACACCGGCGTACCGGCATCGGCACCAATCAATACATCGAAATCGGCAAGCGCCAGTCCACACCAGGGCGCGCGCAAGATGGCGAGCCAGGCCGGGCGATCGGCCAGGTGCAGCAGTGCGCGCGTGAGCGCGAGCAGATCCTGCACGACCTGACGCTCGGTCAGGCGATCGATCTCGACAGCGAGAAATCTCAACCCATGTTCATGCAGCTGCGCCGCGATGGCGCTCACATGCCCTTTGTTACGTACGAGAATCGCGATGGTTCCGTCAGGCCGTTCCGCCTGCGCGGCGCGCACGAGCTCGGCCACCTTGCGCGCTTCGGCGCGCGCGCCGGCGCCGAAGAACGGATGCACGCGCACCGCCGTTCCTTCTGCCGATCCGTGAATGGCGCTGCAAGGTGAATACGGCACGGCGCCGGCGCCTATATCTTCAAGCGGCGGGAAAATAGTCGAGAAGGTCTCGTTCACCCAGTCGACGATGCCTGCCTGCGAACGGAAATTACTGCTCAACGCGAGACGCTCGAGCGCCACCGCGCCGATACCGCCATGCGCGGCGCGCAGATAAAGACCCACGTCCGCTTCGCGGAAACGGTAGATCGACTGCATCGGATCGCCCACCAGGAACAAACTGCGCCCGTCACCCGGCGCCCAACCGGCCGTCAGGCGTTCGAGCAATTCGAACTGACTGAGCGAGGTATCCTGAAATTCGTCGACCAATACGTGGCGCAGACGATAATCGAGCGTGAGCAACAAGTCGGTCGGCGCCTCGGGTTCACCGAGCGCATTGAGCGCGGCTTGCATGATCTCGCTGAAATCGACGCAGCCACGGGCAGCAAACACCAGCTTGAGCTGCGCCGCGGTGAGCGGCAGCACATCCACCAGCACCTGCAGCATCTCCCACTGCACATCGTCGTACCAGATTGGTGGTAGCAGACGGATGTGATGCAATGCTTCGCGAAACCGGTCTTGCGACCGCAGCTCGTCGAGCAGCGCCGCAAAACGACGCTTCGCTTCCTCCAGCAGTTTCTTCTCGGCGCCGACACCCTCGGACGGCGCCCGGAAACCGATGCGTTTGTTGATCGCCTTGCGCCATTCGCCATCCGCCGTAAGCAGCAGCTCCGCCATCCCCTGCCACATCGGCAAGTGCTCGAACACCGCGCCGGGCGGCGCGCTCAGATCGACGCAAGCGCTAATGGGCGATGCGGTCCCGGCGGCGCGCAGGTTGGCGGCCGCGAGACATAAGTTATGGATCAGCTCGGCCGCATGTTGCGACGGCAGCGCCTGTTTGACATCGGCCAGGGCATCGAGCACCACGTTCAACAACGCGGCTTCGAGCGCTTCGCGGCTCAAGCGCGTGCGATCACCGACGCGGCGCAGCCATTGATCGCGACGCGCCAGCATGTCGATCAATAGTTCCGCCGTGCGCAGCAGATCGCCGTCGAGATAGCGCAGCAGCCGGCGCACCGAATTCCCGTGCGGCCCGGCGTCTTCCATTAGCGCGAACGTGGAGAACGCAGCCTCGCGGTAGAGTTCGGTCGGGTCTTCTTCGACCGACAGGGGCGCACCGAGGCGCGCGCGCAGCGGCATCTGCTGCGCGAGCCCGAGGCAGAACGAGTCGATCGTTTGAATGCGCAACCTGCTGGGGCTGTCTTCGATCCGCCATCCACGCTGCGCGTCGCGTTCGCGAGCACGGCGCGCAAGTTCCCAGGTGCGACGTTCATGTTCCTTTTCCGGCATCGCCGTCTCACGTGCCCGCGTGAGCGCATCGAGCACACGGGCACGCATCTCGGCGGCGGCCTTTTTGGTAAACGTGATCGCGAGAATTTCTTCCGGCCGGTCCACACTGCCGAGCAGCGCGAGATAGCGCTGCGTCAACAATTCGGTTTTGCCGGCACCCGCCGGCGCTTGCACGATGAAGGAGCGTGCGGTATCGAGCGCCTCGCGGCGCGCGGCGTCGTCGGGCGCGCGCTGATTACTCATCGCCCTCTCCCGGTTCGACATCGGCCAAGCGCGCGGCGCGCTCGAACACACGGCAGAACGCGTGCAGATGACATTCACGGCAGGCTTCGGCATCGCGGGGGTTCACCGGCACCTCGCCACGACGGTGCTGCTGCGCGAGCGTACTCAGTACGAGTTCCCAATCGTCGAGCAATCCCGACCAGGACTCCTGACGCTTCGCCAAGGCGGACTCGGCGTAGGGTTTCACGCCCGGCACCTGATCGGCACTGCGCGTCGTGCCGGCAAACTTCTGATCGCCCGGTCGCAGACGCGCGTACAGCAGCGCGCCGACTTTCTCGCGTGCTACCCCGTAGAGCGCATAGAGCGGCAACTGCGGTTCCTTCGGGCGCACACCGAACCAATCGTTGATGTTGACGACACCGGTTTTGTAATCGATCACGGCCAGCGTTCCGTCGGCGAGCTCATCGACGCGATCCATGCGCATCTCGGTGACGATCTCGCCCACCGTCGGACGCGCCGGCGCTTCGCCGGCACGCACGGTAAACGGAGCGCGCTGCTTTTCGAGTTCGAGCCACTCGTGCACGAGCGCGATCAGACGCTCGACTTCGAGTTCCGCCACCGACTCGGTCACGGTTTCCGGACGGCGGCGGCGAATGCGCTCGACCTCGTCGCGCGCGATGCCGGTGAGCCGCGAACGCAGCTCCTCGGGATTGATAGCGCTCAATTGTGCGTGCGTGACGATATCCGCCCACAACCGCGCCATCACGCCGTGCAACAAGGTGCCGCGGTCGCGTGCACTCAACCCGGGCTGCGGTTCGTCGAGCCGGAATGCGGCGAGGCGGAACTCGGCATAACCGCGAAAGGCGCAGGCCGACTGCGAACGCAGCAGCGACGTGCCGCCGCGCACGAAACTACCCGGCGCCAATTCGGTCGCCAGGATATCGACAAAGGTCTCGCGCACGCCGGTGTCATGAACCTGGTCTCGGTAGGTTTTTGTCGAAATGGAATCAATCCCCACCAACGGAAAATCCCGGATCAGGGGGCTGGCGCGAAGCGGTCGATCCTGTTCGCGCTCGGCGTGACTGAAAATTACCGTCGGCGCACTCGCGCACAGTCGTTGCTTTCCAGCACAGTGGGATCCGAAGCTTGGAATTCACGTGACTTGAAGTCGC
>JADMIO010996666.1_pt1 | contig 10119 bp, 10 predicted proteins | sample 8958161 | NCBI WGS metagenome assembly JADMIO01 (sample SAMN16585339, study PRJNA669376) | soil metagenome | isolation source: Crop rotation soil | place: USA: Cullars Rotation, Alabama | collected 2011
GCGACAACTTGTCCACGTGGAATTCTAAGCTTAGGATCCCAATGTGCTGGAAAGCGGTAGGCACATCCGTGCGCGCAACGACATCGAGGGAGCAGCGGCCGTGAACGTGTGGGTGGAGGCCGCTCGCCCACGCACATTGCCGGCTTCCGCCGCACCGGTCCTCGTCGGGACGGCCGCAGGAGCTATGGACGGCGGGCTGGTCTGGTGGCGCTTCCTGCTGGCCTTGCTGGTCGCGCTCGCCGTGCAGGTCGCCGTCAACTATGCGAACGACTACTTCGACGGCGTCCGCGGCGTCGACACAGTGACCCGCGCCGGCCCGCGCCGTGCGGTCGCCAGCGGCCTGGTCTCACCGCCGAAGATGCTGGCGGCGGTGTTCGTCGCGTTGTTGGTGGCGGGCATCGCCGGCGTCGTGCTCGCCGCGGCGGTGTCGTGGTGGTTGTTGCTGATCGGTCTCGGGTCGTTCATCGCCTTGCTCGGTTACAGCGGGGGGCCGCGGCCGTATGCGTCAGCCGGCCTCGGCGAGGTCTTCGTCTTCGTCTTCTTCGGCCTCGTCGCCACCGCGGGGTCGGCGTACGTGCAGCACCGGCACATCCCGACCGCGGCCTGGGTCAGTGGGATCGCCACCGGCCTGCTCGCAGTCGCGATCCTCGTGGTCAACAACCTGCGCGACGTGCCGACGGATGCCGTCGCCGGCAAGCGCACCCTTGCCGTGCGCATCGGCGAGGCGCGGACCCGCTTGCTGTTCATCGGACTGATCGCAGCCGGGCTCGTGCTCGCTGTGATCGGCGTCCCGGTCGCTGCGCATTCGGGCTGGCCGCTGCTGGCGCTGCTCGCCGTGCCGCTGGCCTGGGAGCCGGTCAACACTGTCCGCGAGGGCAGCGTCGGGCGGGCGCTCATTCCCGCGCTCGGCGGTGTCGGGCGGCTGGAGCTCGCAGTCGCGGTGCTGCTGGCCGTCGGTCTGCTGCTGGCATGAGCACCGGCATGAACATTGGCACCGACGTCGTCGTCTTCGACCTGCCGATGCGACTGAAGTTCCGCGGGCAGGTGCGACGCTCGGGTGTCCTGTTGCGCGGCGCCGCCGGCTGGGCGGAGTTCTCACCCTTCCCCGACTACGACGCGGACACGTGCGCCCGTTGGCTGGACGCAGCCCACGAGATCGCCGAGCTCGGCTTCCCGCGACCTCTGCGCGACAGCGTGCCGGTCAACACCACCGTGCCCGCAGTCGATCCGGCGACGGCCTACGACCTCGTCCGTGCGAGCGGCTGCGCAACCGCGAAGGTCAAGGTCGCCGAGACCGGCCAGACGCTCGCCGACGACGTCGCGCGGGTCGAAGCGGTGCGCGATGCACTCGGCCCCGCCGGGAAGCTGCGCGTCGACGCGAACGCCGCCTGGACGGTGGATGAGGCTGTGCCCGCGTTGAAAGCGCTGGACGTGTTCGGGTTGGAGTACGCCGAGCAGCCGGTGCGCACTCTGGAGGAGATGGCACAGCTACGCCGCCAGGTCGACGTCCTGCTCGCTGCCGACGAGTCGGTGCGTCGTGCCGAGGACCCGATGCGCGTCGTGGGCCTCGAAGCCGCCGACATCGTCGTACTGAAAGTGCAGCCGATCGGTGGGATCCGGCGCTGCCTCGAGGTGGCCGAGGCTTGTGGGCTTCCCGTGGTGGTGTCCTCAGCGGTGGAGACATCGGTGGGCATCGCCGCCGGCGTCGCGCTCGCCGCCGCGCTGCCGGAGCTGCCCTACGCGTGCGGACTCGGCACGGTCTCGCTGCTCGACGGCGACGTGACCGATGACCCGCTGCTGCCCGTCAACGGCGAGTTGCCGGTGCGAGCGGTCCAGCCGGACCTTTCCCTGGTGCACGCCGCGGACGACGTGCGCGACTGGTGGTTGGCGCGGATGGAGGCCAGCAGCCGTGCCACCGGCTGACGCCGGACAGGCCTTCGCCCTCGTCGTCGTCGACGAGCTCGTCCGGCATGGCGTCACGGATGCCGTGCTCGCGCCGGGGTCGCGGTCCACACCACTCGCGCTCGCCTTCGCCGCACACCTGCGGATTCGCTTGCACGTGCGCATCGACGAACGCTCCGCGTCGTTCACCGCACTCGGACTCGCCCGCGTAACCGGCAGGGTCGTCCCCGTGCTGTGCACATCCGGCACCGCTGCGGCGCAGTTCCACGCCGCCGTACTGGAAGCCGACGCGTCCCGGGTGCCGCTGATGGTGCTCACCGCCGACCGGCCACCCGAGCTGCGCGGCACCGGCGCCAACCAGACGCTCGATCAGATCAAGCTCTATGGCGCCGCGGTTCGGCACTTCGCCGAGGTCGGAGTCCCGGAGCCGCGACCGGATGCCGTCCGCTACTGGCGCGCGATGGTCAGCGCCGCGGTCGCAGCCGCCTCTGGTTCGTTCGGCGCCGCCGGACCCGTGCATCTCAACCTTGCGCTCCGCGAACCGCTCGTGCCGACGGCCGACGCGGGTGGGTTCCCCTACCCACTGGATGGGCGACCAGAGGGACGACCATGGGCGACAGCGACGGCCGCGGCTCGACCGCTGCCCGGCGACGTCCGTGAGCGCATCTCCGCTGCGCGAGCCGGGGTCGTGCTGGCCGGGGACCTGCCACATCCAACCGACGGCGCGAGGGTGGCAGCGTTTGCGGCTGAACGCGGCTGGCCGCTGATCGCAGAGCCGCACAGCAATGCGCGCCGTGGCCCCGCCGCGGTTGTCGGCACCGACGCGCTGCTGCGCGACGCGGGGTTCGTGGCGGAGCACGTGCCCGACGTTGTGGTCGTCTGCGGCCGCCTCGGACTCTCGCGCGCCGTTCTCGGCTGGCTGGGCGCCGCGCCATCAGAGGTCATCGTGATCGATCCGTACGGCGCCTGGTGGGACCCGACGCGTTCGGCCACAACCGTTGTCGCGGCGGACATCACGGCGTTGGCCGACGTGGGCGGCTCAGCCGCCGACGGTTGGCTACGAGCCTGGATCGACGCCGGCACCGCGGTCGCCAGGGCGGTCGACGAGGCGATCGACCAGACCGGCGAGCTGACCGAACCGCGGCTCGCACGGGACCTGGCCGCGGCATTGCCGAACGGCGCGCTGCTCACCGTCGCGTCGAGCATGCCGATCCGCGACCTCGACCTCACGATGCGACCGCGTGAGGGGTTGCAGATCATTGCCAACCGCGGCGTCTCCGGCATCGACGGCTTCGTCTCGACAGCTGTCGGCGCTGCACTGGGTCATTCATTGGGTCATAGCGGCGGTCATGACGGCCCGGCATGGGCGTTCGCTGGTGACCTGTCGCTGCTGCACGACGTCAACGGACTGCTCGCGGACCCGCCTCCGGACCTGACGCTGGTCGTGGTCAACAACGACGGCGGCGGCATTTTCTCGTTGCTGCCGCAGGCGTCATCCGAGATCCCGGCGTTCGAGCGCATCTTCGGCACGCCACACGGCGTCGACCTGGGCGCGGTCGTCACGGCGTACGGCGGGAACCATCAGCTGCTCGGCAGCGTCCAAGACCTGCGGGAAGCAGTCGCAACCCAGCCGAAGGGAGTGCGTGTGCTCGAGCTGCGCACAGATCGTTCTGCCAACGCCGAGCTGCACCGTCAGCTCACGGCGGTTGGCGCCGCCGCAGTCGAGACGTGGCGCTCACGGCGATGACGAACATCCGTCGACAGCTTGCCGCCGTCGCCGTGGGACTGCTGGCGGCCGGCTGCGCCAACGGGTCGTCGAGCGACCGGTCCGCGGCGACTGCACCGACGCCCCATCAACTGGACGAGCACGCCAACGGAACCACGGTCGACGCACAGCTCGGCGACACGATCATCGTCACGTTGCACAGCACATACTGGAGCTTCGACACACCCGCACGGGTGTTGCAGCCACTGAGCACTCAGCCCTCGCCGAGCCATTGCGCGGTCGTCGGCAGCGGCTGCGGGACTGTGACAGTCACCTTCAACGCAGCACAGGTCGGCACCGTCACGTTGCATGCACATCGGGACTCCTGCGGCGAGGCGCTTCGCTGCACCGGGAAGAACGCGGACTGGTCGGCGACGGTGCGCGTCTCTTAGCTGTCCTCCGCAATGGGGTGCATGACCACGGTGATCGCCGATCGCGGCAAACCTTCACGGTCGAAGTCCTGACGTCGCGCGGTGAGGTCGTCGATGACCTGCTCGAGCCGGGCCATGAACTCGAGCCGTTCGTCCTCGGTCAGCCGGGCGAGAGCGCGGCCGAGGGTGACTTGTTCCGCGTCGGCGTCAGGGCGTTGCAGGTAGGACTCCAGGTCCTCACGCGTCTGCTCGACGATTCCGCTCGCCGTGGCAATGGTGGCATCACGGGTCTCTGCGCCGCCGAACATCTTCTCGTCGAGCTTGATCGAGCGTTGCGCGCACCGATAACGATGCTCGACGATCCCCGAGACGATGCGGGTCTCCGCGTCGAGAACCAGACTCGCCGCCTCGAGCAGCTTCATGTGGTGGTAGAGCCGGGTGACCGGCTGCCCCATCTGCGCCGCGATCTCCTTCACCGTCCAGGTCCGCGACGGGTCCCCCGCCAGCACCTCCAGCATCTGCAGCCGCAGGGGATCCGCCAACGCCTTGAGGGCGGCCGCGTCAGCGACGACGCGCGTGTCCAGCAGGTCTGGTGGATCAGTCATCGAGCCGATGTCATCACCGGGGCCGGGCGTCCCGCCGGCGTGGCAGGCGTGGCGAGCCGTTCGCCCAGACGCATGAGCATGGCGCCGAGATGTCGCCGCAACACACCTGGCCGCGCCGCGATCTGAGCCTCACCTGCCGCCTGCGTGCGCTGCTCCTGCAGCCGCGTGGCTGCCACCTCCGGGAATCGTGGATCCCACATGACGGCCCCTTCCGCATTTCCTGAGCGTTCAGAATTTGCTGAATGGAAGGTAGCGCGTGAATAGAGTCTGGGCAAGGGACCGGCCCGGAGCAGCTGCGAATCAGCGCCCCGGCGCTCGCCCCTCGCTGCGCATCGCCTCGGTGCACCAGAACCGGTCGTCCAGTGACAGCTGGTCGACGACGCCGAGCTTGGCCAGCCACGACCGGGTGGTCTGGGCGGCGCTCGGCGGTGCGGCGTTGGCGTCGAACCGCAGGATGTCGACGCCGCGCTGGTAGTCCACCACGTAGACGTAGTCAGTGCCGGGGATCCAGTACGCCGCGGACGCAGACCCGCGCACGGGCTGGAAGAACCCCACCTGCGAAATCGTGCCCGTGCTCGCGTCGACGGACAGGAACCGCGTGCCGTGTTCATACCAACCCGCGGCTACGAGGTAGTGGCCGCGGTAGCGGCTCGGCACGTTCTCACGCACGGTGAACCAGTGACCCGAGCACCCGAGAGCGTTCACCCCCGGGTCGCCGTCGGTGTAGGTGCCATTGACCGGACGGAACACGTGAATCTGCTTCATCGGCTGACCCTTGTCGAAGCCGATGAGTGACCAGGTCGCGAACGCACCGCTGCCGCTGTTGCACTGCGGCGAGAAGTTGGTCTCGCCCTCGCTCATCAGCAGTTCGCCAGGACGCAGCCGCTTGCTCTTGTCGCCTGCCCGGCGAGGCCGGTAGCGATCCGCGGCGGGACGGACGTTGTTGTGTTGGTACGCGGTGTTGAGCGTGATGTTGCCCATGGTGACTCGCTTGGGCTGCAACGGGTTGTCGGCCCTGAATACGACGAGCGGGGTCTCGTCCGCAGTCCAGAAACCCGCGGCGTCCCTGTGCAAGTTGTGCGCCGTGCCGGCGTGGACCTTCGTCGACCACCATTGCGGCTCCGGCAACGCCGTCGGCTTGCTGCGATCGCGGATGTCATAGGTCTTGCCGTTGGATGCGAACAAGTAGTTGCAGTGCACGTCGGCGCACTCGGCGGTGTGCGAGCCGTCGCCGATGATGCTGCCCGCGAGTCGCGGCAGCATGGGGTTGGAGGTGTCGACGACGTGCAGGTAGAACTGGCTCTCGAACTCGGTCAGGATCGTCGTCGCGCCGTCGGCGGAGACGGCGATGTCCTCGTTCTCCCAGTTGTAGATCGGGAGCGCGCCCAGCGGCACCGGCAGTCCGGGGTCGGTGATGTCGTAGATGACGAGGCTGTGCGCGCTGCTCACGTAGAGGCGGCGCTGCCCCTTCACGGTGACGACCCGGGCGCTGACGCCGGCGCCGGTCGGGATGGACGCCACGTAGGTGACGTTCGATGACGTGAACCCTCCGGGGCCGGGATCCAGGAACACCGTCGAGCGCTGGTGACCCGATGTCGTAGCTGCACCACTTGGCAGGCAAAGGGCGACGACGGTCAGCAGGGCGGAGCCGATGGACAAGCGGCGCAGGCGAGTCAGCACCCCCGCCCCTTTCGACACCGCGGGCGGCGCCTCCTGCTTCAGCCCAGGATCGCGGTCAGAACGGCGTCCAGCTTCGCCGTCGTCTCGGCAGTCTCTGCCGCCGGCTCGGAGTCAGCGACGATGCCCGCGCCCGCCCACAGCCGGGCGTTCGGGCCGTCGAGCTGCGCGCACCGCAGGGCCAGAGCGAACTCCCCGTCACCGCGCGCGTCCATCCATCCCACCGGCGCGGCGTAGCGGCCGCGGGGCGCGGCCTCCAGCGACCGGATGAGCGCCAGCGCGTCCTCACGCGGGGTCCCGCCCACCGCTGCGGTCGGGTGCAGCCGCGTGGCCAGGTCGATCGCCGAGGGGGCAGGTGCGGACAGCCAGCCGGTCAGCGCCGTCGCCAGGTGCGTGACGTTGGCCAGCCGCAGCAGGTGCGGAGCCGCCTCCTCGTCGAGCTCGCTCGTGACGTCGTGCAGGACGGACCGCACCGACTCGACCGCGACCCGGTGCTCGAACGCGTCTTTCGCGGAGCTGGTCAGGCCGCGCTCGAGCTCTTCGTCCTCGGCGGCCGACCCGCCACGCCGAACCGTCCCGGCGAGCACGAGGGACTCGACGTGACGGCCGAGCCGTCGTACGAGCAGCTCGGGCGAGGCACCCACGAGCCCATCGCAGAGGTAGGTGAAGCACGACGGGAAACGCGCCGACAGGCGGGCGGCGATGACCCGCGGGTCGAGAGTGTCGTCGGCGCACACGTCCAACGCACGCGCGAGGACGACCTTGTCCAGCCGGCCCTCCTGCAGCGCGCTCACGGCAGCGGCGACTGACGCTGCCCACTCGTGCTCGGCCGGGACCTCGGCTGCCACCCGCGCGCGCAGGGGGGCGGCGGCCGCCGTCGGCCGGCGCCGCAGCTGTGGCACCTCCACGGCACCGGGCGGGGTGACGAGGGTGAGCCAGCAACGCCCGTCGCGGCGACCGAGCATCACCTTCGGTACGACGACGACGGTGCCGCTTGCGGCCGGGTCGAACGCAAGACTGACCACCGCAACCGCGCCACTGCCGGGCACGCCGACGTCGTCTCGCGCCGTCATGGACGCGAGCAGCGCCTCGATCTCGTGCGTGATCGCGTCAGCGTCCAGCGGCGTGCGCGTCGACAGCCGGGCCGCCTCGCCCCACCCGACCAGCCCGTCGCCACCACGGAGAAAGGCGAACGAGCGGCCTGCGGGCAGCCACGACAGCAGATCACCGGGGTCGTCGACCTCGACGCTCCACGCGACCAGCCCCGCCGGTGCGGTCAGGTCGGCGGCGGCACTCACCCCTCTATGGTGCCTTGCCCTTCAACCGACGCCCCCTGTATCCCCGAACGCAGCGCCGCGTCCTTGCTGCGGGCGAGGTCACCGAGCGCCTGCTGGAAGCTGACCATCCGCGACCGCAGGGCATCATCCGTCGTTGCCAGGATGCGGACGGCCAGCAGCCCGGCGTTGCGTGCACCCGCGACCGACACGGTGGCGACCGGCACGCCCGCCGGCATCTGCACGATCGACAACAGCGAGTCGAGCCCGTCGAGGTGCTTGAGCGGCACCGGCACCCCGATGACGGGCAGCGGCGTCACGGAGGCGAGCATCCCCGGCAGATGCGCCGCGCCACCCGCGCCGGCGATCAACACCCGCAGCCCGCGGTCAGCGGCAGTTGCGCCGTAGTCGAGCATGTCCCGAGGGGTTCGATGGGCCGAGACGACGCGCACCTCGTGGCCGACGCCGAACTCCGTCAACGCGATCGCAGCCGCTTCCATGGTCGGCCAGTCGGAGTCACTGCCCATGACGATCCCGACCTGAACGGCCGCACTCACGTGTCCCCCCTGAGCACGTCGACCGCGAGCCGCGCGCGTTCGCGGGCCTCGACCAGATCGGAGCCGCACACGGTCACGTGGCCGAGCTTGCGGCCGGGGCGAGCCGACTTTCCGTAGAGATGGATCGCCGCCTCAGGCACCTGCCCGAGTGCGCGCGGAAGGCTGGCCACGAGATCGGTGTACTCGCCGCCGAGCAGGTTGACCATAACGCTCACCGGTGCGACCGGTGTGGCATCACCAAGCGGCCAGTCGAGCACCGCACGTACGTGCTGTTCGAACTGGCTGGTGCGCGAACCGTCGATGGTCCAATGGCCGGAGTTGTGCGGACGCATCGCGAGCTCGTTGACGACGAGACCACCCGGAGCCTCGAACAGCTCCACCGCCAGCACCCCTGTCACGTCGAGCTCTTCGGCGAGCCGCATCGCGATCGACTGAGCATCCGCTGCGAGCGCCGGGCTGATGCGCGGTGCCGGCGCGACGACCTCTACGCAGATCCCGTTGTGCTGCACCGTTTCGACCAGGGGCCACGCGACCATCTCGCCGGAGGGCCGGCGCGCGACCTGCACGGCAAGCTCGTGCACCAACGGCACGCGTTGTTCGACGTAGACGTGCGGCCCGGGCAGCTCGGTGGGTGGCTCGGAGAGCACCCACACGCCGCGGCCGTCGTAACCGCCACGCACAGCCTTGAGCACGACCGGCCACCCGTGCTGCTCACCGAATGCCGCGACGTCCGCGGGTGTCGACACCGGCGCGAACGCCGGCACCGGCAGACCCATCTCGGACAACCGTTGCCGCTGCGCCAGCTTGTCCTGCGCAAAGAGCAGCGCCCGTGACCCCGGGCGCACCAGGACGCCATCGGCTTCCATTGCCTGCAGCCGGTCCTGCGGCACGTGTTCGTGGTCGAAGGTGACGACGTCACACGCCTTGGCGAAGCGCGACAACGCGGCCAGGTCGTCAGCCGCTCCGATCTCGACGTCGGGCACGACCAGCGAGGCGGAGTCGTACGCTCGGTCGGCCAGCACGCGCAGCGACAGTCCCAGCGAAACCGCGGCCTGCGCGGTCATCCGGGCCAGCTGGCCGCCGCCGACCATGCCCAGCACCGCCGCCTGAGGATTTCCCATCAGCCCAGCCCCAGCTGACGTGCGATGAGCATGCGTTGCACCTCGGAGGTTCCCTCGCCGATCTCGAGGATCTTCGCGTCACGCCAGTGACGCGCAACGGCGTACTCGTTCATGAAGCCGTAGCCCCCGAAGACCTGGGTCGCGTCGCGAGCGTTGTCGACGGCGATCGTCGAGGAGTACAGCTTGGCGATCGCCGCCTCCCGCTTGAACGGCTCGCCGGCGGCCATCCGCGCAGCGGCGTCGTAGTAGGCGAGCCTCGCGACATGCGTGCGCATCTCCATGTCCGCGATGCGGAAGGCCACCGCCTGATAGCTGCCGATCGGGGAGCCGAACGCCTCACGTTCCTTTGCGTAGCGCACGGACTCCTCGACACATGCCTGGGCGAGGCCGACCGCGAGTGCGCTGATCGCCACGCGCCCCTCGTCGAGGGTGGAGAGGAACTGCGCGTAGCCACGGCCTCGTTCACCGAGCACGTTGCCCGCCGGCACCCGGCAGTCCTCGAAGACGAGCTCGCGGGTGTCGGACGCATGCCAGCCGACCTTCGAGTACTTCTTGGAGGCGCGGAAGCCCTCATGCGGGACGGGGACCAGCACCGACGTCAGCTCGGGGCGACCGTCCGCGCGCTCGCCGGTGCGGCACAGCACCGTGACGAGCCGGGTGATGTCGGTGCCGGAGTTGGTGATGAACGCCTTGGTGCCGTTGATGACCCACTCGTCGCCGTCGAGCGCGGCACGGGTGCGCGGGTTGCCGGCGTCGGAGCCGCCTCCGGGCTCGGTCAGCCCGAAGGCCGCCACTTTCCAGCACAGTGGGATCCGAAGCTTGGAATTCACGTGACTTGAAGTCGCGG
>JADMIO011538863.1_pt1 | contig 10118 bp, 8 predicted proteins | sample 8958161 | NCBI WGS metagenome assembly JADMIO01 (sample SAMN16585339, study PRJNA669376) | soil metagenome | isolation source: Crop rotation soil | place: USA: Cullars Rotation, Alabama | collected 2011
GCCGCGACTTCAAGTCACGTGAATTCCAAGCTTCGGATCCCACTGTGCTGGAAAGCAGCTGCGCGAATGCAAGAGCCGTCTCCCAGTCGGCCAGTCCGCTGTCGCGCGCGTGCACGCTCAGCATCTCGACATCCTCGAGGCGTCGCAGGTTGCTCCGGTACGTCTCGGCGTAGCCGGCCGAGTTGCTGACGAGGCGGTTGCGCGCGATGTGGACGGTTTGCGCCAGGGTCGCGAGGTTGATCTCGCCGAAGAAGTCGTCGATGTGCTCGAGCGTCTCGCGCGTCAGCCGACGGCTGTCGAACACCCGCCCGACGAGGGCGTCGAGACGATGGCGCGTGCGGACCCAGGGCGTTCGGCGCCAGGGCGTCCACCATGGCGGGTTCTCGACGTCGAACTCGCTGGACCGGCCCATGCCGAGGTACGACAGCGAGGCGAGCAGCCGGTCGAACCATGCGGCGCCCTGCGCCGGGCCACCGATCGGGTACCGGAGCTGCGGCAAGAGGTTCAAGGCGTACCGGATCATGTACGCGCGCAGCAGGTTTGCCGGCGAGAACAGGACCACCGGTGTCACCTGCGTCATGGCCCAGCGTCCGCTGAATGGCCGCAGGCCGAAAGCGACGCTCGCGTGATTCCCGCCCAGCAGGCTCATCGCGAACATTGCCGATCCCATGCAGTGCGTCACCACGTCGACGCGCTGGTTGCGCGCGCGGTAGATGACCTCGATGGCGCGGGGAATGTCCTCCTCGGCCATGTCCTCGAAGCGCCAGGGTCGGGGCGCCGTCGGCAGGCCTGAGCTGCTGCGCAGGTCGAGGATCCATGGCTCGGCTCCGTGGTGCCAGAGGTATTCGGCCAGGCTGCAGGGCAGCGTCGGATGGGCGAACGTCGTGCCGCTGGCGCTGTACCCGTGGATCATCAGGACCGGCCGTCGCGTCGCATCGGCTCGCTCGTACACGGTCAACCGCGCGGGAGTGCCCGGGATCGCGACATCCGTCGGAGGGCTGGGTACTCCCGGCAGGATCGGCGGACGCCGGTTCGGGTGGCGCCCTTCACGGGTGGATGCTCGACGGGACGGGGCCGGTTCATCAGGCTTTCGAAACGACCACAGATGGATCGAGAGAAGGATTCGCGCGAGGTAGAGCGCAAACGATGCGATGTCCGCGTAGGCGGTCGGCAGATCACGTTGCCGGACGATGCGCAGCAGCGGCGTGTGCATGCGCGCGAAGTAGGAGGGGCTGAGCTCGAGCCGGCTGTCCCGGCTGAGCGTGATGTCGCCGAAGCGCGTCAGGTGCAGGCGCATGAGTTGCGCCATCGGACCGGTCCGATGCTCGTAGGTGAGTCGTTTGTGGCCGGTGATGCGCTGGCCGGCCGTGTCCCAGCCGAGCCGGCCGTTCGCTTGGCTGGCCCCGAGCGTGAGGTCGTAGTCGAAGCGTCGAACCTCGCCGGCGTGGCTCGCCAGAGCCTCGAACAGACGCCGGCCGCGCCAAAGGTTCTTCAGGGCTGCCGCCGCCCCCTTGTCGCCGACTTCCTGCCAGACGTCGCGCACGCCGCGCGAGCGCAGCCAGGCGACGGTTGCGCGACGGCGCCGGCTCCAAGGGGCGCACGCTTCGCGATGCAGGAGCCTCAAGGTGCCGCCCGTGACCGGAGCGACCAGCAAGGCGTCCTTGTCCGGTCGCTCGTTCAGCGCATGGGCGCGATTCTTCTCCGTCTCTTTCGTCAGCGGACGGATGCCCTGCGCGGGAGGCGGATCCCATGCGAAGACGCGCACGCGGCTGCGCGACGGATCGGGAACGACGGTTAGCGTCAGACCGTTCAGCGGCGAGTCCGCGGTCGGCAACGGCACCGGCTTGAACAGGAGCGAAAGCTCAACGAGGCGTTCTTGACCCGCGAGCACGACGCGGCCGGTCATGCGCTCGATGATCTCGACCTCGGTCCGAACGCCGTCGATCGCTTTGTCGCAATCGCCCCGGAAAATGGGCCGCCGGGACGGGACCGCGACGAACGGGTTCCCCGGCCTGTCCAGCTTCTCCCGTTCGATGAACGCATCGATCGCGCGGTCCGCCAGCGTCGCGATCGTCAGCGCCGGGTTGACGCCGAGCGAGGTCGGGATGATCGATCCATCCAGAACGAGCAGCCCTTCGTGCACCGCGCGCTCGTCCTTTTCGCCGGCGTCGAAGACCCGCCCGGCGTCATCGACGACGCCGTCTTCGCGGCTAGTTCCCATCGCGCAGCCGCCCAGCGGATGCACCGTCAGCAAGCCTCCCCGTCCGGCGCCGAAGGCCGCTTCGAGCTCCCTCGGCAGGGGCCGCCACGCCGGGTTGGCCAGGACACGACCGCCGAGGCGGCTCGCCTCTGCCTCGAGGCGGGAATGACAGGCTTCGATGCGGGGATCGTCCCGCGCCGACTTCCATCGCACGCGCAGACCGGGATCGATCAGCAAGCCCTTCTCGAGGGCGTCCGGCCGAGCCGGCCGGGCTGCCGTGAGACGACCTTCCGCACGGTCCTGCGTGATGATCGCCACGGCCATGCTGTGAGCGATCTTCCGGCGATCCACGGCGCACGGGTCGACGCCGTTCTCGCGCCCCGAATGCAGGGTGGCATCCGCTTCTGCAAGACCATGGACGAGATCGCCGGTGGTGGAAAGCTCTTCAAAGATGCGCCGCAGCGAAGCCGGCACCGCCAGGTCCTGCACGAGGCAGCTCCCGTCGCCTGTCCCTCGCCAGTCGAGCATCGTCGTGATCGTCGGCCCGACGTTTCGGCGCGACGGTTTCACCGCCTCGTCAGCGACCGCGTTCAGAGGTCGGTCCGAGCCATGGAGAGCGGCGAGAACATCGCCGTTGGCGGAGAACCGCCTGCCGAGCTGCGTCGAACACCTCACCGTCTTTGAGCGAAGCAGGATCTCCGTGGAGCCTAGAGTGCCCGCGGCCAGCACGACGTGGCGGGCGACGAGCTTGAACGGCCCAGCCATGCGGCGACGCAGTGCCAGATCGGTGTGCCAGACCTCGATCTCCCACTGGCCGGCGTTTGGGGGCGCGAGGCGCCTCACGGTCTGGACGGTCGCACCGGCGTAGATCTTCGTGGCTTTGCTGCGCGAGATGGCGCGATGCAGGAGGTTGACGTCGAGGGAGTTCTTGGCTCCGTGGTTGCAACCGGTCGCGCAGTCGCCGCAGGCGATGCATTGCTGAAGCTCGACGCCGCTGCTGGTGCGCTCGCCGCGGCCGACCGCGATCGAGATGGGAACGTGCCTGAAACGAGGCGGGTCGATCGCCTGCATCGCCGCCGGTCGAGCCAGCTTCGCGTCGAACGCCGAGCTCGGCCTCGAGCCGAGCTCCTCGGCGAGCCGGTCGGCGCGCCTCTTCAAGTCATCGAAACGGATCGCCGCCGGCCAGGGCGATTCGTCGAACACCTTCTGCTCGGGAAACAGCAAGACGCCGGCGTTGATCAGCGACCCCCCGCCGACGCCGTTGGCCAGGACGACCGAGACATCCGGACCCAGACGAAGATCGAAAAGTCCTTCGAGCCTGCCGCGGGCGCGGCCGGCGCCGTGCGTCGTGAAGCGCACGTGCGCGGCGAGGTCGGACAGCGACGCGGGGAACTGGCCGCGGAGGTATTCCCGGCCGCGCTCAAGGACGGCGATGCGAAGCGGCTCGCCGCGCCGTGAGCAGCCGCTCAGCCGGTCCGCGGCGACCGCCCCGCCATACCCGGAGCCGACGATGACGACGTCGAACGGCGCGTTGCCGTTGGCGTCCTGCTCGATCTGCAGCGACTCGATCCCGCGCGATATCCATGTCGTGGCACGCGGTTGTACCTTCTCGGATTGCACACGCCGATCGTAGCGACCCAGCCGAGGGCGTCGCGGCGTTGCGGCGCTCGGGACGATCAGGCCGGGGCGTCATCCTGGAGGGTGCCCAGACTTGAACTCGCCACAAGTCGCACTCACACGACGAGGGCACAAGGTACTCGGTGGTTGGGCCGCGGCGCACGGTGCTACCCATATTGCGCGAGTCGCAGAGAAGCTCAGCCTGACCGTCGGACGCGCGTCAGGCTACGCCCAGCAGCACCATCGCTTGCCTCGCTGAGCATTTCGTTGAGCATCGTCACGAGGGCAAAGGCGTCTTCCTCCGTCAGCTCGAGTGGCTGGCTCGACGCGTTCTTGGCGTACTCGTGTTCCGAAGAATTGCCTCGTCTAGGACGACGCACTTGAAACACTCCGCCACTGCCGGCCATCTCCCAGAACGCGCTGTGGAAGTCGCGTGGGCGGCGAAGGACAATGGACCGGCCGCTCGGCAGCGTTCGGCGGAACGCCGATCTTGCGCCGGGGGCGGTGTTGGGCTCAGGTGGTGACATCATCGAAATGGCGCAGCGGCTGCATCGTCTGAGAACCGCTGACTGGTAAGGTGCGGACGGAGAACCGGGTTGACGAAATTCAGCCCGCTGGAAATCCCAAGTCCCCCCTTAAAAACTCCTTGAAGTCGCCGCCGAATTCAGTCAAAGCTACTGCAAGCGTTGCACTGTCTTCCCCAGCTTCAACGCGAGCGCGCAAGATTGCCAGTCGAGCGCTGAGGGCGGCATGCTTCTCGAATTTGCCGAGCGGTTCAGCGATCCGAGCGGCAATCTCGAGGACGGCTGCGAACCGGAGAAGTATTGCAAGCAACTGCTGACGGGCCCTTGGTGAAACCTCGCTGCGCCGAACGGAAGAAGTCACGGACGACGAAGGTGGAATCGCTCGGGGACCGCGAGGCGGCGGAATGTTTGAAGCCATGGTTTCGGTGTCCGCGACCGATGACGGCAACGCGTGTGCCGGCGCTGCAGGTTCTGAGCCATCAGAGGACGCTGAGGCCAGTTATCCGCATTCGGGTGGTGGCAGCGGCCCACACCGACTACCACGCCGCCTCAGCTGCGGGCGCGGTCGAGCTTCTCCACCCGGTACCTCGTGTAGATCGCCTTGCGCTTTTCGGGATGGCCTCCGATCCCCGCCGCGAACCGAAGTTGCTGGAGACCTCGCCGTCGGCTCCATGTGGCGGAACCTGAACGATCGACTGGAAAGCGACATGACCTCCTTTCTTCGCTGCATCCTGGCCTTTGGGCCACTCTGCTCGTCGCAGCGCATGCGCACGCTGTCGACGCCGGCTGGGTGCACATTCAGGTGGCCGGCACCGCGGGTGGACCCGCCACCACGGTGGCGCTGTACTACCCGACGATGGCCGCGCCGCGCGCGATCGCCATGGGCCCCTTTGCGCTCGACCTTGCCATCGGTCCATCGGCAGCAAACCGATCGACAAGTTCAAGGCGGTGATCTTGCTCAGCCACGGCATAGGCGGCAGCGAACTCGGCCTTCACGCTTGCGCAAGCCCGATCCCGCGGCGGAGGACCGCATCCCGCGCGACAGCCGCGGGCCGCGGGTGGGTGCGCTCGGTCACTCGGCCGGCGCCTACACGGTGCTGGCGTTGGCGGGAGCCGTACCGGATCTGTCGCGCATCAGGAAGCACTGTCAGGCTGAAGCCGCCGCAGATCCGATCTTTTGCAGCATGGGCCGACCCGAGGGGACGATGATGCCGTTGCCGGCCGCCACGTCATCGCTCAAGGACGAGCGTGTTCGCGCGGTTGTCGCGACGGCCCCGGCCGGGGTAGTCCTCACCGCCGAGTCGCTTGCGACCGTCTGAGGCACGACCATGATCTGCATCGGGTGCCGAACGCCTGGCAATTTGCTTTCATGGATTCACTCACGATGTCGATACCTAGTCCGAATGGCGATGTCGCGGCCAACCCACCCGGCTTCGATCGAGGTGCATTCCTGAAGCAGCTCGGCAGCTCGGCGACGAAATCACCGTTTTTTTCGACAAGGCGTTCCTCTAGCGAGCCAGCCAACCAGGGCGGTAAGGCGCTTGCGAGATCACATGACCGCTTACGTGAACCGGTTTGGCCGGTGCAGAGGCGGGCCAGCCGCCGAGCGCCACCCGCGCTCCCGGAATGCTTCAGCGCTGAGTTCATGAGGTCGCGCACAAAGCGCGCGCGAAGACGAGCGCACGTCGAGAACCTGCCCCGGCACGATTTCTTGGGTCTCCTGCTTCATGTGGGACTCGAGGCTTGAGCTGGGCGCCGTCATCAACAGACGTTTGACACCACCGAACGCAAGCGTAGGACCCGCGGCGAGTCGCGAAATGAGCCCCTCCGTCTCGGCCTTCAGCGACTCTCCAGCGAGCACTTGATTCGCGAGCCCCACTCTCTTGAGCCTCCGTCCCGGAGATGTGTCACTCGCTCATTCCGTATGGCCGTCGGCATGGGGCGTCTCGCGCAGAGAAGCCGCTGAAGCGCGAGCAGGCGGACATATGCTCGACGGACGCTTACCTAGTTATCCATTGTCGAAACGGGCAATGACACGGCCCGCAGAGTGCCGCACGGTTGCTCCTGAAGTTGACTCGCGTCGCGCACCTGCCAACCGTGCTCCTTGACCACACTTAGAACTTGGTCGCCGCCGCGAACCATGAAGCCACGTGAAAGCAACGATTCAACACGTTCGGCACCGTGGTCAGCCACCAACCGCTCTAACCGAATCGGCGAGCTCGCCGTGTGCAAAACGCGGGCTTCATCCCCCTCCAGCACGCAGAATTCTTCCAGCGCCACTGCGCGCGTGTCGCGCACTAGCAAGGAATTGCCAAGCGGAATCGAGGCCAAGATCACGGGCTGTTCGCGATTCCAGAACCGCTCACGCCAACGCACGATGGCTTTGGCGAGCGCATCATGTACCGGTCGCGAGATGACGCGCTGTGAGGTGCCATTAAAGAAGTATGCAAGCCGGCGTATTTGATCTGGCGGTAGCGAGTAGACGAATTGATACGCCGGCAGCGGAGATATCGCATCGAAATTAATTGGCGCGCGCCCGGTAAAAAATGGACTAAATCGATCCGTTGGCCGCATGGACGTTGATTTGACCGGTAGCCATGATGATTCCCCTAGTTAGCGAGCGAAGAGAAGAGGGCGGCGTTGCCGCTTCCTTCGCGAGCCCGCCGGACCTCCGGTTGAAAAGCTTAAAAGCAAATCGCCAAGGTCTGATGAGTACAAATCAGGAGCGCTGTGAGCACGCGAGTTGCCACGGCACGGACACCGGGCGCCGGTGTGAATCGCGTTGCCGCTTTGGGCGGGGCGGGCACAAGTAAGGGGAGCTCGGTGGGTCGGCCGCGGTGCAGGTGCTACGCATCTTGCGCAAGTCGCGGAGACAGCCTGACCATGGGACGCGCGTCAACCTACGCCCGGCAGCACCATCGCTCGCCTCGCTGAGCATTTCGTTGAGCATCGTCACGAGGGCAAGGCATCCTCCGTCAGCTCGAGTGGCTGGCTCGACGCGTTCTTGGCGTATGGTTCGGTGTCCGCGACTGAGGCCGGCAACGGGTGTGCCGGCGCTGCAGGTTCTGAGCCCATCAGAGGACGCCGAGGCCAGTCATCCGCATTCGGGGTGGTGGCAGCGGCCCGCATCGGCCAGGGAACCGAACTTGCTGGAGAGCTCGCCGTCGGATCCCTGTGGCAAAACCTGAACGTGACGTGCTGATGACGGGACGATGAATGCTGGTCAACGTGTGTCCTTTACGAGAAGGGCGTGTTGGTCGCGAACTCGCCCCCTTGACAGGCGCTGCCACTATCGAGGCGCAGTGGTACGCGCGGAGGATGGTGAGGAAAAGGAACATCCGGACGTCTTCGATTGCAGTCGCATCTCCGCCGAAAGCAGGAATCGCGTTTGCCACGCCGAACGATGGATTGGCAAAAACTCGAAGCGCCGGAGCGAGAGGGCCGGACCGCCCGGTGTGCAGGCAAACCGCGCACGGCGAACCCGTACCTTTGCGAGCCTTCCGATCCTATCGCTGACGACGAAAACTTTGGCTTTCGTCGCATGGCTCTCGCCTGGTATCGCGGGTGGGATGCGCAGTCGGCTGCCTTGCAGGACAACGGCAAAAAATACGTACGCCCGTACAACAGGAAGTGAGAGCACGCTCTGCCACATTGGTGAACCTGAGCGTTCGTGCGGTTTGGCGGGCTCGGGTTAGGTACGGCCAGGCACCTGCATGGACATAGACGATGACGCGTTTCCAAGCAAGTCGATATAGAACGATCCAGGAAGCAAGACGCGCTGGCTCCTTGGGGGGTCTCATCTTCCAAATGGAAGTTGGGCGACTACCAGGGCGGCGCCTACTTCTGCCGACTAGTCCCCGCTTCTGACGCGGATGGAATTGCCGTCGCTATCGGTCGCGCGCTCGACCTCCAGCTTGGCCAGATCCTATTGCACAGGTCCGAAGGGCAATCGCTCGCATCGATTGCCATGCGCTTCCGTTCTGAACTACCACCAGCTGGATCAGATTGCTTCGCTGCGTGAGGAAACGCATGCTGCCGTCTCAGACGCCAGGTCGAAGCTCGATGTCCGTATGAAGCGATCGAAGCGAGTCCGAGTCGCGCGATTGCTTTGGAAGAGCATCGCGCGTGGCGGGCTGGCCGGCCATTCGGCCCGTTTGAGCCGTGAACCCCTACTAGTGGTCGGACGCGGCGGCGACCTACAGTTTGATGAGGCTCAGGGCGACACCTCCCTGATGCCGCAAGGCACCGTCGCCCCGAGCGTGTAGGGACCCCCTCGAAGGTGCCGAGCCGGAACTGACCTGGCTTTGTGGCCACGGAACTTCGAGCGAGTCATCATGTGCCGGCAGTCGAACGCGCCCATCGCGACGGACTTCGTCGCCTTGCGATGGCTGCCGCGCCGTCTACTACTCGCCGCTTCGCAGACCCGACCCGCCCGAGACGCAGCCGGGCGATCGAATGGGCGCCATACGCGTCCCGGCTCATCGGGATCCCCGCAGGCCGAAAGGACGCTGAACTGCAGGGAGCCAGCGCGCCCGGTCGGCGCGACGGTAATGACGGGACTACTGTCACCGCCTTGCGGGGAAAAAATCATCGCGTTAAAGTCTCACTCCCCCCTTAGTACGAGGCGGGTGAGCGGTTTGGCTGGTTTGGGTGGTTCAGTTCCTTTTCGAGGAGCGAGTCATGTCTGAGCGGCTGGCTGGGATGGTCACGGTCTACGCCTACAAGTGCTGGGACCAGCAGGGCAACCGATTTCTCCTGATGGACACCAAGGCGACGGTCGAGGCCTTGGTGCGAATGCCCGGCGCAACGCCGGTTGCCGACAGTGCCGAGGACGTCCCGCTGTCGGCGATAACGCAGAACGGCCTGTATCGCCCGCCGATTCTTTCCGGGTGATCAACGCTTAGCCAGCGCTACCGTGCCAGCAGGTGGCCTTAGCCAAGGGCGACCTCGGCGTGTGGCCTCGCGCCCCGGTAGGCGTCTATTAGCCGAGGATCGGCGCTCGGTAATACGGCACGGGCCTTTCATGCTCACTTCAGGCGGCTGTCCTGCCTTCGGCGGCGACAGTCTGAGGTCGTTGACCTCGATGGCGGGAACGCGATGAACCGCAGCAATAAGTGGGAGGCCCTGCTCGAGGCCTACGTGAACGCTCAAGAAGAAAACGTCCGGGCGTGCTTGGCAATTTCCGAGCGGTTTGCGGCGAGCACTTTGGAGCATCGATTGCTCCCGACGAGTCGCGAGTTGGCGCGGTGGAAGGAGGCCTGGGCCACCCTACTGGCCGTCAATGGCGAGATGCACCGGTTCGTGAGCAGCGTGGCCCAAGAAGACGAGCAGCGGCAAGCGCGTGACCCCGCAGGTGGCTCCCTGTCCGAGGGCTCAGGCGGCCAAGAAGCCGCCAGCTAGGTCTCGCAAGAGCGCCGTCGCGCGCAGGCTTTGTCCGCGATTGCGTGCGCCACCGAATTACGCCGACATGACAGGTCGGCGGAGTCCGACATCAGCTGACCGGCTTGCCAAGCACGATCACAAAATACATCCCGCCCGCAGCGATTGCCCATGCGCTTCAGTGCCGAAACTGCCGCTCACATGGACCAGATTTCCTTGCTCCGTGAGGAGACGCGTACTGCCATCGCACGTGCAAGGACGACGCTCGATGCTGCGTATGCAGCGATCGAAGCCAGTCGGCGTGCCGCGATTGCTTTGGAAGAGCACCGGGCCGGGCGAGCTGCTTTCCAGCACATTGGGATCCTAAGCTTAGAATTCCACGTGGACAAGTTGTCGCG
>JADMIO010549167.1_pt1 | contig 10116 bp, 8 predicted proteins | sample 8958161 | NCBI WGS metagenome assembly JADMIO01 (sample SAMN16585339, study PRJNA669376) | soil metagenome | isolation source: Crop rotation soil | place: USA: Cullars Rotation, Alabama | collected 2011
GTCCTGCTCGCGGTCATCGTCCTGCAGATGGTCGCGCGGTGGTTCGGCTTTCCGTTCCGCGGGTCCGCCGAGTATGCCGGCTACGCCATGGCCGGCGCCTCGTTCTTCGCCTTCGCCTACACGCTGAATCGCGGCGGCCACATCCGGGTCGGGTTGCTGCTGGGCCGGCTTGGACGCTACCGGCGGATCGGCGAGGTCTGGTGCTTCGGCGTCGCCGCCGCGCTCTGCTGGTATCTCGCCTGGTACGCGGTCAAGGCGGTCAGCTGGTCCTATCGCCTGGGCGATGTCAGCCAGGGGCAAGACCGGATGCTGCTCTGGATCCCACAGCTCTCGATCGCGGCCGGCACGCTGCTGCTCGCCATCGCCTTCACCGACAATCTCGTCCGGCTCCTCGCCACCGGCCGCCACGGCATCGTCGAGCAGAACACCTCGGAATAGCCCGGCAGCAGGAAAGACGCCGTGATCGAGCTCGAGCTCACGCTCATCTTCGCCTTCGTCCTCTTCCTGCTGCTCGGGACGGGCGTCTGGGTGGCGCTGGCGCTGCTCGGCGCCGCCTTCGTCGGCATGGAGCTGTTCACCAGCCGGCCGCCGGGCGACGCGATGGTCACCGCCATCTGGCGGATCTCCTCCTCATGGTCGCTGACGGCGCTGCCGCTGTTCGTCTGGATGGGGGAGATCCTCTTCCGGACGCGGCTGTCGGAGGACATGTTCAAGGGTCTCGCCCCCTGGATAACGCGGCTGCCCGGCGGACTGCTGCACACCAACGTGGTCGGCTGCACCATCTTCGCCGCGGTCTCCGGTTCCTCCGCAGCGACCCTGGCCACGGTCGGGCGGATGTCGGTGCCCGAGCTGCTTCGCCGCCGCTATCCGGAAAGGATGGTCATCGGGACGCTGGCCGGCGCCGCCACGCTTGGCTTGCTGATCCCGCCGTCGCTGATCCTCATCGTCTACGGCGTCACCATCAACGAATCGATCTCCAAGCTGTTCATCGCCGGCATCGTGCCGGGCCTGGTGCTGGCCCTCCTGTTCATGGGCTACATCGTGGCCTGGTCGTTGGTCCGGCGCCGCGAGCTCCCGGCTCCGGAGCCGCACCGGTCCTTCGCCGAGAAGCTCCGCGCCAGCCGTTTCCTGGTCCCGGTGCTTCTGCTCATCGTCCTCGTCATCGGCTCGATGTACGTCGGGCTCGCCACCGCGACCGAGGCCGCCGCCTTTGGCGTCATCGGTTCGCTGGTGCTGGCCGCAGGCCAGGGCTCGCTCACCCTCAGGAGCTTCGGGGAGAGCCTCATGGGTGCGACCCGCACCTCGGCCATGATCGCCCTCATCCTGGTCGGGTCGGCCTGCCTCTCCCTCGCCATGGGCTTCACCGGCCTGCCGCGGGCGGCGGCCGCCCAGATCGCCGGGCTCGGGCTCACGCCTTTCGAGCTGCTGATGGCGCTGCTCGTGTTCTACATCGTGCTCGGCTGTTTCCTCGACGGCATCTCGGCGGTGGTGCTGACCATGGCCATCGTCGAGCCGATGATCCGCGCCGCCGGGATCGACGTGATCTGGTTCGGCATCTTCATCGTGCTGGTGGTCGAGATGGCCCAGATCACGCCGCCGGTCGGCTTCAACCTCTTCGTGCTCCAGGGCATGACCCGGCACGAGATGGGCTACATCGCCGCCGCAGCTTTCCCGATGTTCCTGATCATGGTGGCGATGGTCTTCATCCTCATCGCCGTCCCCGAACTCGCCACCTGGCTGCCGGAGTACATGCGACCCGCACGGGGCTGAGCTTGCCTCCCCGCCAAAACGAGGACCCCGGCCGCGCGGAGCGGCCGGGGGAAAGCCTCGTTCAGAGCCGGCCGCGGATCGCTTCGACGTCGACGGACGTGTACTCGGCCGGGAGCTGGTAGCCCTCGGCGTCCGCCTTTACCTTCGCATGGTCGAAGTTGTTGGCGGCCGGGATGTAGTCGTTCTTGACCACGTCCTCGGCCTTGATGTCGGCGGTGATCTGGCCGATGTCCTTGATCGTCTTCAGGAACAGGCTCCAGCTCTCCATGTCGTGCCAGCCCCAGCCCTGGCGCTTGGACATGTCGCCCGTGAAGACGTTCGCCAGCTGCATCATCGATTCCGTTGCGACGTCGGGCGCGAGCTGCAGGCCGGGGAACTGGGTCATCACGATGTGGGTCGCCGCCCGCGGGTTCTGGTGGCCGAACTCCAGCCCCATGGCCCAGCCGCGCAGGTAGTCCTCGTAGAGCGACTTCTTGCTCGCGTCCTCGAAGTCGCTGCGGCGGATGACGAAGCTGTTGGCCGGGAACTTCGAGATGTCGCGGCCGAGCAGGTAGTCGAAGTCGAGACCCTGGCCCTTCCACTGGGCCCGCAGGCCCTCCCAGCTCAGCGCCGCGTCGCCCTGACCCTGCGCCAGGGCCTGGCCCCAGCCGTTGCCCGCCTCGGCGTAGTTGACGCCCTGCGGGTCGACGCCGTTCTGGGCGAACATCGGGTCGGCGATGGCACGCCAGCCGGCGCTGCCGAGCACGATGGTCTTGCCCTGCAGGTCGGCCAGGCTCTTCGGCGCCTCGCCCTTGCGGAAGGCGAAGTCGAAGACGTCGATTGCCCCCATCTGGAAGACCGAGACGAGGTTGATGCCCTGCTGCAGCGCCAGCGAGAAGACGCCCGGCGAGGGATAGCCCATGTCGGCCTGGCCCTGGTCGACCAGCTTCACCGTCGCGGTCGCCTCCAGCGGCCCCGGCTCCAGCGTCGTCTCGATGTCGCCGAAATAGCCGAACTTCTTCGCCACCCAATAGGGGTAGTCGTCCAGCACCTCGATGGTGCCGCGCGGCGAGACCCAGCGCACCGCCCGCGCCTGGGCCGAGGCGCCGCCGGCCCAGCCAATGGTCGACAGCGCGACGGCACCCGACGCGGTCACCGTCAGGAACCGCCGCCGGCTCATTCCGCCGAGGTAGTCAGCTCCGTTCAACATGCTCGTTCCCTCCCTGCGTTGTGTTCTCTCCGATGTCATCCCCGGGCGTGACCCGGGGATCTTGCTTCAGCTGCAAAGGGCCGTCGGCCGGAGCCTCGCATGGTCCGGCGAGATGCCCGGGTCGGACCCGGGCATGACAGGACGATGGCGGGGCGGAGCCCTACGACTCCCAGCTCGCCCATTTCTTGCCGATCCAGAAAAACAGCACGTAGATGCCGATGCCGATCGCCGCAAGGATGACGATGCAGGCGAAGAACTGCGGCATGTGGATGAGCGAGGAATAGTAGGACAGCCGGTTTCCGAGGCCGACGGCGCCGCCGACCATCTCCGCCCCTACCGCGGTGAGCAGCCCGAAGATCGATCCGACCATCAGGCCGACGATGACCATCGGCAGCGCCATGGGGATGCGGATCTTCAGGAAGATCTGCAGCGTACTGGCGCCGAAGGAGCGTGCCAGGGCGATCTTGGCGAGGTCGACCCGGCGGAAGCCGGTGGCGGCGTTGATCATCACCATCGGTCCCGAGGCTAGCGCCACCGCGATGATCCGCGGCTCCATCCCGAAGCCGAAGCGCAGGACCAGCAGCGGTACCAGCGCCAGCATGGGCGTGGTGACCAGCAGCAGGATGTAGGGCGTGACGATCTTCTCGACGAAGGGGAACTGGGTGATGACCGCGGCGAGCACGAGGCCGATGGAGGCGCCGATGGCGAACCCGATGGCGAGCTCCGTCAGGGTCACCAGCAGGTGCGGGGCGATGAAGCGGAAGTCGGTGACCAGCGCCGTGGCGATCTGGCTCGGCGTGGGCAGGATGTACTGCGGGACCTCCAGTACGCGCAGCAGGATCTCGGCGCCGCCGATGATGAAGACCGCCACCAGGGCGATGGCGATGACCTCGGCCCAGGTCCGGATGCCGCTGCCGGAGGTGAGAGCCGACCAGTTCGACAGGCCGACCTGGCTGTCGGGGCCGTGGCCCTTGTCGAAGGTAGGGATCTCGTCGCGGAGGCGTGCTTCGCTCATCGTCGCTTCAGGCTCCGAGGTCGAGCGAGGCCTTGGCCTTGGGGCCGAGGCCGTGGTCGATCGACGCCTTGATCTCGGAGACCAGGGCGATGAAGGCGGGCGTGGTCGTCAGGTCGATCGAGCGCGGCCGCGGGAAGTCGATCTCGTAGATCTTCTGCAGCCGCCCCGGGCGCGGCGTCATCACCATGATCCGGTCGGCCAGGAACACCGCCTCGGCGATGTTGTGGGTAATGAAGCAGATGGTCTTGCGCGTCTCCAGCCAGATCTCCTGGATCAGCAGGTTCATCTCGTCGCGGGTGAACGCGTCGAGCGCGCCGAACGGCTCGTCCATCAACAGCACGGAGGGGTCGAACGACAGGCTGCGGACGATCGAGGCGCGCTGCTGCATGCCGCCTGAGAGCTCGCGCGGATACTTGTTCTTGAAGGCCTCGAGGCCGACCCGGGCGAGCAGCCCCTCGATTCGCTCCCGGTAGTCGCGCGGGCTCAGCCGCTTGAACTCGAAGGGCAGCTCGATGTTGCGCAGGAGGGTGCGCCAGGGCAGCAGGTTCGCCTCCTGGAAGATCATCCCGATCTCAGGGTGCGGCCCGGTGACGGGCTGGTTGTCCAGCAGCACCCGCCCGCGGCTGAGGGCATGCAGCCCGGACATCGCCCAGAGCAGGGTCGACTTGCCGCAGCCGCTCGGCCCCAGCACGCAGACCAGCTCGTGCTCGCGCACGGCCATCGAGAAGTCCTCGAGGGCGTGCACGACTCCGGTCTTGGTCTGGTAGACCTTGCTCGCCCCTTCGACGGCCAGCTTGACCGCCCGGTGCGGCGCCGTCAGGTCGCGCATGCCGGCTTGCGCCCGGGTGCTAGACCCGACCTGGACCGCCTCAAAGCTCGACGGCGCGCCGGGTGCGGATGCTCTCATCGGCGGCCAGCACGATCCGGAGGCTGTTGACGGCGTCATTCATCGAATCGGTGAGGTCGAGGTCCTCCCGGATCGCCTTGAGGAAGAAGGCCTGCTCCCGGTTGCAGAGCTCCTGATGATCGGGCTCGTCGGCCATGTTGATCCACTCGTCGCGCCGCTTGAAGTTGTTGTCCTTGTCGATGTCGGCGTAGTGGATCTTCACCGCGTTCGTCTTGGTGTGCTGGTCGATGTCGGCCGAGGCGGAGACGGCGTCCAGCTTGGCCTCCGTCTGCCCCTCCTGGGGCACCACGATGCTGACGCAGCCCTTGGGGCCGACCACGTCCTTCACGAAGTAGGCCACCTCGCTCATCATCGGGCCCCAGCCGGCCTCGTACCAGCCGACCGACCCGTCGTCGAAGACGACGTGCAGGTGGCCATAGTTGTAGACCTTCACTTCGTCGCTGAGGTGGGCGCCGATGCCGTGCACCCGCACCGGCTTGGCTCCGGTCATCTGGCACATGACGTCGACGTAGTGGACGCCGCAGTCCACGATCGGCGAAAGCGAGTCCATGAGGGCCTTGTGCCAGTTCCAGGCGGGCCCGCTGCTCTGCTGGTTGAGGTTCATCCGCATCACCAGGGGCTTGCCGAGGGTCTTGCTGACCTCGACGAACTTCTCCCAGGAGGGATGCACCCGGAGGATGTAGCCGATGACCAGCTTCTTGCCGGTCTCGCGCGCCTTGGCCACCACCTTCTCGGCGTCGGCGACGTTGGTGGCTATGGGCTTCTCCATGAAGACATGGCAGCCCGCCTCGAAGGCCCGGATGGCGTAGGCGGCGTGGGTGTCGGGATAGGTGTTGATCGAGACTGCGTCGGGCCGGGTCTTCTCCAGCGCCTCCTCGAAGTCCTCGAACCTCGGCACCCCGTCGAACTCGGCGGGCAGGTCGTTGCGGCCGCGCACGGTCCGGCTCATGAGCCCGGCGAGCTGGAAGCCATCGAGCTTGCTATAGGCCAGCGCATGGGACCTGCCCATGTTGCCGACGCCCACCACCAGGACCCTGATGTCCTTCGCCCCGTTGCTCTTGGCCACGTGCCCTCCGCTGGTTTCTTGCTTGTTTCGCCGACAGTATCGGCTTCCCGGTGGGATGTGTAGGGGTGCGACGGGCGTGTGTCGCACGTCCAGGGCTCTGAACCACAAAGGCACCGAGGCCACAAAGAATCGCACAAAGGAGGATTGGTTCGCGCAGCCCCGTCCTGCTTTGTGCCCTCTTGGTGTCCTTGGTGCCTTCGTGGTTCAAGGCCCCGGTCGAGACCCGCCCTACTTGACCCCGCCGAGGGCGAGGCCGCGGACGAGGTAGCGCTGCATCCAGGCGAAGATCACGGCGACCGGCACGGTGGCGAGCAGGGTGGCCGCCATGACGTGATCCCACTTCACCTGATAGCGGCCGCCGACCTGGGAGAAGACGTTGAGCGGCAGGGTGTAGTTCTCGCTGCTGCGCAGCAGCGTCAGCGCGAGGACGAACTCGTTCCAGGCGTTGATGAAGGTGAAGAGCGCCGTGACCGCCAGGGCCGGCGCGGCGAGCGGCAGGAAGACCTTGACGAAGGCGCGCGGCCGGCTGGCGCCCTCCAGCCACGCCGCCTCCTCGAGGTCGCGGGGGATGGTGAGGAAGTAGCTCTGCAGCATCCAGACCGCGAAGGCGATGTTGAAGGCGGCATAGACGGCCGCGAGCATGTTCCGCGAATCCAGCAGGCCCGCGCCCGCCAGCATCTGGAAGAGGCCGATGACGAGGACGATGGGCGACAGCATCTGGGTGGCCAGCAGGAACTGGCGGTAGGCCCCCTTGCCGCGGAAGCGGTAGCGCGCCAGGGCATAGGCCGCGGGCATCGCCGCGAGCAGGGCGACCGCGGTGGCGAGGCCGCTGACGTAAAGGCTGTTGAGCACGGCCCCGCCGAAGTCGTTCTCGCGCCACATCTCGACGAAGTTCGCCCAGCGCAGCTCCGTCGGGAGCCAGCGCGGCGGGCTCGTCCGCACCTCGCCCCGGGGCTTCAGCGCGGTCGTGAACATGACCGCGAAGGGGAAGAGCGTCAGCACGACGAAGGGCGAGAGAAGCAGCCAGGAGAGGATGCTGCGCCTAAGCTTGGGCGTCATCGCGCATCCGCATGCGGGTGTAGATGAGAGTGAAGACCAGCAGGATGGCGAACATCACCAGCGACATCGCCGCCGCGTCGCCCAGCCGGCCGAAGCGGAAGGCCAGCTTGTAGAGATAGGTGACCAGGATGTCGGTGCTGTTCGCCGGCCCGCCCTCGGTCAGCACCCAGATGATCGGGAAGGAGTTGAAGACGTAGATGATGTTGAGCACCACCGCGATGTTGATGAAGGGCCGCAGCAGCGGCAGCGTCACCCGCCGCAGGGTCTGCCAGCCATAGGCGCCGTCGACCTTGGCCGCGTCGTAGAGGTCGGCCGGGATCGAGGAGAGGCCGCCCAGCAGCACCGTCACGGTGAAGGGGATCGAGACCAGGATGCCGATGACGATCTGCACCGGGAAGGCGCTGGACGCGCGCTCCAGCCAGAACACCGGCCCGTCGATCAGGCCGAGCTGGTCGCGCAGGACGTGGTTGACCATGCCGAACTCGCCGTCCAGGGCCCAGCGCCAGACCACCGCGGACATCGTCAGCGACACCGCCCAGGGCAGCATGATGATGGAGCGGGCGAGCCCGCGGCCGTAGAAGTCCTCGTTGAGGACGAGCGCGATCGGCAGCGAGGCAAGCAGGGTGCCCGCCACCACGGCCACCGTCCAGACCAGGGTTCGCACCAGCGAGGCCTGGAACAGCGGGTCGGCCAGCACCTTCATGAGGTTCAGGCTGCCGGTGAAGGCCTGCAGCTTGCCGAACCGGCTGACCTGGTGCGTGGCGAAGGCGAGCAGCTCGCCCAGCGGGAAGAGGATGATGAGCGCCGCAAAGGCGAAGCTCGGCAGGATCAGCCAGAGCGGCGTAAGGGTGCCGCGCCGGTTCATGACCGGAAAGCGTGCTGGGGATTGTCATGCCCGGGCGTGACCCGGGCATCTCGCCGTAGCTGCAACGGCTTCACCCGAGAGCGGACGCCGCTGAAGCAGGATCCCCGGGTCGAGCCCGGGGATGCCAGCCGGTGGGAGCCCGCAACCGCGGGACGCCGGAGGGAGGTTGCCCTCCTTCCGGCCCCGCGCAGGATCACTTCCCGAGGATCGTGTTGATCTCCGCGGCGGCCTCGTCTAGGGCCGCCTTGGGTTCGGCTTCGTTATTGTAGACCCGCTGGAGGCCGCGGATCGTGGCGTCCGCGATCTCCTCCCAGCCGCCGACGATCGGGGCGAAGCGGGCATTCGGCAGGCTCTCGATGAAGGGCTTGAGGTCCGCGTTCTCGGTGAAGGCCTTGTCCTCCGCCTCCTTCTTGGTCACCGGCAGGAAGCCTTCGCCCTGGGTGAACTTCACCCGCCATTCCGGCTGGTAGATGAACTTCACGAACTCCCAGGCCTCGTCCTTGTTGTCGGAGTTCTTGAACAGTACGAAGCTGTCGGTAACGCCGTAGGTGTAGGAGGCGCCGCCTTCCCCGGACGGGATCGGGATGATGCCGTAGTTGATGTTCTTCTTTTCGTCCTTGATCTGCGTGGCGAGGAAGGCCTGGGTCATCACCATGCCCGCCTTGCCGGCCTTGAACAGCTCCTGGCAGTTCTCGCGGCTGTAGGTCGTGACGCCCTTCTGGGTGCTGTTGTCGGCGATCATGTCGCGATAGAGGGTCGCCGCCTTGACTGCCGCGTCGGAGTTGATGCCCGACTTGCCTTCGGGCGTCAGGATGTCCCCGCCGTGGGTCCAGAGGGCGTAATAGAAGTAGACGTCGGTCTCGATCTCCTTGCCCTGAAGGCAGAAGCCGTAGGTGTCGTTGCCGAGGGCGGAGATCTTCTTCGCCGCCTCGTGCACCTCGTTCCAGGTCTTCGGCGGCTCGGTGACGCCCGCCTGCTGGAAGAGGTCCTTGTTGTAGAACATCGCCCGGGCCGAGGCGGCGATCGGCAGCCCGTAGACCTTGCCCTCGATCTTGCCGGGGGTGAGGAAGGTCTCGATGAACTCGCCGCCGAGGCCTTGCGCCAGGCGATCGTCCAGCGGCTCGACGACGTCGTTCTTGACGAAGTCGATGAGCCAGCGCGTGCCGATGATGGCGAGATCGGGCGTGGTGTTGCCGGCGATATCGGTGGTCAGCTTCTGCAGCAGGTTGTCCCAGGCCACCGGCTCGATCACCACGGTGGTCTCGGGGTGCTGCTTCATGAACTCCGCCGCCATCTGCTCGAACAGCGGCTGGGTCTTGTCGCTGTAGATGGCCATGGCGACGCGCACTTCGCCCGCCTGGGCGCCGGCGGCGCCGAGCAGGCCGGCGGCCAGCAACAGCCCCGCGGCGCCGCGTATCAGCCTCCGCCTCGTCTGATTGAGCATTCAGTCCTCCCACGTGGATGCACAGGAACCGTATCGTCGCCGCTTCGTGGCATCGGCGGCGCTTGCCCCACTATCCGACCTCGCGCATTCCCGGGCAAGCGGTAGCGAGCCGACGGGCCATCCTGGTGCCGGCCCGGCTGGGCAGACGTTCCCGGTCCGACTAGGATGAGAGGCCAACCGTGGCCGGGTTGCGGGCCGCACACCCATGCCGCGATGACCGTGGCGACCGGGTGGGGCCGGTCCGCGTCGGGCAGCGAAGGAGAATGGCCATGGCGCGACGCGTGCGAAGGGCGGGTGCTCCGGCGACGGTGGCGGCTGGACTCTTGGCTGCGATCCTGGCAGCGGCCCTGGCCGGGACGAGACCGGCCGCTGCGACCGAGATCGGCGGCCCCGGGGGACAGCCGTTTCGCGTCGAGTGCCAGAGGGGTGCCTTCGTGGTCGGGGTGGTGGGCGAAGCCAACAACAACGTGGTGACCCGCGTCTCGCCGATCTGCGCCACCATCGACGTCTCCGGCCGCTGGGTGGGGACGAATTTTTGGCCGGAACGCTTCGTCGGGGGCGGCGGCGGCGGCGGCTTCTCGGTCATCTGCCCCCGCAACACCGTCATGGCAGGGTTCGAGGGGCGTGGCGGGCCATTCGTCGTCAACCTCGGCGTCATCTGCCGCCAGGACGATGCGAACGGGACCTCCTTCATCACACTGGCCCAGCATGGCGGGCCTGGCACCCCGTTCGAACGGGTCGACTGCGCACCGAACCAGGCGGTTGGCGCCGTCACCGGGGGGGCCGGCGACGTCATCGATC
>JADMIO010909399.1_pt1 | contig 10116 bp, 9 predicted proteins | sample 8958161 | NCBI WGS metagenome assembly JADMIO01 (sample SAMN16585339, study PRJNA669376) | soil metagenome | isolation source: Crop rotation soil | place: USA: Cullars Rotation, Alabama | collected 2011
CCATCAGCGATGCGAGCCAGCCGCAAAGGATGCCCGAACTGCAACTGACATAAACGGCTGGCTCGCATCCGCTGCATGGTGGGGTCGGGTGATGTCATTGTTGTGCGAGCCTCTCGAACCACTCGTCTACTGACGCCGCGTCATCATCCCAGGTGTGGCGTTCTCCATCAGCCTGACGAAACCAGAGAACCGGGTCCGACGTGATTCCAGCCAAGACCACCCACTCCTCCCCAGCACGATAAACCTTACCAGTGGGTACGCCCTCGAAAGTCGCAATGGCCAAGTCCTTTTTGAGCCGAACGCGCTGACCAGCAACCAAACCGCATTTGTACCGTGTAATACGGTTGCTTTCATCCGCGGTATGCAACTTCCACTCGCTCATTATTCAACCCAACATCGCAGATCACCGACGCCGCGCCAATGGTGCTCAGAAGAAAACGGAGGTACCATCGCGGCGTTCGGTGCATCTGCCTTGTTCGACCGGTAATCAGTCAAGTTTGATGTATGCATACTGCTGACCGTCATCAAAAGGACCACTATAACCTGTCTCCCGAGCCAGTCGATCAATCATCTTTAAAACCTCGGCCCGTGCCCTTTTTGCCTTTGGCAGTTTAACGACGAAGTGGCCGGTGTTTTCAGTGCCATCTTCGTAAGGGCCGATCTCACACGCCCAGATCTTAACGCAACCGGCAACAGCAAGCCGTTTCACAAGGCGCTTGCTTGCTGACGGGTCGCGTTCTCCAAGAGTGTGACCTTTAGCTTTGATCCACTCAACCGCATCCTGAGTCTTGCCTTCCTGCAATCTGTTCCCACAAAACTTGTCACTCTTCAGGGCCTCCTTTGCACTGGCCTGATGGTGCTTGGATTTCAAGTCGTGCTCTCTGCGCTCCTTCGTCGCTGCGCGCAGCACGTCTTTGCCCCAGTCCTTTAAGCCCAAGTCCGGTTCAGGCATGTCCGGGTACTTGGCGCGGGCCTTCTGGTAGGCTCGCCGTCCGACAAGTTTCTTCTTGTAGAAATATGATTCTTGGATTTTTGCACTGTCGCGGAATACGTATTCAATAGCGATGTCCACGAGCCCGTGCATGTGCCTCTCCGTGGCGAGCGAACCATCCGGAGCAAAGTCGCGTATGATTACTTTCCCGGATGGCAGTTCCTCATATCCTGACCCCGTCTCCATAAAATCACCGGCTATTTGGTCGAACGTGAAGCGCAGCCACGCCGGGCCAATGGCCCTAAAATGCAATCGAGACGCGCTCCCGGCGTTGGCTGGCGCGTATGGTTCGTCTCGGGCATACGGTAGTTTAGGATGGCGATTGTGAGCCCGTCAAACTGAGAAACCCCTCTCCCTCTATCCCTCTCCCCATCCGATGGGGAGAGGGACATGTTCTTTTACGTGTTTTGACCCAGGGCGGCGCTCGTTCCTTGCTTGCCCTGGGCTATAATCATGTCATCCCTACGGGATTTCAGTTTGGCTCGCCGCACTCGCAAATAGACGAACTGTGATTCAGCGACGGCTGGTTTCGTGATTCAAAAAGAGGACTGTTCACGTTTTCTTTGTATTCAAGAGCTTGGCTCGCAGTGGACTAGGCATTACCGGTGCCCAAGTCGGTTCGGTGATCTTTTAGCCGGAAGTTCCCCTGCCCTTTTTTACGTAAGCGATTCATTATCAACCTCAGCTAACCCGAATGTACGGCGGCTGGTTAGGTGATCCAACACAAAAATACCTAGCTTACGCGCCAAAGGTTGGACAGCCGTTGTCCAAGCGTCACTCGCGGCAAACACCCGCTGGGAAGGCCGCCTTGTTACTGCGATTTTAATTCATTATAGAGTGACGGGCTGAGCAATTTTGATGCGATACCATCGCCCACCTCAACCCATTCGTTTACCGTTGCTCGAAGATCCTCATTGATTTCCTCGCCTGCCTTTTCAAGAACAGCCATTTGCGTCATGCATTCGTACAGTATGCCAGTCAGGGCAGCGAATTCAGCAGCCGAATCTCGTGGGCCATTTCCTTGTTGAGGCATAGCATAAACGCCGCGATTGCACAGAAGCGTATAAGCGATTTTGCCTAACTGTTTTAACTCCTCCGGGACCGGTGTCATCAGACTCGCAAACTTTAATTTGCCGGCCGGTATTGGATTATAATCCCCCGACCAAAACTCCATCGGTTTTGAGATCGGATATTGTTTGTAGAGCGAATCCGTTATCTGGTCCAACGTCTCGCCATTTTGACGCCGAACCAAATATTCCTTTGCAATTGCTTCCAGAATGGACTTTCTACGGGCTTCTTCTCCTATTTTTTTCGCACCCTCAATCAAAAACCACCGCAAAACTGCCACAAAGCAAATGCCGCCCAAAATGCCGATTGCCCACCACATGATTCTTATTTCAGTTTCTGAGCGATATGAAATCTTCGCGATGGCAGACCGTAGATGGATACTCGGTTCGATCAAGCTTGTCCATCCATTAAAGCGGCTGATATCTTCGCGGAATGGCGTCTGCCCCTGGCAATCCAGTATCAATTCTTACCACGACTGTAGGCTCCTACCCTGTGCCCGAGTGGCTTAGCTCCTCTCCAGGAGAGCAGGCCCTGATCGATGCCACACGTGTCGTATTTAATATCCAGCGCCAGGCCGGAATCGATTTGCCCACCGACGGCGAACTGTACCGATTTGATTTCAATCATCCTGATACCAACGGAATGATTGAGTATTTTGTGCGCCGGTTGGGTGGAATCCGCTCGGACGTGGGACGGTCTGACGCGGAGGCTTATCGCGCCAAAGCGGAGATGCGGTATCGGAGCAAACCCGCGGGTGTTGTTTACGGAGCGATCACAGAAGGCACATTGAATTTGCCGGACGATTGTCGACGCGCGGCTCTCGTTGCTGGTGGCCCTTTCAAATTCACACTGACCAGTCCATACATGCTCGCCCGCACCTTGCTCGATAATCACTATAAAGATTTCGAGAAATTAACCCTGGCAATTGCCGATGCGCTTGCTGCACAAATGGCCGAACTGGAATGCGACTGTGTTCAAGTGGATGAAGCAAACATTCCTGGCAAGCCTGATGACGGCCCACTCGCTGCGGCGGCAATCAACCGCGTGCTGGAAAAAGTCCGTGGCTCAAAGGCAGTGCATTTTTGCTTCGGCAATTACGGCGGGCAAACGATTCAAAAAGGGTCCTGGAATCAACTGCTTGCCTTCCTGAACTCCTTGCGCGCGGACCATCTTATCCTCGAACTGGCTCACCGGCCGGCCTCGGATCTGGACGCATTGAAAGAGCTCGCTCCGAGGATCGGCATTGGGGTCGGGGTAGTGGACATCAAAATCAATCATATCGAGACTCCCGAGGAGATTGCACGCGCCCTCGAACGGGCTGAAAGAATTCTTGGGCCGGGCCGTGTGAAGTATGCTCATCCGGACTGCGGTTTCTGGATGCTGAAACGTTCGGTGGTTGATCGAAAAATTGCTGCCCTCGTCAAAGGACGCGACTTGTACCTGGGGCGCAGATGATCGACCGATTCACACTTTCTCCTTTCGAATTTTTCGTCCTGCCAACGCGCACGCGATTTCCTTTTCGTTACGGAATTGCAAGCATGACCGAAGTGCCGCACTTGTTCATGCGCACGACGGTTACCATGGGCAGTTCCTCATCGTTCGGCCTCACGGCAGAAGGGTTGCCTCCGAAATGGTTTACAAAAGATCCCAGTACGACTTTTGAGCAGGATTTGCCGCAAATGCTGGAGGTGATCCGGCATGGAGCCAGCCTGGCCGAACAAATCGCTCAGAAACCTGTCGATTTTTTTGAATTTTGGAATGAGCTTTACCGGGAACACACTCAATGGGCCGCGACCCGTTCTATTGCCTCACTCCTGGCCCAGCTTGGGGTTAGCCTGGTGGAACGGGCTGTGGTCGATGGGATCTGTCGAATTGCCCGGGAACCGTTCCATCGACTGCTCGCAACGGGCCAGCTTCGCATTCCTCTAAAACGTATTTACCCGGAATTAGGTGAAACTCAGCCAAATCAATGGCTGCCTTCCGCTCCAATTCAAAAATGTTATATCCGGCACACAATTGGCCTGGGGGATTTTCTCGCAGACGTCGACATTCCACTAAACGAACGTGTTGCCGATGGCCTTCCCCAAAGTCTCGAAGCTTCCATTCGCGCCTACGGCCTGCGCTATTTCAAAGTCAAACTGAACGGTTCCATAGAAAAAGATTTCCCGCGATTGCGCGCGCTGGCCGAACTTCTTAAGCGTGAGACCGCTGATAATTTTTGGTTCACTCTGGATGGCAATGAAAATTTCAAAAATTTCGCGGGAGTTCGTGATTATTGGAATCAAGCGATTGCTGAACCGAGTCTGCGGGAATTCTGGAAGCATATTCTGGTCATCGAACAGCCGGTTCATCGCGATCACGCTTTGAGCGGAGACGCTGGCGCAACTTTGAGAACCTGGACAAATCGGCCGCCGCTGATCATTGATGAATCCGATGCTGCGCTGGGCGATCTGCCGCGCGCGCTCGAACTGGGTTATGCGGGAACCAGTCACAAAAATTGCAAAGGCATCGTAAAGGGAATAGCGAATGCCTGTCTCCTGGCAAAACTCAGGCACGCAGGGCAACGAGGTGTGTTGACCGGCGAAGATTTGTGCACTCTGGGACCTGTGCCGTTGCTGCAGGATTTGGCGATGATGGCGTTGCTCGGTATCGAACACGTCGAACGCAACGGACATCACTATTATCGTGGGTTGAGCATGTTTCCCACTGAATGGCAGGAACAAATTCTCACCAAGCACAGCGGACTGTACCGCCGCCACACACAGAATTTCCCGTGCTTGCAGATCGAGGAAGGTAAATTAAACCTGGATTCGATCAATCAAACATGTTTCGGAGTTCAACCCCTTCTCAATCCCACTTTGTTCTCGAAGTTATGAACTCTGGCAACGCGGGACTCAAAGCGTCAATGCCAGTTGAGAATCGCGTCAAAACGCTGCAAAACCTTTCGCAGGGGACTCTGGATTTGCTGGTGATTGGTGGCGGGATTGTCGGAGCAGGCGTGGCACGTGACGCAGCTATGCGCGGACTTCGCGTTGGCCTGGTCGAGCAATACGATTTTGCATTTGGCACGAGCAGCCGCTCAAGCCGGTTGCTCCATGGAGGGTTGCGTTATCTGGCCCAGGCCCGTCTGGGCCTGGTGCGCGAAGCAAGCATCGAGAAGCGCATTCTGCATCACATTGCTCCTCACCTTGCCCAGCCGTTGGCCTTCATTTTTCCGGCTTATACCGGCACGCAATGGCCGTTATGGCAGATGCGCGTTGGGGTCAAATTATATGACCTTTTGTGCAATGGAAAAAATTTCGGCAAATCCCAATCGTTCTCACGTTCCGAATTGCTTACCCAGATCCCACAACTTGCTTCCGATGGCTTGAAAGGTGGGGTTCGCTACTTTGATGCATTCACCAACGACGCTCGCCTGGTTCTTGATACATTGCGCTCTGCAGTTGTGAACGGCGCTACTATTCTCAACTATGCCAGGTTCAAGACTGCCACGCGTGATTCCGGGTATTGGACTTGTGAGCTCAATGACCTGGTCACTGACCAGAAGTGGGTTGTGCAAGCTCGGGCGATTCTCAATGCAGCCGGGCCCTGGGCCGAGCTGGTGCCGCACAGCAGTGTGAAGCTGCGATTGACCAAAGGGGTTCACGTGGTGATCGAGAGGGCACATGTGCCGACCTCGGAAGCAATTGCTATAACCCAAGGCAGGCGTTTGCTTTTCATTTTACCCTGGGGCGAAAGGCTCATTGTTGGCACGACGGATACGGATTATTCCGACTCGCTTGACGAGGTACGACCTTCGAACGAGGACATCGATTATGTGCTGAACACCGTAAATCAATATTTCCCTCGAGCTGCTCTTACTCGCGCCCATGTTTTGAGCGCCTGGGCCGGCCTTCGACCCTTGATTGCAGAACCCAACGGAACGCCCTCGGAAATTCCTCGTTCCCATCAACTGCGCAATCCTGAACCTGGCTGGTGGGATCTGGCCGGCGGGAAATTAACCACCTACCGGTTAATGGCAGAACAAACGGTTGATGAGATTAGCCAATGGCTTAAACGGACGGCAGGAGTCCAAGCAGGCTTGTGTCAGACCGCTGAACAGACTTTATTGACCAGCGCAGAAACTCAAGGCATCAGCGGCATTTTACCTCCGGCATTCTGTCGCGAAGTGGTGGAACATTATTGCTCGAATGAATGGGCATTTCATCTCGATGATGTCATGTGGCGGCGAACCGGTTGGCAACATTATCTGCCGAACGCAGAAAATAAAGCCGAACAAGTTGCCGACTGGATGCAAGTGTCACAGGGCTGGAGTTCTGAGATGCGCGCCGCAGAATTGAAACGCTATCATCAAAGCGCGCGGGAAGGGACTAGCTAAAGCCTGTTGCACCAGTGACCTGCTATCCAAACCCGAAACCCGAAACCCGAATATCGAAATACGAAAGAAAATCCGAAGCCCGAACATGACGCATATTGCGCATTTTCGGATTTCTTTCGGATTTCGATATTCGGGTTTCGGGTTTCGGAGGAGGTCCGCGCTTGTGCAACAGGCTCGAATTGCCCACTGTTGCCATGGCGTACGGAATGCTTATCTTCGTATGAATGTTAAAAGCAGAAAACACGACGCCGCAGGGTTACGAACTGCGACAGCGTATTCAGGAACTTATCGAGCACAAGGGAGGCGGCTATAACCAGGAAATCGTAGCGGATATTATCGAAAACGCGCTCAAGCTGCTGACCGATGTGCAAGATCGAGGAGACATGCGCGTGATTCAAACCGCGCTGCGAGAACTTCGCTATGCGTTTCGGCTATTCGCTCCGTACTCGAGCGTCCGCAAGGTCACGATGTTCGGTTCCGCTCGCACCCAACCCAGGCAGATGGAGTATAAGCAAGCTGTCGAATTCGGCCGAAAAATTGCCGAAGCGGGTTTCATGGTGATTACGGGGGCGGGCCCTGGAATCATGCAAGCGGGTCATGAGGGTGCCGGTCCCGAAAAGAGCTTCGGCGCAAACATCCGGTTGCCGTGGGAACAAGGGGCCAACCCCGTAATTCGAGAAGACAAAAAACTCATTACGTTTAAGTATTTCTTCACCCGAAAATTGATCTTCATCCGGCACTCGGATGCCATCGCGCTTTTCCCGGGTGGTTTCGGGACGATGGACGAAGGCTACGAAGCTCTCACTTTGATGCAAACCGGCAAAAGCCAATTAATGCCTCTTGTTTTGATCGATCGGCCAGGCGGCACTTATTGGAAAACCTGGGACAAAAACGTCCGCGAACATTTGCTGCGCGATCATTTGATCTCTCCCGAAGATCTAAACCTCTACCAAATCACCGACGATACCGACCAGGCGGTAAAATTCATCACCCGCTTTTATCGGAATTTCCATTCCAGCCGTTTCGTGAAAGATTTGTTTGTCATTCGAATGAAACACGCTCCCACAGAGTCAGCCATTCAAGCTATGAACGAAGATTTTGCCGACATTATCTCAGGTGCAGAAATTCGGCTCATGGAGCCAGCTCCTGAAGAAGTGGAACACGATGACCACCTGGATTTGCCCCGGATTGGATTCGGATTTAACCGGCGTGATTATGGCCGACTGCGCCAGCTCATTGACGCGCTGAACGGCTTTTAAGGCTGGGAGCAGCTCTATTTTTTGCCCTTCGGATCCAGGTTTTTCTTCAGATCCTCCTGGGTAATTTCACTTTGAACTCCGTTGGCAGGCACCTCGACTTTGGCCGTCCAGAGGATTGCGTTTAGAACCAGCTTGCGAAAATTGTCGTTGCCCCAGTTCCGATGATAATGAGCACCGGTCCAACCGAAGCCTCTGCCACCGTTTTCCCGTTGCATGGCCCAGGCCATAGTCTGCGGTTCGCGGTTCTTAACCGCTTCGCGGACCGCAGGGTTGCCTGAATGCGTTCCATCCTCGCGATTCATGGTGCTCTCCGGTGGAATCGCGGAGAGAATCGGCGTGACTCCCTTCATCTGGTCCCGAAAACGCATGTGAAAGTACCATTCGTCATGGATTGAAAAAGGCTTTACGCCGCGTGTGATCGGGTGAGTCGGCAATTTTTTGTAATCCGCATCCCAGGTAGGATTGACTGACCAATTGACCTCGAAAGCACCGCCAATCCAGTCGAGGAATTCTTTCTCTCCCTTTTCCTTCGTCGGCTCGACTGCGTAATGAATGCAAACCAGGCCCACTCCTTTATTCATCAGGTCGGATATCATATTGACCCGATCACCCTGAAGCAACGGGTGGTTGCCACCGCCGTCGCTATATACCACGATTGTCGCCGCATCCTTAAAGGCAGTTGCGGGATCATCCGGCCAGCCGTTGCTGTAAACAACCGAGGTGACTGTCGGCACTTTATCAAGACACGATTTCAACAGGAGGCAGCCAGCGCGATGTTCATGCTCTGCAGGCGCGTGACTGGGAGTCCCTGCGATGAAAACAACTTTTTTCGCATCTGCCGCCAGCGCAACGGCCCCGGCACAGAAAAACGCCAGGCAAAAGCCAACGACACTCAAGGGCAAAAGCTTTCTTCTCCTTACACCCATCCAATGCGGGTAGAGCCAGGGTGAGACATTTCTCCCTCTCCCCATCTGATGGGAAGAGGTCCGGGGTGAAGGGCTTATTTTTTGTTTCATTCTTTCTTTCGTTTATACTCAATGAAAAATATTCCTGGGTCGCCACCGGTCGCAAATGATTTGGGCCGGTCTCCTCCTTGCATGGCAAAACAGAGACGAAGGGTCTCCTCGCTTGCTTCGTAGATGCCGACGAGGTGTGGATGATCTCCTGTCTCAGACAGCACATCCATCTGTTTGGGTTCTTTAGATGAATCAATCGCCAATGTGCCATTATCGTTCTGATCGCCGATCACCGAAGTGTAATTCGTGCCTTTGACCGTCAGAGTGATGCCATTGATCATTTCCTCGGGCAACGGGTCTCCGTTTGCTTTGCCTTTCGTCGCTTGCCAATTGCCTTGTAACTTTTGGACACCGTCATCACCGGCTGCCGCCGTCTTGTTCGAAAGATTCTGCAACCGCATGTTTCGAAATTGGATAGTCATGGGGTCGCCGGCGTGAAGTTGCAATGCCAGCACTCCATTCATGGCGCGTTTGGATTCGCATTCATCAGTGACATCCACCGTCTGTTTACCATTGATGAAGTGCTGCAAATGGTTGCCTTTAGCGATGACGACGTAATCATTCCATTCGCGAGACTTAATCGCTTTGCCCAGTTCTTCAGCACTTCCGAGCGATCCGGTGACTTCTTTCTTGCACTCTTTGTTCCAAACCACTTTCTCACCACGCGCAGCCATAATGCCGCGGCTCATCTTTTCTTCATAAAGAATTCCAGAATAGGTTGGTCCAGCTTCCAAATCCGCCTGATAACCCCCGACCACCCAGTTGTTGGCATCAAAAACCTTGCTGCGATATTGCACTCCGGAATTTGCAAAGTTGTTATCATTGTTGGGCACGACCTTGTAGGAAAAACGCAATTCAAAGTCTCCTACCGTGCCGTTTGTCCAAATAAGGAAAGTGTTCATTTTGGCAGGATTTTCACGAGTCGTTTGTCCCGTAATAGCTCCGTCCTTGACGGACCAAAGATTCGGATTTCCAGTCCAACCGGTTAGATCATTCCCATTGAAAAGTGGGGTAAATCCTGATTCTTCGGCGGCCTGCGATTGCAGGGTGCCGACCGTTGCAGCAGCAATGATAAGCAGCGTGTAAGCTTTGTGATTCATAAATGCATGATTTCTATACTGGACTCTATCAAGGGCCTGGGAATTCAAGCCCGTAACGTTTGCCCATGGCGACGAGCGTTTCCGGTGCAGGTGGCTGGTTCTTTGGTAAGGCGGCCAATTCTTCCAGGTATTTTTCAAATCCACCCGGAGTGATTAGGACGAGATAGCGGGCGGGTTCATTTCCCGGATTACGATAGCTGTGCGGAATGGCACGAGGCAGAAATGCACTTCCATCTTTTTCAAGCAGAACAGCTCGACCATTACATTGCACCTCTATTTTTCCCTCGAGCACAAAAAATGTTTC